>Ga0164243_10001248_pt1 | contig 43817 bp, 28 predicted proteins | sample OricompcompostOP_FD_108781 | JGI IMG/M metagenome (GOLD analysis project Ga0164243, IMG submission 108781) | Organic Plus compost microbial communities from Emeryville, California, USA - Original compost - Organic plus compost (OP) | ecosystem: Engineered > Solid waste > Mixed feedstock >...
AATGATGTTCAAAAGATCGTTTATAAATACCCTAAATATTCCGAGGAAGAACTTCTTAAAAAGTTCCGGTTAACGGTGGCCAAAGGATATTATCAAAGCAGGAAATTCTATGAACCGGATTTTAAATAATCTAGAATATGACAGCTTATATTAAGCAGCTTAACAATGACCTGGGAATACTGCTTATTCGTATTGCCACAGGGGGACTCCTGGTATTCCATGGTATTGCAAAATTCCAACATGGACACGACTTTGTCCGGGAAATGCTGGCCGAAAGAGGTCTGCCAAAATTCCTGTGGCTTGGGGTACCGCTGGGGGAATGCCTCGCACCTTTATTTCTCATTCTCGGTGTGTTTACCCGCCTTTCAGGAATGATGGTGGCCCTGGTCATGCTTTTCGCGCTTATCCTCGCACATGGCGGCTCTACGTTCAACATCGGTGAAACCGGAGGGCTCGAAGGAGAGCTGGCAATGCTGTTTATGCTCTCAGGTATAGCGTTGTTTTTTACTGGTGGGGGAAGTTATGCTCTGCTGAGACCTAAAAACGATTGGTTGAAATAACCCCTAGACCGGCAAGCACGAATTATCAATATTGGACGAGGTATTGCCCGCTTGCAACATAAAACTATTGTTATTCCATTTCTGCTGGTGCCTTTGGCTTATAAATTCTGACTGGCACACCTACTTTTACCTGGATATCTACAACGGCCTGCCTTCGGGATAGGCCGTTTTTGCTTGCCCCCCCCCTTATTCCGGCTACCAGGATGCTTAGGAAGGAAATATAGGAGCGGGTTCCCCGTTCCTTACCATTTCAATATCAAATCACCACCCCTCTTGCTGGTGAAGGCTTCACAAAAGTTAATGGCGCTTTGTGAGCGCAGCTTTGCGGTGCCGTTCATGATGGAATTTAGTTTACTTCGTTTTCGTGTGGCCTGACTAATTCGATGGAATTTACTCGTTAGAGCAAACATGAGATAGATAACATAGGTGAATTTCTCCTAACTGAAGCAAAAAAATTATTGAACGATGATATATATTTGAGGGGCGACCAATTAACCAGGACTTTATTTAAAGTTCGGGAAGCACCTGATATCAGCAAGACTACTAAGAATGCATTTAAAATAAATTATATATTGAGTATTGATCCAATATACGAGGACAAGATTCTGCTGTCGAAAATTGCGGAAGGGGATGAAACTGCGTTTCGCCTTTTTTATGACCGCCATTGGAACAGGATTTATACAATGGCATTAATGTATCTCAAAGATGTTCTGGAAGCGCAGGATGCTGTCCAGGAAGTGTTTGGGAAGCTTTGGTCTGTTCGGTATTCTTTAGAAAAGGTTGATAATCCGGCAGCATACTTGTATGTATTAGGGAGAAACTATATTCTTTCCTCCCTACGGAAAAAAACGAATGTTGTAGTTTATGGAGATGCCTTAAATAGCATTGATTCTGAGAGCGACATGCCTGCCGATGGCTTGGTCAGCTTCAAAGAGGTCTCTATATTGTTAAACAGGGCGGTTGAGGAACTTTCTCCCCAACAGAAAAATGTTTACCGGCTGGCTAAAGAGGAGGCTATGCCGCTTAAAGAAGTGGCAGAAAGGCTTGGAATATCCTATTCTACGGCAAGAGAGTATATGAGTTTGGCCTTAAAGTCAATAAGAAAATTCCTGTCAGAACACTTAAAAGAGCTGCCTGTAGTGGTAGCGATTTTCTTTTTATAGAAAAAATTCCTGGAATTTTTTTTTGATCCCCCCACAACGATGATAATTCTGCGTCAATAGTTATATAAACAGGCTTTGATTTAAAATCAGCAGATGAACTCAGAGACTTTCAGCCATTTACAGCACAATTATAAAAATGGGACAGCTACAGATGCTGAGAGGGAGTTGTTTTTCAAATTGTTGAAAGACAATGAACAGAAATTTATTGCCAACCTGGATGCTGATTTTCTGGAACCTAACTCAATACAATTGGGAAGCCCGGAAGTAGGCGAGTTTATTTATCAATGTATTGCTGAAAAAATTGAAAGAGAACCTGTAATGCCGACTATGTCTGAAACTGCGGGTCAGGCCCCCCCGGAAATTTACGCAGCTGGTGAGCAGGTAGTACATCCGTTAGGGCCTGTAAGACATGATGATCAGGGAAAACACCCGACTTTTGTTGATCGCATTCGCGCTATGCGTCGCTGGGTCCAAGCTGCGGCCGTAACATTGATCATACTGGCAGCAGGTAGCTTTTTCTGGTTACAACGGTCTTCAAAGCAGGTCATGGTTCAGGAACATCCGATTACTGATATTGCGCCAGGCTACAACAAGGCTATATTAACCTTGTCAGATGGTTCTACAAAAACACTGGACGCTACCGGCAAACAGGTTATTCAACAAGGGCAAACGGCAGTAAGCCAGAATGGTAAAAGCCTGCAATACAATGTACAGGGTAATACGGCACCTGTAAGCTATAACACACTAACAACTCCTCGTGGCGGTCAATTCCAGGTACAGCTGCCGGACGGGACTAAAGTCTGGCTGAACGCAGTCAGTTCCATCCGATTCCCTACTGTTTTTCATGGTGCTGAACGTTATGTAGAAATTACAGGCGAAGTTTATTTGGAAGTGGCAAGGAATAAGGACATGCCGTTTCGCGTAAAAGTAAATGGGCACACAGAGGTGTTGGTATTGGGAACCAGTTTTAATATTAACGCCTACCGGGATGAGCAAACCATTAAGACGACTTTGTTTGAAGGTTTGGTTCGGGTTAGAAGTGGCGTTGATTCGCTACAGCTGCGTCCGGGTCATCAAATACAGACACATTGGTCCGGTGGAATCAACAAAGCTTTGGCAATTCAGGATATGGACGATGTGATAGCCTGGAAGAATGGTTTTTTTAGTTTCAACAATGCAGGATTGGAAGAGGTGGCCAGGCAACTACAAAGATGGTATGGTATCGACATAAAATTCGAAGGACCTGTTCCTGAAAAAATATTTAGGGGACAATTGGACCGGGGAGTGAAGTTAAGTGCCGTATTAAGCTGGCTTACGGAGTTGGGGGTAAAGAATAGACTGGATGGTAACGTTTTGATAATTTCCAATAAGTAATTGAAAATCATTGTTGTCCGACTAAAATATCAAAAAAACGGCTCAAATCCTCTCCTATATTGAATTACAGGCGATTATAAGATATGGGGAGCTATCCCTAGTTTTGAAGTATTTTTAATTCGGTCTATAACTCTTTCCCGTCGAGGGTTTCAACTGATTTAAATTGAACTTTAGTCGGACAACAATGATTGAAAATATAAATAATGTAGAATCATAATAGGGACAAATAGCCTGCACTGCTTTCTGTAATAAAGAGAATCGATTTTAAATTAAGATTGTTATTTAATCATTAATCAACCAAATACTGCATAAGCATGAAAGAGAATGCTTTCTGCGGCCGGAATGTCATTGCCAACTGCCGCCGCACAGCGAAATCTATAGTTATAAGAAGACTAATTATCCTTATACTGTTTACATACTTGTCTCATGTAGCACAAACTGCATTTGCACAGACAGTCAGTGTAAGTTTATCAGGCAGAAATTTGCCGGCTGAGAAGATATTTTCAGAAGTCAGAAAACAAACTGGGTATGTTTTTACCTACACAGCTGATGTGATTGTACTCATGAAGCCTGTTACCATTGATGCTAAAGCGTTACCCTTATCTGAGTTTCTGAACCTGGTTTTTTCCGGCCAGCCGGTCGGATACACGGTACAGAACAAGAGTATATTGCTGTCCAAACGGCCCGAGAACGTCCGAAAGAACGAAATGGGTACAAACTTGACAGACATTGTGGGGACCGTAATTGATTCCACAGGGATCTCATTACCCGGTGCTACTGTCTTCATAAAAGGAACGTCCCGGAAAGTAGTGGCAGATGGCAATGGAATATTTGAAATTGAGGCTTCAGAGGGAGAGGTTATTGTTGCTAGCTATGTAGGATATAAGTCCAGGGAACTGAGAATTACAGCTCAACATATTCAAAAGGAGAATATTGGCTTTCTCATGCTAAACCAGGCGCCCAATACAATGGGTGCAGTGGAGATTGTTGTTAATACAGGTTATCAATCTATGTCGAGAGCCAGAAGTGCTGGTTCGGTTGCAAATGTAAATATGAGTACTGTTGCCAACAGATCGAGTAGTACCAATTTGTTGCAAAGGCTTGACGGGTTGGTGCCAGGCCTGGTAGTTAATAATGCTCCATCAGGCGAGCCGTTGTTGATTCGTGGACTGACTTCTCTTAACTCTACAAGATCGCCTTTGATTGTTGTGGATGGAGTAGAGTTGCCGAGTAACATTACTTCAACTGAGTCTCAGAATAATGTTTTTAATTCTTCTAATCCTATTGCCAATATCAACCCGCAGGATATCGCCGATATCAGCGTTTTAAAAGATGCTTCTGCCGCTTCCATCTGGGGAGCCAAGGCGGCTAATGGCGTAATTGTTATCACTACCAAAAAGGGCAAAAATGGAGAAAAGCTGCGTGTTGAGTACGACGGTTTTTATAATTTCCAGGGAAAGCCTGATAGAACCTATATTCAGAGAATGAATAGCAGCCAGTTTATTACTGCTGCTAAAGAACTCTTTCCTCAATATGTACCATACTACTCATGGGGGGCAGCGCAGACCCTGGCGCCGGTTCCTCCGCATCTTCAAATTCAGTATAATTTGTATCGGGGGTTAATTACGCAGGCGCAGGCTGATAAATCGCTGGATAGTCTTGCTGCAATTGATAATCGTGCCGAAATTCTGGATCTTTATTATAGGAATGCTGCTACTACCAACCATACTGTATCTCTTTCGGGAGGTAATCGTATTTATAGTTTTTACGGTTCCCTTAGTTACACAGGCATACAAAGTACAACGCCGGGCGAAAAGAACAATACTTACAAAGTAAATCTTCGCCAGGACTTCAATGCTAATGAAAGAGTCCAATTTTCCATCATCACAGATTTGACCAACACCGTTACGGGCGCTTCGAATCTCGGCAGCAGTATAACTGATCCCGGGGTGTCGTTTGTTCCCTATCAGCGGTTCCGGGATGCCAGTGGCAACGCTTTACCCGTAAACTTTCTCGGAGCGTACAGCGATTCATTAAGGTTGGACTATGCCGCAAGAAGCCGTGTTAACCTGGATTATGTACCACTGCAAGAGTTTGACCGGGGCTACTCAAAGGGTTCAAATATTGCAGGCCGCGTGGTTGGAAGCGCAAAAATAAAATTGGTGAAGGGACTTCGTTTTGAAGGTACCTATGGTTACCAGACTTTCTCCAGTAATAATAGAGTTGTGCTCGATGAACAAAGTTATATAGTGAGAAACCGTTTGGTTTCTTTTACTCAGGCTCCAATGACAAGCAGCATTCCCAGGTATTGGTTACCTGAAAGAGGTGGAACGTTAACTGTAAATAATGCTTCTCAGAAAAACTGGACAGTAAGAAATCAGTTATTTTTTGATCAGGCCTGGGGGAATCATCAGTTGACGGTCATGGCGGGACAGGAAGCGACCAGCATGACTCCTTTGTTGACTTCCTCGACTTACTACGGCTGGGACGATCAACTACAATTATCTAAGCCCGTTAATGTTGATACCCTTATGAAGGGAATAAATGGTACGGTTCCGGGAAGAACCATGGTATTGGATGTAAACAACGTTAGGGGTGGAGAGGGAGCCATAGCAAGAACGGTGTCTTATTATTCGACAATTGCTTACATGTTTAGGAATAAATATGCATTTAATGCAAGTTGGAGAATTGATCAGAGCAATTTATTTGGCCTAGCCAAATCGGCACAGAACAGGCCTGTATATAGTGTTGGTGGCAAATGGTTGCTGAAGGAGGAGAATTTTATGCAGCAGGTTAATTGGATCGATAGGCTGGATTTTCGTTTAACATATGGTATTGCGGGTAATGCGCCACGACCTGCCCAGGCTGCCTCTTTTGATATCTTAAAGGCGGATGCAAACGTAAATTACGTTACCGGTTCGGGCTTAATTGTTAGTACACCCGGAAATGATAAATTGACGTGGGAGGGAACTACCGTGTACAATACGGGCCTGGATTTTGACATCCTGGGAGGTCGGCTATCGGGAACAATTGATGGTTATCTCAAAAAAACTACCGATCTGATTGGACCACTAGCGACAGCGCCACTTACCGGATACGCAACGGTTACCGGCAACTACGGAGACCTTGAAAACAAGGGAGTAGAGCTGAGTCTGACCTCTTTCAACCTGAAAAATCGGAATTACTATTGGAGCACTACCTTAAACATTGCATACAATAGCAATAAAATTACCAGGTTGGCAACTGAAACTGCCATTACTACAGGAACAGGTATGATCGACGCTATGTTTGAACGACCATACTTTGAAGGTCATCCGGCTTTCGCCAACGTTGCCTTCCGTTATGGTGGACTTAATACCTCCGGAGATCCGCAAATAATACAGGCAGATGGAAAGCTGTTGTCTACCCGAAATGGTTCGAAACCGGAGGATATGCTGTTTATGGCTACTTCTCAGCCAGTATGGACGGGGGGGCTGTTTAATACATTCGAATACAAAGGTTTTCAATTGGGTATTAATATAAGTTTTAATCTGGGGTATAAATTATTCCGGGATGTAAATACATTTTGGACGGAACCATTATTTCAGAATGCGGCACACCCTGAATTTGCAAATCGATGGAAGCAGCCGGGAGATGAGAAACACACGAATATTCCGCGTTATGCTTATAACACCGATATCTCAGAAAGCCGTAACACCATTTACTATCAATATGCAGATATCAACGTGTTTAACGGGGCTTATGCGAAGATCAGGGAAATTACGTTGGCTTACAGCCTGCCCAAAAGTGTAGTGCATCTTATAAATGCCCAGGGACTGACCTTCCGGGCGCAGGTTTCAAATCTTATGCTGTGGAAAGCTAACCATCTGGGTATCGATCCGGAGTTTCATTCAGCTGGTGGCGCCAGATTTATGCGTACCGGACAAGGTTCTCTGACGATTGGCGCACACCTGATTCTTTAATTTAACTAGTATGAAAAGGATGAAAACAAAAAATATATTATTAGTTCCATTCCTGGTTATCTCCGTTATGTTGCAGCCGTCCTGCTCAAAGAGTTTCCTTGAAATTGAACCAAAGGGGGCTGTTATTGCGAAAACGACAGCGGACTATGAAGAGTTGCTCAATGCAATTAGTCTGGGAGGTAGTTATGCTGCTGGTATATACATGGGGGATGAAATGGCGGCGCAGGAGTCATATATAAACACAGCCGCGCTTCGCACGCAACGCCTCTTCAGATATGAGGACAGGGTGTACGATGAAGATGAACTACCGACTGAAACCTGGTACCTCAGCAGTGTCTATGTTTTTAATAAAGTTATTAGTGAAGTAATGGCATCCGCCAATGGTTCCGATCAGAAGAAAAAGACGCTTCTTGCTGAAGCCCGGGTTGGAAGAGCATTATGTCATTTTTATTTCCTGAATGATTATTCAAAACCTTATAATGCTGCAACCGCAAGTACCGACCTGGGCGTGCCCCTGTTAACAGCCGCTGATGTAACCAGGACGCAGTTTGTCCGGGCGACAGTTCAGGAAACTTACGATTTTATCATCAAAGATCTTACAGAAGCGCTTCCAGACCTCGGTCCGCTGAAACATCGCCGCAAATTCTCAAGAGCTGCGGCAGAATTTTTATTGGGGCGTGTGTATTTATTCATGGCCAGATTTGAAGATGCCAGAACTCACATCGATGCTGCCTTCGGAGAGATTGCTAAATCACAAATTCCATTGGCATTATACGATTACAATGTTGTATTGGACCCCGATGCCAGCGCTACCTGGCTTCCCGATTTTGGATATGGTTTGTCCAATTACCCGCTGGCAGCGGTTAATCAAGAGGTAATATATAATGTGAGCATGGGTAACTTTCAATTACAAGAGGCTAATACCTTTGTTTTCTCTCCACAGACTGCTGCGTTGTACAAACCTTCAGATAAGCGGTTGTACATGTTCACAGGATATGAGCTTTTTAATCCGGATGGCGTTTTTCCTCGTGGAATGAGACGCTACTCAGCAAACTTATTTTTTGGGATTGATATTGGTCCGGCGCTCCCCGATTTATACCTGATGAGAGCTGAACTTAAAGCCAGAGCAGGTGATTTGGCCGGAGCCGTACAAGATTTGGAAGCGCTGCGTAAGAAACGAATGCCTGCGGAAGCAGCGTCTGTTCCGTCAGATGTAGCCGGCAATAAAGAAGCCCTTGTCAGATTCATCCTGGAAGAAAGGATTCGTGAGTTCGCGACTTCCGGAAGCCGTTGGATGGATATGCGTCGGCTATCTGTTGATCCCGTTTACAATACCACAGTTAAATACACCCATGAGCTGTACGACGCTCAAGGAAATGTCGTCGCTACCTATAAGCTCAGACCAGAAAGGTTCGCGCTAAAATTCGGAGAAAGAATGTTGGCCCAAAACAAAGGGCTTGTTGAAAATCCATAAAATTGATTTATGCATAAAACAATGTTGGCTGCTGCTATCTTATGTGCTGCAGTTGTGAATGGCCAAACCAAATTTACGATTAATGCGAAGATCGCCGCTGGAAATCCGGTGACACGTGCAGTTTTAGAATATGATAATGGCAAGGTTTTCAAAAGTGATACAGTGAGTATTAAGCTTGGGAAGTTCTCCTTTAGTGATGTCGTTCCGCGGCCGCCACTATTACAGATTACCTTAATTGGCCCTGAATCTTCCAGGTTAGATCGAGACACTGCCGAAAACGACGATCAGGGATCTAAGAATATCGCTCTGTTCTACCCGGAGGGAGAAATGAATGTATCATTTGATTCCGTTGGTATTGCAACAGTAACGGGAGGAGGAAAGGAAAATAAGGCCCATGATGCCTTCCTAGAAATGCTAAAGGAAAACCAGAAGCTGGGGGATCAGGCATTACCTTTTGAACAGATAATCACAGCATTCATTAAGAAATATCCGGATGCTTATATGAGTTTTGATCTGATTGAAACGTTTGCTGGTGCCATTCAACCCTCCATCTTCGAACCGATGCTCACATCATTGAGTGCGCGACTTCGTAATACAGATAAAGCAAAAAAATGGAAAATTGCTTTAGATAGGGCAAAAAAGTTTGATGTTGGACAGCCATCAATCGATTTTGCCCTTAAAGATGTGGCGGGAACGCCTGTTTCGCTTTCTTCCTTTAGAGGACACTATGTACTGCTCGACTTTTGGGCGAGTTGGTGTGGTCCGTGCCGGGCAGCCAATCCCGAACTGCTTGCTGTTTATAATAAATTCAGAGATAGAAAATTCGAGATACTGGCCGTTTCCCTGGATAACAGAAAAGACGCATGGATAAAAGCAATAGCAGAAGACAAGTTACCGTGGAAACAAGTCCGTGATCTTGAAGGAGCCGCAGGTAGTGTTGCGAAAACTTACAATATTTCTCAAATTCCACAGAACCTGTTGATCGACCCCAATGGGATCATAGTCGGTCGTAATCTGGGAGGAAAGGCGCTGGAGGATAAACTTTCAGATCTACTACTCAAATAACAACAGTTTCTCTCCGGGGCATTATTTACTGCTCTCAATGAATCAAACTTTATAGTATGAAACAAATTACATTATTAATTTGCGGATTTGTCATGGCTATTTCCGCCTATAGCCAGGCTTTTAGCGTTAAAGGAAAGATATCCGGCGCAAATATACCCGTAACATTCGTGCTTGCGTACGCTGGCCAGGAGTTAAAGCAGATGTCCAACGATGGAACATTCAGTTTCAGCGGCACACAGTTTCCGGCAAATGCAACTTTAAAACTGATTCCGTATAATCCGCACCTTACATTGGAGGATACATCCTACTGGAGCTGGGTGAAGCCTTACTCGCATTTGCTGGGTGCAAGAACTTTTTTTCTTGAAGGCAATATTACTATTAACGGCAAATCGATGAATGACGCAACTGTCAATGGAATGAATCAGAAATTGTATGAAACATTCAGACTCAAAGAAGAGGCGCTTACAAAATCTTTGGATTCAATTAGGTCATTGGGTAAAGCTACGGATGAACCTGAAGAAGATGAAAATGATGGACCGGAGCAGACTGGAAGCGTTCCTTCCGAAGCCACGCAGAAATTATTTGCAAAACTAAGTGCTCTCAGACTCGGCTTTGTTAAAAAATATCCGGATAGTTATTTTAGTCTTAACCTGGCTGATGAGACGAGTTCTTCCGGGGACGTTGCAACGTTTAACAAAATGCTTGATGCATTAAGTGAAAGGATGCGGAAGACCGAGCGGTTTGCCAGTCTCAAAGTGATGGCAAAGGGATTTAACATGAACAAACTGGGAAACGTGGCAAAAGCATTTGAGTTGAATACTGCAACAGGTACGCCTGTGTCATTAACATCTTACAAAGGGAAATACGTTCTGATAGATTTTTGGGCAAGTTGGTGCGCCCCATGTAGAGCAGAAAATCCTAACGTAGTAAAAGCATATAACGAATTCAAGGATAAAAATTTTGACATATTAAGTATATCGCTGGATGCGAAGCGGGAGGAATGGCTGAAGGCGGTGAAGGAGGATCAATTGCCATGGACGCAGGTGATTGACAAAAAAGGTGCTGGTTCAGTAGCATTGGCATACGCGGTGACTGGTATCCCTGATAACGTTTTGTTGGATCCCAATGGCGTTATTATTGGTAAAGGGCTTCGTGGCGCTGCATTGCAGGCGGCTTTGTCGAAAGTATTGAAATAATAGTACTTATGTTTCAGCCGGCGGGATAATGGGAATCGTATATCCTGAACTCCTGTCTTCTGATCAATGAGAATAGCACCGTTGATGATAGAATTGCTGTTCTCCTTCACAGGTGCTACCAGGGTAATAGTAAAATTTAATCCTAATCGGAGAGTAATGAGAAAAATAATCTTGCTTTTGTTGATTTGTAATTCAGCATGGGCGCAACAGACAACGCAAAAAGAATATAGCTTTGAGGATTTCAGTTTGAAAGTAGGCGTGGAAGAGCAGGAAAAATATTATAATGATATGCTTCAGCATCTATCCCCAGCCAAGGCCACTGATTCGGCTACAAACGATTATCGCGGCGAACTTGCGTTTAGTTGGTTGGCTAAAGGGAATATAGAACGCTACAAATATTACAAGTCCGGTAACCCGAAATTTACGGCCCGTCAGTTCCTTTATCTCTGTAACGCCCTTGAACATCTGTTTGATGATAAAAAACAATATGCAGCTGTTGAACAGATTACAAGTGATATTTTGAATGACATCGAAAAGCATATTCTTGTAGATCCTATTGGTAGAACAGGAGTTTTGATGGAGCTGAATGCAGCGGCAAATGCCAGGTTAGGAAATGTTAATCTGGCAAAAGAAATGATCATGAGACCGTCTGTGGCCAAAGATAATTCCCGGGAATTAAAGTATTTCAGGGACTCAAAATCTAATTATCTCAACCGGTATGCTATTGTGATGTCGGCTGCCGGACAGGATCAGGTCGCATTTGACATATTGACAAAGGCGTTCAAAGAGGCTGATTCAAATCCTAATATGGTTGCGACATTCCGGGAGGTATATACAAAGTTGAAAGGTGCTGATAATGGTTTTGAGGCATATATTAAATCTCTGCAGGATGAAGCATACCGGAAGTATTTCAAGGAGGTAGAGAAAATGTATATTGCATCTGCCAAAACGATGCTTGAAGGATCTCTGCCTGATCCAAACCGTAGTGGTAAAATGGTGACCTTCTTCCGTGCTAAAAAGCCAGTTAAAGATTTGTCGATGTTGAATCTGGATAATAATGCGGTTAATTTGGGCGATTATAAAGGGAAGATTTTGGTGTTAGACTTCTGGACGACACTGTGTACGCCTTGCGTAGCTGCATTTAGAGGATTCGAGCGCGTTGTTGCTGATTATAAGAAAGATTCGCTGCAATTGTTTGTTGTGAATTTATTTGAAGACCAGGCTACCGTGAAGTCTTATGTAGCGAAAAAAGGCATATCCCTGGATGTTTTGCGGGATGAAGACAACGTAGCATACGATGTTCAGGGAACTCCTACCAAAATTGTTTTTGACCCAATGGGTAATATCAGGTTCTACGGTGTCGGATACGCAGGTTCAACAGATAGGGAATATTATAAGCTGAAGTCTATGGTTGAAATCATCAAAGCGCGTGCAGTAATTGCGGCTAATGCGAGGAAGTAAGGCGCAATTGTCACCGTGAGAGTGCCGGATAAAGGAGTCCGATGACTATTGACACATTGCCATAGGCAGAAAATATCAAACATGTACATATGAAGCAAATGATTCTTTTAATATTGTTCAATACACTGACACTTTTGGGATTTGCACAAGATAATCATCCTGTTTCTTGGAAATGTTACAGTGAGAAGATCGCTCCTTTCACCTATAAAGTTCAGTTGCACGCTACTATAGAAGAACCATATCATATCTATCCTCAACAATCTTCCGGCGGTGGCCTGGGTATGCCCACTCAGATCAGGTTTACTGAAAACGCGCATTTAGAATTTGTCGGTGCAATAGAAGAGAAAAGTGATGAGGCTGGTGGAGGAAAAAGCGCCGCGCATTATGCGATAGGCGTAACCTTCTCACAGGTAGTGAGACTTAAGGATGACAGTCCTACCAAATTGTTCTGTACGATTAAATACATGGCCTGTAACGACCAGATGTGTCTTCCTCCATCAATAAGAAAATTCACATTTGAGCTGAATGGTCAGGCAGGAGGAAATGCTGAAAGCCGTATATCGGAAGCTGTTTTAAAAGACAGGAATGTTTCTTTTGTCTATGAAGATTTCACGATGGCCAATACTGAAGGTAATTCAATCTTATCAAGGGATATTACTATGAAAAGCAAATATACCTTCATTGATTTTTGGGCAAGCTGGTGTGCGCCTTGCAGGGCGCAGGGGCGCGGACTTATCCCGTTGTATAATAAATATAAGTCAAGAGGATTGGATGTTATCGGCGTTTCACTTGATACAGATAGTACCGCCTGGAAAAAAGCTGTAAAGGCCGATGGATATAGCTGGGCTAACCTTAGTGATTTGAAGGGATTTGATTCCGATATAGTTAAGAAGTATAATATTACGGCGATTCCCTGGAATTTTCTGATTGACGATAAGGGTAATATCATTGCAATGGGGCTTCATGGTGAAGAGTTGGAAGCAAAATTATCCGAACTGTTTAAATGATAAGTGAACCACTAACCATTAAATAAAATAGTGTCATACTTGCAGAAGTGTAGTATGGCACTATATTTCAGCTATTGAAACATAGTGAAGACTAATTGCTTTTATAATTTCCACAAACTACTTAATTTTTTAAGTGCTCCCCAAAGTCCGGAAGGATTTTTATGAAATGGCCGGCCGTGGTCTCGCTCCGGCTATTATTTAATCTGAATACACCGCTGTACACTATTTTTATGGATAGAAATACGATTATTTTATGGCTTCTATTTCTTTTGGGAGGCATCACCGAAAATGGATTTGGTCAATTAAATCACAAAGCTAATCCAGTTGAAAAACTGATTAGTGACGTGATAGACAGCTCATTTAATGCTTGTGTATATATTATTGAGTATGATACCTTATCACATAAAAAAGGAGAAGGAATGGGTTTTAGTGGTGTTGTAGTATCCAAAGATGGACATATTCTTACTGTATCTCATGCCGTCGAACCTCATCAGGTCTACCTGGTTACGTTTCCTGATGGAGACAGTTGTATTGCTTCCGGGCTTGGCCGGATCGGCATCCAAAAAAAAGGACAGGATTTTGATATGGCAATGATTAAAATTCTGCACACTGGAAAATGGCGATACGCGAAAATGGGACGCAGTGCAGATTTGGTCCCAGGACAGCCTGTTGTAAGTATATCGTACCCTGGCTCATTTTACAAGCCGTTACCAAACATCCGCTTGGGTAAAATAAATCATGTTGGTGGTCCAGGTGGCTATATTGAATCCACTTGCAAAATGGAGCCCGGTGATTCAGGCGGACCTCTATTCGATGCTGAAGGCCGTGTGGTCGGACTGCATAGTTGGATTAAAGCTAACGAAAATGAGAATTTTGATGTGCCGATAGACGCATATTTAAAATATTGGTCCGCACTTAGTGTTGCGAAGGACTATGCCTCGTTACCGGTGGCTGATATGTTGCCTTCCATAATGCCCCGTAATAATGGGGATTCCGGCTATATCTCTGTAATCGGTAAGACTAATGCAGCGTCCAATAGAAGTGTAGTACAGATCATAAGCGGCACAGGTGATAAAGGCTCGTTCATTAAGGGTGCTGTCATAAAATTTGGCGGCAAGATTTACATTGTTAGCAAAAGCTCTATGGTAAGGCAGAATCCGAAGCTTTTATATAGAAGTGGAAATATACCCGCTACAATTCTTATAAGGGATAGGGAAAACGACCTGATTCTTTTAACAGCTCGTGTAGATGATAAAGATGCTGTTGATATTGACGCTGCTGCCTCTAATGGGAAGAGTACCTCACTTGGGAGATTACTATTTACACCGGTCAATCATACGAGAACTAAAGTCGGTATATCGAGTAGTTCTTTTATTTCAATGGAACCAAATTACAGTATAGGATTTTTCGGGGCCGATGCAACTTACATAGACCGGAAAGTTACTATAACCAGCATTAGAACGGGTAGTGCGGCGTGTGGTTTTCTTAGAATCAAAGATCAGGTAATCAGTATCAATGATGTGAGCATTGACAAACCGGAATATTATGGACGTGAGTTAGCTAGATGTTATGCCAGTGAAAGTATTCAGGTATCGGTTAGGCGGAATGGTAAGCTGTTACAACTAAAGTTTCCGCTGCCGGTATATCCAACTGGTAAACATGTTTCGTACGATTTTCCTGGAGGAACGAGTATGCGTTCTGATGGTTTTGCAAAGGTGCTTATACAAGATGCCGCTATAAGAGCCGATGAATGTGGCAGTCCTGTTTTTAACATTGCTAATGAATTTATCGGGATTAATATAGCCCGGCATAGCAGAACGTCTACAGTAATCATGCCCGTTGATGTAATTGTAGGTTTTATTGTTAATTCATCGAAAGGCCAACATGCTGTTAACAAGTAAACTTTAAATTAAGTTGGCAAATAGGATAACAGGTACCATTCGCTGGTCCAAGCTGGAAAGGATTAGCCGTATGGCTGGGAGTATCGCTGGGGGAATGCATCGCGCCTTTATTTCTCATTCTTGGTGTGTTTACCCGCCTTTCAGGAATAATGGTGGCTCTGGTCATGCTTTTTGCGCTTGTCCTCTGCGTTCACCATCGGTGAAACCGGAGGACTCGAAGAAGAGCTGGCAATGCTGTTTATGCTCTCAGGTATAACGTTGTTTTTTACTGGCGGGGGAAGGTATGTTCTGCTGAGACCTAAAAATATTGTTCCGCAAAGAAAGTTTTTAGTTTCTTCGCTCAGAAAAATTAATGATCAAGTGACCAGGATGACTTACGAACGCCGTTTATCCAGGTAGAAATCAGAAGAAGTAGCAACATTAAGACCTGGCCGATGAATGACGCTATATGAAATTTAATATCAAATGCCATGGAATTTTTTAGAACCGAAAGACTCATTATCCGCAGATTCAAACCCGGCGATGCCGCGGCATTGTTTGACTATTTTGCTGCTCCAAGAGTAAACTGTTTTGTGCAGGAGAGGCTATCGACCATCGAAGACGCGCTGGCCGATGTTCGCAAAAAAAGCAAGGATGGTTCACAGTTTGCCGTCTGTCTGCAGGAAAATGATTCCCTGATAGGAAATCTTTTTGCAATGAAAGAAGAGGATACTTGCAACGTTGGATGGAATTTTAATAGCAAGTTTGAAGGAAATGGATATGCCAGTGAAGCAGCAAGGGGATTGTTTAGCTATCTTTTTAAGGTGAAAAATGCAAGAAGGATATATTGCTATGTGGAGGAGGACAACATGCGTTCCCAGAAGCTTTGTCGGCGACTGGGAATGCGTCAGGAAGGTCTGTTTCTTGAATTTATTTCCTTTGTTAATAACCAGGATGGCACGCCCAGGTTTGAAAATACACTCCAATTTGCAATCTTAAAAAAAGAGTGGGACACCCTGGGATAAATTCAACCGGCAGGAGAAGAAAAGAGCGCTTCTGATGAGTATATTTAGCGCTCTTATCGAATTCCTTCAGTCTTAATTTTTGAGCATATCAATAACATTCTTTCTGTAGAATTTTCCGATTGGCAGTATAGTGCCGTCTTTAAGAAAAAGTTCACCACCAGAAATTTTTGAAATTTCCCGGAGCGCCACCAAATAAGACTTATGTACCCTGATGAAAAGTTTGGGGGGCAGTTTGCTTTCCACCTCCTGGGTGGTGATTTGACTGAGAAGCATTTTTTCAGGGGTGAAGAATTTGACGTAGTTGCCGTAGCTCTGCGTGTAAAGAATGGAATCGAAAGATAGTTTCACGATGTCATTCTCCACTTTTAAAACGATATGATCAGGTGCTTCCATAGGCGGATCTATATTCCTTTTGCCTGCACCCAGGCGATTGATAACCTTGTCAATAGCTGAAAGAAAGCTTTTAAAGTCAAAGGGTTTTACCAGATAGTCAACAACATCATATTTGTAGGACTCTAATGCATGTTCTTTATAGGCAGTAGTAAGAATAACGAATGGTTTGTTTGACATCGCTTCCAGCATTTCCATGCCAGTTAGGCCAGGCATATTGATGTCAAGAAATAGAATATCTATTTTATGATGGTACAAATATTCCATAGCCTCAACAGCAGTAAAGAAGGCCCCGTTAAGTTTAAGGTGCTTCAGTTGTCCTATAAAGTGTTTCAGAACACGGTGTGCTCCTTCTTCATCGTCAACGATGATACAATTAAGTAAGGTCATATGATTTGTTTTTCAAGGGTCAGTATGAGTGTTGTCTGGTAGCTAAGCTCCGATTGCTTTTCGTTTAAGCTAAAGTCGTTTTTATAGATGTAAGACAATCGTTGTTTAAGATTATTCAGCCCAATCTTTGTTGAAGGTTTTAGAAGATTTTTATCAGCCAGGGAATTTTCTATAGTCATATGCAGCTTGTCATTTTGGAGTTCAATGTGGATATGCACAAACCAAAGCTTGAGATTCTGACTATGTTTAAAGCTATTTTCAACCAGAACGATCAGCAGCAGCGGTGATATCTGGAACATTCTCATTTCTTCATCTGAAGGTTTGCATACAAATTGGATGTCACATCTTTCACCGATCCGCTCTCTTTCCAAATCAATATAATTCCGGATAAACATCATCTCCTCGGGGAGGGAAATCTTGGAAACGTTGCCATTTTCAATCTGATAACGCATTAGTTTAGATAACTTCACGATAAGATCCGGAGTTCGCCCTGGATCTGTTAAACTCACCCCGTATAGGTTATTAAGCATATTGAAAAAGAAGTGGGGATTGAGCTGGGAGTGCAGAGATTTCAGACGCATTTCATTCAGTAAATTCTGATCAAGGTTACGACGTTGTAATTCCATGGCGTAACTCTGCATTAAAGAGAGGGCCATGATAGTAACAGTACTGATGATGCAGATCACAAAATGGTACAAAAAGTTTAATGCCAGCTCATTAGGGTCTAAAAAATCGGGCTGGATCCAAAGAAAATCTGCAAGGTATAGCAAAGAAGCTCCCAAAAAAATGACGATTAAAGAATAGAGCGCATAGATGAAATATTTCTTCAGTAAATAATATCTGAAAATATAAAACCGGTGAAGCTGGGCTTGCACATAGAGAATAACAAAAAAAACAAAACCTTTTAGAAAGTTTTCAAAAGAATTGATAAACATCCATTCATGGAGCATGGTCAGCACATACATTGCGCAAAAAATCATAATCTCCTGGGCCCACATTTTACGCATGCCAATTGTGATTTTATTCATATATATTTTAATTATAATTAATTAAATTATAATATGTAGTGTGTTAGTTGGATGCTGCAAAATTGTCAAATCAAAATTAAAGCGGAAAGTTAAAATGACCAACGACTTTTAACCCTTAATTCAGCTATTTCATCCGTTTTCTTTTCTGAGCTGCTTTACTTGGCCTTGTTTTGTACCATTAAATTTTTACGGATGAAGGAGTTATTAAAAAGAATATGGCAGCAGGTTGTTCTCTTCGCAATTACATTGATTTCGATGAATACCTTTGCTCAGACAACAGAAAAACAGGTGGAAGTAAAAGGAAGCGTGGTGAGTGGAACGGAAAATGTTTTGCTGGTGGGCAGTACAGTCATAGTGAAGGATGCTAATGGTAAAGTGGTGAATTCTATGATCACCGGTAACGATGGGTCATTTAAGTTCAAGATAAAACCATTGGTTTCTATAAGCATTGTAATTAATTATATTGGATTTAATGAGTATCAGTCGGGTATTATAGAAGTAAAGACGGACGACTTGGATTTGGGCAGACTGTACCTGGAAGAAAAAAGGACCCTCCTTCAAGGGGTAACCGTATCGGCAAGCAGAAAGAAGCCACTGATTCAAAGTGCGAAGGACCGGATCATTTACAATGCAGCTTCGGATATCAGTAACAAATCAGGAAATGCGGCTGATGTCCTGCGTAAAGCGCCGATGCTGACCGTAGGAGCCAGTGGAGAGCTGAAATTGCGTGGCAGCTCAAATATTAAGGTGCTTATTAACGGAATACCTTCACGTATAATGGCCAAAAACCTTAAGGAGGCATTAAAAATGATTCCTGCAAGCTCCATCGTTTCTGTAGAGGTAATGACCAACCCCTCTTCCAAATATGAGGCAGAAGGTGCGGCCGGAGTGGTCAATATAATTACTAAGAAAAAGCTGAAAGGTACCAGCGGAACATTGGATCTCACCGGCGGCAATCTGGAGCATACAGGAAATCTTTCCCTGAATATGAGTGCCGGAAAATTCAATTTTACCGCCATGGGGAATTATAGTGAGGAACGTGAGAAAACTGGTTATACCCTGGACAGGATTAATCTCCATAATGGGCAACAGGTAGGTACCCTTTTACAGGAATCAGATATGAAGCAAACCACTAAAGGTGGTTCTGCCAATTTGTCGGCACAGTATAGAATCGATTCATCACAAACCCTGGAAGGAAGTTTTTCCTATTGGAATGGGATTTGGCCACAGAATGGAGGGCTATTTAACAGGTATAGCAGCGTAAACCAGGTTCGGGAGTATCGGCAAAAAATTCAGCAAAGAGGGAAATTCAATTTCACTGAATGGGTCCTGAATTACCAGAAAAAATTCAAAAAGCAGGGGCAGGAGCTACAGATTATTGGTCAGACATCTTTTTCGTCGGATGTTTCTAATTACATCACAGAGCAGTATAAGTCAGACGGCAGTTTGGCCTTTCGCGAACTGGGACCCAATAAAAGTAAGGAAAAGGAATGGAGTCTTCAGGCCGACTATTCCCATCCCTTCGGCCAGGCGGGGAAAACAACACTGGAAACCGGGGTTAAGTATTTGGTAAATAATTCCAACAGCACATACGAAGTTATAAATAGTTCTTTGCCTGTAGACCCTTCCCGCTCGGGAACAATGAGCTACAGACAGAATGTCTTTTCGGCTTATGCCACTTTAAATTTTGAACTTGGAAACGACTGGACTTTACGTCCAGGGATCCGTTTCGAGAATACGGATATTAATGCATCATTTCAGAGTAATTCGCCTTACTCCCGAAGGTTTTCTAATTTAATCCCCAACTTATTGGTGGTAAAGAAATTTGGAGAACAGCAGGAAATAAAGCTGGACTATAACGAAAGGATACGACGTCCGTGGATTATGGATCTGAACCCCTATAGCAATGCCGGAGATCCACTTAATATTACGCAAGGTAATCCGTATCTGAAGCCTGAACTTACCAGGAAGCTGGAGCTTTCACATACTTATACGGGCGAAAAGGGAATGTTATTGATCAGCAGTCTTTACTACAGCGCTAATAAAAATGCAGTCGAACAGATCTCCAGGGTCGATCCAAAGGGGATATCGTATACCATGCCCGATAATATTGGCGAAAGTACGAGGATGGGACTAAATTTAAATACTGTTCTTAATCCTTTGGAAAAATGGACTGTAAATGCGGGTGCTGAGCTGTTCCATTTAAAGTTTCGCAGTAAGTCCCTAGGGCTGGAGAACAACGGAACATTTTTCAATACGAGTATCAGCAATACCATTACCTTAACAAAGCAACTTCAGTTCAGTGCCTCCGCAGACTATGGAAATGGTTTTATCACCCTGCAGGGCAAAAATTCAGCTAATTACTCCTATCGGTTTGCAGTAAAAAAAGACTTTATGAACAATAAGGCAAGCCTTACCCTGACAGCAATCAATCCATTCCAGAATCATTTCCGGGAAACGGTGTACGCTTTTGCTCCTACTTTTCAAAGTACCCAGATCAACAGATTCTATAATAGGGCTGCGACGTTAACGTTTAGCTGGCGGTTTGGTGGCCTGCGTGCAGCAAAGGAAGAAAATCATTTTTCCGATCAGTCGGACGACAAATCTCCGAGAAGGAGAAGAAGATAATGAATAGGATATTACATTCCTGGGATCAGAATTAAATAACATCCCGCGTTTCTTCTATTAAATGAACTATAGAAAAAAGCCTTTATGTGAAACACCGTAAACTAAAGCAAAGCGCTTAATATCATTATTTTATAAGAGCGCAAAACACATCATCAGGACGTATTCACAAATACTATTATTGTCATATATTGTTTGTTTATATATCAATGCTGTGTATGCTCTCAGGTATAGCGTTGTTTTTTACAGGTGGGGGGAAGGTATGCTCTGCTGAAACCTAAAAGCGATTGGTTGAAATAGCGCATAGACTAACAAGCACGAATTATTAATATTGGACGAGGTAATGCTCTCCCAAACATAAAGCTATTGTTATTCCATTTCCGTGGGTGCCTTTGACTTCTAAATTCTGACTCACACGCCGACTTTTACCTAAATATCTGCAATGGCCTGACCTGAAGTGCAGGCCATTGCAGGAAAAATCCCCTCATTCCGGCTACGAGGATGTCGTATCTGCTGGTTGGGACCTGTTTACTTTTGTACCTTCTTTATTTATTCTCTATTTCCCCAAAAATGTCAGAAAACACAAAAAAAGATTCATTTATGTTTCTTCACCAGTTACTCCACCACTTATTTTTGTAAGCTAAAGTTCCACCTTATAGAAGCGATTTCTTATAAATTCAAAGCCTTTAGTTGATAACATGCAGATAAAAATCCTTTGTACACGATGGGGTCACGAAAAGATACCTGTAGAAGCTTTTCTGGAAAAGGTAATATCCGCAGGATATGACGGCGTGGATTCCTGGCTACCCGAAAATAAAAATGACAGGAAGTTGTTTATCAAACGTAGCAGGGAACTGGGATTGCCGATAGTTGTACAGCAACATCAGGCAGAAGGACAGGCTATACAGCGCTTTTGCAGGAGCTTTGAATACCACCTGGAGGCAGCAATGGAATGCAGCCCGGTAATCATTAATTCGCATTCAGGAAGGGATTTTTTTACGATGGATGAACAACTTGCCGTTATCGATACTGCGGAGAATTTTTCAGCGAGGAATAATATCGTTGTCGCGCATGAAACGCACAGGGGGCGGATTGGCTTCAGCCCGGCGAATGCACGGGAACTGTTTAAACTAAGACCTTCCATGAAAGTAACCGCCGATTTCTCGCACTGGGTTTGCGTTACGGAAAGCTATCTTGAAGGGTTCAAAGAAACGGTTGACGAAGCAATCCGGCGCACCGTACATATACATGCCCGGGTGGGTTTTCCTGAAGGACCACAGATCCCTGACCCGCGACTGCCGGAGTGGGGGGAACCGCTAAACTATTTTACCAGCCTGTGGTCCGGGATTATCCGGGAAAAAGAAGCCCAGGGCACATCGCTGCTTACTATTACAACAGAGTTCGGGCCGCCGCCTTATATGTGGACTACCTCTCCGGGCAATATACCCGTTACTTCACAATGGGATGTGAATTTATTTATGATGCATCTGCTGAGAGATATAATTACACCACAACAATAACCCTTATATATTCAGCTCCACATTATTTTACCCGGTAACGCATTTTTGCTAACTTTATCTCTTAACACGTTATGTTGTGCTGATGGGCGGAAATCTTTCCCGCCTTTAATAACGCCGGTTGCAACCAATAGTAAAGAGAAAAGATACTTCAATGGGTAATAACTTTTTTAAATATCTGAATACAGGTCCAATCGAGGAGAAATGGGGAATCTATGTAACTACGGTGGGTTATTCAAAAGTGACACCGAACGAACGTTATCCCAAAGAAGAGCATCCTGAAAGCCATCAGCTTACATGGAACAGGGGTAGGATCCTGACGGACTATTACATGATATTTATTTCAAAAGGAAAAGGAACATTCTGTTCGGCATTAACCGAGCCGGTGGAAATTGAAGAAGGAACCTGTTTTTTTCTTTTCCCGGGAGTATGGCATCGTTATAGGCCGGATATCCGCTCGGGATGGGAGGAATATTGGGTAGGCTTTCACGGGTACTATGTTGACCAACTGATGGAACAGGGCTTTTTTGATCCCAATCTGCCATGTCTCAAAACAGGTCTGGATAGAGAAATGCTGGTATTGTTTAAAAAGATGATCGATGTTGTAAATGCTTCACTTGTGGGTTATTCACAACAGATTGCGGGTTTAACGCTTCAGATACTTGGCCTGGTCAATACCATATCGCTTAGTAAACAATACGATCATAGCCCCTTGGAAAAGGCAATAACAAAAGCCAGGTTCCTGCTGCAGGAATCACTGGAGCATCCTGTGGATATCCCGGAACTGGCCCGGCAATTGCCTATGGGATATTCTGCATTCAGGAAGAATTTTAAGGCAATAACGGGGCTGTCGCCTAATCAATACCATTTAAATCTACGCATAGAACGGGCAAAGGAACTGCTTGAGTCAACATTGCTTAACGTAGAGGAAATCGCCGATCAAACAGGGTTCGACAGCATTTATTATTTCTCCAGGATCTTTAAGAAGAAGGTCGGCCTTTCTCCTAATACTTATCGTAAAACATTTGCCGTTGAATGAAACTCCGTTGCCGGTAAGCAGGCTTCATCACCTTATTTGCCTTTTATCTTATCGCGGTATTCACCGGGCGATAATCCCGTTTTTGATTTAAAGAACGTTACAAAATAACTGGCAGACTCAAAGTTCAGGTGAAAAGCAATTTCCTTTACCGGCAATACCGTACTGGCCAGCAATTCTTTTGATTTCTGCAACTTTATTTCAAGTTGATATTGTGCAGGTGAAAACCCCGTATACTGTTTAAATACTCTTCTGAACCAGGAGTAGCCGATGTTTAGCGTTTTAGCGATGGATTCGGGAGTAACATCATCACCGGTTTTTTCGCGCATCATCATTCTCGCTTTATCAATCTGGGCGATGATGGTTTTATCCCTGAAGGAGTTGTTTTTTTCGGAGTAGAAGATAAAGCCCAGCAGCAGGCTGGTAATGCCGGAAAGTACCTGCTGGTAAGCCGTTTTCTGATAATTGGCTGTTTCAATACCCTGGTTGAACAAAGCCACGATCTGTTCATTAAACCCCACATTATAGACCGGGCTTTTCCTGGAAAAGAAAAGATTACCGGTTAACTGTTTCATATAACTGCCATTAAAGCCTACCCAATACTCATTCCATCCTTTGCCTTTAAGCGGCCGGTAGGTATGCCATTCACCGGGAAACAACAACAGGATAGTACCGGCAACCACTTTAGTCAGCTTGCAGCTTGCCGATTCAAATGAACCTTCTCCTTCTGTAATGTACAGCAGGATGTATTCCTGTAATACCCTTCCGGTATTGGGACTGAACCAATATGCCGATGGGTGGCTTTTAGGAGGGTAGTCACTGTTGGGCGATATCACCTGGAAACCAATAGTAGTGGTATATAATCCCCACAGTTCGTCTGTTTCATTTACTGTCAGGTAATTGACGTTTTGATTCCTTTTATTTTTCATTGGGTGTGTCAAAAAGTTAAATGATTCCATCAGAATTTATCATTGCACCTTTTAGATTCAGGTTACTTTGCATTACCAACTTAATTGAAGAACAGGATAGATGATTACTGAAATATTAAAGTTCCGACTGACTTTAGATTGTTGTACGGCGAAAAATTTCTGATAGAAGATTTTCATATAAAAGTAGCGCTTTTTACGATGATATCAACGTTTCATTCGGGCTGCAAAGCAGCAACCGGAGGCTAAATTCACGTTTGAAAAATTAATCTTTATGAATGCATCAACTACCTGTCGGCCTGCCGCCGCACAGAAGTAACCGTCATTTCAAAATTGTAGATAATTCCACTACCAGCGATGTTTAAAACCAAAATCTCATGTTATGTTAAACAAGCAATTTGATTCTCTATTGCCTATCAAAGCATCATTTTTATTGCTATTCTTTTTGAGCATCTCACAAATTTCCTTTGCTCAGCAAAAAATAACGGTAAGCGGTAATGTTGTGTCAGACAGCAGTCAGCCCCTTTCCAATGTATCTATAAGAATAAAAGGCGGGACTGCCGGTGGAACCACTGATGAAAACGGCTCCTTTAAGATTAGCGTTGCTAAGAGTGCAGTCCTCCTTTTTTCTTCTATAGGATATGAGGAAAAACAGGTAACAGCCACGAAAGACGGAGAGGTACTAACGGTAATGCTTACACCGAGTAACGCCCGGTTAAATGACATTGTGGTGGTTGGATACGGAACGCGCAAAAAAGAGACCCTGACAGGCTCCATTGCATCTGTTAAGGGAAGCGACCTGGTTAAATCACCGGCGGGTAATTTCTCCAATTCGTTGGCAGGCCGGTTACCGGGTTTGGTGGCTATTACAAGAACAGGCGAGCCTGGAAACGACGGATCTACCTTAAGGATACGTGGCGCCAATACACTTGGCGATAATTCCCCGCTTGTTGTTGTAGACGGTATTGCCGGCAGAAGCCTGGAACGGCTGGATCCCGCCACTATTGAATCTGTTACGATCTTAAAAGATGCATCTGCTGCGATATACGGATCACAGGCGGCCAATGGCGTTATCCTTGTTACCACCAAACGCGGCGCATCCGGTAAGCCCACCATCCAGTTTTCCCTGAACCAGGGATGGAATACACCTACCGTTCTTCCCAAAATGGCGGATGCACCACTTTATGCACAGTTACAGAATGAAATCTCCGCTGCTTATCATCCCGGCGACCCATTACCTTATTCAGCAGAAGATATCCAAAAGTATAAAGATGGCTCTGATCCCTGGGGGCATCCCAATACAGATTGGTTTAAAGAAACCATAAAGAAGAATTCACCGCAACGTTACGGCAACTTAACATTGTCTGGCGGTGCTGAAGCCATAAAATATTTCATTTCGCTCGGATCGAATTTTACCGACGGGATTTTCAGGGACGGTGCCACCAATTACTCGCAGACTAATTTTCAAAGCAATATCGACGCAAAAGTTACTAACAGCATCCGCTTAAGTTTTGACGTGGTGGGGCGGCAGGAAAACAGGAACTATTCGGGAGGAGGTGCCAATGGAGGAAGCGCCGATCAGGCACAAAATGTTTTCTGGGCATTAAACAGGTCTTTTCCCACCTGGCCCGCAAGATGGCCCAATGGCTTGCCCGGACCGGATATTGAATATGGCGCTAACCCGGTAGTGTTGGTTACAGATGCCACGGGTTACACCAAATCAAGAAGCTATATTTTTCAGAGTAATGTAAGGCTCGTGATTACTATTCCATGGGTAAAGGGATTGTCGTTAACCGGTAATGCGGCAATGGACAGAACTATTGTCAGTACCAAACAATTCAGGAAGCCATGGTTCCTCTATACCTGGGATAAAACAAGTGTAGATGCCAACGGAACCCCGGTGCTGGTAGCATCCAAAAAAGGAAATACCGATCCGCGGCTGCAACAGTGGATGGATAACAATTCCAACGTAACCCTCAACGCACTGTTAAATTATGACAGGGTTTTTGATAAACATGATATCAAGGCCCTTTTCGCCGCAGAACGTATCGCCGGTGATAATATGAATTTCTGGGCTTTCAGAAGGAACTATACCAGCGATATCCTTGATGAACTGGATCTGGGAAGTAATGAATTAAAAGACAATGGAGGATCGTCTGGTGTGGCTCGCAGGCTGGATTATTTCGGAAGATTAAGTTATGCCTACGATGCAAAGTATCTCGCTGAATTTGTGTGGAGATATGACGGCTCTTATATCTTTGATCCGGCGGGTAAGCAATTTGGATTTTTTCCCGGCATCTCCCTTGGCTACAGGATTTCCAATGAGAGATTCTGGAAGGATCATATCTCTTTTATCAATGAAATGAAAATAAGAGGCTCCTGGGGAAAAACAGGTAACGACCGCATAGGGCCATACCAGTACCTTACTACCTATGGCTATAATGGTGGTTATGTATTTAATGAAAATGTTCCGCAACAAGCGTTGAAAGCATTACGTATTCCAAACGCCGGGGTTACCTGGGAAATAGCCAATCAATCCAATATCGGAGCTGATGTAGAACTGCTCAATAATAAATTAGCGGTAAGCGCGGATTATTTTTATAACCTGCGTACTAACATCCTGGCCTACAGAAATGCTTCTGTGCCGGGTTCTGCCGGATTAAGCCTGCCGCAGGAGAATATCGGGGAAGTGGTTAACAAAGGCTTTGAATTGCAGGCATCATATCGCGGTAAGGCCGGCGACTTCAAATACCAGGTATCTGCCAACGGGGCCTGGGCAAAGAATCATATCAGATTTTGGGATGAAACACCGGGTGTTCCCGACTACCAGAGATCTACAGGTAACCAGATGAATGCAAGATTGTATTACCAGGCAATAGGCGTGTTCGCAGACCAGGCAGCGATTGATAAATACCCTCATTGGACCGGCGCCCGCCCTGGTGATATTATATTTAAAGATGTAAATAACGATGGACAAATTGATGGTCAGGACCAGGTGAGAAGCAGGAAAACCACCATACCAACATTTACCGGCGGGATCAGTATCGATTTACAGTATAAGAACTTTTATGCAAATGTATTATTCCAGGGAGCGGCCGGTGCGGAAAGATCTTACCGGACTTTCTCCGGCGGGCCAGGTGTTGGAAACTTTATGTATAACCTCGTAAAAGACCGCTGGACACTGGAAAACCCAAGTGCTGTTAACCCGAGAGTATGGGAACGTGGAGGCGCATACTGGATGACAGATGGAGAACCTAATAATACTTATTTCGTTAGAAACAGCGATTATTTAAGATTGAAAAACTTTGAAGTTGGTTATAACCTTTCATCCGGCATTGCACAGAAAATCGGTATACAATCACTTAGGATCTACGTCAGCGCCCTGAACTTTTTAACGTTTACAAAGATGAAGGATTTCGATCCTGAATCTCCAGACGATGCTCCGGGCTCCATTTGGGTAAACAGCGAAGTATATCCTTTGAACAAAACAACCAACATTGGATTAACAGCAACCTTCTAAAATCAAAGTGTATGAATTACAGAAACTCGAACTTAATATATATAGTTATCGGGGCAGTGTCCTTAGTGCTAACATCGTGTGGCAAAAGCTTCCTTGATACAAAACCTTCCACGCAATTTACAGAAGCGGATGTTTGGTCTGATCCCAACCTGGTACAACTGAATATGAACAGTATTTATAACCAGAACCCCTGGTCGTTCTTCCTGACATCACTGGCTGTAGATGAGGCCCGATGCTACGATGCGGGAAATGATTATAATATGAGCAACATGCTGATGTCGCCTGATAATGCAGGTTGGGGCGACTGGAACGGCAGGTACAGTGCTATCCGCGACTGCAATATATTCCTGGAGAATATAGACAAATTGCCGGATGATCCGGCGCTGATTGATGGCGTTACACTAAAAGACAGGTTGAAAGGGGAAGCCACTTTTTTCAGGGCCTGGTATTATCAGTTGCTCATCAGTTATTTCGGCGGTGTACCCCTGGTTACGAAATCCTATAAATTATCAGACGACTTCTCCGCCGCCCGGAACAGTTATGCGGAGTGCGTGCAGTTCATTTCCGGTGAATGTGATAAGGCCGCTGCATTGTTGCCCCTGGCGAATACCGGGGTCAACAAAGGAAGAGTAACAAAAGGAGCCGCTTTGGCGCTTAAATCAAGGGTATTGCTTTATGCGGCCAGCGATCTTCACAATACAACATTCCCCGGGTTTTCCAACCCTGAGCTCCTGGGATATGTAGATGGCGACAGGAAACAACGCTGGCAGGCGGCTAAAGCTGCCGCCAAGGCTGTAATAGACCTGGGCATATATGGTTTGTATCAGCCCAGTCCTGCATCAACAGAGGAGGCCGTTCAGAATTATGAGGACCTGTTTATCTCAAAAAATAGTATAGAAGACATCTTTATTCGTTACTACAACGCCTCCGTAAACCAGGGCGTTGACTACTGGCAGGTTTTTCCAAATGGATATGGAGGGATCGAAACAAACGGTGCCCCCAGTGAATTGGTAGATGCTTATGAAATGAGTGATGGCACTAAATTCTCCAGAACCAATCCTGCACAGAACCTGGAACCCTATAAAAACAGGGACCCACGTTTTTACGCTTCCATTTTGTATGAAGGGGCGAAGTTCAGGTCAAGGCCCTCGAACTTACTGGCAGCCGATCCTGTAGGCGTTTTACAGGTAGGTACCTGGGAAAAATGGGATGCCACCGCTAATAAGATCGTGTATACGTATGGGTTGGATAGCAGGAATAGCGTGGTCTATGGAGGCGGTTATAATAATACCGGTACCTGTATGCTCAAATTTATAAACCGCAAAACCGATATGTATGTAAATCACCAGGATGACCTCACCTGGCGTTTCATCCGGTACAGTGAAATCATACTCAATTATGCAGAGGCCTGTATTGGATTGGGTGAGGAGGCGGAAGCACGCACTTACATTAATATGATCAGGAAAAAAGCGGCTATGCCTGATATCGTGGACGCCGGCGCAGCCTTGTCAGCAAGATACCGGAATGAAAGACGTATTGAACTGGTGTACGAAAATCACCGCTTTTTTGATGTGCGCCGCTGGATGATAGGGCCGGAAGCCTATCACCCCATGCATGGGGTTAATGTGGTGTACAAACTGAATCCCGATCATACAACTGCCACCATTCCCACTGTTACCCCGGTGGAGATCACAAGTGGAAAGTGGGATAATAAGGCCTACTTTTTACCAATCGCCAGGAGTGAAATGAATAAGAATGATAAGTTAGTGCAGAACCCCGGCTATAATTAATATAGCGGGTAGCAGTGATGGATTTTTATTAAGAATAATATTCATACCAGTTATTAACTCAAAACAGTAATGAAATATACATATCTGAACGTCCTTTTTACCGGTTGCCTGCTCACAATTACTTTGAATATATCCGGGCAATCTGAATGGCAAAAAAAATATAACGATCCCAAAACGGTTCAACAAATGTTTGTTAGCCCCCCGATGTTCTATGCTCCCCATACTTTCTGGTTCTGGGATGACACCATCAGGGATGAGCATTTTACAGCTACCATGGCAGAGGAAATGATGAAGCAGGGACTTAACCCCGGGTATGCACATCCCCGGGGCTCAATGGATCGGTTAAATCCCGCATTTTCTTCATTACCCTATAAGCAATACCTGGAACAGCCCTGGTTCAACAGCTTCGGGAATGCCATGCAGGCAGCAAAGAACAAGGGATTTACCCTGGGGTATTGCGATGAGTATGACTGGCCGAGCGGACAGGCAGCAGGACGGGTATTGGCACAGCATCCTGAGCTGGAGGCAAAATACCTGGATTGGAAGCGGTATATAGTAAAAGGAAAATCGACCGTTTATTATGATTCAACAGATTTTGCCGTGGCGGGTAAAATAGCCGGCAATGCCATTGATGCCTCATCGTTGCGGATCATTGGAGAAGGAAGCCATTTCAAATGGACGGCGCCAACTGGTGAATGGGTGGTGTATACTTACACAAAAAGGTTCCATCCCGGGATTGACGGGGGGAAAGTTAATTACCTGGACCCTCGGTTAATGGAAGTTTTCATCCCGCTTGTTCACGCGCAGTACGCCAAACATTTTGCAAATGATATGGGGAAAACGATTCCGGGTGTTTTTGTTGATAATGAAGGCGACTATGGCTGGCGGATGGCATGGTCAGAATATCTTGTCCAACGGTATAAGGAAATGAAAAACCAGGATATCCGTTTATGGCTTCCTCTTTTAACGGAGAAGGACAACAACGGTTTATTTGCAAAGGCCCGTTGCGATTGGTTTGACGTTGTTTCAGACGTATATAACAAGTGCTACTTTGAACCTTTGGTGAACTGGCTCAAACAATACAATATGTATTACATTTCCAATCTGTGGGAGGAGTCGTTATTGCTGCAAACTGCCGCTATGGGCGATTTTATGCGTGTGACAAGAACAGCGACTATGCCCGGAACGGATTGCCTTTTAATGAAATCGCAGGATGTTCACGATTTTAAGGAAGTGCAAACAGTAGCCGAATTGGAAGACCGTCCTTTTATGAGTGAAATTATGGGCGTTGCAGGATGGGAGCAAACACCTGCTATGATGAAAATGACCATTAATTCTATTACATCATTTGGTATTAACCACGTAGTGCCGCACGGCATTAATGTGAACCGGAAAATTGAACAGGATCCGTATCCGCCGGATTGGTTTACCGAAAATCCATATTGGCCTTATTTGCATAACTGGACGGATTTTTCCAGGCGGGCTGCTTTTGTAAACCGGCAAAGTAAGCTTGTTGCAGATGTGCTCCTGGTGAATCCGCTTGAAAGTATCTGGGCAAATGCTGAAGGCTTTTTTACGCATGAAGAAAGCTTTAGCCTGCTGGAAGGCAAAGAAGTCTGGGATACGCTTTCACTGGAGATCAACCAGGTGTATTCCGATGCGATGAGAGAATTAAATAAAAATAACATCGACTTTTTAATCGCTGATAAATATTACCTGGATAAAGGGAAAACAAGAATCAATGATAACGGTGTAAAGATCACGATTAACGACCACAGCTTTTCGGCGATAGTTCTTCCTCCGGCTTGTGTTATTTCTCACGCCGTATCAGCTAAGATACTTGAATTTGCAAAGAAGGGAGGGATCGTTTTGCTCCTTGGTACAACACCCGAAGGATCGCCGGAGAAAGGTATGAAGGATGCCTTCATCATTAGCCAGATGAAGGCTTTAAAACAATTACCCAATGTCATTGACTTGTCGGGAAATAAGGACAGGCTGAATAAAATGGTTACTGTTTTGAATGAAAAGATCCGCCCGCAGATCCGGTTGGAACATTCAGGCCGGCTTTACACGGCCCACAGAACTATTTCCAATAGCCACTTTTACTGGCTTGCCAATAACTCGGATACCCTGAGGAATTTTTCGGCCTGGTTCCGGGAAGGCAATGGTACAGCCCGGATATGGAACTGCGAAACCGGGGAGCGAAAACCCATTGCATATGTGAAGGAGAAGGGATATAACAAAGTAAAAATGACCTTACAACCTTACGAAGGTTATTGGCTTGTATTTGAGCCCGGAACAAGTGATATGGACCCGTTGGTGCAGCATGAATTTAATAAAAAGGAAATTAAGCTCGATGATAAATGGACCATCAGCTACCCGGGGAAAGACACTGTATATAAAACCGCGGCCACCTCATTCACTTTAGCCGGCAACGGGTTAAATGAAGATTTTATGTTGTTGGCATACAATGATTCAAAATGGAAATATACCAGTTTTATTGCAGCACAGAAAAGGAGTGGGGAGGGGCAGAAAGATGAAATAAAAGATAATGATACCACTGGTTACCGCTACTGGAGGATCAATATACCGGTTGGTGCGAACGCGGTAGTATTTCCTGATAATATGATCGGTACAACGGTTTGGATAGATGATGTAAAAAAAGAAGTGGCAGCTGCGTCTGTTGTTTTGCCTGCTGATGCGCGTTTACTGTCGTTTGCAAGGTCCGTCAAAAGTGAAGAGACGTTGCCTGCTCCTTTAAAATTTGTTGTCGGGAATAAGCAGAACTGTACACTACAGTCATGGTACACCTATGGCCTCCAGCAGTATTCAGGATATATTGATTATGAAATGCCGGTTGTACTGAAAGATATAAATACCAGGCACTCCATAGACCTGGGTGATGTAAAATATATGGCGGAAGTGTTTGTTAACAACAAATCTGTTGGCGGCCGGCTATGGCCTCCCTTTGTATTTGATATATCCAAATACCTGCAGGAAGGAGAAAACAAAATAAGAATACGGGTTGGGAACCTGATGGTGAATGAAATGTGGATGAAAGCAGATATGGGTAAACTTCGTACCTGGGGCTGGGTGGGGACGCCTGATTTTGATAAATACAATGCTGGTTTGTTAGGTCCCGTTAAGTTAATACAGGCAAAATAATGATACTATGGGCTTACAGGTATTTGTATGGTACGCCTGATGTTTTTTTAAAAAAAGTTGTAGATATATGAACACGTTACTCACGCAAAAGCAGATTCAATCTTACAGGGAAGATGGATTTTTAGTAATTGAGAACTTTCTTAACCAGGAAGAACTTTCCCATTGGCGGCAGGTTATTACGGAAGCCGTTGAACAGCGGGAGGGCAGGAAAATGCCCGGCAGCGATAAAAAGATGGGCGAAGATGATGGGATCAATAAAGAAAGTGAATATTTTGGAAAGGTGTTTGACCAGATGATTAATATCTGGCAAACAAACGATGCGGCAAGGCAGATTATGCTGGATGAAAGATTGGGCAAAATGGCCGCAGAGCTGGCCGGGTGGGACGGTACCCGCATCTGGCACGACCAGGTGCTCATAAAGAGACCCTGGGCCAATCCTACTTCATGGCACCTGGATACGCCTTTCTGGTCGTTCACCGACAGGCGGGCCTTGTCCATATGGGTGGCTTTAGACGATGCTACCTATGAGAATGGGTGCTTGTATTTTATTCCCGGATCCTATCACGAAACCAGTTTTGAAAACCAGGGTATCGGGAAAAACATGGATGCCATATTCCAGGTTTATCCGCAACTGGTAACTAAAAGGTCTGTTGCCGCACCCATGAAAGCAGGCAGTTGTTCTTTTCATAACGGCTTAACGATCCACGGCGCCGGGGCCAATATGACCAATGGTTTTCGCCGGGCAATGACCTGTGCTTACATGCCTGACGGGGCTAAATTTAACGGCACGAAGAATATATTAAGCGATAACCAGGTTGCCGGCTTAAAGGTGGGGGATGTACTGGATGATGACACGCAGAACCCACTGATTTATACGAACGGCAATCAATAAGCCAGGCGGGTAGTGCTGCTTAAAAAAGGCATTACATAAACAGGATAAACATATAAAAACCGGAGCGCTGAAAGCATCCCGGTTTTTATATGTTTATCCTGCTTCATTATAGAAATGACGCTTAATGAGATGTTTTCCTGATTGAAAAATTAACAGGCGTGCTGCAACGTTTAGCCAAAGAAATGCTACCAATGTTATCAGCCTGCATACTGGTAATATTCTTATCTGTTGCCACTTCGTAGTTTCCGCCCGGTTGTAACCCGTTAACTGTAAACTGGTAGTTGCCGCGTGATGAAATAGTCCATGCGAATACGTCATCCTTCCAGGAATTAATTTTTACGTCAATGCGATTGCCCGGATCTGCCTGCACCTGGAGTTGCGCAGTATCTTTATTAGCGGGGTAGAATTTAAGCGTATTCCCGCTTTTATCTGCACCAAAAGATTCGTTACTTTTTACAGAAAAGCTACCGGTGCTCATAAAATAATCATGAACGCTCAATTCAAGATGATAAATGGTGCCTCTGTGGGTATATGAGAACTTTGTTCCGTTCAGTGTTTCAATCATATTGGGTTCCAGGCCCATCCTGTTCCATTTTGGGCGAAGTCCGTAGATATCTTTGTATAGCGCTGTGATGCTGGTACAAATGCCTGACAGGATATCATTTCCCTGTCCAAGCTGGGTAGTTCTGCTGTACCGCTGTGAGGAAAGCCCGTCTTTTTTATACTGGCGAAGGAGATTATTGATGAATTTGAGTGCAATGTTCTTATCGTATTTCACATAAGCGTTGACGCCAAGGTATCCCCATGTAGGAAATATATCCCCGTTTTCATACGTAGGGAAAGGCCAGTTACCATCGCTAACTTCTTCCCTTTTGAAAGAATCGAAGCAAAGCGGCCAGTGAAACAGGTGTTCTGCCGTTGTTCTTTGTTCTATTTGATCGAGAATGAGTTTTATCCGTTCCTTGTCGTCGCATAATCCGAAGGCAATGGCGGCAAAATTTACCGGGGTAACCAGGTTGTCGCCATGAATACTGTTGTCTTTGTCCCGCCAGTATACATACTGTTGTTTGGTGGGCGACCAAAAGCCGCCTTCATCAACCGGCCTGTTAAATGCGGTTTTAAGGCGGGCGGCGATTGCTGCATAATGGCCGGCCATTTTATGATTGCCTAAAATCGTTTCGCACTTTACCCATAGTGTTAATGCTTCGTATAATTGTGCATTTACAAAAGCATTTTCAAAGCTGGCCCAAACAATGTCTAACCAATCGCTGGCCTTTTTTTCTGCAACACCGTTATTCATCATTTCATAGATCCCGTTGTTATTGGTATCACGTTTTATCAGCCAATCCAGGGCCTTTTCACAGCTCGTTTGGTGTGAGCGCAGCCATTGCAGGTCCCCGTTCAGGTCAAACAGTTCGCTGGTGTTGATCACATAGTCTGTTTGTGAGTCAATGGTATATCCCCACATGGCTTCATAATAGCCAGTTTGCGGGTTATATGTGCCCGGAATTTCATCACCCGGTACATCGTGCCACCGCGATAAAACACGGCCGTCATTCAGCATCGCCAGGTCTCTTTCCTGGTCCAGCGTTGCGGCCAGGTTTTTTATATAGTGCGGATCATTCAGTGCCAACCCTATCTGGGCAAAAAATGGTTCGTGCAGGCATTTCCAGTTAGTTAGCCAGCCATTTGCGCCCACTATATTGTTGTCTACCACGCCATACCGCCCGGTTGTGTTTAATAACTCGCGTACGGCTGTTGCATCAATGCCGGGAAGCGTTCCCCTTGAATATGTTTTATTATAGTCAATGTACTGCAACTCGAGACTTAGCTTTACGTTGCCTTTTTTTACCTGGAAGGGGGCGAATACATCGTACTTTTGTGACAAAAAACGGCTCAGGTGATAGCGTTGCTGCAATTTGGAATCAGTTAGCAGCTGGGTAAAAGTGAACTCACCATTTTTGCTATGTGAATATTTTGAAGCTATTTCGCTGCCGCTTCCCGGTTGGGGTAATATTCTTAAAGCATCACCTGAATCAACATTCCAGAATGTTACTCCGGCGGTATGAACGCCATAGGTATCGTTAATTTGATTTAAGTATTTGCACCAAACCATCCCGCCGTTATCAATAATGCCTCCCTTCCAAACCGATAGGTCTTTAAAGTGCCATTTGGGAAAGGCCATGTCTTCAAGCTCGCTTGTTGTGCTGTAGTTGCGGGTAATATCCCAGGCTATTTTATCTCCTTTGATAGCAAAATGCCATGTTTCTTTAATTTGAAGCGCCCCGGTTCCGTAGGTGATGCCACTCAGCGAAATACTTTTCTGGGTATTTGTTATTTTAATATCGCCTTTTAGATCAGCAGATGAGATGGTTTCGTTTCCTGCGGTGATACCCGTGTATACCCCCGAAGATGATACCATGTTTTTATTTTTCAGGTTTACCTGTTTAATAATGCATCCCTTTGAATAGTCCACCTTAATGGAGAGTTTTTGATTGGGAGTGGTAATGGTAATTATTTTGGCAGCCTTGTTGTGTAGGATACCATTTTGTGAAAAACATAGATCGGGAATCAAAATCAAACTGATAATAATTGTTGATATTCGCGTCATAAACGTGATGGAATTGAACACCGGTTACCTACAGGCCTAAACAGTGTGGGTAAAAATTGTTTATAAAATTAATAATATCCTTCGGATGACCTACCTGCAACTGCTAATTTGTAATTGCTACTATTTGATCTTACAAAACCTATTGAACTGCTCTTGAACCATCGGCATAAAGACTATGAATCTTTACATCCCTTTTAAAACGCCCTCCGGGCAGGGAAGGGCATTCCAAAAGGGAAAAAGATTCAAGGGCAGCGTCAGATCAAGCTCCTGCTTCGCCAATCAACTGTTAGATTAAATCCGAACTATTACAGCTAATTTACGTCCGAATATTAAGAGCTTTTTTATAGTAAAGCGTTTTTTATTTGCACTTTTTGCCAGTTGACGGCTGTCTGTATTCTTTCTGATGATCCCGGCCAACTCTTATAGTATTCAGTGAACGCATAAGTAGCATCTTTTTAATCTAAATCAGGCTTGATATAATGACACGTACAATATTCATGATTGTTTTATTTTTGTTAATCTTTGCTGCAATGGTCTGGCAACGTATACGAGATACAGTTCCTAAACCAAGAAGGCTGAGGAAGGTAACTGTAAAGGCACGTTGGAAAGACCGGCATCTTGTATTAAATAGACAGTACGTTGTTAAAGATGAATTTAAGACTATTAAGCACTGTACCTTAGGCATGCGGGATCCGATAAATCACCGTTAAAAAGAACAGCGCCCTTTTTAAAGCGCTGTTCTTTTTCAATCAATACTCCTAGAAATCATAATATGTGGGGACCACCACTCCGGCTTACAGAAACCTCTACATAGGTGTTTGTATTTGTCAGCTGGCATTACAATAAACCGCGGTAGATGGTGTAAGGAATCCATATCCATTTACGGAATATACGATGTAGCTCCTGTGAGAAACATACAAATAATTGCTCGACCAGCTTAAGCCGGATATAGGGCTATTGCCGAAGGCATAGACAAAATTCCAGGCGAAAACAGTTTTATGCAGACTTGGAAGGGAAGCAGGGTTATTTGAACGCGAAAGTTGCTTTCGGTCTGAAACCTCAGCTAAGGATGATAGCACCAGCCAAAAGTAGAGTCCTTTTTTTATAAGATAATTTTTAAGAGGTTAATGTGATTAAATTATCTAAATGTTAAAGAGTCTTTTTTTAATCGCCTCGTCAATTTGTATCATACTATTGCTCATTTGTAACACGGCTCTTGGTCTGGTTTGTAGATAAGGTATCCGCGCGTTGTTTACTACAATGAGGTTGCGTTGAAAATACAGGGACCTGTTCCTGGTATTTATATACCTCGGGGGCGCAATCTTTTATCATCATAACGCCGACGGCTTACCATTGAAAGCTAATCCGCATATATTCTGGTAACGCCATAAAAAGGTATCTAGCGGAGATCAGGCACCCGGCGGCGAATCAGCGCCCTGTCATTTGCGCTCAATTGATCTAACGGTATCGGCATGTCCTGGGGCCGTGTTCCTTTCTGGTTTATCTCACCAAGAAGACTCCATTTACGGGTAAAGGTATCCGGCTCTTTTGCAGGAACATCATAACGGGTAAAGTCAATCACTTTTTCCGGTGTGGATTCCTGCCAATTGCGTAACAGCGCCAGCCGGAAATCGTTGTTCATGAACCAGCGTATCTCTTTGTCTACATCTGATCCACCAATGCCGGACCCTCTTTCAATAAACCGGTAATTGAAATTATTGGATGTAAAATGTTTTCTCCAGATCAGCCCGAATTCACCTTGCGTGATTGCCCGGGTAGTGGGCCAGCGGGTTTTGATAGCGCTAAGCCAGTCCCTCAAACCTGAAACATCGATAGGCAGGCTTAGTTCCCAGCAATTGGTTACCCATGCAAAGCCATTCAGCTGGTAGCCGGTATCGAAGTGTATAGCAGTACTGTGCATCATTTCTTTGAGACCAGTGCTTGCTCCGAACGCACCGATAGTCTCTATCGGCCCAACACCCATTCTGCTGTTAAAATGCTCTGCAAAACCAGCTCTTCTCGCTGCCAGGAAATCCACCGTCCAGCCGTCCAGGTTCACACAGTCGATGAAGTCATCTTTGCTCTGAGCCGGTTTGCAGAAATGTTCTTTGGAGGGATAGTAAGGATAGCATACGGAGCCATCTCCGTCCTGGTTGTCGATAGAGAATTGACTCCAGATATTGCCCTGGCATACATGAATATTTTCCTTTTCTGCCAGGTACTGCATATTTTTTGCGGACAGGAACCCAGCCACTACGCTTTTTGGGCGATAGCCGTTGCCTACAATTCCTGATGCCAGGGCTATACCATCATGCAGATCTTTGTTCACCTGCTCTATTGAATTATAGGCGTTGGCAAAATATGCTCCGGGTATAAAAGTAACGTCATCGTCATAGCGATGGTGGTATTCTCTGACTTGTTCCCTTATCTTTACGTAATTGTCGGTCATGTCGTTCAATGCCAGCCAGCTTAACGCCCATGTCATTTTTGCGCCGGGGAAGCCTGTTTCCACTGCTTCACGGAAAGCGTTTAAACGTTCGGGAGTGTGCATTTCCCGTTCGTCCATCCCAACATTTTTGTCTCTTGCAACTTCTATCTGGTTAACACGGATAACACAGTTGAAGGTCAGGAAGCGATTGCCCATCAGGTTGCCGGCTCCGGGTGCAAGTATAGAAGATAATACGCGGCCGGGTGTTCCTGCGAGTGTACCTGCAACAAATGCGGAAGATACTCGTAGAAAATTTTTTCTGGATAGATGCATAGTTATAAAACAGTCAATTTAAATTCTTTTTTTCGTCTAACTTCCCTGTACTGTGCTGATCTCTGCGAGGTTCAGCCGTATTTCATTCTTCTCGGGTTGCAGGCGGAACAGTGCACCAGTAGCAGGTTTTGTGAAGATGCCCTTACTGGCGGATACATGATAGTTAAATGCATCAATGTGGCCATTTACCTGTCGCAGTGAGATATTTGTAAATGGCAGTTTCGCACCTGGAGCTGTCTCCAGGTCGAGATACCAGCTGAGGGACTGGTTACCTGTTAGCCTTATAGAAGCGGTTTTCTCCTTAAGCGTTACCTGTAAAGTTCCGCCCTGGCTGAGTGGCCACAACACCTGTACAGTTTCCTTATTAAGGTTTTTGAATACAGGATCTCCGCCTTTTAATGTAACCTCCTGTCCGTTCACCAGGGCCTTTAATCGTAAGCCGGCCAGCTGCCCCGGGTTACTCCACAGATACCCGTCTACAACCGGCAACGTGAAGAAGGTGCATTCATTGGAGCTAGCTACCTGGGTGGTGTAGATATCCGGAATTTTTTCATTAAAAAGATGTATATCCCGTATACGGAAACTCCCTTCTTCCCATAAAATATTCATCCTGTAAAAGCGGCTGTTATACCATAAGGTTTTGCGGTCACTTCCTTTAAGATCCTTCGTAACGGAGAAAGAAGTAGGTGGTGTTACTTTATAGTTTGCTTTAAACCACTTACCGGATTGCTCCATCGTTTCGAGCCTGATCTTGTGCTTATCTCTAAGACTGGCGATCAGTGGCATCTGTATCTCAAAGCCTTTGGCCATGGCATCCCAGGTGAAAGAGTTTTCCTGCCCTGCCTGGGTGTAGTTAAAGTTCAGGGCAGGATCGCTGGTGAAGGTGTTGAAGAACCAGTTAACCCAACTTTCGCTGCCCCCTGCCTCTGGATACACGGGCTCCAGGGTGATCACGCCTTGTCTTTGTGTATTGATGCCCTGGTCATACTGGCGGATAGGATCACTGCCCAGCATCCTGAAAACAGGTACGGGGATCTGGCTGGCGGCGTTCTGGGCCGGCATGTAGGAATTGATCCTGCTTGGATAATAGGCCTGGTTCCAGTAGCCACCCCATAAGGTATATCCATCGGTGCCATACTGGTCTTTGCAGTTTGCGGAAGCAACGATTCTGTATTTATCGTACAGGTATTGCAAGGTATGTGCATCAATAAACCAGGAGGCAACGGAGCGGGGATAATAGCCGAATATGCTTTTAAAGCTTTCCATGTAGGCATCTGCTATCTTTTCTCTTTCTGCAGGCGTATAGCCGGTGCTGAAGCCTACATCTGCATGCCAGTCCCACGGATAACGGCCTCTCCATTTCAGCCCGGCTTTTTCTACCAGTGGTTGGGGAAGCTCCCACCAGGCGCCTATCTCAAACGAGTCCCTGGGCAGGCTCCTGAGCAGTTCCTGGTACCGGTGATCCATCAGGGCATCGTATTGCAACAGGAATGTGCCTGTGAGATGATATTGCCGCATGATGTTCACCTGCCTTACCACGGTCTGGTAAAGCACCTCTTCTGTGATCTGTGGATCCCTTGGCTCCAGCAGGCGGATGAAATTGACGATGTTGACAATCTTCGGTTCCTGGGCGGCGGCTGTTTTACACAGGCAGGTGAAACATATTCCTGCCAGCAGCAGCACCGCTATTGTTTTTGTTCTGATCATATGTGCTATAAAGTAGTTACGCATGTTGATGGAAGTTACCAACCCGGATTTTGTTCAAGTGTTTTTCCATTAGTGATATAAAAGGCTACTTCCTTTGTTGGCAGTGGCTGTAAATAATCTTTGGCCGGGTCGAATTTCCGGTCTTTTTCCGCAATGAGGAAACCATTTGCATCAACTTTTGTTAAGTAAGATGGATCACTGTATGGCGCCCTGGTGGCCCAATCAGTGCCCGTGATCTTTATGCCTTTTATATCCTGTCGCAATTCGGTTTCTGCTGTTTTCCAACGACGGATATCATCATACCGGAATCCCTCCAGTGCCAGTTCTATGGTGCGTTCCCGCCTGAGCTCCGTACGCATGTCCAGCTGGTGAGCGGCAACAAAGGCATTGCTCAGGTGGGGCATATTCACCCTGTCGCGCAGCTTGTTCACAGACAGGTTGAGGTCGCCATCGCTGATAGCGCCGTTCTTTTCAAATATTGCTTCCGCATAGATCAGCAATACTTCCGCATAGCGGATTAGGTGACGGTCAAAATCAAACAGGCTGGCATCCCCAAGGCGGCCGGAGTTGTTGGCTACCGGGTCTTCAGACATATACTTGTACAGTATATATCCTGTATTAAAATTCCGCTGGGGCTTATCCGGCCAGTTGGCGATTTTGGTTACGGGGTAAAATACCCGGTTGGTGAGTGTACCTGGGATGATCATGGTCATGGTCATTCTCGGGTCCCTGTCCTGGTATTCGGAAGTGAAGGTACTGTAGCCATGAAAAACAGTACCGGCGGCCGTGATGGGCAAACCGTTCTTGTCCAGGTACATATCCACCAGTTTACGGGATGGGTTATAACCATCCTGGTCATACATGTAAGGCGCATCATGTCCTAATATGTTGCGGGCAAACCGCCTGTCCAGTATACATTCTTTTGAATCGTCGCCGGGTTCCAGGAACAGGTAGCGATAGCTTTGTGCACCGCTACCGGTATACAGCGTGTAGGCGCCGCCGTTAATCACCTCCCTGGAGCTGGCAATGGCTTTATCCAGGTATTTTGTGGCGCCTGCTTCGCCCCGGAACTTCTCCCAGGTTCCCTCAAAAAGAGCTACCCTGGCGGATAAGGACAGCGCCGCGCCTTTACTTATCCTGCCGATATCTGCAGAGGAGAGGTCCGACTGCAAAGGCAAATCGTCTTTTGCTTCATCCAAGTCTTTCAGGATCATGTCGGCTGTTTCCATGCGGGTGGCGCGTGGTGTAAATAATTCAGGGTCGCCGGTGGACAGTACTTTGGTAATAAGCGGAATACCGCCGTAGATGCGTAGCAATTTCCAGTAGTACCAGGCCCTGAAAAATTTTGCTTCTGCCACATATCTTTTTATTTCTGCGTCTGTAGTTCCGGCGCCTTTTTCAATGATATTGTTGGCGGACCTGATATAGCTATAGCTGCTATTCCATTGGCTGGATGTTTCCGATGGCTGCAGGTTCCCGTTGCTAACAGAATTGGGTACATTAAACGCAATGTCCGATTCCGTATCTTCTTCACCAAACCTGTCCAGGCCATTATATAAACGGTTGGCGGCCAGTTTGAAATCATTGCCTGTTTTCCAGAAAGTGGCATCGGTAATATTGTCCTGTGATACGAGGTTGAGGTTCTTGTTGCAGCTGCAGCAAATAACCGCGAACAGTAACAGGTATGTTCTATAATGAGAGAGTTCAAATTTCATGATGCGCTTCAATTAAAATTTAACATTTAAGCCCAGTGAATACACCTTGTTGAAGGGATAGGTGCCCTCGTTACGATACCCATCTTCCGGGTCGAAGTTCCCGCCCAAAGTGCCTTTTGAAAAAGTAAAGAGATCCTGTCCGCTGAAGTAAACCCGGGCCGATTTTATCCTTGCTCTTTTGATAATGTGCTCAGGAATGGTGTAACCCAGTGTAATCACTTTAAACCGGAGATAGGCCACATTCTGGAGCGTAAGGGCGGAGGCGCGGTAGTTGTAGTTCTTTACATCGTCGTATCCTAAGTTACCAGGCAGGTACCGGGGGTATTTTGCATTCGGTCTTTCCGGCGACCAGGTTTTGCCGTAATAATATTCCAGTGACGGCCAGAAGAAAGTATTCGGCTGGCTAAAGGGACCTTCATAGATCACATCCCGTTTACCAACACCCTGGAGGAAAACCTGCACGTCAAAATTTTTGTAGCCTGCACTCAGGTTGGCGGAATAGGTGTACCTGGGAGTGAGATTGCCCAGATATACCATATCGCCGGCCAGTCCCTTGGTTTTATCGCCGAAGGCGGTCAGCTTTCCATCGCCATCTACATCTTTATACATTACATCACCAAGTGAGATCCGCGAAGGAACGCCTTCTAGTTTTTTATAATCATCCAGCTGTTTCTGGGTTTTAATAATACCATCATACACATAGCCAAAATAGGAGTAAATGGGATAGCCTTGCCTGTACTGGTTCAGTCCTTCGCCGTAATTATCCGTGTTTTTCAGTTCCACCAGTTTATTTTTACTATCACTCAACTGCAGTGACACGCTGTACCTGAAATCCTTTATCTGGTCTTTCCAGGTGAGCATCATTTCAAAACCTTTGGTGTTTAGTTTACCCTGGTTGATGGAGGGAGGAGTGGCGCCATACGATGTCGGGACGGCTACTTTTACGAGCATGTCGTTGTTGATCTTGTTATAGTAATCGAAGGAGAAAGAAAGCCTCGATTGCAACGCAGCCGCATCAATACCAATGTTGCGGGTTTCTACGGTTTCCCATGTCCTGGTAGACGATGCAGGGTTGGCATTGGCTCCGGTCAGGCCGGCATTGGGAGAACCTATTGGATAGTTGCCGCCGATGGAAATAAGCGGGATATAGTCATATAAACCCAATCCTTCCAGGTCCTGGTTTCCCATTTTACCATAGGATAATCTCAGCTTCAACAGGTCGAATACATTTATCTTTCTGATGAATTTTTCTTCAGACAGGTTATAGGCTACCGCTGCAGAAGGAAATACGGCGCTCCATCGTTTGTCCGGAGAGAATTTGGAGCTTCCGTCTGCCCGCGCTGTAAAGTCTACAATCAGTTTTTCCCTGAAGGTATAACTTAACCTGCCGAAATAAGAGGCCAGTGCCTGGTTGTTAAGGTACCCGGTAAAGTTTGCGTACGCAGCCTTGGTCTTGTCTGCCAGGTTCAATGTAAAGATGTCGTTACTGATAAAGTTATACCCGTTGGTAGACTGGCCTTCTTTCCTGGTTTGCTCCAGGGAGGCGCCCCCGGTGAGGTTAACGCTATGGTCCTTTG
>Ga0164243_10001249_pt1 | contig 43687 bp, 45 predicted proteins | sample OricompcompostOP_FD_108781 | JGI IMG/M metagenome (GOLD analysis project Ga0164243, IMG submission 108781) | Organic Plus compost microbial communities from Emeryville, California, USA - Original compost - Organic plus compost (OP) | ecosystem: Engineered > Solid waste > Mixed feedstock >...
CCGCGCAGCTTCTTGGGGGTTTCCAGATTGATCATGTTCGTCACCCGGCCCTCAGACGAGGACCGCTCCTTCCATGACGGCGATGGCCCGCAGATCGCGGTACCAGCGTTCGACGGGGTGCTCTTTGACGAAGCCGTGGCCGCCGAGCAGCTGGACGCCGTCGGTGCCGATCTTCATTCCGTACTCGGCGGTGAGCTTGCGGGCCAGTGCGACCTCACGGGAGCAGTCCAGGCCCTGCTCGGCACGCGAGGCGGCCTTCAGCGTCACCAGGCGCATGCCCTCGAGCTCGATCGCGATGTTGGCGACCATGAACGCGACCGACTGGCGGTACGCGATGGGCTCGCCGAACGCCTCGCGGGTCTTGACGTACTCCTTGGTGTAGTCGAGCACCGACTTGGCGGTGCCCAGCGCGAGTCCGGCCCAGGCCAGACGGGACAACCGGATGCACTCGCGGTAGTCGTCGGTCGATCCGTCGCCGAGCAGCGCGTCGGCGGGGACCTCGACATCGGTCAGGACCAGGCGGGTCAGACCCGCGGCACGCAGGCCCATACTGGGGTCGTCCTGGATCGTGACGCCCGCGGTGCTGGACTCGATCAGGATCAGACCCGGGCCCTGTCCGTCGATGTCGGCAGAGACGATGAACAATTCGGCCTCGGTACCACGCACAACGGCCGACTTGACGCCGTTCAGCTTCCAGCCGGCCGCGGTCTTGGTGGCCTTGGTCTCCAACGTCAGCGGATCGAACAGCGGCCGCGGTTCGGCCACGGCAAGGGCAGCCACCGGCGCATCGTCGCCGGTGAAGGCCTCGAGGTAGGTCTGCTGCTGGGCGTCGGAGCCCCACAGCGAGATGGCGGTGGCGACTGCGGCAGGTGCCAGACAGGCGACGGCTTGCCCCATGTCGCCGTGGGAGAGCGCCTCGGCGACCAGCACGCCGGTCACGGCGGACCGATCCTCGGACAGGCCGCCGAGGGACTCGGGGATGTTGAGCAGCGTCAGGCCGAACTCGCCGGTCTGCTGCAGCACCTCCTTGGAGGTGGTGTTGCTCTTCTCGGCCTCTTCGGCGCCGGGACGCAGGACCTCGGCGGCGAACTCCTCGACGACCCCCACGATCATCTGCTGATCCTCGGTGGGCGTCAGATCGAAGACGCCGGAGTCGGAGGTCTTGGCCAGGCGCTGCGGCTTGCCTGCGCCCTTGCGCTTCTTGAAAGTACGGTTGGCCGCACCGGCGACCTGGAAGCCGCTCTTGGCACCCTGGTAGACGGCGCGCTCGGCGGCTTTGCGCAGGCCGAGCTTGTCGATGGTCGGCGAGCTGGCGATGCGGTTCAGCACCGCGAGGCCGATGCCCATCGGATCCTTGCGATTCGCCACAGGAACTCCTGGTGGTGTGGGGGTGGGTCGGGCCGTAGTGCCCGCCGCTGGATCGACTGTAACGCGAAGTTACACATCTCGGATACCCATGGTATCCGAGATCTGCATCACCCACGCAGAATTGCCGCCGGATCGCTCTGTGACAGGTGCCGATACCCTTGCGTCCGTGCCAGATGCAATCCCGACCGCTGCCCAGTCCCGCCCCTTGCCCGAGCCCGGTGACGTTCTACCGATCACTCGCTGGGGCACACCGGTCATGCACCACGAACTCAAGGACGTCACGCAGTTCGATGCCGATCTGGAGAAGCTGGTTCGGGACATGGTCGCCACGATGCACGCAGCCCGAGGCGTGGGCCTGGCGGCCAATCAGGTGGGCGTCGACCTGAAGGTCTTCGTGTTCGACTGCCCCGACGAGCACGACCAGCGCGTCACGGGTGTCGTGTGCAATCCCGTGCTGACCCTCCCGGAGGGCAAGGACCGCCAGCTCGAGGACGCCGACGAGGGGTGTCTGTCGCTGCCGGGCGCGTTCATCGGCTGTGCCCGCCCGGATCGTTCACAGGTGACCGGATTCGACCATACGGGTACGCCCGTCGAGTTCGAGGGCACCGGATTGCTGGCCCGCTGTCTGCAGCACGAGACCGACCACCTCTTCGGCATGGTCTTCGGCGACCGCGTGCCCGAGCGCGCGCGCAAGAAGCTGTACAAGCAGCACAACGAACTGGCTGACCACTATCCGGATGACTGGCCCGTCTCCCCCACCACCGACGCCGAGTGACGTTCAGTCGAGGCGGTCCACGTAGGCCTCCGCCTCGGCCAGTCCCCAGCCGGTGCGTTCGCGCACGAGTTTGATCGCCTCGATCTTCTTGCCCTGGTTCACCAGATCGATGATCTGCTGGGCCGTCGCCGCGTCCGGCGCGGGCCGCACGGCGGGCCGAGTGGACCTGTTCGCCTCGGCCATCGGGCGCGCAGCGCGGTTCAGTAGGAACAACAGGGCGATCACGATCACCAGCGCGACAACGACGACTTCGGCCCAACCCATGCACCGATCGTGCCACGTCTGATTCAGCGCGGTCGCAGATGCCAGCACGCGACCGCAACCGAGGCGGCTGCGTTGAGGGAGTCGATGTCGGCGGCCATCGGGATGCGCACCCGCAGATCCGATGCGCTCTGCCAGCGCTCGCTCAGCCCGTGCCCCTCGGACCCGACGATCAGGGCGAGCCGTTCGATGCCCGTATCGACGTCATCGAGGTCGATCGAGTCGTCAGTCAGGGTCAGGGCCAGGCTCGTGATGCCGTGGCTGCGGAGCAGGTCCGGGAGTCCGTACCAGTCGTCGACACGAGCGAACGGGACCCGGAACACCGCACCCATCGAGGTCTTGATCGCCCGCCGGTACCACGGGTCCGCGCAACGCGGCGACAACAGCACACCATCGAAGCCCAGCGCGGCGGCGCTTCGGAAGATGGCGCCGACATTGGCATGATCAGCCAGGTCCTCCATCACGACGACCCGTCTCGTGTTCTGAAGCACCTCGTCCGCGCTGCGCTCGTCAGGTCGCTCGATCGCTGCCAGCGCACCACGGTGGACGTGGAAGCCCGTCAGCGCCTCGATGGTCGCCTCGTCGAGCACGAAGCACGGTGCGTCCGTGGACTCCAGGACGTCGGACAGTCCGTCCAGCCAGCGCGGCGCCATCAGGAACGAGACGGGCCGGTGCCCGGCTTCGACCGACCGCCGGAGGACCTTCTCCCCCTCCGCCAGATAGATTCCGCGCTCACTCTCGAGCCGCTGCCTCAGGCTGACGTCTCGAAGCCGTAGGTAGACGTCGAGCCGGGCATCGTCGGCGTCGGACACTCGGACGATCTCGGCCATCTGGAAATTCTAGAGGGGCGGACTAGCCTAACGAGCATGAGCTCACTTGACCGTCCCGTCACACCCGATCCGTACCCGCTCCTGCCGGCCACCGCATCGTTCGATGTCACCAGTCATGACGTCACCGACGGCCAGCCGCTCAAGGACGACCAGGTCAATCACCTGGGCGACACCTCACCGCAGCTGTCGTGGAGCGGTGCGCCCGAGGGCACCAAGTCCTTCGTCGTGACGTGCTTCGACCCCGACGCCCCGATCGTGTCCGGATTCTGGCACTGGGTAGCCGTCGACCTTCCCGCCGACACCACGGAACTGGCCGCGGGTGCAGGCGCGGGCGACGGCAGCCTCCCCGGCAATGCCTTCCACGTGCGCAACGACGGCGGCGGGGTGAACTTCATGGGCGCCGCACCGCCGCAGGGCGACCAGGCACACCGGTACTACTTCGTGGTCCACGCGGTCGGTGAAGAAACGCTGGGTGTCGACGCGTCGGTCTCCCCCGCCGTCGTGGGCTTCAATCTGGCCTTCAAGACGCTGGGTCGTGCCATCATCCACGGCACCTATCAGCACTAGTCCGCGAAGCTGGTGGCGATGGAGCGGACCTTCTTCACGTAGGCCATGGAGTTGTTGTAGGCGTAGACGGCCGGGACCCAACCGTCGCCACTGAGGTCGCGATCGTCGTCGCACAGATGGTTGGCGGCGCCCATCGCGGCGTCATCGATGTCGAACGGATCGTCGTCGCCGTCGCCGTCGGCGTCCTCGCCGTAGAGCTCCCAGGACGAGGTGAGGAACTGGAACGGCCCGACCGCGTGGTCCCATTCCTCGTCGCCATGGAACTGGGTGGATTCCTCGGTGGCCTCGATGGCCCGCGTGCCGTTGGTGCCGTCCAGCGCCGGTCCGATGATGGGCTTGTCGGGCAGACCGGACTCGGTCAGGCCAGCACCGCCGAGCGTGCCGTGCGCCGACTCGACCGAACCGATGGCCGCAATCGTGTTCCAGCGCAGATGGCACCTCGGATGCGCCGTACGCGAGGCGATCTCGGTGTACGCGTACGCGAGCATCGCGCGGCGCGGGATCAGCCGATCAGCGGCCGTCTGCGTCACCCAGTCGGCGTCCGGCTCGGTGTCAGAGCCCTGGGCCATGACGACCTTGTCGGCGGCCTTGGGTGGCGGACCGCTCGGGCCGTCGTCGCCGGATCGATCGACGACGAACCAGCCGACCAGCACCACGAGGGTGAGGACGGCCGAGCCGCCGAGGATCGCAACGCGCTGGCGGCTCAAGCGCTCGGAGGCGGCGGTGGGGCCTGATCCGTGGGCGGCTCGTCAGCCGACGGCACGTCGATGGCCGCCTCGGGAGCAGTCCCGGGAGCCGGCTGTTCGGCCGCCTTGGCCGCCTGCAGCGCTTCCTCGACCGCCTTGGACGTCTCGGGCTCCTCGATCTGGTCGTCGACGATCTCGGCGTCCAGGTCAACCCGCGTCTTGGCACCGCCACCATCGACCGGGATCTTGCCGAACGTGCCACCCAGCGTGCCGAGCGCCTTGGTGAGCTCGGCCGGGATGATCCAGGTGGTGGCATTGTCGCCGTCGGCGATCTTGGGCAGCATCTGCAGATACTGGTACGACAGCAGCTTCTGGTCCGGATTGCCGTCGTGGATCGCCTGGAAGACCGCGCTGATGGCCTGTGCCTCACCCTGCGCGCGCAGGATCTGCGCCTGACGATCGGCCTGCGCCGTGAGGATCTGCGCCTGACGCTCACCCTCGGCAGTCAGGATCGCAGCCTGCTTCTGACCCTCGGCCGTGAGGATCGCCGACTGACGGTCGCCCTCGGCGGTCAGGATCATGGCGCGCTTGTCACGATCGGCGCGCATCTGCTTCTCCATCGCGTCGATGATCGACGGCGGCGGGTCGATGCCTTTGAGCTCGACACGGTTGACGCGGATACCCCATTTGCCGGTGGCCGAGTCCAGCTCGCCGCGCAGCCCCGAGTTGATCTGCGTGCGGCTGGTCAGCGCATGCTCCAGCGTCATGCCACCGATGATGTTGCGCAGCGTGGTCATGGTGAGCTGCTCGATGGCCTGGATGTAGTTGGAGATCTCGTACGTCGCGGCGACCGGATCGGTGACCTGGAAGTAGATGACGGTGTCGATCGAGACCGTCAGGTTCTCCTCGGTGATGACCGGCTGCGGCGGGAAGCTGACGACCTGCTCGCGCAGATCGATCATGTACCGCACCTTGTCGATGAACGGCGTGACGATGTTCAGGCCGGCGGGCAACGTGGTGCGGTATTTGCCGAACCGCTCGACGATGCCGGCCCGCGCCTGCGGGACGATCTTGACCGTCATCGCGACGATCACTGCGCCGAGAACGGCGAGCAGGACGATCGCGATGGTCAACGTGGTGAACATGCTTCAGACCTCCGATGGGGTGGGAAGAGCAGACACGACAGCGGTGGCACCGTCGATACCGATGACCTGGACCTCGGCGTCCAGATCGAAGCGAGCATCGCGGGCCTCGGTGCGAGCCGACCAGATCTCGCCGCCCAGGCGGATGCGACCGTCGGTGTGATCGACCGGCTCGACCACGACAGCCGTGTTGCCGACATGGGCTTCAGGGCCCTGCAGGAGAGTGGGCCCGGCGTGCAGCCGGTTCACCATGGGTGGTCGCGCCACGAACAGCAACAGCAGCGATACAACGGCGAACACCGCGATGGCCAGCCAGATCGGGCCACCGGCACCTGACACGATCGACGCGCACCCGGACCCGATGGCGAACATCAGCAGCACCAGGTCCAGGCTCATCATCTCGACGATGGCCAGCAACACGGCGATGGCCAGGAAGATGATCCACGGGTTGTCAGCGATCCAGTCCATGATGTCCTCTCGGGTCGGGCCAGGTCTCAGACGCGGCGGTGGACGTATGCTGCCCTGCGCGCGGCGTAACGTCCAGCCTCGTGGGTCAGCTGGAAGCGGGCACCGAACGTGCGGTTGAGGTTCTCCTCGGTCAAGGTGTCGTCGAGTGGCCCCTGCGCGACGACGTGCCCGTCGCGCAGCATCAGCACATGGGTGAAGCCCACCGGCACCTCCTCGACGTGATGGGTGACCATGACCAGGACCGGTGCGTGCGGGTCGCTGGACACCAGTTCCAGGCTGGCGATGAGGTCCTCACGGGCGCCCAGGTCGAGCCCGGCGGCCGGTTCGTCGAGGATCAGCATCTCCGGGTCGGTCATCAGTGCACGGGCGATGAGCACCCGCTTGCGCTCACCTTCGGACAACGTGCCGAAGGTGCGGTCGCGCAGGCCGGCAATACCGAGCTCGGACATGATCTGGTCGCGCCGGGCGACGTCCTCGTCGTCGTACTGCTCCTGCCAGCGGCCGCTGACGGCGTAGGCCGCGGACAGGACGACGTCGGCGGCGATCTCGCCCGGTGGGATCAGATCGGCGATCTTGGTGCTGCTGTGGCCGATGCGGGTGCGCAGATCGACCAGATCGACCCGCCCCAGCCTGTCGCCGAGCACCTTGGCCTTGCCGCTGCTGGGATGCATCTGCGCGCCGGCGATCTGCATCAACGTGGTCTTGCCCGCCCCGTTGGGCCCCAGCACGACCCATCGTTGCCCGGCGGCGACCTTCCAGGAGATCTTGTCCAACAGCGTCACACCGTCGCGCACGACTGTCACCTTGGACAGGTCGATGGCGCTGGTCATGACGGCTCCCCGGGGTCGATCTCAGGACATGGCCAACCTATCGCGCCGCTCCGACGCCCGGACGATAGCCTCGGTCCCGATGACACAGCCCGTGCCCACCGTGCACTTCAACGACCCGACCGTGCTGGTGACCTTCACCGGTGCGGACCAGAAAGGTGTCACCGGACAGGTCTTCGACGCCTTGTCGCGGTTCGGCGTCGAGGTCGTCGACATCGAGCAGCTGATCATCCGGGGACGCCTTGTCCTGAGCGTTCTGGTGACGGCACCCGAGGACGGAGCGGAGCTGGAACGCACCATGACCGAGGTCGCCGACGGCTTCGGTCTGGCCGTCACCGTGGAGCACGGGACCGGCGACAACCGGCCACGCCGCGTGGGTCGGACCCGGGTCGTGGTCCTGGGCGAGCCGTTGCTGCCAGCCGCGATGTCTGCGCTCGCCGTGCGGATCCGCGAGCTGGGCGGCAACATCGACCGCATCATCCGGATGGCGCGCTATCCCGTCACCGCGATCCGGCTCGAGGTCTCGGGCGCGGATCCCGATCAGTTGCAGTCCGATCTGGCCGCCGTCGCCTACGAGCACGGCATCGATCTGGCGGTCCAGGAGAACGGCATCCTGCAGCACGCGCAACGACTCGTCGTGATGGACGTCGACTCGACCCTGATCCAGGGCGAGGTCATCGAGATGATCGCGGCCCACGCCGGCTGTGAGACGCAGGTCGCGGCGGTCACAGAACAGGCGATGCGGGGCGACCTGGACTTCGCCGAGTCCCTGCGTGCCCGCGTTGCGCTTCTGGAAGGTGTTCCCGCCGAAGCGCTGGACCAGGTGTACGAATCACTGGTCTACACACCCGGTGCACGCACCATGATCCGGTCGCTGAAGCGCCTCGGCTACCGGTTCGCCCTGGTCAGCGGCGGATTCACCCAACTGATCGAACGCATGGCCGCCGATCTGGGCATCGACTACTTCGCAGCCAACGAACTCGAGGTCGTCGACGGGCGCCTGACCGGTCGCATCCTGGGTGACATCGTGGACCGGGCCGGCAAGGCCGACGCGTTGCGACGCTTCGCGGCCGAGGCGGGCATCGTCATCAAGAACACGGTGGCCATCGGCGACGGCGCCAATGACCTGGACATGCTGGCCGCCTCGGGCCTGGGCGTCGCGTTCAACGCCAAACCGCTGGTGCGGGAGAAGGCCCGCACCTCGGTCAACGTCCCCTACCTGGACGCCATCGTCTTCCTGCTGGGCATCACGCGCGAGGAGATCGAGGCGGCCGACGCCGCCGACGACTGATCGCTGCGGTTTCCCAACTTAAGTTGGGAAACCGGCACAGTCGTGGGCAAATTTGCCCATGACTGTGCCAGTTTGCCGATGACTGTGGCGCGGGCCGCCTACCACTGTTACTCGTCATCCTCCAGGCGGAAGCCCAACTTCATCGTCACCTGGTAGTGCGACACATCGGTGTCGGCGATCTGGCCGCGAATGCCCACGACCTCGAACCAGTCCAGATGACGCAGCGTCTGACCGGCCCGGGCGATGCCGTTCTCGACCGCTTCGGTGATGCCCTCGGGAGATGTGCCGACGATTTCGGTCACGCGATAGGTGCGGTTGCTCATGGACCCATCATGCCGCGCCCGCGTCGCCTGCGGCACCGGGCGTAGGCTGGGGGCATGGCCGAACGTCTCCCCGTCCGCCGCGAGCAGCAGGTGTTCACGATCACCGACGCTGCCGCGTCGCACAGCGACGAGCTGGGTGGACGCGAGAAGCGATACGCCATCTCGATGGGTATCCGTACGGTCTGCTTCATCGGGGCCGTCGTGGCCGACGGTTGGCTGCGCTGGCTTCTCGTGGCCGCTGCGGTGTTCCTGCCGTACACATCGGTGATCCTGGCCAACGCGGGCGTGCGCCGCCGGGGCGTGGGCATGGAGGCCTTCGACCCGGACGTCGCACACGGCGAACTCGAGCAGGGCCGCGAGTGACCGCTGAAGGACCGGCCGATCTGATCTGTTCGGCCAAGGGATGTACGGCGCCCGCGGTCCATCAGATCCTGTGGAACAACCCGAAGATCCACACGCCTGATCGTCGCAAGACGTGGCTGGCCTGCGATGAGCACGAGGTGACATTGCGTCAGTTCTTGTCGGCTCGTGATTTCTACCGGGAGACCGTCCCGGTCGAGGCGCGGTAGGCGCCGGGAATGCCACGATTCCTGCTCAGCCCACGATGGCTGGGACTGCTCGCCTTCGTGATCCTGTTCGGCGCGCTGACGTTCCGGTTAGGTCTGTGGCAGTGGCACAAACTGGAGCATCGCATCGACCGCAATGCGATCATCAAGCAGCATTACGGTGCCGATCCCCGACCGTTGAACGACGTCGTCCCGGCCGGCGGCACCGTCGACGGCGAGACGCAGGAGTGGACCAACATCACGGTCACCGGGTCCTATGACGCCTCGGCCGCGGCCAGCGTCAAGTTCACGACTCGAGACGGGGCGCCCGGTGTCGACGTCGTGGTGCCGCTGATGCTCGACGACGGCACCGCGATCCTGGTCGACCGCGGCTGGATGAAGTCGGACAACACCGGCCAGGCCCCCGATCTGCCCGCTCCCCCCAACGGCGAGGTCGAGGTCGTCGGGTGGCTGCGTCCCAACAACGGCGCCGGTGGACAGGCCGTGCGCGTCAACGACGGACAGATCCGCGCCATCTCGAGCGTCGGCTTCGCCGAATCGGTCGACTATCCCCTGCGCGACGGATATCTCAACGTGCGTTCCGAGACACCCGACGCCGGCGAGCAGCTGCAACCCGAGCCCGACCCCGATCTAGGACAGGGGCCGCACTTCTTCTACGCGCTCCAGTGGTGGTTCTTCGGACTCCTGGGCATCGTCGGTTTCGGCTGGTTCGTGCGCGACGAGATCCGACGGCCACAGGAGCCCGACGTTCACGACCACACCCGGACGTAGTCGATCGACATCGTCGCTGATTCGATCTCGGTTCCTGCCGGGCGCGCATACTTGTCCTCGCCCAGGGTCTGGGTGAGGTTGATGTTGAACGGCCGGTCGAACGGAGCGCTGTTCGTCAGCGGCGGCAGCGGACTCAGCGTGTGATCGAGGCAAACAGTGCCATCGACGCTGATTGTGATCTTCTTGTCCGTCCACTCCAGTAGGTAGGTGTGGTAGTTCGTGGGCTTGTACACGTAGCAGTAGTTGTTCGTCCGATCCGGGAATGGCACCACCGAGTTGTAGTGAAGCGTGGGGATCACGCGATCAGGGAACGACGCATAGAACTCGGCGATGTCGATCTCTCCCGAGGTGGGCCAGCTCCCGTAGAAATGCGGCGTATCGGGAACCAGCCACAGCGCGGAACCAGTCCCTGGCCCGTGGGTCACCGGCATGGCAGCGCGGATCTCGAATCGTCCGTACGTCTGCGAGAACTTGCCCAATGAGGTCAGTGATCCTGACGTGTAATGCGTCTGGAACGGCGCATCTGGGTGATCACACGTGAACTCGTCGTCGTGATAGGCCGTGGTGAGACGGACCGCCCCATCGCCCACCTCGACGCCGTCGTCGGTTCCGACGAAACAATCGCCGTAGTCGAACCCGGACGTCGCGGTTTCCAGCGCCGTCCACTTCGTCTCGTCCAGCGACGTCCCCTGGAACTCATCTGAGAACGTGCAGACCCACGGCGTGCCGTCCTTCTTGAGGACCTCCGGCCCACACGATGGGCCCTCCGGTGGTGTGGTCGGGTCATCTGGGTCTTCGGCGGCAGCGTCGGCTTTGGCCTGCGCGTCAGCCTGCGCCAGCCGCTTCGCCTCGGCACGGGCCTCCTGATCGGCCTCATCCCAGGCCTGTTCCCGAGCCTTCAGGTACGCGTCCTGAACGGCCCAGTAGTAAACCTCCCACCAGGTGTCGGCGGTCGCAGTTCCGGTGGCCGTTGCGGTCTTGGTGGACGTGGCGGTCCCTTCGCCCTTGAAGCCGTCGACCATGGCTGTCTCGGTGACCGTCACGGTCTGGGTGACGGTCTGCTCGGTGGACCACGTCTTGGGGCCGGCGGCCTCCGCCTTGGCCCGAGCATCAGCTTCGGCGTTCTGTTTGGCGATCGGACGCGCCTGTTCAGTAGCCTTCGCCTTCGCAGCAGCACTCGCCTTCTGATAGGCATCGACCGAGGCGTAGTAGGCCACCTCCCACCAGGTAGCGGCAGTCGCGGTACCGGTCGCGGTCGCGGTTGCCGTGGCAGTGCCTGACCCCGTGCCCTCGAAACCGTCGACGGTGGCGGTCTCAGTGACCGTGACCGTCTCGGTGGCGGTGTACTCCGTGGACCACGTCTTGGGTCCGGCAGCCTCCGCCTTGGCGCGAGCATCGGCCTCGGCGTTCTGTATGGCGATCGGACGCGCCTGCTCAGTAGCCTTCGCCTTCGCAGCAGCACTCGCCTTCTGATAGGCATCGACCGAGGCGTAGTAGTACACCTCCCACCAGGTAGCGGCAGTCGCGGTACCAGTCTCCGTGGCCGAGGCTGTTGCGGTGGCCGACCCCTTGCCCGCGAAACCGTCGACGGTGGCGGTCTCGGTGACCGTGACCGTCTCCTCCTGTGTCCAGGTGGTGGACCAGGTGATCTGGTCGGCCGGGGCATCGTCGGCTTCGGCCGGCCCCGTCAGTGACCAGACCACGGCGGATGTGACGACGAGCATGACCACGACACGTCGCGCTGTGGACACGGTGCGTCCGATGACGGCATTCATTGCCTATCTCCCTCAGTAGTACGAGAAGGACCTCACCACCCCGGCGCCTCGGCTCTCCCAAACCGAGGACTCAGGTCCATCTGAGCGCATCGTATATCGACTGAGTGGATCATGTCCTGCGAACGGGCGATTCTGTTAGGCGAGGGTGACCAGGTCCAGATAGTCGCTGTTCCAGAGGTCCTCGTCGCCGTCGGGCAGGATCAGCACGCGATCGGGATCGAGCGCCTCGACAGCACCGGGATCGTGTGAGACCAGCACGATCGCACCCTCGTAGCGGCGGATCGCGTCCAGCACCTCGAATCGTGACGCCGGGTCGAGGTTATTGGTGGGCTCGTCGAGGAGCAGGACATTGGCGCTGGACACGATCAGTCCGGCGAGTGCGAGTCGCGTCTTCTCACCACCGGACAGGACTGCTGCCGGCTTGTCGGCGTCGTCACCGCTGAACAGGAACGCTCCCAGCACGCTGCGAGCCTGGGTGTCGGTCAACTCCGGCGCCGAGTTCCGCATGTTCTCGAACACCGTCTTGGAGGTGTCGAGCGTCTCGTGCTCCTGGGCGAAGTAGCCGACCTTGAGGCCGTGGCCAGGTAGGACCTTGCCGGTATCGGAGTCCAGATCGCCGGCCAGCATGCGCAGCAGTGTGGTCTTGCCGGCACCGTTGAGGCCCAGGACGACGACCCGGCTCCCCCGGTCGATCGCCAGGTTCACATCGGTGAAGATCTCCAGCGAGCCGTACGATTTGGACAGTTCCTCGGCCATGAGCGGCGTCTTGCCGCACGGTGCGGGCTTCGGGAAGTCGATGCGCGCGACCTTCTCGGCCTGGCGGGTGTCCTCCAGCCCGGACATCAACTGCTCGGCCCGTCGCAGCATCTGCTGGGCCGCCGCGGCCTTGTTGGCTTTGGCGCGCATCTTGTTGGCCTGGGTCGTGAGACGCTCGGCGGTCTTGGTCGCGATCTCGCGTTCCTTCTTGCGGCGCGCCTCGTCGACCTCACGCTGTTTGACGTAGTTCTTCCAGCCCATGTTGTAGACGTCGATGACGCCGCGGTTCGCGTCCAGGTACAGGACCTTGTTGACGGTCTCCTCGATCAGTTCGACGTCGTGGCTGATCACGACCAGGCCGCCGGAGTAGTTCTTCAAGAACGTGCGCAGCCACGTGATCGAGTCGGCGTCCAGGTGGTTGGTGGGCTCGTCCAGGAGCATGGTCCGCGCATCACTGAACAGGATGCGCGCCAGCTCGATGCGGCGCCGCTGGCCGCCAGACAGGGTCTGCAGCTGTTGATCCAAGACGCGATCGGGCAGGCCGAGGGCGTGCGAGATGGTGGCCGCCTCGGCCTCGGCGGCGTATCCCCCGCCGGCCCCGAACTTCGCGTCGGCGCGGGTGTAGGCGGCCATCGCCTTCTCGGCGACGGCCGCATCGCCTGATGCCATGTCCTGCTCGGCCTGGCGCATCGCCTTCAGGGCGGCGTCGAGTCCGCGAGCGGACAGGATGCGATCACGACCGGTGACCGTCAGGTCGCCCGTCCGCGGGTCCTGGGGCAGATAGCCGATCGACCCCGAGGCTGTGATGGTGCCCTCGGCCGGATCACCATCGCCGCTGAGCAGGCGGGTCAGGGTGGTCTTGCCGGCGCCGTTGCGCCCGACCAGGCCGATCTTGTCGCCCGGGGCAACGCGGAACGAGACATCGGACATCAGGACACGCGCGCCGAAGCGCAGCGTCACATTGCTGACGGTGAGCATGGGTTCTTTCGATGGAGGGAAGGCAGGACGGCGACGCGCACGTCACTCCAACTGGATGCTCACCACTTCAGTCTAGTTGGAGTGGCAGGATCGCCCACGTGGTGGTCCCGGCGCGCGAGTTCCCAGCAGGCAGTGACGAGTTGCGAGCCATGGCGGCTCGGGTCTGCGAGGTCATGACGCTCACGGGACAGCTCAACGCACTGCCCTTCGACGATCTGGAGGCACGCGCGGACCTGCTCGCCGAGGTGTTCGGCCACCAGCTCGACCCGTCGGTGCGGTTGTATCCGCCGTTCTTCAGCGATCACGGACTCAAGACACGATTCGGCCAGAATGTGTTCGTCCACCAGAACTGCACGTTCATGGACTTCGGTGGACTCACGATCGGTGACAACGTGATGATCTCGGCCAACGTCACGCTCATCACGTCGAGTCATCCGGTCGATCCGGAGCGTCGGCGCCGGGCGGTCACGGTGGCTCCGATCGTGATCGGTGACGGCGCGTGGATCGGCGCGGCGGCGACCGTGCTGCCGGGAGTCACCGTCGGCCGCGACGCCGTGGTCGGCGCCGGAGCCGTCGTATCGCGCGATGTACCGGACGGTGCGGTCGTCACCGGCCCAGCAGCCGGCGGCACTCACTGATCGCGCTCGGCGTCCGATCGCAGGATGCAGAACTCATTGCCTTCGGGGTCGGCGAGGATCACCCATCCGGTGCCGGGACCGTACTGACCGCGGTGGTCCCCCACCTGGGTCGCACCGAGCCCGAGCACGCGCTCGACCTCTTCGTCACGGGTCCGGTCGGTAGGTACGAGATCGAAATGGATGCGATTCTTGACCGTTTTGAGCTCCGGCACCTCGATGAACAAGACCCGGTGGCCATCGGCCGGCGAGATGATCATGCACTCCTCGTGCCCCGGTTCGTTCGGGTCGTCCGGCAGATCGGTGTAGCCCAGCACCGGCTTCCACCACTCGGCCAGCTCGTAGGCGTTGGCGCAGTCGACCGTGGTGTGCGAGATGCGACTCGTCATCGGTTCGTCAGCCGATGTTGAAGCCGAGGGCGCGCAGCATCTCGCGGCCGTCGTCGGTGATCTTGTCCGGACCCCACGGTGGCATCCAGACCCACTCGATGCGGAAGTCGTTGACCAGTCCGTCCAGGGCCGCGCGGGTCTGATCCTCGATCACATCGGTCAGCGGACAGGCTGCGGATGTGAGGGTCATCGACAGGATCGCATTGCTGTGCTCGTCGACGTTGACGCCGTAGACCAGGCCCAGATCGACGACATTGATGCCCAACTCGGGGTCCACGACGTCCTTCATGGCCTCGATGACGTCATCATCGGTGGTCGCGCCCGGTTGTACCGCGATATCCGGAAGATCGCTGTGGTCTATGGTGGTGTTGGTGTCCTCGCTCATGAGGTTCCCTCCTGAGGATCGGCTTGAAGGACGGCATCCTTGAACGCCATCCACGACAGCAGTGCGCACTTGACGCGGGCCGGGAACTGGGCGACGCCGGCGAATGCGATGCCGTCCTCCAGGACGTCCTCGTCCGGCTCGACTTGGCCCTTGCCCTGCATCAGCGTCTGGAACTGATCCAGGACGTCCAGCGCGTCATCGATGCCCTTGCCGACCAGCAGGTCGTTGAGCACCGACGCGGACGCCTGGCTGATGGAACAGCCCTGCGCGTCGTAGGAGACGTCGGCGACGGCACCGTCGTCCAGATGCACGCGCAACGTGATCTCGTCGCCACACGTGGGGTTGACGTGGTGGACCTCGGCCTCGAACGGGTCACGCAGGCCCGCGCCGTGCGGATTCTTGTAGTGATCCAGGATGATCTCCTGGTACAGGCTGTCCATGTTCTGGGCATCAACGTTCATGGCGGTCACCTCCCGTCACCCGAAGTAGTTCTTCGTATAGTGCAACGCTTCGACGAGCGCATCGATTTCATCGGTCGTCGTGTACAGGTAGAACGACGCTCGCGTCGTGGACTGCACGCCGAACCGCAGATGCGCCGGTTTGGCGCAGTGATGTCCCGCCCGCACCGCGACGCCGCGCGAGTCGAGCAGCTGCGCAACATCGTGCGGATGCACACCGTCGAGGGTGAAGCTGATGGCTCCCCCACGATCCACGGCCTCCTTGGGCCCGACGACGGTCAGCCCGTCGATCTCCTGCAGGGCTCCCAGCGCGTACGCGGTGATCTCCTGCTCGTGCGCGGCGACCTTGTCCATACCGAGTGCGGCCAGGTAGTCAGCGGCTGCGGCCAGACCCACGGCCTGCGCGATAGGTGGTGTGCCGGCCTCGAACCGGGCCGGCGGACGCGCATACGTCGAGCGCTCCATCGTGACCGTCTCGATCATCTCGCCGCCACCGAGGAACGGCGGCAACTCGGCCAGCAGGTCGTAGCGGCCCCACAGCACACCGATGCCGGTGGGACCGACCATCTTGTGTCCCGTGAACGCCACGAAGTCGGCCCCCAGTGCAGCCACGTCGACCGGAAGCTGCGGAACAGCCTGTGATCCGTCGACCACGACCAGCGCACCGACCTCGTGGGCCCGCTTGATCACGCCGTCGAGGGGATTGATGGTGCCCAGCATGTTCGACACCCACGCCAGGGAGACAACCTTGGTGCGCTCGGTGATCAGCGAGTCCAGGTTGGACAGGTCGAGCCTGCCTTCATCGGTCACGCCGAACCAGCGCAGTACCGCGCCCGAACGTTCGGCCAGCAGCTGCCACGGCACGATATTGGAGTGGTGCTCCATCTCGGTGATGACGATCTCGTCACCGGCCGCCACGCCGTACGAACTCTCGGGGGCTGCGTCACCCAGGACCCGGGCCACCAGGTTGAGCGCCTCGGAGGCGTTCTTGGTGAACACGACCTCCTCACGCAACGGTGCACCGATGAACTCGGCGATGCGCGTACGAGCGTCCTCGAACGCCTCACTGGCCTCGGCGCCCAACTGGTGCATCGCCCGCGCGACATTCGCGTTGTGCAGCTGGTAGTGCTGCTCCAGCGCGTCGATGACCGCCTCGGGCTTCTGCGACGTGTTGGCGCTGTCCAGGTAGACCAACGGCAGGTCGCCGGCCAGACGACGGCTCAGGATCGGGAAGTCCTCCCGAACCTGGGTCACGTCATAGGTGGCGCCTTCCACGGTGGTCATGCCTGGGCTGCTGCCTTCACATACTTGTCGTAGCCCTCGGCCTCGAGCTGATCGGCCAGCTCGCGTCCACCCTGCTCAGCCACCCTGCCCGCGACGAACACGTGCACGAAGTCCGGCTTGATGTACTGCAGGATGCGCGTGTAGTGCGTGATCAGCAGGACACCGCGGTCGCCCTGCGAGCTGAACCGGTTGACGCCGTCGGAGACGACGCGCAGGGCGTCGATGTCCAGACCGGAGTCGGTCTCGTCGAGCACTGCGAACTTGGGGTTCAGCAGCTCGAGTTGCGCGATCTCGTGGCGCTTCTTCTCACCGCCGGAGAATCCCTCGTTGACCGAGCGCTGAGCGAACGACGGATCCAGCGTGACGCGCTCCAGTGCGGAATTGACGTCCTTGACCCAGGTGCGCAGTTTGGGCGCCTCACCGTCGATAGCGGTCTTGGCGGTACGCAGGAAGTTGGCCACCGAGACTCCGGGAACCTCGACCGGGTACTGCATCGCCAGGAACAGGCCGGCGCGGGCACGCTCATCGACGGTCATCTCGAGGATGTCCTGGCCGTCGAGCGTCACCGAGCCGCCGGTGACCGTATAGCGAGGGTGACCGGCGATGGAATAGGCCAGCGTGGACTTGCCCGAGCCGTTGGGGCCCATGATGGCGTGGACCTCGCCGGACTTGATGGTCAGGTCGACGCCCTTGAGGATCTCCTTCTCGCCGTCCTCGGTGTCGACCGAGACGTGCAGATCCTTGATCTCTAGCGTTGCCATGGGTGATTCAGCTCCTACTTGTCTGTCTCAAAAGCGTTGGGGGTGTCCAGGTCGACGAGCACGACATCGCCGTCGATCTGGGTGGCATAGGTGGGGACCGGCTCGGTGGCCGGAAGGTTGAGGGCGGCGCCGGTGCGGACGTCGAAGCGCGAGCCGTGCAGCCAGCACTCGATCTCACAGCCTTCGATGTCGCCCTCGGACAGCGGGACCATCGCGTGAGAACACATGTCCTCGACCGCGAAGACGTCACCGCCCACCCGTACGAGGGCGACGTCCTTGCCGTCGAGCTCGATGGCCAGGGCGGTGCCGTCGGCGATCTGCGACAGATCCGCTGCCTTCTGGAACGTCACGCAGACGCTCCGGCGGTCAGCTTGTCGATGTGGCCGGACAGCTCGTCCTCGACCGCCACGACCAGACGTTCCTGCAGTTCCGGCACACCGATGCGACGGATGATGTCATTGAAGAATCCGTGCACCACGAGGCGACGTGCTTCGTCGGCCGGGATGCCGCGACTCTGCAGGTAGAACAGGTGCTGGTCGTCGAAGCGGCCCGTCGTGGACGCGTGGCCCGCGCCCTCGATCTCGCCGGTCTCGATCTCCAGATTGGGCACCGAATCGGCCTTGGCGCCGTCGGTGAGCACCAGGTTGTCGTTCTGCTCGAACGTCTCGATACCCTCGGCGACCTTGCGGATCAGGACGTTGCCGATCCAGACGGTGTGGGCGTCCTGGCCTTGCAGCGCGCCCTTGTAGAGCACATTGCTGCGGGTCTTGGGCGCCGTGTGGTCAGCGAAGAGCCGGTGCTCGATGTGCTGGCCGGCATCGGCGAAGTACACACCGAACAGGTCGACGCTGCCGCCCGATCCGACGTAGTCGGCCGATGTGCTGGCGCGCACGACGTCACCGCCGAGGGTCACCGTGACGTGCTTGAGCTCGGCGTCCCGGCCGACCCGAGCGTGCTGGGTGACCAGGTGGACCGAGTCATCAGCCCAGTCCTGGACCGTGACGACGTTCAACTGGGCGCCGTCCTCCAGGACGATCTCGATGTTCTCGCTCCACACGGCCGAGCCGGTGTACTCGACCACGATCGTTGCCTTGCTGAACGCGGCTGCGCGGATCAGCAGGTGACCCGCGGCGGCCTTGTCCGTGCCGGTCCCGTTCAGACGGATGTAGGACGGCTGCTCGACGACGGTGTCCTTGGCGACGGTGACCTCGAAGACCGATGTGGCGGCCTCCCAGGTGCGTGCCGACACACGGTCAACCGGGACGTAACCGGACAGTCCGCGGGCCGAATCGGCAGCGGGAACGGACACCGCGGTCACGCCGTCGGCGACGTCGACCTCGACCTTGTAGGAGTCACCGTCGAGCGGCGCATCGTCATGAACGCCGCGCAGTCGCTTGAGCGGCGTGAACCGCCAGATCTCCTCCAGACCCCTGGGGACGGGATGATCGGCCAGATCGAACGACCCCTCCGGATGCAGGTGGGACTCGACCGGATCGAGCTCGAGGACCTCGGCGATGTTGTCGAGGGTGGTCATCCGACAGCTCCCTCCATCTGCAGCTCGATGAGCCGGTTCAGCTCCAGCGCGTACTCCATCGGCAACTCACGAGCGATGGGCTCGACGAAGCCGCGCACGATCATGGCCATGGCCTCGTCCTCCTCCATGCCGCGCGACATGAAGTAGAACAGCTGGTCGTCACTGAGCTTGGACACGGTGGCCTCGTGGCCCAGCGTCACATCGTCCTCACGCACGTCGACGTACGGGTAGGTGTCGGAACGGCTGATCTGATCGACCAGCAGCGCATCGCACTTGACCGTGCTGGCCGAGCCCTCAGCGCCCTCGAGCACCTGCAGCAGGCCGCGGTAGGACGTACGTCCCCCGCCACGCGCGACCGACTTGGACAGGATCGAGCTGGACGTGTTGGGCGCCGCGTGCACCATCTTGGCGCCGGCGTCCTGGTGCTGGCCCTCGCCGGCGAACGCGATGGACAGCGTCTCGCCGCGCGCGTGCTCGCCCATCAGGTAGACGGCCGGGTACTTCATGGTGACCTTGGATCCGATGTTGCCGTCGACCCACTCCATCGTGGCGCCCTCTTCGCAGGTGGCGCGCTTGGTGACCAGGTTGTACACGTTGTTCGACCAGTTCTGGATCGTCGTGTAGCGGCAGCGGGCGCCCTTCTTGACGATGATCTCGACGACGGCCGAGTGCAGCGAGTCGGTCGAGTAGATGGGTGCGGTGCAGCCCTCGACGTAGTGCACGTAGGCGTCTTCGTCGACGATGATCAGCGTGCGCTCGAACTGACCCATGTTCTCGGTGTTGATCCGGAAATAGGCCTGCAGCGGGATCTCGACGTGCACACCCTTGGGGACGTAGATGAACGAACCGCCGGACCACACCGCCGTGTTGAGGGCAGCGAACTTGTTGTCGCCGACCGGGATCACGGTGCCGAAGTACTCCTGGAACAGCTCCGGGTGCTCCTTCAGCGCGGTGTCGGTGTCCAGGAAGATGACGCCCTGCTCCTCCAGATCCTCGCGGATCGAGTGGTAGACGACCTCGGACTCGTACTGGGCGGCGACGCCGGCGACCAGGCGCTGCTTCTCGGCCTCGGGGATGCCGAGCTTGTCGTAGGTGTTCTTGATGTCCTCGGGCAGGTCCTCCCAGGTCTGCGCCTGCTTCTCCGAGGAGCGCACGAAGTACTTGATGTTGTCGAAGTCGATCTGGTCCAGATCGGCGCCCCAGTGCGGCATCGGCTTGCGGTCGAAGAGCTTGAGGCCCTTCAGGCGCAGGTCGAGCATCCACTGCGGCTCGTTCTTCTTGCCCGAGATGTCACGCACAACCGCGTCGTTCAGGCCGCGCTGCGCGGACGCCCCGGCGGCGTCGCTGTCGTGCCAGCCGAACTCGTAGCGTCCGACATCCTTCAGACCCGGATTGGCCTCCAGCACCGCATTGGGAACGGTCTGTTCTGTCGTCATGACGACTGCCTCATCTCTTGGCTATTCATAGGGGGTGTGGTCGGGAGGTGCGTCGTGCACACACCATCGCCGTGGGCGATGGTGGCCAGACGCTGGACGTGCGTGCCGAGCAGGCGGGAGAACATCTCCGCCTCCGCCTCACACATCTGGGGGAACTCGGCCGCGACGTGCGCAACCGGGCAGTGGTGCTGGCACATCTGCGTGCCGTGGGAGGTCGAACTGGTGGACGCCGCGAAGCCGTCGGCCGACAATGCCGCCGCCAACGCGGCGGCTCGATCGACTTCGGGCACGCCGGCCAACTGGTCGGCATAGCGCTGTTCCAGGTCGACCAGCCGGTGATCGGCGAAGCGACGGACTGCGTCGTCTCCCCCGGTCTGCTCCAGGAACCGCAGTGCGCTGACGGCCAGTTCGTCGTATGTGTGGGTGAACTGGTCGCGCCCCTGGTCGGTGATCGCGAACACCTTGGCCGGACGGCCACGTCCACGCTGTCCGATCTGGCGCCGTTCACGGGCCTCGAGAGTTCCCTCGGCGATCAGATGATCCAGGTGACGCCGGACTGCCGCCGGTGTCAGTTCCAGACGATCGGCGAGCTCGGCCGCCGTCGCCGGCCCGTTCTCCAGGATCATCTGGGCCACCCGAGAGCGCGTCGGGGCGTCGTCGTGCGACGTCACCTCGGCAGCTCCCATGTTTTTCACAACACCATTGTGTCGTTATTGATTCCCTTCAATCAACGAAGGTGATCCTTAGTGGGGTGAGTCACTCCGGCCCGGCTGCGCCGAGCTGGCCGGTCGGGAGGACGGCGGCATCCGCGGCCTCCTGTCCCGCGGTCCAGCCGCGAGCATCGAAGGAGGACGCGCCCCGCTCATTGCGGCGCAACCGCGGAAACAAGCGATCGACCTCGTTGCGGATGGCCTCGTCCTGCGCGGCCAGGACCGGCAGCAGTGAGCCGCCGTAGGACTCCTCGGCGACCTGCGCCGCCTCGGCCAGGCGATCACCCAGGCGCACGGCGTATCCGTTGAGGAAGGACTTGCGGTAGCCGATCGATCGGGCCTGCGCACCTGATTCCTCGCCCTGCGATGTCATCGCACGCGTGGCCTGCACCAACAAGGACGTGAACAGCATCTCGACGTGATCCACGTCCTCCTCGACACCGATCAGGGTCACGAAGTTCGCCCAGTCATTCCAGATCGCCTTCGAGTGGTTCGCCTTGGCCACGACGTGCAGGATGACGGCCTTCTCCTTGGTGTACGGCGGTTCCAAGATCACGCGGATCGCCGCCACCCTGGTGCTCGTGTGATGCTCGGCGCGAACCAGGGCCTCGTCGATCGCATGGCGGGTCATCAGATCCTGCGCCTTGGCCGTGAATGCTTCCGCCTCGGCCGGATACTCGGTCGACTCGGCCTTGGCCAGGAGGCTGCGAACGCGCGCCAGCATCTTGTCCTCGGGACGGCTGCTGTCGATGCGCAGCCGGATCTGAACGTCAGGGGTGTCCCACATCGACGGCGTCGGCGCGATGATCTCCACCGTGGGTAGCGCATGAAACATGACCAGTGCCGACAGCGCGGCCTCCCACTCATCTGGGCCCTCGATCGCGAGTGGATCGGTGTCGTCGATCAGTTCGAGTTGCTCGATCCATCGCCGTGGTGCGCGCTCGAAGGCACCGCTCCGGCCGGCTTCGACCCGGACCGCTCGACTGATCCACGGGCCGGCGGTGCGGCTGCCGCGCCAGCGGGCGACATGGACCAGATCCGATGGCTGCCAACCGCCCTCGTAGGCGTTGCGCACCATCGACAAGGCTTCGTCGATCACGAGCGCCGCCGGATCGTGCTGCGGATCGGCCGCGTCCCGACTCAGCGCGACCAGCGCCGCGACGTGTCGCTCCGCTGCCACGCCGCTCGTGGCCACGCCTCGCTCGGCCGCTTGGATCAGAGCGAGTATCTCGGCCTGCGTACGGCTGCTCGCACCTTGACTCACCGGGCCAACCTACCGAGGCGGAACAGCCGCCCTATGCGTCGCCCACCGAGGCCGGAGCCTTGTCATCCTTGGCCTCGTCGCCGTGTCCGGGCCACCAGGCTGCGTGACCGATCAGCGCAGTGAGTGCGGGGGTGAAGATCGTGGCCATCACGAACGCCGCCACCACGATGCCGAACGACAGTGCGAAGCCCATCGACTCGATCAGCGCGTTCCCGCCGAGCAACAATGAGGCGAACGTTCCCGCCAGGATCACGCCGGCGGCCGCGATGGTGGGGCCGGCATGCCGCACCGCATGTGCCGCCGCGGCGCGTGGCTGCCTGCCTTCTCTGGCTTCTTCACGTAGTCGCGCGACCATCAAGATGTTGTAGTCGGTGCCCAGCGCCACGACGAACAGATAGATGTAGATGGGCAGCATGAAGATCAGGCCGCTCTCGCCCAGGATGTGCTGGAACATGATGACCGTGGCACCGAGCGTGGCGCCGAAGCCCAGACCGACCGACACCATCAGGTACCAAGGCGCGACCAGGCTGCGCAGCAGCAACGCCAGGATGATCATGATGAGCCCGGCAGCGACGGGGAACACGACCGAGTAGTCACGGTTCATGGCCTCTTTGAGATCGGAGAACACCGATGAGGTGCCGCCGACCAACGCGGTCGAACCGTCAGGGGCGGCACTGTGAGCCGCGTCCCGCAACGGGCCACGCACCAGGTCGATGGCCTCATCCGACATCGGATCGACCGACAGCACCGCACTGACCATCGCGGTGCGACCGTCCTGCGACAGGGCCGGCTCGCCGACCGCGACGACGTCGTCGACCTGGCCGATGGCGGCCGCGAACGCCGACATCTCGGTCTGATCGAGCGCGGAGTCGGACGTCACGAGGATGGGTGTCGGATCAGTGGCGCCCGCCGGCAGGCTGTCCTGCAGCTTGGTGAGAGCCTCGGTGGACTCCACGCCCTTGGGCAGGCTGGAGTTGAAGTCGAACGACGGGTTGAAGCCGATCGCGAACGTCGCCAACACCGCCAGCAGCAGGCCCGACGCCGCGGCGAACACAGCCGGACGCTTCTCGATGCCACGCCCGAGGCTGGCGTACCGCGTGCCGGTGGGCTCGGCCAGGTAGGACTTCGACGGCCAGAACAGAGCCCGGCCCAGCAGCACCATGAGCGCGGGGACCAGCGTCAACGCGGCCACGAGGGTGACCGCGACGGCGATCGCCAACGCCGGCCCGATGGAACGGAAGATGCTCAGGCTGGACAGGATCAGCGCCGAGAACGACACGATCACAGCGCCTCCGGCCGAGGCGATGGCCTCACCGGCGCGTTCCAACGCATGGCCGACCGCCTCGCGGGGCGCCTCGCCTTCACGGAGACGCTCTCGGTAGCGGAACAGTAGGAACAGGATGTAGTCCGTACCGATGCCGTACAGCACGACGATCAGGATGACCTGCAGTGAACTGTCGGCCTTCAGATCGAAGGCCTCGTTGGCGAACCCGATCAAACCGGTGGCCACCGAGGAGACGAGGGTGACCACCAGGATCGGCAGCAGGCAGATGATGACGCTGCGGAAGATGAGGGCCAACAACAGCACGATCAGCACGATCGTGGCCAGACCCACGATGGCCATGGTCTTCTCCGACGACTCCATGGAGTCGAGGTTCTGCGCCGCGCTTCCGGTGACGCCGACGTGGAGATCGGTGTCCTTGACGAGCTTCTTCAGCTCGCTACGCATGTCCTTGACCGCGTCGGACGAGGGCGTGTCGAATCCGGTGGAGTCGGGTCCGAGCCCGAGCACCGCGATCTGCACCTTGCCGTCGGGCGCGGCCGGCTGCACGACGCCGGCGGTGAACAGCTTGTCGTCCAGCGTCGGATTGAGGCCATCGACCACCCGCTGCACGGCGGCTGAATCGTCAGCGGTCAGAGCTTTGCCGTCGCCACGGTCGAACACCAGGATCACACCGGGCGTGGTGGCCTGCGGGAACGCCTCTTCCTGCAGGGTCGCCGCCTTGATGGACTCGTAGTGCGACGGCAGGAACTCGGACTCGTCGGTGGTCGATGACAGTCCGGGTGCCGCGGAGATGATCGCAATCGCGGCGACGATCCAGAGGCCGAGCACGATCCAAGGGCGTTTCCCGACTGTGACGAGCCGGGCCAGGGCAGAGAACATGGCTGACAATCTATCGGTTCACGCCGACACCGAAGAAATCGACGAATCGCTGATTACGATGACGACATGGCGTCCGATGCGGTGCACATCCAGGCCGGCGAGCGATCGGTGCGGGTGTCGAGCCCGGATCGCGTGATCTTCGAGGAGACCGACTTCTCCCCCATGGTCACCAAAGCGATGGTCGCCCAGTACTACGCCGACGTCGCCGACGGCATCGTGCGGGCGCTGAAGGACCGGCCCGTGACACTTGAGCGCTGGCCCAAGGGGGTCCGCGAGGACATGGAGCTGTCCACCCGCCAGGGCGGTGGACGGGATGCGGACGCGTTCTACCAGAAGCGGATGATGCGCGGAGCGCCCGATTTCGTGGAGTCGGCGCGGGTGTTGTTCCCATCGGGCCGGCGCGCCGACGAGCTGTGTGTCACGGAGGTCGCGTCCGTCGTGTGGGCGGCCCACATGGGCGCGATCACGTTCCACCCGTGGGCCATGCGCCGCGACGACAACGATCGTCCGGACGAGCTACGGATCGACCTGGACCCTTACGGCTCCACGTCCTTCTCCGACGCCGTCCGGGTCGCAGGCGTCGCTCGAGAACTGTTGGACGAACTGGGGACCCGGGGGTTTCCCAAGACCAGCGGCAACCGCGGGGTCCACGTCTACGTGCGGATCGAACGCCGCTGGACCATCACGGATGTCCGGCATGCCGCCATCGCCTTCGGGCGCGAGTTGGAGCGTCGCACCCATGGCGTGACCACGGCGTGGTGGAAGGAGGAGCGCGGCGACAACATCTTCGTCGACTTCAACCAGAACGCGCGTGACCGCACGATCGCCAGCGCCTACAGCATCAGGCCGAAACCGGGCGCGCCCGTCTCGATGCCACTGACGTGGGAGGAGCTGAGCGAGGTCGACGATCCGCGTCAGTTCACGGTCCACACGGTCCCGGCGCTACTGGCCGAGCGCGGCGATGCGATGGCCGAGATCGACGACGTCGCGCATTCCTTGGAGCCGTTCCTGGCGTTGTGGGAGGCCGATCTTGACCGGGGCCTCGGCGAGATGCCCTATCCCCCGGACTATCCGAAGATGCCCGGCGAGCCTCCGCGAGTGCAGCCCAGCAAGAAGGTCGCCGAGCACTGGGACGACGAAGGCAATCGCATCGACTGAGGGTGTCAGTACCAGCCGTGACCGGACTTGAACGACGTCGCTCCGCACGGACTGCCGTACACGTCACGGATGTAGCCCAGGCCCCAGCGGATCTGGGTCAGCGGGTTGGTGCGCCAGTCCTCGCCGGCAGACGCCATCTTGCCGCCGGGCAGCGCCTGCGGAATGCCGTAGGCACCTGAACTCGGGTTGGTCGCCTTCAGATTCCATCCGCTCTCGCCGCTCCAGAGCTGATCGAGACAGGCGAACTGCCCGGAGTTCCAGCCGAACTCGCCCAGCATGTCGCGAGCCGCGCCACGGGGGTCGTCGACGGCTGACTGGATCTTCTGGCGTTCCTTCTCCTCGGCGCGCAGGTCATCGGCGACGTCAGATACTTGCGCGGCTGTCTCCTCCGCCGCGTCGGCCAACGGAGGGCGGGTCCCATCGCGGGAGACCGAGGTGGCCGACGAGGTGCCCACGGGTAGAGCGTCGTCCGCGACGGCCGCCTCGCGGGTCGAACCATCGATGGTCTGGGTCACGACGACAATGCCGGTCGTGGCAAGCACGCCGATCGCACAGGCCGCGATCAGGCGGCATGGTCGGTGAATGGTCGTACGAAGCACTACTGATCCTTGTGGGGTCGGGGGCGGGCCCAGAGGTATCGGGCCGACCGGCGACGCTAGGAACGCTTCCTGAGAGCAGACAGCGTGTCTTCTCAGGCTGAGCGGGCGAACCGGCCTCCGGCGTGGCGAGCATCACGCGAATTCGATCCGAAAAGGCCGGTCGCGCTGACCTGCGCAAATGCGTGCACGCAGCCGCGGAACAGGCAACAATGTCCGGATGCACGAGAACGGGCACTTCCAGCACGACGCCGTTGACGACCCCGATGGACTGTGGGACGGCGACGAGCCGACCCTCGCGCCGCTGCCCATCAGCGAGGCGAAGCAGATCACCTACGCCGAGTGGGGCGAACAGTTCTTCGCCGCGGCGGTCAGCGATGATCGAATCCGCGGCGCGGTGGCCGATCTGGCGGGGCAGCCGATCGACTTCGGTCCCATGGGTGTCGGTCCGGGGCGCATCGCCAAGGTAGCGGCGCGCGGCCAGATCGGTGACGGCGTGCTGTTCCGGCACGAGGGCTTCCCCGTCACCTACGATCTGACGATTCCGGTGGACCTCACGTTCGAGGTGGATCTGAAGTTGGAGACCGAGCGGTTCGACGCGCATCTTGAAGTCCCGATCCGGTTGATCGGGCGCGCTGTCGACGGTGTCCGCATCTACATCGAGGCTCGGCCACCCCACAACTCGGAGGTCTCGGTCCAGCTCAAGGCCGATGGACGCCGGGCCGAGTGGCTACGCCGCATCGCCGGGGTCGATGACGAACTGCGCCGTTTCGTCGCCAAGTACGTGACCCGCGAGCTGGACAAACCCGCGATCCGCCGTGCCCGCGAGGTCGACGTCATCCCCCTGATGGACAAGGCCTGGTCTGCTACGCCGAGAGAACCCGCTGAGTGACAGGTTTATGTACGTATTTGCCGCGCAGAACTGCAAGTTCTTGACACTCAGCGGGAAAGTATTTCATCAAGATCGTACGAGGCGACCTCTTCGAGTTGTTCGTAGGTGCAGGACTCCGGTTCGCGGTCGTCGCGCCAGCGCTTGAACTGCGCCGTGTGGCGGAAGCGGGTGCCTTCCATGTGCTCATAGCCGACCTCGGCCACCAGCGTCGGTGCGATGGCGTACCAGGACAGGTCCTTGGTACCGGTCCAGCGGCTCTGGCCGCCCGGGAGCCGTCCGGACTCGTGCGCCTCGGCCTGCATCCACTCGCCCCACGGATGATCGTCGAGGTCCACCTGCATCGCCGACAGCTGCTCGTAGAGTTCGGCGCGCCGTGTCTCGGTGAACGAGGCGGCCACGCCGACGTGCTGCAACTTTCGCTCATCGTTGTAGAGCCCGAGCAGCATCGAGCCGAGCAGCGGTCGCTCTGGCGTGGACGTCTTGTGCAGGCGGTAGCCCGCAACGACGACGTCGGCGGTGCGGGCGTGTTTGACCTTGAGCATGATCCGCCCGTTGGGCATGTACGGCTTCGCCAGCGGCTTGGCGACCACACCGTCCAGGCCGGCTCCCTCGAACACCCCGAACCACTCCTCCGCCACGGCCGCGTCGCTGGTCGTGCGCGTGACGTGGACGGGCGCCTGTGCTGTCGCCAGCTCGGCGACCAGCCGGTCGCGCCGCACCGAGAACGGCTCGTCGACCAGTGACTCATCACCCACGGCCAGTAGATCGAAGGCCACGAAGAAGGCCGGGGTGGTCTCGGCCAGCATCTGCACCCGCGACTCGGCCGGGTGGATGCGTTGCGACAGCAGATCGAACTCCAGACGACCGTCCCGGGCCAGCAGGATCTCGCCGTCCAGCACGATCCGTTCGGGCAGCTCGCGCTTGAACGCCTCGACCAGATCCGGGAAGTAGCGAGTCAGTTCCTTGGTCGACCGGCTGCCGAGTATGACCTCGTCGCCGTCACGGAACACCAGGCAACGAAAGCCATCCCACTTCGGTTCTATTTGTACGTAAGGCAACTGATCGAGTGCCTTCTCCATCGTGACCGACTTCGCCAGCATCGGACGGATCGGCGGCATCACCGGGAGGTCCATACGTGCCACCCTACGGTCATTCGGTCCCGGTGTTCGGTGTACGCCATAGCCGGTCGATCGGTAGTACGTGGAGGCGATCGTCGTAGGTGTAGGAGCGAGCGCCGGTGTAGAGGACGGCTCCGGCGATGAACGCGCCGCCGGTGATTTCGCGGAGTTGCCGCAGCCCTCGGAAGTCGTTGTTGGTGACGCGCCCGGCGGTCTTGACCTCAAAGGCGAGAACACCGCCGTCGTCCGTCTCGAGGACGAGGTCGACTTCGACACCGTCGCGGGTACGCCAGTGGCCGAAACCTGCTATCTCGTCGGTCCAGCTCGCCTCTTTGAGAAGTTCGCCAACGACGAAGTTCTCCAGCGGATGTCCCAGTTCGGTCAGAGCGGTCGGATCCCGACGTGCGAGTTTCTCCGAGGTCAGTCTCAGTAGGCGCGTGGAGATACCGGTGTCGAGCAGGTGGACCTTGGGTCGTGCGTTCGTGCGCTTGGTCAGGGTCCGATCCCACGGTGGGAGCAGGTGGATCAGGAAGACCGCTTCGAGCAGGCGGAGGTAGTCGCGGGCAGTCTTCTCGTCGATGCCCGCTCCGCGGGCGAGTTCAGCGGTGTTGAGAACCTGTGCGCTCTGCCCGGCGGCTCGTTCCAGGATCGTCGGCAACGTGTGCGCTTGGCGCACCCGTGACAACTCCTGGACGTCGCGTTCGAGAGTCAGTCGCACATAGCCGTCGATCCAGCGCCAACGCGAGCGGTCATTGTTTGCGGCCAGCGCGACGGGGAAACCGCCTCGCACCAGGCGGCTGATGTAGTCCTCTCGCGTGGTCGTCGATGGTTTGCCTCGGGCGACGTCGGCTGCATCGGTCAGGAGGCTGCGCAGGAGATCCGGACGAGTCCGGTCGATCTCGCTCTGAGCGAGCGGCAGGATCGGGAGGCGTTGCAGGCGGCCGGTGAGCGCTTGGGCTGCGCGGGGAAGTGCCTCGTGCCGCGCGGAACCGGTGAGGATGAACTGGCCGGGACGGCCAGATCTGTTGAGCCGCGCCTTGATCGCGTCGAGAACGACTGGCGCATGCTGGTACTCATCGATCAGCACCGGACGTGTTTCATCGATCATCGTCGCGGGGTCGCTCGCAACCGCCGCACGAGTGTCGAGGTCATCGAGGTCCAACACCGCGGCATCGAGATGGCGCGCCAACTGCGTGAGCAACGTGGACTTACCCACCGTCCGGGGGCCTTCCAAGAGCAGCACAGGGCTCTCTTTGTGCCGCTCGAGAACCACCTCCTGGATTCTGCGAGTGACTAGCCGAGCGACATCTGTCATGACCTTGATTCTATCGGATCATCCGGAACTGCCGGACCCTGAACTCCAGAACTGCCAGCCATCAAATTCCGGAACTGCCGCTGAAGATCAACCGATCGCTCTCGTCCCATTTGGGCTCATACAGCAGCCCACCGTTCACTGTGTCCGGCAACGGCACGCCGCTCTTGACCGACTTGGCCAGTATCGGACGCACCGGCGGCATCACGGGCAGGTCCATGTCAGCGGCGTCCGAATAGTCGGCCCAGGACCCCGCGTCGCTCCTCGATGGCCGACGGCGCAGCACCCGCTGGGGTCGACAAGGCACGACCGTCGCCTGGAGCCTGTTGGAGGTACGGACCTGTCAGTCGACCGGTGGCGATGAGCTACAAGAACTCGTCGACCTCGGCCATGTCGTAGCCCTCACGCAAGCGCACGGGGGTGAAGGTCGATGACGTCATGAACTCAGCCAGGTCGGTCACGAAACTGAGGCTACCGGTCAAGGCGGCCAGTCACTCGCCGCGACGTTCGACGATGACTCAGTGAGCGTCGACGAGGCCCAGGGAGCGGTCGGTCCAGTCGCGCAGGTTCTCGTACAGCGACGGGTTCTCCGACAGCGAGACACCGTACGAAGGCACAAGCTCCTTCAGCTGCGGCTTCCAGCCCTCGATGCGGCCCGGGAAGCAGCGTTCCAGCACGTCCAGCATCGCCGACACCGCAGTGGAGGCGCCTGGGGAGGCGCCGAGCAGGCCCGCGATCGAGCCGTCGGCGGAGTTCACGACGGTCGTGCCGAACTCCAACGCACCGCCGCGGCCCTTCTTGCGGACCACCTGGACACGCTGACCAGCGGTGATGATCTCCCAGTCGTCGTCCTCGGCCAGTGGAGCGAACACCTGCAGATCCTTGACCTTGCGGCCGCGCGTCTTGGCCAGCTCGAGCACCAGGTACTTGATCAGCGACCACGAGGTGACACCGATCGCTGCCATCGGCACGATGTTGTCGGCGCGCACCGACGTCGGCAGGTCCAGGAACGAGCCGTTCTTGAGGAACTTGGGTGTCCAGCCGGCGTACGGACCGAACAGCAGCGACCGCTTGCCGCCAATGACCCGGGTGTCCAGGTGCGGCACCGACATCGGGGGCGCACCCACGGCCGCCATGCCGTAGACCTTGGCATGGTGCTGCGTCGCGACCGTCTCGTCGGTGCAGCGGATGAACTGGCCGCTGACGGGGAAGCCGGCGTAGCCCTTGATCTCCTCGATGCCCGAGCGCTGCAACAGCTGGATCGCTCCGCCACCGGCGCCGACGAACACGAACTTGGCCGAGATGTTGAGCGTGCCGCCCTCGGCGCGGTTCTTGACCACGGCGCGCCAGGTGCCGTCGGTGTCGCGCTTGAGCGACTTGACGTGGTGGTTGTAGCGGATGTCGGCACCACTGCGTCGCAGGCCGTCGAGGAACTGACCGGTCAGGGCGCCGAAGTCGACATCGGTGCCGTGATCGGTCCAGCTGACCGCGACCGGCTCAGCATCGTCGCGCCCCTGGGCCATCAGCGGCAGGCGGCGAGCGAACTCGTCACGGTCCCTGATCATCTCCAGCCCGCCGAACAGCGGATGCCCGGCGAGGGTGTCGTAGCGCTTCTGCAGGTAATCGATGTTCTCGGCGCCGCGGACGAAACTGACGTGGGGCACCGGGTTGATGAACGACGACGGATCGGTCAGCCAACCCTGGTCGACGGCGTGCGCCCAGAACTGGCGCGACAGCTGGAACTGCTCGTTGACCGTGATCGCCTTGCTGACGTCGACGTCGCCGTTGGGCAGCTGAGGCGTGTAGTTCAGCTCGCACAGCGCGGAATGTCCCGTGCCGGCGTTGTTCCACGGGCCGCTGCTCTCCAGGGCGGGAGCGTCGAGCCGCTCCAGGATCGTGATGCTCCAGTCCGGCTCCAGCGTGCGGAGCAGCGAACCGAGCGTCGCGCTCATGACACCGGCTCCGATGAGCAGGACGTCGGTGGTGACACGGCCGGGTACGGCGGATCGACGAGTGGCGGGCAGGCTTTCGGCGCTCGACAAGACGACACATCTCCTGGTGCGCCCCGGGGTCGCGGGCGCTGTGTTCGATTCAGATTTCGGTACTCCCACTTTCGCGCGCTGACGTGCCCGAACGCGACTTCAACGCGTGTGATCTGCGTCGATGGGGGCGTGATCTCTGTCTCGTCGGTCGCCCTCCTAGGATGTGGGGGTGAACCAGCCGGCGGTCGAGGTGCATGACCTCGTGATGCGTTACGGCTCCACCACCGCCGTCGACGGCCTGTCACTGGATGTTCAGCCCGGCACCGTGACCGCGATCCTCGGCCCCAACGGCGCAGGTAAGACCACCACGATCGAGACCTGCGAAGGGTTCCGCACACCGCAGTCCGGGTCGGTGCGCGTCCTGGGACTCGACCCCGTCACGGACGCCAAGAAGCTGCGGCCCCGCGTCGGCGTCATGTTGCAGTCCGGCGGCGCCTGGTCCGGCTCGCGCGCACACGAGATGTTGCGTCACATGGCCTCCCTGCACGCCCACCCGCTCGACGTCGACCTGCTGATCGAACGCCTTGGCATGGGCACCTACGGACGCACGCCATACCGCCGCCTGTCCGGCGGTCAGCAACAGCGCCTCAACCTCGCCATGGCGATCGTGGGGCGCCCCGATCTGCTGTTCCTCGACGAGCCCACGGCCGGGCTCGATCCTCAGGCCCGCCGCGCCACCTGGGAGCTGATCGACGAACTACGCGGCCACGGTGTCACCACCGTGCTCACGACGCATTTCATGGATGAGGCGGAATCGCTGTCCGATCACGTGCACATCGTCGACGCCGGCCGGCTGATCGCCTCGGGCACGGTCGCCGAGCTCGCGGTGGCAGGCGCCGAGGACACAATCCGGTTCACGGCCCGGCCCGGACTGGACCTCCACGCACTCATGGCCGCCCTCCCCCACGACACCAAGATCGCCGAACCGGCGGCTGGGCAGTACGTCGTCACCGGAGCGGTCGACCCGGCCCTGGTTTCAGCCGTCACCAGCTGGCTGGCCGACCACGACGTGCTGACCGAGACGATGCACGTGCAGCGGCAGACGCTGGAGGACCGATTCCTCGACCTGACGGGACACACGCTGAGATGACTTCCTCGTCCCCACGAGGGGGGATGACCCTCGACCTCTCCCCCCGCCCTGGAGCCGCACCGATCGGCTCGATGCTGCGTCACCAGGCGCAGATGGAGTTGCGCCTGCTGGCCCGCAACGGCGAGCAGTTGCTGCTGACACTGATCATTCCCTTGGTCCTGATCGTGCTCGGCGCCCGCTCGGACCAGATCGTCGACCTGGGACCGGGCCGGCCGATCGACATCATCACGCCCGGCATCCTGGCTCTGGCGGTGCTGTCCACGTCGTTCACGTCCCTGGCCATCGCCACCGGCTTCGAGCGCCGCTACGGCGTCATCAAGCGCCTGGGCGCCTCTCCCCTGCCCCGGTGGGGGCTGATGGTCGGCAAGGTCGCCGCGATCGTGGTCGTCGAGATCATCCAGCTGAGCATCCTGGTCACCGTCGGGCTGCTGCTCGGCTGGGAGCCTGACGGTGGCGCGACCGCCTGGCTGCAGATGCTGTTCCTGATCGTGCTCGGCACGGCGGCGTTCGGCGCCATGGGGCTGTTGATCGCCGGTACCTTGCGGGCTGAGGCGACCCTGGCCGTCGCCAATCTGGTGTACGTCCTGTTGCTCGTCGGCGGCGGACTGATCGTGCCGCTGGATCGCTATCCGGACCAAGCCCGTCACGCGCTCGAGTTGCTGCCGTCCGGCGCGCTCGGCCAAGGGCTGCGCGACACGTTCGCGGGGGCCGGCCCTGAACCGTTCTCGGTCGTCGTCCTGATCATCTGGGCTGTGTGCTGCGGTCTTGGCGTCTCGAGGTTGTTCAAATGGGAATGATCCCGAACCCGCTGCGTCCCGACGATCGCGCCGTGCTGTGGTGGGCCGTCGCCGTACTCGTGTCCAATATCGGCATCGTGCTCACCGGCGCACTCGTCCGGCTCACCGGCTCCGGGCTGGGCTGCCCCACGTGGCCCAAGTGCACCGACGAGTCGTTCGTCCCGCACCAGGCACTGGGTATCAACGGCGCGATCGAGTTCGGCAACAGGCTGCTGACCTATGTCCTGATCGCCGTCGCGATCGCCGCCTTCATCGCGATCTGGCGCTGGGACCGCACCAGCATCTCGCTGCGCCGGCACATGGCGGCGCTCGCGCTGGGCGTACCGTTCCAGGGCGTGGTCGGCGGCATCACGGTGCTGACGGATCTGAATCCGTGGATCGTGGCGCTGCACCTGATCCTGTCGATGGTGCTGATCGCAGGTTCGACCTGGCTGATCCTGCGCGTGCGCAGGACGGTCGCCCCGCGGCGCGACCCGTGGGTCCTGTTGACCTACGTCGTGGTCTGGATCGTGGTCTACCTGGGCACCGTCGTCACCGGCTCCGGCCCGCATGCCGGCGACGACGAGGCGCCTCGCAACGGTTTGGATCCACAGGTCATGAGCCATGTGCACGCCTGGGCCGTCTACCTCCTGCTCGCTCTCACCCTCGTAGTGGCGTGGCGTCTGCGCGGGACGGTCGCGGGCCGCGCCGCGACCGCGCTCTTCGTGGTCGAGCTCGCCCAGGGCGTCATCGGCTTCGTCCAGTACTTCACCGATCTGCCCATCGCCCTGGTCGCGGCACACCTGATGGGCGCGGCGGTCCTGCTGGCGTGCGCGACCAGACTGCTGCTGGTGGATCATGAACGCCCAGCCGGAAGCGTCACATGAACACTGATGCCGAGCTGGCGGTTCGCCTGGTCCGTGAAGCGGGGGCGCTCGCCGCGCACATGCGTACCGAGGGTTTGGACGCCGAGCAGAAGACCTCGATCTCCGATGTCGTGACCGCGGCCGATCATGCGGCCGAGCACCTCGTGACGACCGCGCTCGTGGCCGAACGCCCCGACGACGCGATCCTCGGCGAGGAGGGCACCAGCCACGCCGGCACCAGTGGACGTCGCTGGGTCATCGACCCCGTCGACGGCACCTACAACTTCTTCTCCGGCATGACGTACTGGTGCAGCGCGCTGGCGCTGCAGGACGGGGCTCTACCGGATGAAGATGGGGTCGTCCTCGGCGCCGTCCACCAGCCCCAGGCCGACGAGACCTGGCTGGGTGGCCCCGACCTGCCCACGACCCTGAACGGTGTGCCTGTCGCACCCCTGATGGACCGGCCATTGGCCGAATGCAGCCTGGCCACCTACATCCATCCCGGCACGCTCGACGATCCCGGCAAGGGCGGCGTGTGGCGCACCATCGTGGACGCCGTCTCCACACCGCGCATGCTCGGGTCGGGCTCATGTGATCTGGCCGCTGTCGCGGGAGGGCGGGTCGGCGTTTTCGCCGGGCATTCGTGCCCCGACTGGGACTGGCTGCCCGGCAAAGCCCTCGTCGAGGCGGCCGGCGGCCGCACCGAAGTCATCGAACTCCACGGGACGCGCTGGCACCTGGCCGGCAACCGGAGAGCCATGCAGGAGCTGCTCAGCCGGTTGCTCGCCTGAAGGACATCGTGAGACAGCCGTCGGCGTCCGGAGGCGTGTGCGTTGCCACGAAACCCGTGTGTGCGTACAGAGACAGCGCGGCCTCGTTGTCTGCCTTGACCCGCAGGAACAGGGCTCGATCTTCCGCTGCCCGGATCACCTCGCCGATCAATGCTGAGCCCATACCCCGACCGCGGGCCTCGGCACCGACGAACATCGAAGCCAACTGGACACGGCCGTCATCCATCGGATCGGCCGCGACCATGCCCACCGGCTGGTCCTCGTCATAGGCGATCCAGCAGGCGAGGGCGGCATCGATCCGCGAGCGCCAGGCGGCTTCACGATCGTCGACACCTGCGAGCTTCGGCACGAACGCTTCCGGAGCCTCGGTCAACGACCTGATACGAATCGTCCGCCAGTCACGCCAGTCGTCGGCGCTGATCCGACGGACGGTCATGCGCGACGCAGCCGATCGGTCGGAACGTCAAGGACGATCTGCTCCCCGATGTCACGGGGCGCACCCACCACCTGCGCGAAGTCGGCATTGGCCACGACCACGCGATCGGGACCGACCTCGACCAGCACGACCCGCTGCTCCGAGCCGTCCTCGTGCACCAGCACCCATCGATCGGCCAGATACGACAACCCCAGGTCGTCGAGCACTTGCCCGGCCGACCACTCGTCGGTGGGCTCCCCTGCGACCGTGCCCAGCAGGGTCATCGGCACGACGTCATCGCCCTCGTCAGGGGCCAGATAGCCGATCAACTCACCGTCGCCGCGATGGTGCCGGCGCCAGTGGTCCGGGATCATCGCTGCAGGAACGGCTCGATGAACGGATCCGCCGCGGCCGCGACGAACAGCAGCGCCAGATAGGCGTTGGACAGATGGAACAGCCGCATCGGCTTGATGATGGACAGTTCCTCGGTGTCACGCGCCCGGGCGCGCAGGTCGTAGGCCTCGACCAGGAAGATGATGCCGAGCAGGATCGCGGCGGCCGGATAGAACCAGCCGGTCTCGGCCACGGGCCACAGCACCAGCGATGTCGCGACCATGACCCACGAGTACGCGACAATCTGCCGCGATACCGCGTCCGACGACGCAACCGACGGCAGCATCGGCACATCGGCGGCCGCATAGTCCTCGCGGTACCGCATGGCCAGCGACCAGAAGTGGGGCGGCGTCCAGAAGAACACGACCAGGAACAACACGACCGGAGCCCAGTGCAGCTCATTGGTGACAGCCGTCCAGCCGATCAGCGCCGGGAAGCAGCCTGCTGCACCGCCCCACACGATGTTCTGCGTCGTGCGGCGCTTGAGGATCATCGTGTACACGACGACGTAGAACACATTGGCGGCCAACGCGAGCATGGACGACAACGGATTGACCAGCGCCCACAGCCACACCGTCGAGACGACTCCCAACGCCAGGCCGAACCACAGCGCACCGCGCGGAGTGACCTGATGACGCACCAGAGGGCGTCGGGACGTGCGCCGCATCTTGGTGTCGATATCGGCGTCGACGACGCAGTTGAGCGCATTGGCGCTACCGGCCGACAGGGTGCCGCCGACGATGGTGGCGACGACCAGCCACAGATCGGGAACGGCGCGTGCCGCCAGGAACATCACAGGCACGGTCGTGAGCAGCAGCAACTCGATGATGCGGGGCTTCATCAGCGCGATGTAGGCACGGACCACGTCGCCGGCTGAAGAGCCCTGCGGGGTGGGTGCGCCGCTGCGCAGATCACGGGTCTCGGCAACGGCACTCACATGGCACAGTCTATCCGCATCCGAGTAGGGTCGAACACGTGACCACAGCACCCACGTTGGAATGGACCGAACTCGACCGGAAGGCCGTCGACACCACCCGTCTGCTGGCCGCCGACGCCGTGGAGAAAGCAGGCAACGGCCACCCCGGCACCGCCATGAGCCTGGCACCGGCCGCCTACCTGCTTTACCAGAAGCTGATGCGCCATGACCCGGCTGACCCGTCATGGATCGGCCGCGACCGATTCGTCCTGTCGTGCGGCCACTCGAGCCTGACGCAGTACATCCAGTTGTACCTGGCGGGCTACCCGATGTCGCTGCAGGATCTGAAGGATCTGCGCCAGTGGGGCAGCCAGACCCCCGGGCACCCGGAATACCGCCACACCCCCGGCGTCGAGGTCACCACCGGCCCGCTGGGTCAGGGCATCGCCAACGCCGTGGGCATGGCCATGGCCGCCCGCCGCGAGCGCGGTCTGCTCGATCCGTCCGCCGGAGCCGGTGAGAGCCCGTTCGATCACGACGTCTACGTCATCGCCTCCGACGGCGACCTGCAGGAGGGCGTCTCCGCCGAGGCGTCATCGCTGGCCGGGCACCAGAAGCTGGGCAATCTGACGGTCCTGTACGACGACAACAAGATCTCGATCGAGGACAACACCGACGTCGCGTTCACCGAGGACGTCGCGGCACGCTACGAGGCGTACGGCTGGCACGTCCAGACCGTCGACTGGACCAACGGGGGTACGGGCTACGCCGAGGACGTGCAGGCCCTGTACGACGCGTTCCAGGCGGCCAAGGCCGTCACCGACAAGCCCAGTTTCATCGTCCTGCGCACCATCATCGCGTGGCCCGCGCCCACCAAGCAGAACACCGGCGCCTCGCACGGTTCGGCCCTGGGTGCCGACGAGATCGCCGCCACCAAGACCCTGCTCGGGTTCGACCCAGAGGTGTCCTTCGCTGTCGCCGACGACGTCATCGCCCACACGCAGCAGGCGCGCGATCGCGGCGCGGCCATCCATGCCGAGTGGCAGTTGCACTACGACGCCTGGCGCACCGGCAACGCTGATGGCGCTGCACTGCTGGACCGTCTGCAGGCACACGGTCTGCCCGACGGCTGGGACTCCGATCTGCCCACGTACCCCGCGGACGAGAAGGGGGTCGCCACCCGAGTGGCCTCCGGCGAGTTCCTGACCGCGGCCGCACCGAAGCTGCCGGAGCTGTGGGGCGGCTCGGCCGATCTGGCCGGCTCCAACAACACGACACCCAAGGGTGAGCCGTCGTTCCTCCCGCCCGAATGGTCCACCACATCGTTCAACGGCGACTGGTACGGACGCGTCCTGCATTTCGGCATTCGTGAGCATGCGATGGGGTCGATCCTCAACGGCATCGCCCTGCACGGTCACACCCGCCCGTACGGCGGTACCTTCCTGGTGTTCAGCGACTACATGCGCCCAGCCGTGCGCCTGGCGGCCCTGCAGGAGCTGCCGGTCACGTTCGTGTGGACACACGACTCCATCGGCCTGGGCGAGGACGGACCCACTCACCAGCCGGTCGAGCACCTTCAGGCGCTACGGGCGATCCCCGGCCTGGACGTCATCCGGCCGGCCGACGCGAACGAGACCGTCGCCGCCTGGAAGACCGTGCTGGGACATCACGACCGTCCCGCCGCGCTCGCACTCAGCCGCCAGAATCTGCCCGTGTTCCCGCGCGGCGAGGACGGGTACGGCGCCATCGACGGTGTCGCCAAGGGCGCCTACACGCTGCTGGATGCCGATGGTGAGCCCGATGTCATCCTCGTGGCCACGGGCTCGGAGGTGCAGCTCGCGGTCGCCGCCCGTGAGGCGCTCGCTGCCGGCGGCGTCCAGGCACGTGTCGTGTCCATGCCGTGCCGTGAGTGGTTCGAGGAGCAGTCCGCCGAGTACCGCGACGAGGTGCTGCCGCCGACCATCCGCGCACGCGTCGTGGTCGAGGCCGGCATCACGTTCGGCTGGCGCGATGTGGTCGGTGACGCCGGGCGCATCGTGGGTCTGGACCACTACGGGGCGTCCGCTGCCTACACCAAGCTGTACGACGAGTTCGGCATCACGGCCGACGCCGTCGCGCAGGCGGCCCACGACAGCATCGCGGCCGCCCAGGAGGCGCCGCACGTCCCGTTCCACGCTCGATCGGCCGGCCCCATCGGGCCTGCTGATACCCACTGATCCCGATACAGGAGGGAATATGAATGACCGTCTCAAGGCCCTCGCCGATGCGGGGGTGTCGATCTGGCTCGATGACCTGTCCCGCGATCGCATCGAGACCGGCAATCTGGCCGATCTGGTCCGCGATTCCGGCGTCGTAGGCGTCACGACGAACCCGACCATCTTCGCTGCCGCGCTCGCGAACGGCGACCGCTACAGCGCCCAGATCGGCGAGCTGAAGGCATCAGGCGCCGACGTCGCGACGACCGTGTTCGAGCTGACCACCACCGATGTCCAGAACGCCTGCGATGTCCTGCGACCTGTCTACGACGCCAGTGGTGGCGTGGACGGCCGCGTCTCGATCGAGGTCGAGCCGGGTCTGGCCCGCAAGACCGATGAGACGGTCGCTATGGCCACCGAGTTGTGGAAGCGTGTCGACCGGCCGAATCTGCTGGTCAAGATTCCCGCCACTGAGGAGGGCCTGCCCGCGATTGCAGCGGCGACCGCGGCCGGCATCAACGTCAACGTGACCTTGATCTTCTCGCTCGACCGCTACCGCGGCGTCATGGACGCTTATCTGTACGGTCTGGAGCAGGCGGCCGCCAGCGGTCACGATCTGTCGTCGATCCATTCGGTCGCGTCGTTCTTCGTCAGCCGCGTCGACTCCGAGGTCGACAAGCGGCTTCCTGAGGACAGCGCCCTTCGCGGCAAGGCCGCCATCGCCAACGCCCGTCTCGCCTACGAGGCGTACACCGAGGTCTTCGGATCGGAACGCTTCGCCGCCCTCAAGGCGCAGGGCGCCCACGCCCAACGACCGCTCTGGGCTTCGACCGGGGTCAAGGACCCGGCCTATCCCGACACTCTCTACGTCACCGAGCTGGTCGTCGCCGACACCGTCAACACGATGCCCGAGAAGACACTGCGGGCATTCGCCGATCACGGCGAGGTCACCGGCGACGCGGTGACCGGCCGCTACGACGAGGCTCGACAGGTCATCGCCTCGCTGGAGGAGCAGGGCATCTCCTACGACGAGGTCGTGACCCTGCTCGAGGACGAAGGGCTGGAGAAGTTCGACGCCTCGTGGGCCGAACTGCTCCAGACGGTCACCAGCGAGCTCGAGAAGGCCTGAGTCCCATGGGTGATCGGGGTTCGGCCGCGGTGACCACCGAGTTGACAACGCCTCGGATCGAGGTGTTCCAGGAGGCTCTGCAGACGGCCATCGCCGATCAGGTCGTCTCCAAGATCGGCGCCCAGGACCCGACTCTGTGGGGCCCTGACGCCGAAGCAGAATCAGCCATCCGGTTGTCATGGGTGACCCTGGCCGAATCGTCACGACCCCTGGTCGATCCCATCGAGTCCCTGCGCGAAGAGTTCCGCGCCGCCGGCTTGGATCACGTCGTGCTGTGCGGCATGGGTGGGTCGTCGCTGGCGCCCGAGGTCATCTGCGCTACAGCGGGAGTCGAGCTCACCGTGCTGGACTCCTCGCAGCCCGATATGGTCCGCGCGGCACTCGGCGACCGGCTGGAGCGCAGCATCGTCGTGGTGTCCAGCAAGTCGGGCAGCACGGTCGAGACCGACAGCCAGAAGCGTGCGTACGAACAGGCACTGCGCGATGCGGGCCGCGATCCTCTCGATCACCTCGTGATCGTGACCGATCCGGGATCGCCCCTCGACGAAGCGGCCCGCGCCGATGGTTACCGCGTGTTCAACGCCGATCCCCACGTCGGCGGCCGTTATTCGGCGCTGACCGCGTTCGGTCTGGTGCCCAGTGGTCTGGCCGGCGTCGAGATCGGCGCACTGCTGGACGATGCGGCCGACCCGGCCCTGTTCGACGACTCCGACAGCAATCCGGCCCTTCGTCTCGGCATCCTGATCGGCACCGCCCAGCAGGCCGGTGTCGACAAGTTGGTGCTGACCGATCTCGCCGGGAACGGGGTGGGTGACTGGATCGAGCAACTGGTCGCCGAGTCGACCGGCAAGCGCGGCACCGGCGTCCTGCCCGTCGTCGTCGCAGGACCCGACAGCCCGAACTTCTCGCCCAGCACGCCGGACTCTGTGCTGGTCGCGATCGGAGCGGATGCGCCGCCTGAGTCCGCATCGGGTTATGCCGCCGGCGTCGACGGCCCTCTGGCGGCCCAGATGATGGCCTGGGAGATCGCCACCGCGGTCGCCGGCCGTCTGATCGGCATCAATCCGTTCGACCAGCCCGATGTGGAGAGCGCCAAGGCTGCGGCCCGCGAGCTGCTCGACGGGGCCGGGACCACGGCCGAGCCCGATTCGGTCGACGGCCACGTGGAGTTGTTCGGTAGCACCGCCGGGCGAAGCGGGCAATCCAGTACAGCCAAGTCGGTGGAGCAGGCGATCTCCGATCTGCTCGACGAGATCGATCCCGAGCACGGCTATCTGGCGATCCAGGCCTATCTGGATCGCCACGACCTCACCGGGCTGGAGAGCGTGCGCGATGCCGCGGCAGTGCGGACCGGGCGGCCCGTCACGTTCGGCTGGGGTCCACGCTTCCTGCACTCCACGGGCCAGTACCACAAGGGCGGGACCCCGAACGGCGTGTTCCTGCAGATCACGTGCGAGCCGCAGGAGGACTTGGACGTGCCGGGCCGGGAGTTCACCTTCGGTCAGTTCTGCGCCTCGCAGGCCGCCGGTGACGCGCAGGTGCTGCGCGACAAGGGGCGTCCCGTGCTGCGGCTGCACCTGACGTCATTGGCCGACCTGGCCCGCGTGCGGGAGGCGCTTACGTGACCGAGCGCCAGCGAGGGAACATCATGACTGTTGGGGCGAATCCGCTCAGAGATCCTCAGGATCGCCGCCTCCCCCAGATCGCCGGACCGTGCTCACTGGTCATCTTCGGTGTCACGGGCGATCTGGCGCAGCGCAAGCTGATTCCGGCCATCTACGACCTGGCCAATCGTGGTCTCCTACCGCCGGGCTTCGCGCTCGTCGGATTCGCCCGGCACGACTTCGGCAAGGAGACCTTCGGGCGGCTGGTCAAGGCGGCCGCCAAGGCAGGTGCCCGCACGCAGTGGCGCGAGAGCGTGTGGAAGCAGCTCTACGCCGGCATGCAGTTCGTGGAAGGGTCGTTCGACGACGATGACGCCTGGCGGCGCCTTCGCAGCACGCTCGACGCGCTGGACCAGAAGCAGGGCACCCAGGGCAATCACGCGTTCTATCTGTCGATCCCGCCGGGCCTGTTCCCCGTCGTCGTCAGCAAGCTCAAGGAGTTCGGCCTGGCCACGGCCGACGGCGACCCCCGCTACCCCGAGGCCTGGCGGCGCGTCGTCATCGAGAAGCCGTTCGGCCACGACCTGAAATCGGCGCGCGAGCTCAATGCGATCGTCGACGAGGTGTTCCCGGCCGAGAGCGTGTTCCGCATCGACCACTACCTGGGCAAGGAGACCGTCCAGAACGTGCTGGCGTTCCGGTTCGCCAATCAACTGTTCGAGCCGGTCTGGAACTCCAACTACGTCGACCACGTCCAGATCACGATGGCCGAGGACATCGGCATCGGGACCCGGGCGGGCTACTACGACGGCATCGGAGCCGCCCGCGATGTGATCCAGAACCACCTGCTGCAGCTGATGGCACTGGTCGCGATGGAGGAGCCGGTCTCGTTCGACGCCAAGAGCCTGCGCATCGAGAAGCAGAAGATCCTGGCCAACGCTCGACCCGCCCCGCGGCTGGACCTGCACACCGCCCACGCGCAGTACACGCGCGGTTGGGCCGGCGGTGTCGAGGTCCAGGGCTATCTGGAGGAGGACGGCATCCCGCAGGACTCGCGCACCGAGACGTTCGCGGCGATCCGGGTCGACATCGGTACCCGGCGCTGGGCGGGAGTCCCGTTCTACCTGCGCGTGGGCAAACGCCTGGGGCGGCGGGTCACGGAGGTCGCGGTCGTGTTCAAGCGTGCACCGCATCTGCCGTTCAGCTCCGATGACGTCGAAGAGCTCGGCGAGAACGCCCTGGTCATGAGGATCCAGCCCGACGAGGGTGTCACGCTGCGGTTCGGCGCCAAGGTGCCCGGCACCGTCATGGAGATCCGCGACGTCAACATGGACTTCGCCTACGGCGGCACATTCGTCGAGGACTCTCCTGAGGCGTATGAGCGTTTGATCCTCGACGTCCTGCTGGGTGATCCGCCGCTGTTCCCCCAGCACGAGGAGGTCGAGCTGTCGTGGCAGATCCTCGACCCGGTCATCGAGCACTGGGCGCGCCAGAAGTCCATCGACACCTATCCGGCCGGAACCTGGGGACCTGAGTCCGCCGACGAGATGATGGCGCGCGACGGTCGTCGCTGGAGGAGGCCCTAGTCCGCTATGCAGATCACCCTCGAACACACCAACTCGTCGCAGATCGCACGCGAGCTCGTGCTCGTGCGCAAGGCATCAGGCAGCCCCGCGATGGACATGGTGCTCACCCTGATCGTGGTATGCGACGACGAGACGGTCACCGATGCGCTACAGGCCGCCACGACGCTGTCCAAGGAGCACCCGGCACGCATCATCGGCGTGATCCTCGGCAAGGGCAACGGAGCCGCCGATCTGCACGCCAAGATCAGGGTGGGCAGCGAGACCTCCGGCGAGTCGATCCTGCTGCGGCTGTCGGGCCGTCTGGTCAAGCATGCCGAATCGGCGGTCCTGCCGCTGTTGCTGCCCGACTCCCCCGTGGTCGTCTGGTGGCCCGGCCAGGCGCCCACCAATCCGTCCGCCGACGC
>Ga0164243_10001250_pt1 | contig 43674 bp, 37 predicted proteins | sample OricompcompostOP_FD_108781 | JGI IMG/M metagenome (GOLD analysis project Ga0164243, IMG submission 108781) | Organic Plus compost microbial communities from Emeryville, California, USA - Original compost - Organic plus compost (OP) | ecosystem: Engineered > Solid waste > Mixed feedstock >...
AAAAGCGGGGTTAACGAGATGTCCCGTTTGGTTACTCGCATTGCCGGAACCCGCGAAGCCCTGTAAGCGCGGCCAATCCAGGGGGATATAGAGTCAGCGTTTCATGACCGACATTCAGAGGCTCGCCGCCATCGGCAACCAGCAGCAATTCGGGCAGATCGCGCAGGGCGGGCGACGCCGGCGCCCCATCCGTCCGCGCGGCCTCGCGATCGCGGCGCTGATGCTGCTCGCCGCCTGCAAGAGCGACGCGGACAGGGCGGCGGGCCTGGCGCAGCAGGCCAGCGGTCTGGCGGAAGCGGGCAGTTATGTTGCGGCGCGGGACGCGATCACCCAGGCGATCGCCCTCAGGGAAGATAATCCCGCTTATTATCAGCTTCTTGGCGCGATCGAGCTGAAAGCCGCCAATCCGGTGGGCGCCTATCGCGCCTTCAATCGCGTGCTGGATTTCGATCCGACCAACAAGGTGGCGCTGGCCTATATCGCCAATCTCGGCGTCCAGATCGGCCTCATCAAGGAGGCGGACGATGCCGCGGACCAGCTTCTGGCGCTCGATCCCAACGCGGTCCCGGCGCTGCAGGTCAAGGGCATGGTCGCGCTGTCCCGCGACAAATATGAGGAAGCCGAGGGCTTCGCGGACAAGATCCTCTCCCTCAGCACGGCCGACGAGGCGGGCACGATCATCAAGGCGCGCGCGCTCGCCAAGCGCGGCGACGCGGAAGAGGGCATCAAGCTGGTCAACGCGGCGCTGGAGATCAATCCCCGGTCGCCGGCGCTCCTCACCAACCAGCTCAATCTCTATCGCTTCCTCGGCAAGCCGGAGGAGATGGCGAACACTTTTCAGACACTGGGGCCGCTCGCGCCCGGCGTCGCCTCGGTCCAGCTCGACCGGATCAACCTCCTCTACAAGCTCGGCAGGGCCGACGAGGCGCGGCAGGCCGCCATCGCGTTCCTGGCGGCCGGCACGCGCGATCCGGCCGATTATGGCGTGCTCCAGCGCATCTGGTGGGAGTTCGACGATACGCCGATCCCGCCCGGGCCGGGTCGCAATGCCCAGGCCTGGAAGGATCCGCTCGCGATCGTGCGGACGGCGCGCTACCTGCTGGCGCGGGGCGACACCGCCACGGCCGACGCGCTCATCCAGTCCGCTCCGCCCAAGGCGCAGCCGTTGCTCGCGTCCCTCAAGGCCCGGCTGTCCGCCGCGTCCGGCCATGAGGCGGAAGCGCGCGCGCAGATCGACGCGCTGCTCGCCAGGGACCAGAACGACGTCGATGCGCTGCTGCTGAAATCCTATTTCGCGATGCAGGCCGGGCAACTCGACGCGGCGGTGGAAGCCGCGCAGCAGGCGCTCAACAACGACAACCAGAATCCGGAGACCTACATCCTGCTCGCCAATATCGCGCGGGCCCAGGGCTCGGACTGGCGCGCGCGGGAGATTTTCGAGGAAGGCATCCGCAATTTGCCCCAGAATTTCCTCATCATCGAGAAATATGCGCAATATCTTCATGAATCAGGGGATAAGAGCCGGGCCATGTCGGCGACCAGGGCGTTCGCCCGCTCCCTGCCCTCATCGGTCAGGGCCTGGACGATCCTTGGCGCGCAATGTCAGTGGGCGGCCGATGAGACCTGCATGCGGCTGGCAGTTCAGGGGCGAGACCATGCCAAGACATCCTACCTCGTCGACGATCCGCCCGGAACGCCGCCCAATCGCGGCCTGCTCGGCCGTATCTGAAGCGGATTTGAACGGATAACCCCATCGTCATGGCCCCCGCCGAACGCCACGCGCGGAACAAATATGTCCGTTTCACCTCGAACGTGCTGCGTTCGGGCGGCATCCTCAATGATGCCATCTGCTTCCTGCTGGCCTTCATGGTCACCGCGATCATCTTCCGGTTCGGACTGCATTATTTCTACGATCAGCGCCTGCACGCCAGCGCCGCGATCGTCATGGCGATCAATTTCTTCCTGATCCGCATCTCGCGGGACGCCTATTCCGCCTTTCGGGGGCAGGGCGACGATCTGGGCCGGGGCACCTTCCTCGATTTCCTCGTCGCCCTGACGCTGACCGGCTTCACGATCGTCCAGTTCGGCCAGTTCGAGGATCTCTCGCTGCGCTTCATGGCGATCTTCGTGGCGGCCTGCTTCGTGCTGCTGGTCGCGACACGCCTCGCCTTCCGGCGGTTCGTGTGGATCGCGATGCGGCGGGGCATGATCGGCCAGCGGATCGCCATCTACGGCGCCGACCGGGACGTGACGACCCGCGTGCTGGAGCTGCTCGACATCGAGCGGCTGCCGCACATCACGATCATCGGCTTCGCGGACGACCGGCGCACCCGCGTCGAGACCGGCATGATCGGGACCTATCCCTATCTCGGCGGCTTCGAGGACGTGCTCGAGCTGGCCCGGCGCGGCATGCTCGACCAGATGATCGTCGCCCTGCCGCTGGTGAAGCAGGAGCGGCTCAACGCGATCATCGAGGAACTGAGCGGCGGCGCGATCGACATCTGCATCATGCCGCGCGAATTCCTCGTGCTGCGTGATCGCTACCGGGTCAATTACATCGGGTCGCTGCCGGTGCTCAGCGTCTGGCAGCAGCCGGTGCGCGATTTCGACGGCATCCTCAAGACCGTCCAGGACTGGACGCTGGCGCTGGTCGGCCTCATCCTGCTTTCCCCCCTCCTGCTGCTTACCGCGCTCGCCATCAGGCTGGAGAGCCGGGGGCCGGTCCTGTTCAAGCAGAAGCGCCTGGGCTTCAACAATCTCGAGATCGAGGTGCTGAAGTTCCGCTCCATGTACACCGACCGGCAGGACGTCACGGGCGGCGAGCGCACCCGCAAGGGCGATCCGCGCGTGACCCGCGTCGGCCGCATCATCCGGCGCACCAGCATCGATGAACTGCCGCAGCTCTGGAACGTGCTGCGCGGCGAGATGTCGATCGTGGGCCCGCGTCCCCATGCGCTCGCGATGAAGGTGGGCGATGCCTATTATCACGAGGCGGTGCGCGGCTATGCCGGGCGGCACCGCGTCCGGCCAGGCATCACGGGCCTCGCGCAGGTGCGCGGCCTGCGGGGCGAGATCGACACCATCGAGCGCGCCAAGAAGCGCGTCGAATATGATGTCTATTATATCGAGAACTGGTCGCCGCTGCTCGATCTGCGCATCATTCTCGAAACGATCTTCAAGCTGGTCTGGGATCGCAATGCCTATTGAGGCGGGACGCCGCATGCCCGCCCGGGCTCCGGCGCGGGCATGAAGGCGGCGCGCGCCCTTGACCAGCGCTTGCGCGGCTTGGCACAAGGCGGCTCGCGGGCGGCGTGGCAACAGCACGTCCCCATGGCGGGACGGCGCCGCACGGCAGGAAAGGCGAAGCGATGGGGAATATGATCGCATATGGCGCGCTGCTCATCTGGCCGCTCGTCTCGCTCATCCTCTATCTGACGCTGCCGGCCGGCCGTGCGACGATCTGGACCATATTGGGCGGCTATCTCCTGCTGCCGGTGGTGACGGCCTTCGACTTCCCGGGCATTCCGCCGTTCAACAAATATTCCGTGCCCACCCTGTGCGCGATGCTGCTCGCGCCGATCATGGCGCGGCGCGGCGAATTCCGCTGGCCCACGAGCACGACGGTCAACCTGTTGATCGCGCTCTATGTGCTGATGCCGTTCGCCACCGGCTTCAACAACACCGCGCCGATCAATGTGGGCTCGGTCAGCATCCCGGGCATGGGCTTCAAGGAATGCCTGCGCGCGGCCTTCGAGAATTTCCTGGATGTCGGTCCGTTCATCCTGGGCGCCGGGCTGCTCGGCACCGAGCGGGGGCATCGCGACATCATGCTCGCCTTCGTGACGGCGGCGCTGGTCTATACGGTGCCGATCCTCGCCGAAATCCGCCTCAGCCCGTTCCTGCAGCAGAAGCTCTACGGCGTCATGCAGTTCGGCTATTTCCAGCAGCAGATGCGCGATGGCGGCTTCCGGTCGATCGTCTTCCTCGGGCACGGCCTGCTCGTCTCGACCTTCCTGGCCATGTCGCTGATTGCCGCGGTCGGCCTGCGGCGGATGCGGACCCGCATTTTCGGCGTCTCGGCCGCGCTGGTCGCGCTCTATCTCGGCGTGGTGCTGGTGCTGAACAAGTCGGTCGGCGCCATCATCCTCGCCGCCATATTCGTCCCCATGGTCTATTGGATGCGGCCGCGCCGGCTCTTCACCGTCTCGCTGGTGCTGGCCTGCATGATCACGCTCTATCCGGCCCTGCGCGGCGCGAACCTGATCCCGGTCGACACCGTCACCCGGGCCATCTCCCATGTGAGCGCCGAGCGCGCCCATTCCTGGTCCTTCCGGCTCAAGAATGAGGACATGCTGCTTGCCCGCGCGCGCGAGAAGCCCGTGTTCGGCTGGGGCATCTATGGCCGCAACCGCGTGCTGATCCTGACGGACTGGGGCGATACCAAGGATGTCTCGCCCACGGACGGCACCTGGATCATCCTTGTCGGCATGTATGGCTGGGTCGGCTATATCGCCGGCTTCGGCCTGCTGACCTATCCCTTCTGGCGCGGTTTCAGGCTGCGCGGCAGGGCCATGCCGATCGCCACGACGACGCTGATGATGATGCATCTGCTCAATCTGCTCGATCTGATCCCCAACTCCTCGCTGCGGCCGATCACATGGGTGGTCGCGGGCGCGCTCGCGAACATGGCGGCCGTGAGCGCGCGGCGCGTCGCCCGCCCGCGCGCGGAACAGGCACCCCCCATGACCCCCGCCCTCCAGGGCTGAAGGCGCCCTCCGCGCTGCCGGCGACGCGTGCCGCCCGCGCGGCTTGTCGCGCGGGCTCCTCCGGCGGTCGCACGCCCGGGGCCATTGGCAGCACCGCGCTTGGTGCGCGGCACCGCAGCGATCATCACGCGGACCGTGACGGGGGCATGACGTTCAGGCTCAACCGGAGGACCCTAACCTACATCGTCAGATGACCATCGAACGCGAGCTCCGGGGTGCTCGCGTGCCGCGTCCTCGCGCCCAAGGGGCGACGGGCGGCGCTTCCCGCGCGACGCGCGGAACAGGGTTAACTGTCGGCTAACCACACAGTGCAAGGCTTGCTTTCGGCCTCATTCATTATCCCCCAAAAACAACATGGCCAACTGGGCCCAGCGGGAGCAATTTCCAAATGGTTAAGCGTTTGAGCCCTCGAGGCTCTTCCAAGAAGCGTGCATTCGGTGCATTAGCACTGGGGTCCACGGCCGTCATCAGCACGGCAGCTATCGCCGCAGGCGCATCGGCGGCCGTGCTCTTGTTCACGACGGTCGGAACCAACCTCATGGATGGCAAATCAGCGCTGAGCATCTTGCGGCCGGTCATCTCGGCCCTCAGCATCACCACGGTCAGCGCATCGGGCGCGAACAAGATCGACCCCGCGCTGGTGACGATCAGCAACGACCGGCCGTCCATCGATGCCGGCATCGGCGGCGGCACGGACCCGACGAGCCCGCAGCCCATGCAACTGGGCATCAACGTGAACACGCTCGCCTGGTATTCCGGCACGCGCGCCTTCATGAATCTCGCGGCGGGCGGTCTCTGGCAGCTCATGGGCACCGGCAAGACGATCGCCATGCCGCAGGACCGGCTGGACATCGATCAGAATGTCGTCGTGCTGAATTCGGGCGAGACCGCCAATCTCTCGCTCTCGCCGCCGAACGTCACCTATCGCGGCCTCAGCGTCGACATCAAATGCCGGTGGACCGGCACGGGCACGGTCAGCATCTTCGGCAGCGTGGCGCGAAATCCGCGCGTGAGCGGCAAGACCCTGACCTTCACCTGGGTTCCCGCCGCGACCAGGACGGCGAGCCTGCATCTCCAGAACATCAGCGGCAGCGACCCGATCAAGAATATCGACTGCCGCGAGGCCGATGCCGATCCGAACCTCATGTTCGATCCCACCTTCGTCGCGGATGTACGCAAGTACAGCACGGTCCGCTTCCTGAAGTGGATGCTCGCCACCGAGAACAATCTCACGGTGACCTGGGCCACGCGCACCTCGCCCCGCTCGGCGCTGCTGAACGGGCCGGACGGCGTCGCGGTCGAATATATGGTCCAGCTCGCCAACGAGGCGGGCGTGAATCCGTGGTTCACCATCCCCTGGAATGCCGATGACGAATATATTCGCAAGTTCGCGGAATATGTGCGCGACAATCTCGATCCCAATCTGAAAGCCTATGTCGAGACCTCGAACGAGGTATGGAACTGGGCCTACAAGGTCACCAGCCAGGCGCTCGACGAGGGGCGTGAACGCAATCTCGCGGACAATGATGGGCAGCGCCTGCTGTTCCGCTACGCGCAGCGCAGCGCCGAGGTGCTCGGCATCTGGAGCCAGGTCTATCAGGGACAGATGTCGCGCCTCGTGCGCGTCGTCTCGACCCAGAGCGTCATCCCCTGGGCGTCCAATCAGGTTCTGGGCTACGACAATATGGCCAGCAAGGTGGATGCGCTCGCGACCGCGCCCTATTTCAGCGCGGATCTCAAGCAGAATCCGCTGGGCTCGGGCGGCCTGGACGAGTTCTTCAGCACCACGCTGCCCACACGCATGGACGAGCGCAACGAATATGCGCGCCAGCAGCGGGATGTCGCGAAGAGCTTCGGGCTGCGCTACATCACTTACGAGGCCGGCCAGCATGTCACGGCAAGCACGGACGTCGATCTGCTGACCCAGATCCAGCGCGATCCGCGCATGGGGCAGATGTACACGCGCTACCTCAATTACTGGCGCAACAATATCGGCGATCTCATGGTGCTCTTCGCCGACTATGGCGTGATCTCGCAATATGGCGGCTGGGGGCAGCAGGAATATATCGGCCAGCCGCTCAGCGAGGCGCCCAAGGCGCAGGCGGTCGACCTGTTCCGCCGCTCCTATCTCACGAGCGGCAACAGCCAGAGCAGCAACCAGCCGACCGCCGTGGTGCCAAGCAGCAAGAACGGCACCGCCGTCCGCAACTGAGGCGGGACTGGCGTTTCACGACAACGGGCCCGCTCGCTTGCGGGCCCGTTTCCGTTTGTCCGCACGAGGGGCCGGTCTCCGGCGGATCGGCACGTCGAGCGCCTTCGGCATGCCGCGAAATCGTCGCGCGGATCGCGGTCGGTCGTGACCGGGGAAGTTGGAACCGGACCAGTTGGTCTCTTCTCCCCGGCGCGCTGCTCATTGAATATGATAAAATTCAATCGCTTCGTTCAATTTTCCATATGCATTGAAAATCTTCACTAAATCTTTTTGATATACTAATGAAAGCATGATTGAACTCGCGTTGGGGGGTGGGAGTGAGATGATCCGTATCGGAGATGTCGACAGAGGTCGGGACAATAATTTTAACTTGCTTCGACTCATCGCAGCAAGTGCCGTTCTGGGTTCTCATTGCTGGCCGCTAGCTCTTGGCAGCGAGACAGTTGAGCCACTAAAGACCCTTAGTGGTTATACGCTCGGAACGACAGCGGTGATGGTATTCTTTTCGATATCGGGATTTTTCATCACGAAAAGCTTTGTTTCTCAAGCGTCTGTGCTTGATTTTATGACTGCCCGAATGTGTCGGATAGTTCCGGCGTTGTTTTTTGTGCTATTTCTATCGGCTTTTCTGATGGGACCAATATTCACAATTTTGCCGATCTCTGAATATTTTTCCAGTTTGGAAACTTATCGATATTTATTGAATAATTTAATATTAATACGAGGTCAGCAATGGACCTTGCCGGGCGTTTTCACGGATAATCCTATACCGGCCGTGAACGGATCCTTGTGGACTCTTTACTATGAAGTTTTGTGTTACACATTGGTTGTTTTTGCAGGATTAATTGGAATTCTGCGCAAATCAGTTGCCATTTTTCTTCCTGCATTGGCAATTTTGACAATGATCATGGTCCCTCAGATACATGATTCAAGTTTCATTACAAAAATTGATACGTTGGGATGGCCATTTTGCCTTGGGGCTGTTGCATATATCTATCGATTTCAAATATATTTAAATATAATTTTCGTAGCTTTTTTACTGCTTATGTTAGTTTTGACAAACAATACGGTAATATATCCTATATTTTACGGTGTATTCGTAGCATATTTCGCTTTGTGGTTTGGTTTTATTGCTGCACCAAATTTGCGAGTTTATAATAAATTGGGTGACTATTCCTATGGTGTATACATTTTTGCCTATCCCGTGCAGCAAATGAGCGTGGCGTTGTTCCAGCCAGTGGAGCCTTTAACGCTTGCCTTGCTAAGCTTTCCTCCGACCTTGCTATTAGCGATCCTGTCTTGGCATTTGATCGAGGAGCCGGCTTTGAATCAACGACATCAAATCGGCCAATTGCTCGGGCGCTGGAGGATGCGGGTGCTTACACGTCGATTTTCTGATTAATTACAATTGAATCCCCAGCGTGAGCCGGATGTCGCGTCCGGCCAGCGGCGCATAATCCTTGAGCAGACTGGCGTGGCGCCGCGCATCGACGTCGAAGATGTTGTTCGCCGAGAGCATGATCGACAGCTTGTCGGACAGGGCCTTGGGCTTCCAGCTCACCGAGGCGTTGACCAGCGTGAAGGCCGCCGTGGGCGTCTCCAGTTCGCTCACCCGGTCCTGCGCGAAGGCATGTTCCGCTTCCAGGCGCATGCCCCAGTTGGGTCCTTCGAGCGTCGCGCCGCCCAGGATGCGCAGCGGCGGGATGCGGGGGATCGGCGAGCCGTCCTTGAGCGAGGCGCGCGTCCAGTCCGCCATGGCGTCCAGCTTCAGGTTCGTGGTGCCGAACCGTGCGACGGTCCAGTCCCCCTGCACCTCGCCGCCATAATAATGGGCGCCGGACTGGCGATAGGCGAAGCAGGGGAATTCGAGCGGCTCGCCGCCATTGGCGGCAAGGCAGACCTCGTCCGGCACGATGCCGTCATAGATGAACCGGCTGAAGTCATTGTAGAAGGCCGCCGCGGTGAGGTGGACATCGCCCACCCGGCCGTGCAGCGTGCCCTCCACGCCCCAGCCGCGCTCGGTCCGGAAATCGGGATCGCCAAGCTCGAAGGCCTGCGTGCCGGCATGATTGCCCCGCGCGAACAGCTCCTCGCCCGTCGGCGCCCGCTCGGTGCGCGAGAGATTGAGGCCGATGCGCCAGTCCGTCGCCACCGCATAGCTTGCGCCGACCGAGCCCGAGAAGGTGTCGAAGCTGCGCTGCGTGGCGACAATGCCCAGATCGGGGTCGGCGGCCGCGTCGACGCTGCTATGCTCGAAGCGCGCGCCGGCCTCGATCCGCAGCGCGCCCAGATCGAGCGACTGGAGCGTGAACAGGCCGAAGGTCTGGTCGTTGAGGCGCGGCAGGAACTTCTCCTCGCCCTCGATATAGCTGCGCCGCGTCAGCAGTTGCGCGCCCGTCGCGCCGTCCCAGCCGCCGCGTCGCGTCTGGATGACGTCGAGGCGCATCTCGAGCCCCTTGGTGAAGAATTGGGTGCCGACCTCGCCGCTATCCTCGATCTCGGCATGCTCGTAATCCGCCCAGCCGCCGCGCAGGCGCAGTTGCTGGATGAGCGGCCCGTTCACCGGCACGATGGTGCGCAGATCGAGCCGCGTCTGCTTGAGCGCGATCCGCACTTCCTCCGCTTCGTCGCCCGAATCGTCCGTCACATAGCGGACAGGGATGCCGTAGAGGCTGTCGATATGGCTGATCGCGACGCCGATCTGCCCGCCATCCGCGCCGATATAGCTGGCGCCCCCGCCCACGCTCCAGTTGCGCAGCGCGGAATTGGGCAGCCGGCCGGACAGGTCGGCGAGCGCCCGCGTCTCGGGATCGTCGCTGGCCAGCGCCTGCGCGCGCGGTTCCGGGCCGAGCACGGGGCCGCCGATGCGCAGGTCTCCGGCCTTGAGATAGGTGCCGTCCGCATGGAGCACGACGCTGTCGCCGAGGGCGACCTCGGTCCTGCCCGCGATCGAGCGCTCGTCCGCCGCGCTGCCATAGCCGCCGTTGAGCGCGAGATCGAAACCGCCCTGCGGCATGGCGGAGGGCAGCCGGTCGTCCACGACATTGACCACGCCGCCCACCGCCGATGAGCCATAGAGCAGGGCGGCGGGGCCGTGCAGCACTTCCACACGGCTGGCGAGCAGGGGGTTGATCGCCACGGCATGATCTTCCGAGGTGGCGGACGCATCGAAGCTGCCGATGCCGTCCGTCAGGATGCGGATACGGTCGCCCGAGAAGCCGCGCAGCACGGGGCGGGAGGCGCCGGGGCCGAAGGAGGTGGCGGTGACGCCGGGCTGGTGCGCCAGCGTGTCGCCCAGGCTCGGCCGCAGGTCGCGCGCCAGGGCCTCGCTGTCCAGAATGGAGGTTCCGCCGAGGATATCGTTGTGCGAACGCGGGATGATCGCGGTCACGACGATATCCTCAGCCGGGTCCGTGGTGCCGCCCGCGGTCTGGGCAAGCACGGGTGCCGGTCCGGCGAAGGCGCCGAGAAGGAGGGCGGACGGGGCGGCGGAGCGCAGCAGGCGCGCGGCGTGGTTCAGCATTTCCATGATGATATAACGTAACGAACGCGGCGCGCTGCACAAGCGAAATCTTCACGACCGAACGATCGCGCTGAACGATTGGTCGCCGGCCGTGGCGGACAAGCGCGGTTTTAAAGGGGGGCGCGCGAAGAGGCGGACAGTGCCCGGCGGCCGTCGGGGTCCGGCTGCGGGCATCGGGAGCGATCAGGGTTCCGGAGGGCGCCCGATGGCCCGTCGGGGACGGGTGGTCACTTGCCGCGGGCTGGTGCGTCGGCCGTCCGGGGCGCGGCATCGGCGGTTGCCGGCTGCTGGCTGAGGCCCACCGGAAGATGCCTGAGCTCGGCAAGGCGCGCGCGGAACGCCCTGAGCGCCGCGCCGGAAAGCTGGGCGACCTCGGTGAAGCGGACGGAGTTGGGATTGACCGTCGCGCCGCCGCGATAGAGTTCATAGTGGAGATGCGGCCCGGTCGAGAGGCCTGTCGACCCCACATAGCCGATCACCTGACCCCGCCGCACATGCTGGCCGTTCGCCACGGCGATGCGGCTCATATGGCCATAGCCCGAGCCGAGATTGCCGGCATGCCGCAACCGCACATATTTGCCATGGCCGCCGTGCCAGCCGGCATAGGTCACGACGCCGTCCGTCACCGCATAGATGGGCGAACCGGACGGCGCGGCGATGTCGATGCCGGCATGCATGCGGCTGTAGCCGAGGATCGGGTGGTAGCGCATGCCGTAATTGGAGGAGACGCGCCCGTCGACCGGCCGCGCCAGCACGCCGCGCCGCTCGCCCACGCCCGAGGCCTCGAACCACTGGTCGCGCCCGTCCTGCTTCCAGCGCAGCATGTTGATGGCCTTGCCGCGTGCCCGCTCCAGGCCCGCGAACAGCAGGTCGCCCGTCTCCGTCTCGCCGGTCGCGGCGCGGCGGTGCGCGACGATGATGTCGAAATTGTCGTCGGCCCGGATGCCCGAGCCGATGTCGACCTGGCCGGCGAGCACGCGCAGATAGGCCTGGATGGTGGCCGGATCGGCCCCGGCCTTGCGCGCGGCATGATAGAGGCTGTCGCCCACCCGGCCGCGGATGCGCAGCGGCGTGTTGTCGACGGCGATCGGGATGCGCGTCAGGGTGAGCGCGCCGTTGATGCGCTGGAGCACCAGCTCCAGCTCCAGCCGCGCGCGCACCGCGAGCTTGTCGAGCGGGCGGGCGACGTTGCGATTGGGCCGGCGGCCCAGCACCATGCGCACGCGGGTGCCGTCCGCGATGCTGTTCGGGTCGATCGCCTGGCCGATCAGCGCCATCACGGTCCGGATGTCGCCATCGCTCACGCCCGCGCGGGAGAGGGAATGGGCGAAGCTGTCGCCCGTGCCGAGCACGGCATCCAGCTCGATCTGCGGGCGCTCGGGCGTCTCGGCGAGCGGTGCGACCATGTCCGTGGGTCCCATGCGCAGGCCGCTGTCGCCGCCGAGCGCGAGCGCGTTCACCATCTGGGCGCGATACTGGTCCAGATGGTCCTGCGCGACCGGCGCGGCAACCGTGCCGGGCAGCACCGGAAAGCTCGGCGCAAGGGCCAGCGCGGTGCCGCACAGGCCGAGGCAGGTGGCGAGGCCGCGCCACCATGTGCGGCTGCCGATGCCATGGCCGAGATCGGGGACGAGATCGACCTGCGCCGCCCAGTCGCGCACATGCTCGCGCCAGTGGACCGGCGCCGCCGGCAGGGCCGGCGTGGCGGCGGGCGCGGGACTGTTCAGCCAGAGCGCTCCGGTGCCCACGCCTTCGGCGGTATTGAATTCGATCTTCTGAAACACCGGGTCCGGTTCCCCAACGACCGTTTCTCGCGCGGCCGGTCATCCGTCTTCGCCAGCCTTGACCCCCTGCTTCTGAGCCTGCTTGGTTAAAGTCAAATAAAGACCCGCCAATCCCGCGGGATGCTGCGGCGAAATGTGTGCGCGCAGCGTTCGGCCGAGCCGGGCGCGGGAACGGCTTTTCCGTCCCGTGGCCGAGAGGACCTTGCCGCCCGCCGCGCCGCGCGCCATGTCTGGCGCGTCATGGCAAGCTTTGCTCACGGCACCCGCAAGGCGGTGCTCGGGCCGACCAACACCGGCAAGACCCATCTCGCCATCGAGCGGATGTGCGGTCATTCGAGCGGGCTCATGGGCTTTCCGCTCCGGCTGCTCGCGCGCGAGGTCTATGATCGCGTGGTGCGGATGAAGGGCGCCGATCAGGTCGCGCTGCTCACCGGCGAGGAGCGGATCGCGCCGCCCAACGCGCGCTATGTGCTGGCGACGGCGGAAGCGATGCCGGTGCGCGGCGGGTTCGGCGCCATGACGGATTTCGCCTTCGTGGGCGTGGACGAGATCCAGCTCGCCGCCGATCCGGAGCGTGGCCATATCTTCACCGACCGGCTGCTCAATGCGCGCGGGCGCGAGGAGACGATGCTGCTCGGCTCGGCCAGCATGGCGCCGCTGGTGCGCCAGCTCCTGCCGAAGACCGAGATCGTCACGCGGCCGCGCTTCTCGACGCTGCGCTATGCCGGCCCGGCCAAGCTTTCGCGCCTGCCCCGGCGATCGGCGATCGTCGCCTTCTCGGTGGAGGAAGTCTATCGCGTGGCGGAATTGCTGCGCCGCCACCGGGGCGGCGCGGCCGTGGTGATGGGCGCGCTCAGCCCGGCGACGCGCAATGCGCAGGTCGCGATGTTCGAGGCCGGCGAGGTGGATTATCTCGTCGCGACCGACGCGATCGGCATGGGCCTCAATCTCGATCTGGACCATGTCGCCTTCGCCTCGCTCCGCAAGTTCGACGGGCAGCGCACGCGCCGCCTCACCGTGCCCGAGATGGCGCAGATCGCGGGGCGCGCGGGCCGCCACCAGCGCGACGGCACGTTCGGGGACATCGGGCCATCCGATGGTCCGCCCGCCTTCACGGCCGAGGAAGTCGCGCGAATCGAGGAGCATCGCTTCGAGCCGATCGAGCAGGTCTTCTGGCGCGAGAGCGATCTGCCGATGGACGATATCGGGACGCTGATCGACGCGCTCACCGCGCGGCCGGATCGCCCGGGCCTGCGCGCCGCGCCCGAGGCGGTCGACCTCGCGGCGCTCAAATATCTGGCCGACCTGCCCGATGTGCGGGCGCGGGCAAGAGGCGCGGCGCAGGTCGGGCGGCTCTGGGCCGCCTGTTCGGTGCCGGATTTCCAGAAGCTGGGCCTTGAGCATCATGCCCGCATCGTCCACCGCCTGTGGACCTGGCTGTCGCAGGGCGACGGCCATATCCCGCAGGACTGGTTTGCGGGCCAGCTCGCCCGGCTCGACAATGTGCAGGGCGATGTGGACGCGCTCGCCGGGCGCATCGGGGCGGTGCGCATCTGGGCCTATGTCGCCCAGCGCGACGACTGGCTCGCCAACCCGGTCGAGATGGCCGCGCGCGCCCGCGCGCTGGAGGAGCGGCTGTCCGATGCGCTGCACGGCGCGCTGCGTCAGCGCTTCGTCGATCGGCGAACCTCCGCCCTGCTGCGACGAACCGGCGAGGCGCATGCGTTTTTGTCAGTGGACGTGGACGGGGCGGGCAATGTATCGATCGACGGACACAAGATCGGCCTGCTGCGTGGATTCCGGTTCATCGTGGATCCGGCCGCGCGGGCAGGTGACAGGCGGCTGCTCCTGGCCGCGGCCGAACGGAGACTGGGTGCACATTTGAACGAGATGGCACAGGCATTGCTGGCGGTGGACGACAAGGCGTTCAGTCTCGCCAGCCCTCCCGGCGGTGACGCGCAGATCATCTGGAACGGGCATCCGGTCGCGACGCTGAGGCGCGGCCAGCGGCTGCTCGCGCCCGATCTGCAGCTCGACGCCGGCCTTGGCGCGCTGGCGCCGGAGATTCAGCAGGGCGTGCGCGACCGGCTCGGCGTCTGGCTCACCGGCCAGTATGAAAAGCATCTGCCCGCGCTGCTCAGGATGGAGGCCGGCGCGACCGATCCGGCGCTGCCGCCGCCCGTGCGCGCCGTGCTGGCGCAGCTTGCCGATGCCGGCGGCATCGTCGGGCGGACGCAGCTCGATCCGGCGCTTGCGCAGATCGCCAAGGAGGATCGCGCGCATCTGCGCAAGGCGGGCGTGGTGATCGGCGTGCTCGATCTCTACCATCCCGGCCTCATGAAGCCCGGCGCGGCGCAGTGGCGCATGGTGCTGCTGGCGCTGCGGAACGGGACGCCCCTCGTCGCGCTGCCCGCGGCGGGCGCGGTGCTGCTCCCGGCGAGCGAGGAACTGGACGAGGCGGGCGCGCAGATCGCGGGCTTCCGCAAGCTGGGCGACGCGCTGCTGCGGCTGGACATGGCCGAGCGGCTCGCGCGCGGCGCGCATGAGGCAATCGCGGCCGGCAAGCCCTATGGCGCGGACGATCCGACGATCGTCTCCATCGGTCTGGCCGAGCCGGGCTTTCTCGAACTGATGCGTCAGGCCGGCTTCCGCCCCGTGCCCGATGCGGCCGAAGGCGCGCCCAACTGGGCGTTCAGGGGCCGCCCCAAGCCGCGCCGCCGGCCCGAGGGCGAGCAGCAGGGACGCCGGCCGGGCGGCCAGGGGCGCCGCGGCGGCCCGCCCCGTCAGGAGAGCCAGGGCGGCGAGGATCGGCCGCAGCGCCAGGGCGGCCGGCCCGAACGGCAGGGCAAGCCGGACGGCGAGCGGCCCCAGCGCGGCGATCGCGGGCCCGACCGCAAGGGCAAGCCGCGCCCGCAGGATCGCGACCGTGATCGCGATCGGGGCGGGAGTCCGCGTCAGGCGCCGATCGTCGCGACGGGCAAGGCGCTGGCCGGCCTCGCGGCGCTGCTCGGCAAGGAGGAATAGGGCCCTGCCGGCGCGCGGTGCCGTCGGCCCCGGCGCGCATGCGCCGAATTTGCGGCTGGACAAATATCTCTGGTTCGTCCGGCTGGCGCCCAGCCGGACGAGCGCGCAGGCGCTCGCCGAGCGCGGCATCATCCGCCTCAACGGCCGGCGCATCGATCGGGCGCACGCCCCGGTCCGCGTGGGCGACCTCATCACCGTGCCGCAGGGGCATGTCGTGCGCGTGATCCGCGTGGAGGCGCTGCCCGAGCGGCGCGGCCCTGCGAGCGAGGCGCAGCTCTGCTACAGCAGCATCACGCCGGGCGCCGATACACCGGGACCCGATATGCCGGGCCCTGATATGCCGGGCATCGTCGCGGAAAGTTGAGCTTGGCGTTGTTGCAAGTCGTTGTCAGTTGATTCTTGGCCGGGGCGGGCATATCGCGGCGCCGAAAAGGAACGGGAACCGCCGAAATGACCTATGTCGTGACCGACGCATGCATCCGCTGCAAATATATGGACTGCGTGGAAGTTTGTCCGGTCGATTGTTTCTACGAGGGCGAGAACATGCTCGTCATCAATCCCAACGAGTGCATCGACTGCGGCGTGTGCGAGCCGGAATGCCCCGCCGAGGCGATCCTGCCGGATACCGAAGGCGGTCTCGAGCAGTGGCTCGAGCTCAACGCGAAATATTCGGCGGAGTGGCCGAACATCACTTCCAAGGGCGAGCAGCCCGCCGATGCGGACGCGCACAAGGGCGAGGACGGCAAGTTCGAGAAATATTTCTCGCCGGAGCCCGGCACGGGAGACTGACCGCCGTTCGCAAGCCTGCGTTCAGCGCAGGTTAAGGCCGGGTCTGACATATTCCGCCGACATAAGGGTCCGGCCGCGCGATGCGGGCCGGGCCTTTGCAACATGGGCGCAAGCGGGCGAGAGGGCCGCCGAGGCCGGGAACCCACGGAAATTTCCGGGCTGGCGGTCAGATTGTTTCGTTAGCAGACTGGTAATTTTGTTACGAATCTGTTAATTCAGACATGCGCGGCATTCGCTCGGCCGCTTGGGAGTATTGCGCATGGCCTGTGGCTTGCACTGGACGGAACCCTGACGAGACAGTGCTTTGCAATACAGCCGCCCAAAAAGATCAGATAGCCAATCCAAATAGATAGAAAGGTTCGCAGAATGGCTGCAAAAGCGCTGTCCTTCGACGTCGGCGATTATGTCGTGTATCCCAAGCATGGCGTGGGCCGCGTCATCGAACTTCAGAGCCAGAAGATCGCCGGCATCGATCTCGAACTTTATGTCCTCCGCTTCGAGAAGGAGCGCATGACGCTCCGCGTGCCGACTAACAAGGCCGAGAGCGTCGGCATGCGCAAGCTCTCCTCCGACAAGACGCTCGGCGAGGCGATGGAAACGCTCAAGGGCAAGCCCAAGGTGAAGCGCACCATGTGGTCGCGCCGCGCGCAGGAATATGAAGCGAAGATCAATTCGGGCGACCTCGTGTCGATCGCCGAGGTGACGCGCGACCTGTTCCGGGCCGACGACCAGCCCGAGCAGAGCTATTCCGAGCGCCAGATCTTCGAGGCCGCGTCCAGCCGGCTGGCCCGCGAACTCGCGGCCATGGAGGAAGTGGACGAGGCGACCGCGCTCAAGAAGATCCTGCGCATCCTCAACGAGGCGGCGCCGAAATATGCCAAGGAACGCGTCGAGTAGGACGCGCGGCCTTTCCGGCTGACAGGATTGAGGCGGTGCGGACCCGGTCCGCGCCGCCTCATGTTTTTTGGGCTTGCGGCTGCCATTGGCCTGTATTATTCAGATAATACAGATGGAAGGAGCAGGCTTATGTCCTCGATCGGCCGGTTGGCATTGGGAAGCGTCCTCGGCGGCGCATTGCTGGCGCTGATGGCGTGCGGTTCGCGGGCGTCCGAAGCCGATGCGGGCCCGCCGCAGGATCTGGCTTCCTTGCGGGATTTCACGGCCGTCACGCTGGCCGGGCAGGACAAGGTGATCGTGCGCCATGGCGCGGGCTTCTCGGTCCAGGCACAGGGCGACCCGCGCGCGCTGGCGCGGCTGGAGATCGGCGTGCGCAACGGCGTGCTGCGCATCAGGCGCAAGAATGACTGGCGCGACATCATGCCCGGCGAGGATCATGGCGCGACCATCAACGTCACCCTGCCGGCGCTGCGACAGGTGACGCTGGCCGGATCGGGCGACATGAATGTCGACCTGCTGGGCGGCGACGCGGTCGATGCGAGCGTGACCGGCTCGGGCGATCTCACCATCGAACGGGTCGATGCGCGCCGCGTGGACTTCGCGGCGGTCGGCTCGGGCACGCTGACGACCCTGGGCGGTCGCGCCGGGCAGGCCAAATATTCGGTCACCGGCTCGGGCGACCTCAAGACGCGCGGCGTCGCGAGCAGCAGCGGGACGGTCTCCATCGTCGGGTCCGGCGATGTCGAGGCGCATATCACGGGCGAAGCGGACATCTCGATCCTGGGCTCGGGCGACGCCGCGATTTCCGGCACGACGCGCTGCTCGATCTCGCGCGTCGGCTCGGGCGAGGCGCGATGCGCCGCGTGACCGGGCGGCGTCTCCTCGCCGCCGCGCTCGCCGGGCTGTTCGCTGCCGGTCCCGCCGCCGCGGCCCAGCGGACCTATATCGTCACCGACTATGATACGCTCCGGCTGGAAGCGCCGATCGCCGTCTCGGTGCAGACCGGTCGCGGCGTGGCGGCGCGCGGCGAGGGCGACCCGGACATGCTCGACCGCGTCGATCTCGATGTCTCGGCCCATGTGCTGACCATCCGCCTCAAGCCCTCGCCGTTCGAGGGCAGCCGGCGCGCGGGGGGCGGCATGGTCCATCTGGTCCTCACCGTGCCGGCGCTGCGGCGGATCAGCGTCTCGGGCGCCGGCACGCTGCAGGCGACGGGCATGGATCGCGCGGGCGGCGAGATCGTGGCGGCCGGCAGCGGCGCGGTGAGCGTGAACGGCATCGCCAGCGACCGGCTGTCCGTCAGCCAGTTCGGCGCCGGGACGGTCAAGCTCGCGGGCCGGGCCCAGTCCGTCCGGCTGCGCGTCACCGGCAGCGGCACGCTCGACGCAAAGGCGCTTCAGGCCGCGGATCTGGACGCGACGCTGGAAGGCAGCGCGAATCTCGAGGCGCAGGCCAGCCGCGCGGCCACGCTGGTCGCGGTGGGTGCGGGCAATGCGACGGTGACCGGCCGCGCCGCCTGTACGGTGCGTCAGGCCGGCAGCGGCATCGTGCGCTGCGGCAACCAGACCTACTGAGCGTGGTCCTTTTCGCCGGCCGGCGCCACGGCCGTGATGTGCCAGCGCCGCTGCGCTTCGGTCGAGCCCGGAACGTCATTGACCCGGCGCAGCGTCACGATTTCCGGGAGGATGGTCTGCGCGCCATTCGGCCGGCGCGCCGTGATGCGCGCGGGCACGGTGATATAGATGGAACCGGCGGCGCCTTCGCTGTCCCCGGCGGGCCCGAGCGTCGGACTCAGCGCCGAGAAGCCGCCGAAGCGCGCGGCCAGCGCTCCGGCCGGCGGGGGCGGCGAGACCAGTGCCGCGGCCTTATCGAACCGTTTCGCCGCGATCAGCGCATAATAGCTCCGCGCCACCGCGACGGCCGCCTCCGGGCTCTTCGGATCGACGGCGGGCGATGGGGCGGGCGACGGGCCGGGCGCGGGCGGGGATGCCGCCGGGGCGGGGCTTGCCGGTGGTGGCGGTTCGCTCCGCGTCTGGTTGGCGGTATCCCGGCGTGCCGGGTGGCAGGCGCAGAGCAGGGCGATGAGCGCCAGCGCGGCGCCGGTTCGGAGCGGCATGGTCATGCCGTCAGGACGGGCCTGCACCGATTTCGTTCCCGTCATGCGGCCACCGCGCCCGCGATCACACACGTTCCGCCTGCACCACCGGATCGATCGCGCGCAGGGCCGAGATGATCCGCGCCACATGGCTCGCATCCTCCACTTCCAGATCGATGAGATCGGTGTGGAAGGGGCCTTCGCGATTGACCAGTTGCAGGTTGAGGATGTTCGCCTTGTTGATGCCGAACACATTGGCGACGGCGGCAAGTGAGCCGGGCTCGTTCTTGACGATGACGGAGAGGCGCGCCGTGCCGCCCTTGGCCTGGCTGTCCCAGCTCAGGTCCACCCAGTCCGCGTCCGTGCCGGTCTCCAGCGCGAGGCAGTCGATCGTGTGCACCTCGATCGGCTGGCCCGGCCGCCGCAGGCCGACGATGCGGTCGCCCGGCACGGGATGGCAGCAGTCCGACAGGGTGAAGGCGATGCCCGGCGTGAGGCCGGTGATCGGCACCGCATGGGCCTGCTGCTTCTTCCTGCGGCCGGCCGGCGTCTCCTCGACGCTGCCCGGCACGAGCGCGTTCAGCACGTCGTCGTCCGACACGCGGTTGGTCGCGATGGCGATCATGAGCGCGGCCTTGTCCTCCAGCTTCAGGCGCTTAATCGCGGCCTTCTCTGCCTTCTCGCCAATCTCCACCGGCAGGCGCGAAATGATCTCCTCATAGAGCTTCTCGCCCAGCGAGATGGTTTCGGCGCGCTGCTGCTGGCGGATGAAACGGCGGATGGCGGCGCGGGCCTTGCCCGTGACGGCGAAGCTCAGCCAGCCCGGTTGCGGCTCCTGCGCGTCGGACTTCAGGATCTCCACCTGATCGCCATTCTCAAGCTGGGTGCGCAGCGGCATGACGCGCCCGTTGATCTTCGCGCCCACCGTCTGGCTCCCCAGCTTGGTGTGCACGGCATAGGCGAAATCGACCGGCGTCGATCCCTTGGGGAGCTGCTGCAGCTCGCCCTTGGGGGTGAAGGCGAAGATGCGGTCCTGATACATCGCCATTCTGGTGTGTTCGAGCAGTTCCTCGGCATCATTGCTCTGTTCGAGGATCTCGACGAGATCGCGCAGCCAGCCGGCCTGCCCGTCCGGGCGGCCGCCGTCCTGCTTGTAGGCCCAGTGCGCCGCAAGGCCGAATTCGCTATCCCGGTGCATCCGCTCGGAACGGATCTGGATCTCGATGCGCGCATTCTCCTCATGGATCACGGTCGTGTGCAGCGACTGGTATCCGTTGCGCTTGGGCGTGGAGATATAGTCCTTGAAGCGGCCGGGCACCATCTTGTAGCGCTGGTGGATGAGGCCGAGCGCGCGATAGCAGTCGTCCGTCGAATCCGTGATGACGCGGAAGGCCATGATGTCGCTGAGCTGCTCGAAGCTGATGTGCCGCTCCTGCATCTTCTTCCAGATCGAATAGGGATGCTTTTCCCGGCCCGAGACGGCGACATGCATGCCCGCCTGGGTCAGCATTGCCTGGAGCTGCTCGGCGATGCGGTTGACCTTGTCGGCCCCGCCGCCCTCCTTGAGCTGGGCAAGCCGCTTGTGGATGCTTTCATACGCTTCCGGTTCGAGCTGCTCGAAAGCCAGAAGCTGCATCTCCCGCATGAACTCATACATGCCGATGCGCTCGGCGAGCGGCGCATAGATGTCCATCGTCTCGCGCGCGATGCGGCGGCGCTTCTGCTCGTTCTTGATGAAATGCAGCGTGCGCATATTGTGCAGCCGGTCGGCCAGCTTGACGAGCAGCACGCGGATATCGTCCGACATGGCGAGCAGGAACTTGCGCAGATTCTCCGCAGCGCGCTGATTCTCCGTCTGCGCCTCGATCTTGCTGAGCTTGGTGACGCCATCGACCAGCCGCGCCACGTCGGCGCCGAACAGCCGCTCGATCTCCTCCGTGGTGGTGAGCGTATCCTCGATCGTGTCGTGCAGCAGCGCCGTCACGATGGTGCGGTCATCGAGGAACAGGTCGGTCAGGATGCCCGCCACCTCGATCGGGTGGCTGAAATAGGGATCGCCGCTCGCTCTCTTCTGGCTGCCATGTTTGGCAACGGAAAACACATAGGCGCGATTGATCAACGCCTCGTCGGCGTCGGGGTCATAGGCCTTGACTCGTTCGACAAGTTGATACTGGCGCAGCATGGCCCGTCCAAGATGTGAGCCACCCCGTTACCGCGCAACAAAAAACTCGAATATCCTTACGTCGCGCAAGGACTCGGGCTGCCGACTGTCATTGCGATGCCACGCCTTGACCGTGGTTGCAGCGCAGCATCAGCGCCGGCGGCAGCGTCTCCCCGGCGCCGGAGAAAGCGACCACCGGGCCGACCGCCCGGGAAAGGGCCTGGCAGACGATGAGGGGCCGGCTGTTCCCGGCCGGCGCCACGCAGCGCTGGCCCGCGCAGCGCCAGAGCAGGCCGTGGACCACCAGCCGCGCCTTCGGCGCCGGAGCCGCCAGCATCGCGACATAGCCGGTTTCGTCGGCGCGGGCGGGATCGGAAAGGGCAAGCGCGCCCAGCAGGGCAACAGTCGTCATTCGCGGCGCGCGGCGATGCGCGATCATGATTCCCTCCATTTCAGTTTCTATTTGCAACGTTGATTATTTAATTGCAAAATGCAACTGAAAATGGAGCGGCGCCAATTCGTTCCTTTCGCGACAAGTCCCGTTTGGCTGCGCGCGCATAATGCGCTAGCGTTGTCCGCTATGGGTGCTCGCCACGGTCTCGACCTGTTTGAGGGCTGTGCGCTGCCTGCCGCGCTGGAGGCGATGGGCGAGCGCTGGTCGTTCCTCATCCTGCGCGCCTCGTTCAATGGCATCGTCTATTTCGAGGATTTCCAGTCGACGCTGGGCATTGCGCGCAACATCCTCTCCAACCGCCTCGCCAAGCTGGTCGACAAGGGCATCCTGACGCGCGAGCCGGTGGCGACGGACAAGCGCCGCGTCGCCTATCGGCTGACGGAAAAGGGGCGGGACCTCGTGCCGGTGATGATCGCCCTGCGCCAGTGGGGCGAGCGCTGGAGCGGCAAGCCGCCGGGCGGGCCGGTCCTTGCCGACGCGCGGGATCGCCGCCCCATCGGGCCGATCACCATCCACGCCTGGGACGGGCGGCCGCTGGGGCTGGGCGACATGTGCTGGGTCCGGCGCGAGGAAGCGGGGGCGCCGGATGAGGGAAGCGCCGCACCCGACAGGGCGAAGGCTGCGGCCGAGTTGGCGCCGGCGGCCGGCGCGCGCGGGGCGCAGAAGGATTGACCACGCCCATGTCCGTCATCGCGATGCGTCCGCAACCCTTCTTCGAAGACAAGAACCGGGCCTTCTGGATCCTGCAGGGGCTCGGCTGGGCCGGGGCCTTCCTGCTGCGCGGCCTCTCGGGCGTCGCCAATGGCCAGCCCTTCTCCTTCCTCGTGCCCGTGCTCATTTCCACGGTCGCGGGCTATTCCATCACCCTGCTGATGGCGGTAGGCTACCGCTTCCTGCTCGGCCAGCGCCCGATCGTCACCTGGACGGTGTCGATCCTCATCGCGATCCTCGCGGGCGGCACCTCCGCCTTCATCGATGCCTGGGTGTTCACGACGCTCAATCCGGGCAGCGAGGGGGCCAGCCTCAAGCTGTTCCTCGGCGCCTTCTACGTCAATTTCACGCTGCTCGGCGCCTGGTCGGCGCTCTATTACGCCATCAATTTCTACATCACCGTGGAGGAACAGGCCGATCAGCTCCAGCGGCTGGAGAATCAGGCGAGCGCCGCGCAGCTCGCCATGCTGCGCTACCAGCTCAATCCGCATTTCCTGTTCAATACGCTCAACAGCATCTCCACGCTGGTGCTGCTCAAGCAGACCGAGCGCGCCAATGCGATGCTCTCGCGCCTGTCCGCTTTCCTGCGCTACACGCTCATCAACGAGCCCACCGCGCAGGTGACCTTGGAACAGGAGGTCGAGACCCTTAAATTATATCTGGAGATCGAGAAGATGCGGTTCGAGGATCGCCTCCGCCCCATCTTCGACATCCACCCCGCGGTCGCATCGGCACGACTTCCGTCGCTGCTGCTGCAACCTTTGGTCGAGAACGCCATTAAATACGCCGTGACCCCTCAGGAGGAAGGCGCGGATATCGTGGTGACGGCACAGCCTGTCGGTGAAAATGTTCGGATCGTCGTTTCGGACACCGGACCCGGCTTGCATGGCCACGACCATCGGATGACCAAGGGAACAGGCGTCGGGCTGGCCAATATCAGGGACAGGCTGGTCCAGGCGTTCGGCGAGCGGCAGAGTATGGAAACTCGGTCACCGCCCGAGGGGGGCTACAGCGTCATCATCGAGATGCCGCTCACTATTGCCGAACCATCAAGGGTAGCTGCATGACCATACGTACCATTCTCGTCGATGACGAAAGCCTCGCCATTCAGGGCCTGAAGCTCCGGCTGGAGGCGCATCCCGACGTCGAGATCATCGAAACCTGCACCAACGGTCGCGAGGCCATCCGCGCCATCAAGACGCACAAGCCGGACCTTGCCTTCCTGGACATCCAGATGCCGGGGTTCGATGGCTTTTCCGTCGTCCAGGGCGTGATGGAGGTCGAGCCGCCGCTGTTCATCTTCGTCACCGCCTATTCGGATCATGCCGTGCGCGCCTTCGAGGCGCAGGCGATCGACTATCTGGTGAAGCCGGTCGAGGAGCAGCGCCTTGCCGACGCGCTGGACCGCGCCCGCGTGCGCCTCTCCGAAAAGCGGCAGGTCGCGGAGGCCGAGCGGCTGCGCGAGGTGCTGGCCGAGGTCGCGCCGGACGCCATGCCGGCCATGGCCGCGGACGCCGACACCCCGGCCTCCAGCCGCTACGAGAAGCTCATCAACATCAAGGATCGCGGCCAGATCTTCCGCATCGATGTCGACACGATCGAGCGGATCGACGCGGCGGGCGACTATATGTGCATCTACACCGCCGACACCTCGCTCATCCTGCGCGAGACGATGAAGGACCTGGAGAAGCGGCTCGACCCGCGCAATTTCCAGCGCATCCATCGCTCGACCATCGTCAATCTGAGCCAGGTCCGGCAGGTCAAGCCGCACACCAACGGCGAATGCTTCCTCGTGCTGGAATCCGGCAGCCAGGTGAAGGTCAGCCGGTCCTATCGCGACGTGGTCGCGCGCTTCGTGCACTGAGCAGCGCGGGTCCTGCGCCTCTCCCGTCGCGGGCAAGGCGCAGGCCTTCGGGGATGAATGGGCGTTCCTGCGAAAGCAGGCGCCGGGGACGGCCTGTGTCCTGTCATCCGAAAACCGCCCCATGCAAAAGAAGGCCGGCGCCCAAGGGAGCGCCGGCCCAGGAGAGGAAGGCTGTGGCTATCGCCGTGGCCGGGGCTCAGCGGCAGCGGTCGTCGCTCTTGTCGATCGCGCGGCCGGCAACGGCGCCCACCGCGCCGCCGAGGATGGTGCCCGCCGTCTGGTCGCCATGGCGGCCCGCGACGCTGTTGCCGATCAGGCCGCCGGCAATGGCGCCGATGATCGTGCCGGCGGTGCCGTCGCTTTCGCAGCGATAGCCACGATAGCGATCGTCGCGATAATTGCGGTCGTAGCGATCATAACGATCATTCTGATAGCCGCGATAATGGCGGTCCTGATAGCGATAGTCACGGCCATAGTTGCCGCGATCATAGCCGTAATGATCGCGCGCCATGGCGGGCGCCGCGACGCCGAGAGAGGTCACGACCATTGCCGCGGCGGCCGTGAGGCTGATGAAATTGCGTGTGGTCATGGTCGTTCTCCTTCACAATCGCGCGGGATGAACAGTCTTTCGATCCGCTTTCCTGCGCCTTGATTCGGGTTCTACGCCCCGCGTCTTGAGCCGGGCCTGAATGGACCTGTTTGCTGCCGTTCAGAATTGGGGCCGGGTCTTGCGGGCCTCCACAAGCCGGTGGCGCGCCCCGGGCGGCTTCGCTATGGCCGCTGCCATGCAGCGGATCGCGCTCATCCTGATCCTGTTCATCCTGCTGATGAACGGCCGTCACAATATGGAGCATCCGCCGTCGCCGCCCGCGAGCATCGTCGTGCAGGCGCGCGCGATCCCGCCGGAGGACCGGGGGCCGCCCGAAGCCTATGGGCCGTTGCGGATGACCGGCGCATGGCAACTCACCAGTTCGCACAAGGCCTTTGGCGGCATTTCCTCCATGTTCGTGAAGGCGGACGGGTCGATCGTTGGGCTCAACGATACGGGCGAGCTGTTCAGCTTCCGGGTGGACGATCCCTCAGGCCGGGCTTTCGTCATGCCGCTGCCGCGCCGGCCCGACCAGATGGACTGGCCGAGCTGGCGCTGGGATTCGGAAAGCATGACCCGCGATCCGGTGAGCGGCAAAATCTGGGTCGGCTTCGAGCTGCTGCAGATGATCTGCCGCTATGCGCCGGATTTCGCGAAGCGCGAGGGCTGCTTCAGCCCGCCCGAATCCTGGAAATGGCCGCCGACGGGCAGCTTCGAATCGCTCGTGCGCTTCCCGGACGGGCGCTTCCTGGTGATCTCGGAAATGGGGATGGGGCCGCATGGCGGGCATGACGTGCTGCTCTTCCCCGGCGATCCGGCCATCTGGCCCGGCGTGCGGGCCGCGCATCTGGGCTATCGCCCGCCGACGGGCTACCGCCCGACCGATGCCCTGTGGCTGGGCGGAGACAGGCTGCTCGTGCTCAATCGCCGGCTGACGCTGGCGGAAGGCTTCACCGCCGTGCTGACGCTCGTGCGCCTGCCGCCGCTGCATGAAGGCGCGATCCTGCGCGGCGAGGTGATCGCCACCTTCGCGCCGCCCGCGCTGGCCGACAATTTCGAGGCGCTGGCGCTCTCACGCGACGCGCAGGGTCACCCGCAGCTCTGGGTGGAGTCGGACGACAACCATCTCTTCCTGGAGCGCTCGCTGCTGCTGCGCTTCGCCCTCCCGCCGGACTGGGTGAGCGACCGCCCGGCGCCGTGAGCCGGCCCGGAACGAGAAAAGGCGGCCCTTCCGGACCGCCCTCCCGAAACTCTGACCCTGATAGCCGCGCGATCAGGCGGCCTTGGCGGCCGTCGTCTTCTTGACGATCTCGCGCTTCAGGCGGCGCGCCTTGAGCGACAGCTTGGTGTCGGCGGTCTTGAGCAGCCAGTTGTCCAGCCCGCCATTATGCTCGACCGAACGCAAGCCGTGCGTGGAGACGCGCAGCTTCACGCCCTTGCCGAGCGCGTCGGAGATCAGCGTCACATTCTGCAGGTTGGGCAGAAAGACACGCTTGGTCTTGTTGTTGGCGTGGGACACATTGTGGCCCACCTGGCGGCCCCGGCCGGTCAGTTCGCAGATGCGCGACATGATTGTTCGATCCTGAATACTGGGTTTTGTCCGAAAGCGGCGCCGATACAGGGCGGATGCCGAATCGTCAAGGGCGCTGTGGGCCGGTCTCCCGCCAGCGCGCCCTGAAAGGTGACGCGGCCTGCCTTGCACCTGCGCCACGGCCGTCCGTTCCGGATGGACCCGGCTTGTGCTCCTGCTTTCGAAGGAGCGCGGATTCCGTTTGACTTGGATCGCCTCCGGGAGTCTGTCCGTTCAGGATCAGGTTCGTGCTCCCGTGAGAGCGGGCGCTCCGGGTCCGGCGGACGGGCGCATGGCCGATCCGGACGCGCGCTTCCGGGAGCATCCCATGGCCCGATCGACAGAAGGAAAGCTTCAGCCGCTTGCGATGACCCAGCCCTTTCCCCTTCCCGAGCCGATGCGCGTCGCGCTCGATTGCGCCCGGGCCGCGGCCGATGCGGGCGAGGTGCCGATCGGCGCGGTCGTCACCCGGGCCGGCGACATCATCGCCACGGGTGAGAATCGCAACCGGCGCGATCATGATCCGACCGCTCATGCCGAGATGGTGGCGATCCGCGCGGCGGCGCGGACGCTCGGCACGGACCGGCTCACCGATTGCGACCTGTGGGTGACGCTGGAGCCATGCGCCATGTGCGCCGGCGCCATCGCCCATGCCCGCATCGCCCGGCTCTATTATGGCGCGCCCGATCCCAAGGGCGGCGGGGTGGATCATGGCGCGCGCGTGTTCGCGCGGCCGCAATGCCATCACCGGCCCGCGCTGTTCCCCGGCATCGGCGAGGAACGCGCGGCGGCGCTGCTACGCGCCTTTTTTGCCGCGCGTCGCTGAGCCGGCGGGCAGGGGCGCGATCCGGTAGAGCGTGTAGGGAAGCTCGCCGACGAAATCGAGGTGGACCGGCGTCAGGAAATCGAACGTCTCGCCCCGGCTGAGCCGCGCATAGAAGCCGTTCGGGCTGCGCCGCTGGTAGATCGTCCCTTCCGGGAAATTCGGGCAATAGAGCAGGTAGCGCGCATTGTGCGCGGCCGCGATCTCGCGGAAGCGCTCGGGCGAGCCGTCAAAGGCATGGTGGATGTCGAGGATGGCCTTGCCGTTGCGATGATAGGGGCCGGCGATCGCGCTGTGATGGGTCACCGCGATGAGGCGCGGCCCCATGTCCACCAACGTGAAGATGACGGCCGGCGGCAGGTCGTCGAGCGGACGCAGGGCCGGCACGGTCCGGCAGAGCCCCTCGGCATTCTTCTTCTTCGCCGGGCGCGCCGCGCCACCGGCGGCGCGGGCGGACGCGGCCACGCCGTTCGGCTGCTTCGCCGCCGGGCCTTTCGCGGGGGCGGGCGCCGCCGCATTGGCGGTTGCGCGGTTGCCGGCGGGCCGGGCCGGCGGCGGCGCATCCTTCTTCGTCCAGTCGGTGATGGTGCGGTTGGCGATCGGATAGAGGCTGTAGGCACTGGCCGCGCATCCCAGCACGACCAGCGCCGGAAAGGCCGCGAGACGCTTGAGCCAGCCGCCCGCGACCAGCCTGTCGAACAGCGCGCGCCCGCCCCATGCGACCGGCGGGATGGCCAGGAGCTGCGCCGCCGGCCCCGCGCGGATCTGCCAGAAGGTGAGGCCGATGGCGAAGGCGATCATCAGCAGCACCGTGGCCCAGGCCCAGAGCCGGTCCACATCGCGCCGCGCGGCCCACAGGCCGGCGAGCGAACAGAGGAAGCCCGCGGCGGGCAGCGCGATCATCGGCACCCAGACATTGCGGGCCTGCTGGGTGATCGGCTTGGCCTCGCGGATATAGACGAGCCAGCTTCGCTGCAGCTCGTCGGAGAGCTGATAGGCGCCGGAGAGGCATTGCGGCCAGTTGAGCCAGGCGAAGGCGCCGATGGCGATGCCGCCGATCCCCGCGACGATCAGCCGCTGCCACCAGCGGCGCAGCGGCAACAGCGAGAGCGCGAAGAGGATGCCGCCCGAGAGGACGAGAATGCTCGTCCACACCGGCGAGAGCGCGTCGCACACCGGCGCGCGATTGGCATTGCTGGCGAACAGCGCGAAGCCGAGCGCGGTGGTGCCCGCGAGGCTGAGCGCATAGGGCCGCAGCCGCCGCTCCGCGCCGTCCTTGAAGATCCAGCGCAGCGCGAAGAGCGCGCCCGCGCCGGCCAGATAGACCATCATCTCCATGCCGATGACGACGGAAAGCGCGCTGGTGACGCCCGCGACGATGCCGCCGCGCACCCAGTTGCGATCGACGAGCCCCGCCAGCGTGGCGGCGGTGAAGGCGAGCTGCCAGCCATGATGATCGATGCGCATCGGCATGAACATGGAAAGGCCCATGGCGGCGCCGAGCGGCAGCAGCATCGCGATGAACCAGCCATGGTCGCGCGCGGAGAGGCGGCGCGCCACGAAAGCCAGCGCGAACATCAGCAGCAGCAGCGGGATGAGCGGCTCGACGCCGGCTGCCAGCGCGTCCGCCCGGTCCTGCGGCAGGAACAGGCGGAAGAACAGCATGAGGCCCGCGATGGGCAGGTCGACCAGGCGGCTCCAGTGGATGTTCGCGCCGCGCGGCGGATCGAGCCGATGCTGGCTGAGATCCCACCAGCTCTGACCGGCCAGCCAGTCGCGCACCTGCAGATAGCGCATATTGTCGTCGGTATCACCGAGCGAGAGATAGTGGATCGCGCTCGAATAGCGGCTGATATAGGCGGCGCAGATGATGAGCCAGGCGATCACGATCACCCAGCGCCACTCGCGCTGCAGGAAGGCGCCGAGCGCGATGAGCATGGCGCGCAGCCGGGCGATCCGGCTCGGGCGAGCGAGAGCGAAGCGCGCGGTCATGCGGCGGCGCCGGGCAAAACGGAAATGAGGTGAGCCATGCGATTTGTGATCCGGACCCTGAATGGCTAGGGGCTTGAGGCATGTTCGCAACTGGCCGCTGAACGGACATGCGGTCCGAAGATGTGGCCATAGGGGCCAGAGCGTTTTCACGCGAGGCGAGAACGCTCTAGCGCAGTGGCGGGAAAGCGCAACGAGGCAATTGGTGGGATCGGCAAGCGGAGACGGCAGAGGCGAGGTGGGCGGCCAGTTGCTGCGCTATGTGCTGACCGGCGGTTTCGTCACGGCGCTGCAGGCGGCGGTTTACTGGAGCCTGGCGCATTGGGCGGGCGTGCACCCCCAAATCGCCAATGTGGCGGGCTATCTCGTCGCGGTGGCGAGCGGCTTCGTGCTGCACGGGCGCTTCACCTTCAGGGGGCATGGCGGGCGCGACCGGCCGGTCGCGCGCATGGTCCGCTTCGGGCTCGTCTCGCTGCTCAGCCTGGGGCTCAACGCCTTGTGGGTCTGGCTGTGCACCGCGCGACTCGGCGGTCCGCTCTGGAGCCCCATCCCCCTCATGGCGGTCGTGACGCCGGCTTTCGTCTTCCTGCTGAACCGGCACTGGGTGTTCCGGTGACCTGAAGGGCGAAGCGGCCGGGCGGCCGGCCGGAACGAAAAGGGCCGCCGAGTCCTCGGCAGCCCTAAACCAAGATAGCAGTCGCTTTCGCGATCGAATTACATCTTGTTCGCGACGTCGTTCGTGACGTTGCTCGCAGCATTGGCCATGTTGCTCATGGCGTTGCCGGCGGCATTCATCGTGTTGTCGGCGATGTTGCTCACGTCGTTCGCGACATTGAAGGTGTCGTTCGTGGCGTTGTGAGCCTCTTCCTTGGAGCAAGCTGCGAGGCCGAGCGACGCGGCCAGAACGAGCGAGAAAGCAATGGTCTTGGTCATGGGCAAACCCCTTGATTGTTCATAGCTAGCAGACAATATGGAAGGGGTCCCCCCCCGGCCTGCGGGCCCGATTCGTATCCATTTGTCGACCGCAAGGCAATCCCTTCCGGTTAACCCCTTATGAACAGGTTGCAGGTGCGAAGGCGCTGGCGCGGCGCCGGACGCCCCGATAGGGTCGCATAATGGCTGGACAACTCGATCTTTTCCGTGCGCTCGCAGATCCCACGAGACTGCGCATTGTGCATCTGCTGCGCGAGATGGAGCTGGCGGTGGGCGAAATCGCGCTGGTCGTCGGCCAGAGCCAGCCGCGCGTCTCGCGCCATGTGCGCATCCTCGCCGAGGCGGGACTGGCCGATCGGCGGAAGGAGGGGAGCTGGGTCTTCCTCTCGCTCGGCGCCAATGCCAGCGCTGCGGCACTGTCCGCCGCGCTCGACGCCATCGCGCTGACCGATGCGGAGCGGCTGTGGATCGAGGCCGATCAGGCGCGGCTGGCGGCGGTGCGCGCCGAGCGCGCGCGCGCGGCGGAGGATTATTTCGCCATCCATGCCGGGGAGTGGGATGCGCTGCGCTCCCTCTACGTGCCCGAGGCACAGGTCGAGGCCGCGATCACGGCCATGCTGGGGACGGGAAGCCTGGGAAGCCTCATCGACATCGGCACCGGCACCGGCCGGATCGCGACCCTGCTCGCGCCGCAGGCGAGGGCCGTCGTCGCCATCGATCGCAGCGCCGAGATGCTGCGGCTGGCGCGCGGCAACCTGCCGCAGGAGATCGGCGACAAGGTCCGCTTCCTCGCCGGCGATTTCAATGCGCTGCCGCTCGACGGGGGGAGCGCCGACACGGCCATCCTTCATCAGGTGCTGCACTATGCGCCCGCGCCCGGCCGCCCCATCGCGGAGACGGCGCGCGTGTTGCGCGACGGCGGGCGCGTGCTGATCGTCGATTTCGCGCCGCACGAGCGCGAGGAGCTGCGCACGCGCGATGCGCACACGCGCCTGGGCTTTTCCGATCAGCAGATGGCGGCCTGGTTCGCGGCCGCCGGCATCGCCATGGAGCGGGTCGAGACGCTTGCGGGGGGCGCGCTGACCGTCAAGCTGTGGCTCGGCGTGCGGCGCGGTTCGCCGGCGGCGAGGGCGTCGGCCTGATCGCCCGCCTATCGGGTGACGATCGGTGCGCCTGATGTCTGCTCTTGGGGGTCACAGACGGGCGCATCGACGTCACCCGACGCGTCCGGCACGAGTGGGGCGATTGGGGGGCCGCACTCACCAGTTGGGCAACCGGCACGCATGGCGCTTCATGACCAATCGGTATCGAAGTCGCAAGGCGGCGCTTTCCCCATCCGTCCCGATAAAGGCGCGGTCCGGCGCGCGCCGGATCGGCGATGCGCGCAAGGCGCGAAATGATGGGCCGGAGCACCATCCCCATGCGGCCGCGATCGATCCGGATGGACCGGTGAAATATCCAGGATTCCGTAGCGTCGGGCCGGGCGGAGCGAAGGCGGCGGCGCGTTACGATGCGGCGCGGCGAAACGGGGCGGGGGCGCCCGCGATTCAGGCGCCGTCGCCCAGCTCCCGGGCTTCCTGATATTTGATTTCGAGATAGCGGTTGTGCGCCGCGAGCTTGTCGAGATCGCCGCTGGCGAGCTGCTCGGTCATCGTGCCGATTTCCTGCTCGATCACGGACAGGCCTTCCACGAGCTGGGCATCGGGCACGCGGCCGTTGCGCGGCTGGCCGCGCAACGGGGCGGGGATCGACTGGTAGCCGGTCACCAGTTCGGGCAGATGATCGGAGAGCAGCTTGCGGATTTCCTGCGCCGCCGGCGCCTGCGGATCGAGGCGGGCGAGCTGCGGCGCCAGTGTCTCCAGCCGGTTGCCGATCGCGTCGAGGATCGGGACGGCCGGGGCGGGCAGGGCCTTGCGCTGGCTTTCCAGCCAGATTTCCGTCCTGAGCGGCAGCGCCTTGAGATCGGTCTCGCCGAGCCTGGCCGGGCTGATGCGGGGCGTCGTCGGCAGGAAGGCGAAGATCAGGCAGGCCAGCAGCAGCGCCATGACGATGAGCAGGCCCGTCGTTCCGATCGGGGCGACGAGCCCGGCCACGAAGGCGCCCACCACCACCAGCGCGGCGGCGGCGATCATGCGCTTGAGGCGCCGCATCAGGTCCTGCCGCCTGTGCGCCCGGCCGCGCGCGGACGCGCTGCGATAGCGCGCGGAGGTGCGGGCGATCAGCTCGTTGGAGCGCGCGATGAGGTCGTCGACTTCGCTGGCCATCGGCGCGCCGTCACTCCTCGATCGCGGTCAGCGGCGAGGCGCTTGCCACGGCCTGCTGCGCCTGCGCCTGGCCTTGCGCCCGCGCGATATAGCCCCTGGACTTCTCGACCTCGCCGGAAAGGGTGTTCACCGTCGTCTTCATGTTCTCCAGCGCCTTGAGCTTGAAGGCGTCGATATTGTCCATCGTGTCGTAGATGTTCTGGAAGGCGCGCTGCAGCGTCTCCAGCGGGATGGTGCTGCTGGCCGCCTGCTCGTGGATCTGCGCGGTCTGGGTCTTGAGCAGCTCGCCGGTGCTGTCGATGATGTTCGCGGTCGTGGTGTTGAGCGCGGTGATCTGCTCCAGCACAAGCTTCTGCCCGGCCAGCGCCTGCGCCACCGTCACCGCCGTGCGCAGCGCCGCGACCGTGGTGGTGGAGGCGCGGTCCACGCCCTTCACCAGCTCGACATTGTTCTTCTTGACGAGATCGAGCGCCAGATAGCCCTGCACCGTCACCGCCATCTGGGTGAGCAGGTCCTGCGTGCGCTGGCGGACGTAGAAGAGCGCGCTCTCTCGGATCGCCTTCGCCTTGGCCGGGTCGGTCGAATCCAGGTCCAGCGCCTTGTCCTCGAGCCGCTGGTCCATGGCCTTGGCGATGTGGATCATCTGCTCGAGCCGGCCCATCGTGGCCCACATATTCTGCCGCTCGACGTCGATCGCGGCATTGTCCTTGATGAGCGTGTCCTTCCCGGAGGCGAGGCTGCCCAGGATCGAGTTGATGTGCGTCTGGCTCGACTTGTAGCTGTCGAAATAGTCGCGCATCCTGTTGCCGAACGGGATGATGCCGAACAGCTTCTTCGGCGCGAGCAGGCTGCCGCGCTTGCCCGGATCGAGATCCTCGATCACCCGGCGCAGTTCGGCGAGGTCGGCGCCTACGCTCGTGTCGCTGTCCATGGCCTTCACCGGCCGGTCGAGGAAGCGGTTCGAATGCCCCGCCGCCTCGGCGATCTCCTTGCGGCCCATATTGGTGATCTGGTCCACCTTCGCGCCGAATTCGGGCGAATTGGCGTCGAGCGCGGCCAGCTCCTCGACGAAGGCGTCGACCTTCACGTCCAGCCTGGACTTCTTCTCGTCCTCCAGCGGCACGAGCCCGGCCGCGCGCTCGGGCGTTACGGTCGGCACCACATCGGGCGGAGTGAGGTCGAGCTTGTCCTGGGTCTTGGTGGTGGTTGCACTGGTAGCCATCAGCATCTCCTGCTCGGTGTCATATTAGCCTAGAACACCGAGTGATCAAGGGCGGCGCCACTATGGCGCGCCGCCGGGGCGCTGCCAATGGCCAACGCGCGAGCGGCGGCCGGGCCGGATCAGGGATGCGGCGCGTGGCTCCGCCAGTTCATGACATGGGCGCTCGCGACGATCAGGCCGCCGCAGAGCGTGAGCGCCGATTCCGCCAGGGTGCCGTGCTGGAAGATCGCCGCGCCGATCATGCCCAGCCCAACCATGCCCAGCAGGAGCGGGCCACGCCGGCGATGCGCGCGCCAGCCGCGGATCATCGCCGTCCCCGTCACCGGCAGGGCGAGCCCGATCAGCAGCGGATGCACCCATTCATGGCTTTCCGCGGGCAGAGCAAGGATCGGCAGCAGGGCCGCAGCGACCGGCAGGGCGAGGCAGTGGACGAGGCAGACGCTGGAGAGGATCATGCCCCAGCGGTCCAGCCGGGACATGGTCCGGGCGGGCGCGGGGCCGCTCATCGCCGCTCCTCCGGCGCGCCCATGGGGCCGGCGAATCGGCTGGCGGCAGGTCGATGCTGGGTCACGCTTGTCCTTTCGGCGATCGGGGCGAGCCGCACGGCGGGCACGGCGAAGCGTTCCCGGAGCCCATGGGCACGATCAATGATACATTGTATCACTTCGGGCGCCGGCTCTCCCGGTTCAAGTCGCAAACGAAAAAAAGGTTCGCACATTCATGCATCATGATCGTGGGCGCCGGCCGATGCGCCGCATCGGCCGCGTGGGGCGGAGACTGCTGTTCCTTGCCGCGCTGCTGTCCGGACCGGCTTCGGCCCATCTGCAGTGCGTGCCCTATGCGCGGGCCGTGTCCGGCATCGCCATCCATGGCGACGCGGCGACATGGTGGGGCAAGGCCGCGCATCGCTACGATCGCGGCGAGACGCCGGAGGTGGGGGCGGTGCTGGCTTTCCGCCCCACGGCCGCCATGCCGCGCGGCCATGTCGCGGTGGTCGCCGCGATCGTCGATGATCGGCACATCCGGCTCAATCATGCCAACTGGTCGCGCCCGGGCATGGTGGAGCGCGCCGCGCTGGCCGAGGATGTCTCGGAGGCGGGCGACTGGAGCGAGGTGCGGATCTGGTATGCGCCGTCGCGGGCGCTCGGCAGCCGCACCAATCCGACCTTCGGCTTCATCTATGCCGGGGATGAGGCCATGGCTCTGGCGGCCGGCGACGCGGACGGGGCGGACCGGAGCGAAGACGCGGCGTCGGCGCGCGACGCGGCCGGCTGAGCGGTCCCCGGATTCGTCCGCAAGCGGCGAAGGCATCGGAACCGGGCGCGCTCCGGTGCGTCATCCCGCGCGCTTCCGCTCCTGCCGGCCGCAGAATCCGCCTGCCGGCGCGAGCCTCCTGCATCACGATCACGCCCCGGAGCCAGGTTCCGTCGAAGCGCCTTCTTCTTCCCTTGAGAAGAAACGGGACAGCGACGTCTCGACAGGCTCAGCGTGAAAGGCGGCGTGATGCGGAGGTTTCGCGAGAGCGGGAACAGGGAGTCCCGAAAGGGCTCAGCGCCCGCCCCCCTCGATGAAATGCTGCACGTCGAGGCGCATCTGGTGCAGCGCCTCCGGGTTCAGATAGACCATGTGCCCGGCCGGATAATAGGTGAACCGGATGTTCCGCGCGAGTTCGGGCGGCAGCATCATGTGCTTGAGGTCCCGCTCGGTGTTGTGGAACGGCGTCGCCATGTCGAAATAGCCGTTCAGCGACAGCACGCGCAGATGCGGATTGGTGCGCATCGCTGTCGAGAGATCGGTGGTCACGTCGGCGATGCCCTGCTTGCCCCAGCGCTGGCCGGGCGCGCGGTGGCTGAAGTCCCAGTCGAAATCGCCGCCCTCGCGCGCGCTCAGCCGATAGTCGAGATCGGTCTGGTAGCCGAATTCGCGTGTCATCCGGTCGAGGAAGCTGGAGACATAGAGGCCGGTGATGCCGGTGTCGGACGCGTCATATTCCGGCCCCTCGCCCGCTGAATCGGCATCCACGCCGGTATAGCGCCCGTCATAGCGGCCCACGGTCAGGGCCCGGTCGCGCAGCAGTTCCTTGCGGAAGCGGTTGAGGTCGATGCGCAGATTGGCATGTTTGATATAGTCCGGCGAGATGCCGATGAAGCGGCTCATCTGCTGCGCGATGGCATCCTCTTCCTGCGGCGTGATGTCCGATCCCTTGGCCAGCGCGGCCGCATAGGGGCCGTTGGCGAAATCGCGCGCCTGCTGGACGAAGGTGGCGAGATCGGCAGGCCGGTCGGGAACATGGTTGTGATACCAGGCCACCGCCGCATAGGTCGGCAGATAGCCGACATAGATATGGTCGTAGCCGGACTGGCGCATGCCGTAGTTGAGGATGGAGGAGAGCAGCATCACCCCGTTGAGGCTGACGCCGGCTTCCTCGAGGCTCTCAGCCAGCGCGCCCGAGCGCGTGGTGCCATAGCTCTCGCCGAAGATATATTTGGGGTCCGCCCAGCGCTTGTTCCTGGTGATGTAGCGCTTGATCGCCTGGGTGAAGGCCGCCACGTCCTGATCGACGCCGTAGAAATCCTTGCCCTTGGTATCGCCCAGCAGCCGCGAATAGCCGGCGCCCGGCGCGTCGATGAACACGAGGTCGGTCGTGCCGATCAGCGTGTCCGGATTGGCGATGACCTGATAGGGCGCCGGCGCCACCGCCACCGGATCGGTGGTGAGCACGCGCTCGGGCGCGAAGCTGCCCATGCGCAGCCAGACCGTCGCCGAGCCCGGCCCGCCATTGTAGAGGAAGGTCACCGGCCGGTGCCCGCCGGGCACGGTATAGGCGGTGTAGAAGATGCTCGCGGTCGGCTTGCCCTGCGCGTCACGCAGGGTCAGCGTGCCGGCCGTGGCGGTATAGGCGATGGTCCGCCCGTCGACCGTGGCGCGATCATTATGCGAGACTTCGGTTTCCTCCACCGGCGCGCTGGACCAGTGCTGGGCGATCTCCTGCGCCTGCTCCCGAGCGTGGATCTGCGCGGGATTGGCGTCCGGCTTGTCCGCGCTGCCCGCGCCTCCGCCCGGCTGCGCGAATGCGGGAAGGCAGGCCAGCAGGCAGGTGGTGGCGGCAAGGATCGGGCGAAGGCGCATGAGGACCTCTTATGTTACAGCATATCGGGCGCGCCGCACTCTATGGGCACTGCGGCAAAGCGCAACCCCATCGAAACAAGGACTTGTTATTGCGATCCCCTCGCAGCATTCCCCCTCGCGAACCATGGTAAACGATTCCGAAGTGCCTTGCGGCTATGCCGCGCATAGGGCCCGCGGGCATTGCAAAGGCGGCGTGAATGCATCAGGATTTCAGCGATGAGAGGATGTCCCTGAAGCGGCGGGCGGGCACGGATGAAGCCCGGCACCTGAGGGGGGGACGCCATAATGGACAGCTATGATCTGGTGGTGATCGGCAGCGGGCCGGCCGGGCGCCGCGCGGCGGTGCAGGCGGCCAAGCTCGGCAAGGCCGTGCTGGTGGTGGAGGGCCGGCGGCGCGTGGGCGGCGTGTCGGTGCACACCGGCACCATTCCTTCCAAGACGCTGCGCGAGACGGTCCTCAATCTTTCCGGCTGGCGCGAGCGCGGCTTCTATGGCCGCTCCTATCGCGTGAAGAAGGAGATCGGCGGCGAGGATCTGGGCGCGCGGCTGCGCAAGACGCTGGAATATGAGGTGGACGTGCTGGAGCACCAGTTCCAGCGCAACGGCGTCCACACCATGGCCGGGTTCGCCCGTTTCCTCGATCCGCACCGGATCGAGATCACCGAGCCGGACGGCGGGACGCATGTCGTCCATGCCGAGAAGACGCTGATCGCGGTCGGCACCGTGCCCTTCCACCCGGACAATGTCGATTTCACCGATCCCGCGATCATGGACAGCGACGAGGTGGTGGAAGCGCCCTGCGTGCCGCGCAGCCTCATCGTGGTCGGCGCCGGGGTGATCGGCATCGAATATGCCACCATCTTCTCCGCGCTCGATTCGGCCGTGACGGTCATCGAGCCGCGCGAGACCTTCCTCGATTTCATCGACCGGGAGATCATCGCCGAGTTCGTTCACCAGTTGCGGGATCGCGGCGTCATCTTCCGCCTCGGCTCGCCGGTCGTCTCGGTGGAGCGCGGCGCGGACGGCAAGATCGTCGCCACCACGAAGGACGGGCGCAGCGCCCGCGCCGACATGCTGCTCTATTGCGCGGGCCGCATGGGCGCCACGGCCGCGCTCGGGCTGGAGACCTGCGGGATCGAGACGGACAATCGCGGCCGCATCGCCGTCGATTCGCGCACCATGCAGACCAGCGTGCCGCATATCTATGCCGCCGGCGATGTGATCGGCTTTCCCAGCCTCGCCTCCACCTCGATGGAACAGGGCCGCCTCGCCGCCTGCCATGCCTTCGGCCTGCCCATGCCGCCCGCGCCCAATTTCTTCCCCTATGGCATCTATGCCGTGCCGGAAATCTCGACCGTGGGGATGAGCGAGGAGGAAATGAAGGCCAAGGGCATCCGCTACGAATGCGGCATCGCCCGCTTCCGCGAGACCTCGCGCGGGCATATCATGGGGCTGGAGCAGGGGATGCTGAAGATGATCTTCTCCCTCAAGACCCGTCGCCTGCTCGGCGTCCACATCATCGGCGAGGGCGCGACCGAGCTGATCCACATCGGTCAGGCGGTGCTGAACCTCAAGGGCACGATCGACTTCTTCATCGAGAACACGTTCAACTATCCGACGCTGGCCGAAGCCTACAAGATCGCCGCGCTGGATGCCTGGAACCGGATGCCGAAAGCGGATTGAGGGCAGGGGCCGGGGCTGGCTTCAAACGCGCTCGGCCAGAACGGACTCCATCTGCGCTCCCGCGCAGGCAGGGCCCCATGGCCCGACCACAGCGCCTTTCCGCCCTGGGCTCCTGCCTGCGCAGGAGCACGGAGTCGATCCCGAACCCGCCGGGGCGGATCGACATTGAGGAGATGGCGCGCCGAAAATGGTGGTTTCGCGTGACCCGGCGCGCAGCGGATCCGAGGTCCGTGCGCACCGGAAGCACGGGGAGGCGCCATTTGCAGGCTGCCGGAACCGAATGCCGATCCGCCCTATCGCGCGGTGGCGGTCACCAGCCAGGCCTTGCCGTCCAGCAGCACGCCCTTGCCCGGCACATGATGGGGCGCGAAGGCTTCGGTCAGGGCCGCGATCGCCTTCTCCTGCGCCGCCTCGGGCAATTGCCGGACGACATGCGTTGCGGCGACGATGAAGCGCGCCGCATCTTCCGCGCTTGCGCCCGGGCCGCCGATCGGCTGGGCGCGCTGGCAGGGCGTGATGGCGATGTCGCCGAAGCCGGCCTGCTCCAGCACCTGCGTCAGCCAGTCCGTGTCCGCGAGGGCGAAGGGGCCGGGCGCGCGCGGATCGGGCGGGCTGTCGGGCGCGGGGACGAAAGGCGCCAGCACAGCCTGCACGAGCGAGATCCATTCATTGTCCTTGGGCGGCGCCCAGACCGCGAGATCGATCCGCCCGCCGTCCCGCACCATGCGGCGCAGGTTGCGGAAGCCGGCCTTCGCGTCCGGGAAGAACATGCTGCCGAAGCGCGAGAAGAGCCGGTCGAACGGCGCGCCGGTGACGCTGGCCGTCGCGGCGTCGGCGCAGACGAAGCGCACGTCGGACTGGGTGCCCATGCTCGCGCGGACATTGGCCGCCTCGACCAGATCCTTCGAGATGTCGAGCCCGGTCGCATGGCCGCCGGGCGAGACGGCGCGGCCGATACTGATCGTGGTGCCGCCGCCCCCGCAGCCGATGTCGATCACCCGCTCGCCGGGGCGGAAGGCCGCATGAGTCAGCAGCGCGGCGCCGATCGGCTGGATCATGCCCTCGAACTTCTGGAGATTGGCGAGCCAGTTGCGGCCCATGTCGCCGCCCCAGTCCTCGCCCACCAGTCCCTGCTCTGCGATGCTCATCGCGCCGACTCTCCTCGTTCCGGTTGCCTTGCGCCCGCTCATAGGCCGGTCGAGGGTGCAATGGCCAGCGCCGAGCGATGCGGGACCGCCGTCAGCAGCCGTCAGGCGGGCGCCGTGCCTGCCAGCGCGAACATCTTCGCCGCCAGTTCGCGCTCGCCCATCACCACCTCGCGCACGCCGCGCTTCTCCAGATGCGCGACCTCGTCGTCCGAATGGGCGCGCGCGATGATGCGCAGGTCCGGGCGCAGGGTCCGCGCCTTCTCCGCGATGGCGGCGCCTTCGAACCCCTCGGGCACGGCGATGAGCAGGCCGCGCGCGCGGGTGATGCCGGCGGTTTCCAGCGCGCGCTTGTCGAGGCCGCTGCCATGCACGACCGCGAAGCCCGCCTCGCGCGCCTCGGCGGCGCGATCGGCATCGTCCTCGATGAGGACCACGGGTTGCCCGGCCGCCCCGAACGCCTGCGCCAGCAGCTTGCCGACCCGGCCATAGCCGACGAGCAGGAGATGGGGCGGGAAATCCGTCACGGGCGGCGTGGCGGCGGGGGCGGGCGCCGCCGGAACCGCCGCTGGCATGGGCTGTTCTTCGGCCGCTGCCGGCGGCGTCGCCGTTGCTTCCGCGCCCGTTTCCTCCACCTTCGCCTTGCCGCGCTTGCGCAGGATGAAGCTGAAGAGGAAGGGATTGAGGAAGATGGAGAAGATGGCGCCGGCCAGGATGAGGTCGCGCCCCGCCTCGGGCAGGATGCCCAGCCCCGTGCCGAGCGTCGCCAGGATGAAGGAGAATTCGCCGATCTGCGCCAGGCTGGCGGCGATGGTCAGCGCCCGTTCCTCGTCATGGCCGAAGGCGCGGACGATATAATAGGCGACGACCGACTTGCCGAGCACGATGATCGCGACCGTGGCGAGCAGCGGCAACGGCTGCTCGATCACCGCGCGCGGATCGAACAGCATGCCGACCGAGACGAAGAACAGCACCGCGAAGGCATCGCGCAGCGGCAGTGTCTCCTCGGTGGCGCGGCGGGAAAGCGGCGTCTCGCCCAGGATCATGCCTGCGAAGAAGGCGCCGAGCGCGAAGGAGACGTCGAACACATAGGCCGAGCCCGCCGCCACGCCGAGCGCGATGGCGAGCACGGCGAGGCGGAACAGCTCGCGCGAGCCGGTATGCACCACCCAGTGCAGCGCCGCCGGGATGACGCGCCGCGCGACGATCAGCATGAAGGCGACGAAGCCGCTCACCTTGAGCACGGTGATGACGATGGGGACGGTGATCGAGCTGTAGCCGGTGACGTTCGTGTTCGTGGCGATGCCGGCCAGCACCGGCAGCAGCACCAGCGCCAGCACCATCACCAGATCCTCGACGATCAGCCAGCCCACGGCGATCCGCCCGCGCGCCGTCTCCACGAGATTGCGCGCCTGCAGCGCCCGCAGCAGCACCACCGTCGAGGCGACGGACAGGGCGAGACCGAAGACGAAGCCGGCGAGCAGGTTCCAGCCCATCGTCCAGGCGAGCGCCATGCCCATCAGCGTGGCCGCGATGATCTGCGCGATGGCGCCGGGCACGGCGATCCTGCGCACCGCCAGCAGGTCCTTGAGCGAGAAATGCAGGCCCACGCCGAACATCAGCAGGATGACGCCGATCTCGGCGAGTTCATTGGCGAGATCGGTGTCGGCGACGAAGCCGGGCGTGAACGGCCCCACGATCACGCCGGCGAGCAGATAGCCCGCGATCGGCGAGACGCGCAGCTTCATGGCGATCGCGCCCATGATGAAGGAAACCGTGAAACCGGCGACGATGGTGGCGATGAGCGGCGTGTAATGGGGCATCGATCGGGGTCTGGGCCTTTCTGTTCTGTCCTGAAATCCGTTCGGATAATGTTCGGTGTCGGCATCCGGTGCCCGGGAGCGCCGCCGGACGGTCGTCCCGGCGGCGGCGCTCCGCGCTATCCGGCATAGGCTGCGGCGATGGCGGCCATGATGACCGTGAGGAGGGCGATGACGCCCAGCACGATCGGGCCGAACCAGCCGGGCGGCCGGGGTTCTTCCGAATCCATCTTTGGCTCCCCAAGGGATGAGAGCGTGATCTGGCGGTTCCGTCAGCCCAGGGCGGGCGGCGCGCGGGGCTGGGCGCTGGCCGGCCAGCGGCCGGCTGGGGGCACGCCGCCGATGAAGGGGGCAGGGGTGGCCAGGCGCGGCGCGGCGCGCGGGCGCCCGCCGGCGAAGGGTGGCGGCGGGAGCGCGGCCGGCTGCGCCTGCGCGCCGGCATCCTTGTCGTCGATGTTGCCGGGCGCGGCGATCCGCACGACATTTTGCGCGCGGCCGCGCAGGGCCACCGCCGTGGTGGTCGGGTCGAAAGCGGACCCGTTCATGCGCGAGGCGGGCGGGCCGCTGTGCATCAGGGCCGGCACGAGGGCGCTGGCGAGCGCGCACAGCAGCGCGGCGATGAACCATCGCCGCGTGCGCATGCCGGCCTGCCAGAAGATCGTCATCGTGCCTCCGCTCCTGAATGTAGGCACGGCGCCCGCCAAAGTTAAGCGCCAAACCGCGCGTCCGGCTCCCATGCCGCGATGGCGCCGGGCACCGCACGCCCGCATTGCGCATCCGCCCCTTTTCCGCTAAGGGCGCGCCGACCCAGGGCGGCCCCGGAAAAGGCTGCGCCGCCAACTCGTAACCAGAGAGACAATATGAGCCAGCCCAGCGCTCTTCGGAACGTGGCGATCATCGCGCACGTCGACCACGGCAAGACGACCCTTGTCGACCAGCTCTTCCGCCAGTCCGGCACCTTCCGCGACAACCAGCGCGTCGAGGAGCGGGCGATGGACTCCAACGATCTGGAGAAGGAGCGCGGCATCACCATCCTCGCCAAGCCGACCTCGGTCGAGTGGGCGGGCGCGGACGGCAAGCAGCCGCCCGTGCGCATCAACATCGTGGACACGCCCGGCCACGCCGATTTCGGCGGCGAGGTGGAGCGCATCCTCTCCATGGTGGACGGCGTCATCCTGCTGGTGGATTCGTCGGAAGGCGCGATGCCGCAGACCAAGTTCGTCACCGGCAAGGCGCTCAAGCTCGGCCTGCGGCCGATCGTCGTCGTCAACAAGATCGACCGGCAGGATGCCCGCATCCAGGAAGTGCTGGACGAGGTGTTCGACCTGTTCGTGAGCCTCGAGGCGACCGACGAGCAGCTCGACTTCCCGGTGCTCTACGCCTCGGGCCGCAACGGCTATGCCAGCGAGGACCAGCATGCGCGCGAGGGCACGCTGACGCCGCTGTTCGAGAAGATCATCGCGCACGTCCCCCCGCCGCACGCGGTGGACGAGACCGCGCCCTTCACCTTCCTCGCCACCCTGCTGGACCGTGACAATTTCCTCGGCCGTATCCTCACCGGGCGTGTCGAGACCGGCGTCCTGAAGATGAACCAGCCGATCCACGCGCTGGATGCCGAGGGCAAGGTGATCGAGACCGGCCGCGCCACCAAGATCATGGCGTTCCGGGGCCTCGACCGCGTGCCGGTGGACAGCGCCAGCGCGGGCGACATCATCTGCCTCGCCGGCCTCACCAACGCGACCGTGTCGCACACCATCGCGGACACCGGCGTCACCACGCCGATCAAGGCCCAGCCGATCGACCCGCCGACGCTCTCCATGCGCTTCGCGGTCAATGACAGCCCGATGGCCGGCCGCGAGGGCGACAAGGTGACGAGCCGCATGATCCGCGACCGCCTGTTCCGCGAGGCGGAGCAGAATGTCGCCATCCGCATCACCGAGAGCGCCGACAAGGATTCGTTCGAGGTGGCGGGGCGCGGCGAGCTTCAGCTCGGCGTGCTCATCGAGACGATGCGGCGCGAGGGCTTCGAGCTGGGCATCTCCCGTCCGCGCGTGCTCTTCCAGGGCGAGGGCAAGGAACGCGAAGAGCCCTATGAGACCGTCGTGATCGACGTGGACGACGAATATTCGGGCACCGTCATCGACAAGATGGCGATCCGCAAGGCCGAGATGACGGACATGCGCCCCTCCGGCGGCGGCAAGACGCGCATCACCTTCTCGGCGCCCTC
>Ga0164243_10001251_pt1 | contig 43673 bp, 35 predicted proteins | sample OricompcompostOP_FD_108781 | JGI IMG/M metagenome (GOLD analysis project Ga0164243, IMG submission 108781) | Organic Plus compost microbial communities from Emeryville, California, USA - Original compost - Organic plus compost (OP) | ecosystem: Engineered > Solid waste > Mixed feedstock >...
CGGACTGGGACCGCGAGAAGCTGCAGGAGCGTCTGGCCAAGCTGGCCGGCGGCGTCTGCGTCATCAAGGTCGGCGCTGCCACCGAGGTCGAGCTCAAGGAGAAGAAGCACCGCATCGAGGACGCCGTCTCGGCGACCCGCGCGGCCATCGAGGAGGGCATCGTCCCCGGCGGTGGCTCCGCGTTGGTCCATGCAGTGTCGGCTCTCGACGGTGACCTGGGCCTGTCGGGCGACGAGGCCACCGGCGTGCGGATCGTGCGCCTGGGTGCCGACGCGCCGCTGGAGTGGATCGCCCGTAACGGCGGTGTCTCCGGCGAGGTCGTGGTCAACAAGGTGCGCGAGTCCGGCGACGGCTACAACGCCGCCACCGGCGAGTACGGCGACCTGATCGCCCAGGGCATCCTGGACCCGGTCAAGGTCACCCGCACCGCGCTGGCCAACGCTGCCTCCATCGCGGCCATGCTGCTGACCACCGAGACTCTGGTAGTCGACAAGCCGGCCGACGACGAGGACGACGCTCACGCAGGTCACGCCCACTAGCGGTATCCGTCACCGCACGCCGCCCGGTCCCGTCAGGGGCCGGGCGGCGTTCGCTTTCGGGGCCCTCGTCGTAAGGTCGATGCCGTGCCCTCGCGAGAATCCCACGACTTCGCCGACCTGCGCGCCGAACTGGAACTGCCTCCTGCGGACCGCACCGATGAGTTTCCCCGTGAGGTGATCGCCGAGGCCGAACGGGTGGCGACGATTACGCCGAAGGCGCCGACCGATCTGACCGATATCGAGTTCGTGACGATCGACCCGCCCGGGTCGATGGATCTGGACCAGGCGGTGCACTTGGAGCGTGTCGGTGACGGTTTCCGTGTCCGGTACGCGATCGCGGACCTCGGCAGCGTGATCGACCTGGGCGGTGCAATCGATGTCGAGGCACGTCGTCGCGGTCAGACCATCTACCTGCCGGACGGCCGCGTGCCGCTGCATCCGCCCGTGCTGTCGGAAGGCGCGCTGAGCCTGCTGCCCGATCAGGTGCGCGGCGCGGCCGTGTGGACCGTCGATGTCGGTCCCGACGGGGCGCTCGGTGCGGCCACCGTCGAGCGCGCCCTGGTCCGTTCGGTCGCGCGGCTGGACTACGCGGGCGTGCAGGCTGATGCGGACGCAGGCGCGCTGCACCCGTCCATCGAGGCTTTGCCGGACCTCGGCCGGGTGCGCTACCAGGCGCGGCTCGCCGCGGGTGCCGTCGAACTGGCCCTGCCGGCCCAGGAAGTCGTGGCAGATGGTGATGACTGGCGCATCCGCATCGAACCCCGCACGCAGGCAGATGCGTGGAACGCTGAGGTCTCGCTGCTGACCGGTATGGCCGCGGCGCGGATGATGCTGGACGCAGGGATCGGGCTGCTGCGCACCTTGCCGGCGCCTGACGCCGATGACGTCCGTCAGTTCATGAAGTTGGCGCAACGGCTCGGTGTCGTGGTCGAGGACGGTCAGACCCCGGGCCAGGTCCTGGCCGGACTCGACATGAAGCAACCCGAATCGCTCGCCTTGGCGACCGGAGCGACCAAGCTGCTGCGCGGGGCCGGCTATCAGGCGTTCGACGGCGCGCCGCCCGACGTCACCGAGCACGCGGGCATCGGCGGTCAGTACGCCCACGTCACGGCGCCGCTGCGGCGACTTGTCGACCGGTTCGCCATCGAGGTGTGTCTGGCGTTGAGCGCTGGAGATGAGGTCGACGCCGATCTGCGTGCCGCGTTGCCCGATGTCGTCGACGCCATGGGTTCGAGCGATCACGTCGTGTCGCGGGCCACTCGTGGGGCGGTCGACCTGGTCGAGGTGTGGGTCATGCAGCAGCACGGGGACGACACGTTCGACGCGGTCGTCACGCGCGAAGCCGTGGAGGGGCGGCCCGCTGAGGTCATGGTGCTGCGTCCGCCAGTGCTGTCCGACTGCTCGGGCCGGGAGCTCGATGCGGGTGCTCGGGTTCGCGTTCGTGTCGGTCGCATCGACATTGAGAAGCACGAGGTCACGTACGTGAAGGCGGACGAGGACGCTCCTTCGTCTTAGGTTAGGCTGTCCTGCATGTCACGACTCCCTTCATTCCTGCGGCTGGCGACTGGTGTGCTCGCAGCCACCCTCGCCCTGACCGCCTGCGGCTCGTCTTCGTCCGACGACGGTGATGACGCAGCCTTCACGTTCACCGACGACCTCGGCGTCACGATCTCCCTCGACCACGAACCTGAGCGGCTGGTCGTCCAGTCGTCGATGGCCGCGGCCCTGACCGATCTGGGTCTGGGTGACAAGATCGTCGGCGTCTTCGGCCCGCTGAAGAACGCCGAGGGCAAGCCTGATTCACAGGTGGCCGGCCTGGACGTCGACTCGGTCAAGGACGTCACGGACGATTCCGAATACGGCAACATCAAGCTCGAAGAGGTCGCCAAGCTCAAGCCCGATCTGATCGTTACGAGCTCGTATGTCGGTGACGATCTCTGGTACATCAACGACGCCACGGCCGACGACCTGCGCAAGCAGTACGACATCCTCACGGTCAGCTTCGAGGGCAAGAAGCTGCCCGAGCTGCTGGACAGCACCGAACGCGCCGCCGAGGCCCTGGGGGCGGACCTGGACTCCGATGAGGTCAAGGCCTCCCACGAAGCGTTCAAGACCTCGTCCACGGCGGTCAAGGAGGCCGCCGAGGCACTGGGTGACCGCACCGTGCTGGCCGGATCGGCCTACCCCGACACGTACTTCGTCTCCAATCCCGAGGTCAGCCCCGACCTGACCTACTGGCGCACCGAGCTGGGTCTGCCACTGACCATCCCGGACAAGCCGGACCCCAACGGCGGCTACTTCGAGTCGCTGAGCTGGGAGAAGGCCGACAAGTACCCGGCCGACGTGTTCTTGTGGGACGACCGCATCGGTCAGACCGGCCTGGACATGATGAAGAAGCAGCCGGTGTTCGCGACGCTGGAGGCCACCAAGAACGACGCCTTCATCCCGTGGACGTCGGTCGCCCCGCCGAGCTATCAGGCGTATGCCGACATCCAGGATCGTCTGGCGACTGCCCTGGAGAAGTTCGCCGGCTGATCTCAGAGCTCAACTGCGCAGACCCGCGCCATGCATCTCTAGCCGCGCAGGCCCGCGGCGCCTGTCAGGACGATGTCCAGGCGAGCGTCGCGGGTTCGCTCGTCGGGGGTCTGATTCCGTTCGGCCGAGCTGATCAGGGTCACCCGCACGATCAATCCCATCACGGTGCCGGCATCCTGTGGCTTGAAGCCTTGGTCCTGGAGCGCGGCGGTGTGAGATGCGACATGTCGGTCCCATGCCTGCATGGCGCCGACGCTGTCCAGTGACGCACGATCCAGACCCGCCGTTCGGTCGCACGCGGCCCACGCGGTGGCGCTGACTGTGCGCAACACGTCCTTCCAGGGCCGATCCGCCGGGGGCCAGTCGACGTCGCCGAGCGCGTGGTCGACCGCCGTCACCAGTAACGCTTCGCGGTTGTCCACGTATCGGTACAGCGCCGAGTGCGCCACGCCCACCCGCCGAGCGACGGAGGGCATGCTGAAGGAGGTCAGACCGTCGTCCAAAGTCGCTTGGACGATCTGGTCGACCGTGAGGGAACGGGGGCGTCCCGGCTTGCCGGCCATGGGCGAAGCGTAGCCCTGATGATGCTGGTCGCGCTTGCGTATGATTGAAATATGGAGTTGCCTGACGTCTTCGCCCCGCTCGGACTCACCTACGACGACGTACTGCTACTTCCCGGCGAGACCGACGTGATTCCCAGTGACGTCGACACCACGGCCCGTCTGACGCGCGACCTGAGTCTGCGCATCCCGCTGCTGTCCAGTGCCATGGACACCGTCACCGAATCGCGCATGGCCATCGCGATGGCGCGCGAGGGTGGCATCGGCATCCTGCACCGCAATCTGTCCATCGAGGACCAGGCGTACCAGGTCGATCTGGTCAAGCGCACCCAGACCGGCATGATCCCCAATCCGGTGACCATCGGACCGAAGGCCACGCTGGAGGAGCTCGACGAGATCTGCGGCGAGTACCGCGTCTCGGGCCTGCCGGTCGTCGATGACGACAACACGCTGCTGGGCATCATCACCAACCGCGATCTGCGCTTCACGCCGGTCGCCGAATGGGCCACCACGTACGTCGGCGATGTCATGACCCCCATGCCGCTGGTCACGGGTCCGGTCGGCATCAGTCGTGAGGACGCGTCAGCGCTGCTGCGTCAGCACAAGCGCGAGCGACTGCCCATCGTCGACGACCAGGGGCACCTGGCCGGGCTCATCACGGTCAAGGACTTCGTCAAGTCCGAGCAGCACCCGCTGGCCAGCAAGGATGCCGAGGGCCGCCTCCTGGTCGGTGCCGCGGTCGGCTTCTTCGGCGACTCGTGGGACCGCGCCAACCGTCTGCGCGAAGCCGGTGTCGACGTCCTGGTGGTCGACACCGCACACGGTCACGCCCGGCTCCTGCTGGACATGATCCGCCGCCTCAAAGCCGATTCCGCGTTCGACGACGTGCAGATCATCGGTGGCAACATCGCCACGCGTGAGGGGGCAGCGGCCCTGGTCGAAGCCGGTGTCGATGCCGTCAAGGTCGGTGTCGGGCCCGGATCCATCTGCACCACCCGCGTCGTTGCCGGCGTCGGCGTCCCGCAGATCACCGCCGTGCACGAGGCCGCGCAGGCGTGCAAGCCGGCCGGTGTTCCGGTCATCGCCGACGGCGGCCTGCAGTACTCCGGCGACATCGCCAAGGCGCTGGTCGCCGGCGCCGACTCGGTCATGGTCGGCTCGCTGCTGGCCGGTTGCGAGGAGAGCCCGGGCGAGCTGATCTTCCTCAACGGCAAGCAGTACAAGAGCTATCGCGGTATGGGTTCCATCGGTGCCATGGCGTCGCGCGGCAAGAAGTCGTACTCCAAGGACCGCTACTTCCAGGCCGATGTCGTCAGCGACGACAAGATCGTGCCCGAGGGCATCGAGGGCCAGGTCGCCTACCGCGGCCCGTTGTCCGCGGTTGCACACCAGTTGGTGGGCGGCCTGCACCAGTCGATGTTCTACGTCGGCTCACGCACGATCCCCGAACTGCAGCAACGCGGCAAGTTCGTCCGCATTACAGCGGCCGGACTCAAGGAGAGCCACCCCCACGACATCCAGATGACCGTCGAGGCGCCCAATTACACGGGGCGTTGAGGTCGTGCCGATGGTGATTGAGGTGCGAGGAACGAGCCTCGAAATCGCAGGAGCGCGCGGATGAAGGATTCGGTCACGGTCCATATGGACGCCACGCCGCAGCAGGTGTGGGACGTCGTCTCCGATATCACCCGTACCGGGGAATGGAGTCCCGAGACGTTCGAGGCGCGTTGGACGCGCGGGTCCACCGGACCCGAGGTCGGTGCCTACTTCAAGGGCCACGTGCGCCGCAGCGGGCGCGGTCCGGTCGTCTACTGGTCGCTGTGCCAGGTGACCGACTGCGATCCGGGGCGCGAGTTCGGATTCGTCGTGATGGGGCCGGGCGGCAAGAAGATCAACAACTGGCACTACGTGATCGAACCGGGTGCGAGTGGCGGCGCTGACGTCACCGAATCGTTCTTCCTCGAACCGTCCTTGCTGACGCGCGTGTACTGGGCAGCCGCCGGCTGGGTGCGTGGCCGCTACAACCGCAAGAACCTTCGCGAGTCGCTCGAACGCATCAAGGTCATCGTCGAGTCCTCATGAGGTGCGACTGGTCGATAGGGTGCTCTCATGGCTGATATCGACATCGGAGCCGCCAAGCGTGGCCGCCGGGCGTACTCGTTCGACGACATCGCGATCGTCCCGAGTCGACGTACCCGCGACCCTGAAGAGGTCTCGACCGCGTGGCAGATCGACGCGTACCGGTTCGAGTTGCCGATCGTGGCCGCACCGATGGACTCGGTCATGAGCCCCGAGACGGCCATCGCCTTGGGCCAGCACGGCGGACTCGGCGTCCTGAACCTCGAAGGCCTGTGGACGCGATACGACGATCCGTCCCCGCTGCTGGACGAGATCGCCAAGCTCGACGGTCCCGAGGCCACGCAGCGCTTGCAGGCGATGTACTCCGAGCCGATCAAGCCCGAACTCATCACCGAGCGGCTGCAGCAGATCCGTGCCGCCGGCGTTACCGTCGCGGGCGCTCTGTCACCGCAGCGCACCAAGCAGTTCGCCGACGTCGTGGTTGCGGCGGGTGTCGATCTGTTCGTGATCCGCGGAACCACGGTGTCTGCCGAGCATGTGTCGGGTCAGATGGAGCCGCTGAACCTCAAGGAGTTCATCTACGAGCTCGATGTCCCGGTCATCGTCGGTGGCTGCGCCACGCACCAGGCCGCACTGCACCTGATGCGTACGGGGGCTGCGGGCGTGCTGGTGGGCTTCGGTGGCGGCGCCGCCCACACGACGCGGTCGGTGCTGGGTGTCGCGGTGCCGATGGCCAGCGCCGTGGCCGATGTCGCCGCGGCTCGTCGTGACTATCTGGACGAGTCCGGCGGCCGGTACGTCCACGTCATAGCCGACGGCTCGATCGGCCGCAGCGGCGATGTCGCCAAGGCCATTGCGTGTGGCGCCGATGCCGTCATGATCGGCTCGCCGTTCGCGCGCGCCACCGAGGCGCCCGGTCGCGGCTTCCATTGGGGCGCCGAGGCGTGGCACGCCGCCCTGCCGAGGGGTGAGCGGGTCGAGATCGGCACGGTCGGGGATCTGGAGTCGGTGCTGTTCGGCCCCTCATCGGTGCCCGACGGCACCATGAACCTGATCGGCGCCCTGCGTCGGGCCATGGCCACGACGGGCTACACCGACCTCAAGGAGTTCCAGCGGGTCGAGGTCGTCGTCGGATGACGTCGCAGCATCAGCGATCGACTGCGGCGGCAGTCGACCTGATGCTGGCCATCATGCTGTTGATGCTGCTGTGCATTGGCGCTGCCTACGCAGGGTTCGTCGCCTGGTGGAGTTCGACTGACGTGGACTCCTTGCCGGCCGGGCTCGCTCATGGCGGCCTGATCGTCATCATGGTCGCCATCGTCATCGTGTCGGTCAGGCGGGTGCTCCGCGCCTGGCAGCAGGCGCAGTTCGCGTCGGTGTGGCCCGCCGCCGGGATCGCGCTGGGTTTGGCGGCATGGTTCGCGTTCGCAGCGATTGTGATCGATTGAGGGCGGAAGGCAATGTCGATGGGTAGCGATGCGATCGTCGACGTGGCGTTCGACGATCCACGGGTGGTCGAGCTGCGGCAGCGGCAAGCGGCCGAGATGGCCGATCTGTACGGACGACCCCGCCATGACGTGGGCGCCGAGGACATCGACGGCGATTCGGTCGTCGCCTGCCTGCTGGCGCTCGACGGCGACCGGCCCGTCGGGACGGTGTCGCTGCGCCGCCTACGAGATCTGGTCGAGATCAAGCGCATGTACATCCCGCCCGATGCCCGAGGAACCGGCCTGTCGCGTCGCCTGCTGGCTGAGATCGAGGAGCGCGCCGCCCAGGTGACCGACCGCGTCGTGCTGCACACGGGGGAGCGGCAGGCGGCCGCCATCGCGCTGTACGAGCGCTCGGGCTATACCCCGATCGACATCTACCCGCCGTACGACGACGTTCCCGAATCCCTGTGCTTCGAGAAACACGTCACAGGCGGTTGCGCGGGCCAATCACCCAGGGTCTAGTATGGCGAGGCTTACCTCACAGTTCGATAAGGACCCCTATGAAGCGCACCCTCGCAGGCGCTGGCCTCGCGGCCCTCGCCCTGTCCGCCCTCTCCGCCTGCGCGGATGACTCCTCCGGATCCGATGGCCTGACCGTCAAGGCCAGCGACTCCACGTGCGAGGTCTCGGCGACGAAACTCCAAGCCGGCCCGCAGACCTTCAAAGTCACCAACAATGGCAGCAAGGTGACTGAATTCTACGTGTACGCCGAAGGCGACCGCATCATGGGCGAGGTCGAGAACATCGGCCCCGGCCTGTCGCGTGATCTGGTCGTCGATCTCGGCAAGGGCACCTACGAAGGCGCCTGCAAACCGGGCATGATCGGCGACGGCATCCGCCAGACCATCACGGTCAGCGGCGAGGCCGCCAAGCCGCTGTCGGACTCTGAGGAGCTCAAGGCGGCCGCGTCGAGCTACGAGCGCTACGTCGAGTCGCAGACCAGTGCCCTGATCGAGAAGACCACCGAGTTCGTCGACGCCGTCAAGGCCGGCAAGGTCGACGAAGCCAAGAAGCTGTTCCCGGTCGCGCGCACTTACTGGGAGCGCATCGAGCCCGTCGCCGAGATCTTCGGAGATCTCGACCCGATCACCGACGGCCGCGAACCCGACGCGATCGCCGAGGGCGTCGACTTCACCGGCTGGCACCGCATCGAGAAGCAGTTGTGGGTCGAGAACAACACCGAAGGTATGGACAAGTACGCCGATCAACTCCTGGACAACGTCAAGGAGGTCGTCAAGCTGAGCAAGGAGCAACCGCTGACCGCCCTGCAGCTGGCGCAGGGTTCGAAGGGTCTGCTCGACGAGGTCGCCACCGGCAAGATCACCGGTGAGGAGGACGAGTTCAGCCACACCGATCTGTGGGACTTCAAGGCCAACATCGAAGGATCGCAGGCGGCCATCGCGGCGCTGCGGCCCGTGCTGGAGAAGCAGGACCCGGACCTGGTCGAGCAGCTCGACACCGAGTTCGCGGCGCTCGACAAGGAGCTCAACCAGTACCAGGACACCACGACCGGTGACTGGACGTTCTACGACGAGCTGACCCCGGATCAGATCAAGAAGCTGTCCGACGCTGTGGCCGCGCTGAGCGAGCCCATCAGCAAGGTCGCCGCGGTCGTCGCCCAGTCCGCCTGACGGTCTGAGAGCGTCCGACTAGTCTGACCTCGTGCACGAGGAAACCGCCGAGACCGGTGTCTCCCGCAGGAAACTACTGGGAGCCGCCGGTCTCGCGGCGTTGACGGCCGGCGGCACGGTGGCCTATGCGGCCACTGATCGCGACGACACCGTCACGACAGCGGCAGCGCAGCCCGATCCGCTGGCGCTGCCTGTCGACTTCGACGGCGAGCATCAGGCCGGCATCGTCACGCCGGCGCAGGACCGGCTGTACTTCGTCGCCCTCGACGTCACGACCGACGACCGCGATGAACTCGTCAGCCTGTTGAAGGACTGGACCGCCGCCGCTCGCCAGATGACGCAGGGCAATGATGTCGGCGACCTGGGTGCGGTGGGTGGCCCGCCGCTCGCACCACCGGAGGACACCGGCGAGGCTTTGGGGCTGTCGGCATCGAATCTGACGCTGACGATCGGCTTCGGCCGGTCGCTTTTCGTCGACTCCGAGGGGAAGCCGCGCTTCGGGCTGGACGGACAGTTGCCCGACAGGCTGATCGAGATGCCGTCGTTCTCCGGTGACCGTCTTCGTCCGGAGATCAGCGACGGCGACATCGCGATCCAAGCGTGCGCCAACGATCCCCAGGTCGCGGTCCACGCGGTACGCAACCTGGTGCGGATCGCGTTCGGCCGTGCCTCGGTCAAGTATTCGCAGATGGGCTTCGGCCGGACCTCGTCGACGTCGACTGCCCAGGTCACACCCCGCAATCTGCTCGGGTTCAAGGACGGCACGGCCAACATCAAGGCAGAGGAGACCGACACCGTTGACGAGTTCGTGTGGGTCGCCCAGGGTGACGGCCCGGACTGGCTGGTCGGCGGGTCGTACCTGGTGGCACGCAAGATCGACATGCGCATCGAGACCTGGGATCGCGAGTCGTTGGAGGGCCAGGAAGTCATCATCGGCCGCGCCAAGGGCTCGGGCGGTCCGTTGTCGGGGGGTGACGAGTTCGACGAGATCGACTTCGCCGCCGCCGGTGACGACGGAGAGCCGGCGATCGCCGAGAAGTCGCACGTCCGACTGGCCCACCCCGACTTCAACGAGGGCGCCCAGATCCTGCGCCGGGGCTACAACTTCGTCGACGGTTCCAACGGACTCGGCCAACTGTCGGCCGGACTGTTCTTCATCGCCTACCAGCGCGATCCGGAGAACCAGTTCGTTCGGATCCAGAAGTCGCTGGCCGGACTGCAGAACGATCTGCTCAACGAATACATCGTGCACGTGGGCTCGGGCCTGTGGGCCTGCCCGCCTGGTGTCACGGCCGACGGCTACTGGGGCGACACGCTGTTCGCGTGACCTTGGTTACCGCCCGGTAGTCATGTGACATCGGCAGTGTCATACTCGCAGTATGACCGCCCTCGACGATGCTCCACTGCGCACAGCGCAGTTCGATCCGGCTCGGGTCGCGGCGCTCACCGCGCTGATCCGCACCACGACATCGGACTCCCGCACCACGATCTCGCCGCTGAGCGGTGAACCGGTCGCGGACGTGCCGGTGTCCAGCATCGATGACGTCGATGCCGCGTTCGTGGCGGCACGCGCGGCGCAGTCCACGTGGTCGCGCACGTCGTACCGCTCGCGGGCCAAGGCGTTGCTGAAGCTGCACGATCTGGTGCTCAAGCGCCAGGACGAGTTGATGGACCTGATCCAGATCGAGTCCGGCAAGTCCCGTGCCCACGCCTACGACGAGGTCGCCCATGTGGCCCTCACGGCTCGTTACTACGCCCGCCGCCTGCGCCGTCAGCTCACGTCACGCGGACGCAATGGAGTACTGCCTGGCCTGACACGCATCAAGGTCAACCAGGTTCCCAAAGGTGTCGTCGGCATCATCAGCCCGTGGAACTATCCGCTGACGATGGCCATCTCCGACGGCATCCCGGCTCTCGCCGCCGGCAACGCCGTGGTGCACAAGCCCGACAGCCAGACGCCGCTGACCGCCCTGGCGGCCGTCGAACTGCTGCGTGAGGCCGGATTCCCGCCCGAGCTGTGGCAGGTCGTCAGCGGCCCCGGCGGCATCATCGGCACCGCGATCATCGACCGCGCCGACTACGTGTGCTTCACCGGTTCGACCGCCACCGGCACAACGGTCGCTGAGCGTGCGGCCAAACGGCTCATCAGCTGTTCGCTGGAGCTGGGCGGCAAGAACCCGATGATCGTGCTGCCCGGTGCCGATCTGGACAAGACGGTCGAGGGCGCGGTGTCCGCGGCGTTCTCGTCGGCCGGGCAGCTGTGCGTGTCGATCGAGCGCCTCTACGTCCACGACTCGCTGTACGAGGACTTCCGCGACGCGTTCGCCGAACGGGTCAAGCACCTCTCGCTCGGCGTCGCCCTGGACTGGGACGCCGAGATCGGTTCACTGGTGTCGCAGGCCCAGCTCGACACCGTCACCCGTCACGTCGACGACGCCGTGGCCAAGGGCGCCACGCTGCTGGCCGGTGGCAAGCACCGCCCCGACATCGGTCCGCTCGTGTTCGAGCCAGCGGTCCTGGAAGGCGTTCCGACCGAGGCCGAATGCTTCGCCGACGAGACGTTCGGGCCGCTGGTGTCGCTGTACCGGTACTCGCAGGTCGACGAGGCGATCCGCCTGGCCAATGACACCCCGTACGGCCTGAACGCCAGCGTGTGGGGGCCGACGCGTGCCGCGCGAAGGGTCGCGGACCGGATCAAGGCCGGAACCGTCAACATCAACGAGGGCTTCGCGGCCACGTTCGGTAGCGTCGACGCGCCGATGGGCGGCATGAAGTCGTCCGGCCTGGGACGCCGCCAGGGCCCCGAGGGCATCCTGCGGTACACCGAGCCCCAGTCGGTCGGTGTGCAGCGACTCATTCCGATGGCAGGGCCCACCTTCCTAGCGAAGCGCACCTACGCTCGGCTCCTGAGTCTTGGTCTGTCGATCCTGAGGAGGACGCCCCGTGCCTGATGTTGCTGAGTTCGATCACGACGTCATCGTCATCGGGTCCGGATTCGGGGGGAGCGTCTCGGCGCTGCGGTTGACCGAGAAGGGGTACGACGTCGCAGTCCTCGAAGCGGGTAAGCGCTTCCGTGACGAGGACTTCGCCAAGAACTCATGGCGGCTGCGCAAGTTCCTGTGGATGCCGCAGATCGGCTGCTACGGCATCCAGCGCATCGACAAGCTCAAGGACGTCCTGATCCTGTCCGGTGCCGGGGTCGGTGGCGGATCGCTGGTGTACGCCAACACGCTGTACGAGCCGTTGGACCCCTTCTACTCCGATCCGGCCTGGGGGCACATCACGGACTGGAAGTCCGAGCTCGCTCCGTACTACGACCAGGCCAAACGGATGCTGGGCGTCACGATCTACCCGTTCGAGACCGCAGCCGACCGCATCATCAAGCAGACCGCGGCCGACATGGGTGTCGAGGGCACGTTCCATCACACCCCCGTGGGAGTGCTGTTCGGCGACGAGCCCGGCGCCGAGGTCGACGATCCGTTCTTCGGCGGCGCCGGCCCCAAGCGCAACAACTGCACCAACTGTGGCGAGTGCATGACCGGCTGCCGCCACAACGCCAAGAACACCCTGGTCAAGAACTACCTGTACCTGGCCGAGCAGAACGGTGCCCAGATCCACCCGCTGACCACGGTCGTCGCGGTCCGCCCGTTGCCGGGAGGCGGTTACGAGGTCGAGACCCGCCGTACCAACAAGCGATTCCGTCCGCACAAGAAGCTGACGGCCAAGCAGGTGGTGTTCGCCGCCAGTACGATGGGCACCCAGAAGCTGCTGCACAGGATGCGTGACCGGGGAGATCTGCCGCACGTCTCGCAGCGGCTGGGACTGCTGACCCGTACCAATTCTGAGGCGTTGTTGGGTGCGATCGCCAACGGCAAGGACGTCGACTACAGCCACGGTGTGGCCATCACGTCGTCATTCCATCCCGATGAGCACACACACGTCGAGCCGGTCCGCTACGGCAAGGGCTCGAATGCGATGTCGCTGATGCAGACCGTCCTGACCGACGGCAGCCTGCCCACCGCGCGCTGGAAGACGTGGCTCAAGGAGATGTGGAAGCAGAAGCGCAATCTGTTCAAACTGTACGACCTGCGGCACTGGTCCGAGCGCACCGTCATCGCGCTGGTCATGCAGACGCACGACAACTCGATCACGACGTTCACCAAACGGGGCATCACGGGTCGGCGTCGGCTCACCTCCAAGCAGGGTCACGGCGCGCCGAACCCGTCGTTCATCGAGCCCGGCCACGTCGCAGTGCAGAAGATGGCCGAGCACATGGGCGGCACGGCCGGTGGCACGATCGGTGAGCCGTTCAACGTGCCGCTGACCGCGCACTTCATGGGCGGCTGCGCGATCGGTGACACCCCCGAGACCGGCGTCATCGACCCGTACCACCGGCTCTACGGGCACCAGGGCCTGCACGTCGTGGACGGATCGGCCATCAGTGCCAATCTGGGCGTCAATCCGTCCTTGACCATTACGGCGCAGGCCGAACGGGCGATGTCCTACTGGCCCAACAAGGGCGAGGTGGACCAGCGCCCCGAGATCGGTACGGGCTTCGTCAGGATCGAGCCCATCGCGCCCCAGGCTCCCGTGGTTCCCGCCGACGCCCCCGCCGCCCTGCGCCTCCCCATCGTCAACTGATTGACCCGTGCAATGCACAGAGCCCGAGCGGGAGGGAGTTCACGGCTCGGGCTCTGTCGTGCTACGAGGAGCAGCACCTGTGATCTAACGGGAGGGAGTGTTGTTAGATCCACTCTGAACAACGCTCGCGCCCACCTGGGGTTACGGAACTTCCACACTTTTTTCTGTGACGTGTTCTACACCGCTGTTCTTCCTGGAATTTCAGGCGAATGGGTCGGTCAGCGGGCAGCCCGGTGACCCGCATAGGATGGTGTCGTGACAGCCGAACACGACCTGGTCCTCGTCGTCGACTTCGGTGCCCAGTACGCGCAACTCATCGCGCGACGGGTGCGCGAGGCCAAGGTGTACTCCGAGATCGTCCCTCACACGATGCCCGTGGCCGACATGCTGGCCAAGGATCCGGCCGCCATCATCTTGTCCGGCGGCCCTTCCTCGGTGTACGAGGACGGCGCACCCAGCCTCGATCCGGCCCTGTTCGACGCGCAGAAGCCGGTGTTCGGCATCTGCTACGGCTTCCAGGCGATGGCCCGGTCCCTCGGCGGCGAGGTGGCCCACACCGGCCAGCGCGAATACGGCCGGACGGCGGTCTCGGTCATCGAGCCGGGCACGCTCCTGGCCGGCTTGCCCGAGACGCTGACGTCCTGGATGTCCCACGGCGACGAGGTCGTGGCCCCGCCCACAGGCTTCACCACCATCGCCGCGTCGCCGCACGCCACCGTCGCTGCGTTCGAGAACGTCGATCAGCGGTGCGCCGGCGTGCAGTGGCACCCCGAGGTGCTGCACAGCGAGCACGGCCAGGCGATCCTGGAGCGGTTCCTGGTCGATATCGCCGGCTGCCGCCAGACCTGGACCAGTGCGAACATCGTCGACGAGCAGGTCGAGCTGATCCGTCAGCAGGTCGGCGACGCTCGCGTCATCTCAGCGCTGTCCGGAGGCGTCGACTCGGCCGTCTCCACCGCGCTCGTGCAGCGTGCCATCGGCGACCAGTTGACGGCCGTCTTCGTCGATCATGGCCTGCTGCGGCAGGGCGAGGCCGAACAGGTCGAGCAGGATTACGTCGCCGCCACGGGCGTTGACCTGAAGGTCGTTGATGCCGCCGATCAGTTCCTGGGCTTCCTCGATGGTGTGACCGACCCGGAGGAGAAGCGCAAGATCATCGGCCGCGAGTTCATCCGGGTGTTCGAGGCCGCCGAGCGCGAAGTGCTGGCAACGCCTGGCCCGCCCGTGAAGTTCCTGGTGCAGGGCACGCTGTATCCCGACGTCGTCGAATCGGGTGGGGGAGAAGGCGCGGCCAATATCAAGAGCCACCACAACGTCGGCGGACTACCCGATGACCTGGAGTTCTCGCTGATCGAGCCGCTGCGCACGCTGTTCAAGGACGAGGTGCGCGAGGTCGGCCGTCAGCTGGGCATCCCTGAGGCCATTGTGGGTCGCCACCCGTTCCCGGGCCCGGGTCTCGCGATCCGCATCGTGGGGGCGGTCAGCCGAGAGCGATTGGACATCCTGCGCGCCGCCGACGCCATCGTGCGCGAGGAGACCACATCTGCGGGCCTCGACGCCGATATCTGGCAGTTCCCTGTCGTGCTGCTCGCCGATGTCCGGTCGGTCGGTGTCCAGGGCGATGGCCGCTCCTACGGCCACCCCATCGTGCTGCGCCCGGTGTCCAGTGAGGACGCCATGACGGCCGATTGGAGCCGGCTGCCCTACGAGGTCCTGGAGCGGATCTCCACCCGCATCACCAATGAGGTCCCCGAGGTCAATCGCGTCGTCCTCGACATCACCAGCAAGCCTCCGGGCACCATCGAGTGGGAATGACCTATTCGGGCTCCTGGTAGACGTCGGGAACGCCGTCCCAGTCCAGGTCGACCGTCTCGCGTTCCTCGACGCGGCGATAGTGGCGGTTGCGGGACCGGAGAATGACGGAGGCCAGGCCCGCAGAGATCACTGACCCCATGAGGACCCCGACCTTGACGTGCTCGTCGGCCTCCGTCGCCGCGCCGAAAGCCAGCTCGCCGATCAGCAAGGACACGGTGAACCCGACACCGGCCAGCATCGCTAGGCCGACGATGTCGATCCAGGCCAGGTCGTCGTCCAGGTCGGCCCGTGTGAACCGTGCCATCAACCAGGTCGAGACCGTGATGCCGACGGTCTTGCCGAGGTAGAGGCCGACGATGATGCCGAGGGTGACTCGGTCGGACAGCGCGGAGGTGAACCCGTCCCAGCCGCCGATCGCCACCCCGGCGGAGAAGAAGGCGAAGACCGGTACGGCCACGGCCGCCGACAGCGGCCTGATGCGGTGCTCGAGGTAGGCGGCATACCCGGGCGCATCCGCGCCATCGCGTCGCCTCACCGGAACCGTGAAGGCGAGCAGAACCCCGGCCACGGTGGCATGGACGCCGGAGGCATGCACCAAGCCCCACGCCACGACGGCGAGGGGGATGAGCAGATACCACGCCCGTATACGAGCCTGGACGATCGCTCCGAAGGCGGCGATCGGCACGACAGCGCCCAGCAGATATACGACGTCGAGGTCAGAGGTGTAGAAGATCGCGATGATCGTGATGGCCAGCAGGTCGTCGACGACCGCCAACGTCAGCAAGAAGGTGCGTAGGCCGCTGGGCAGGTGGGTACTGATGACGGCAAGCACCGCCAGTGCGAACGCGATATCGGTAGCCGTCGGGATTGCCCAACCACGCAGGTGATCGGACCCGGCGTTGATCGCGACATACAGCAGCGCCGGCATGGCCATGCCGCCAACGGCCGCGACGACAGGCAGTGCCGCGCGCCGAGGATCGCGAAGATCACCGGCGACGAACTCGCGCTTGAGCTCCAGGCCCGCGACGAAGAAGAAGATCGCGAGTAGTCCATCGGCAGCCCAGGCGCCGACGCTCAGATCGAGGTGCAGCGAGTGCGGTCCGATCACGGTGTCGCGCAAGTCGGCGTACGTGTCACCGAGATTCGCGGCGAGTAGGGCCGCCACGGTGGCGATCAGCAGCAGAATTCCACCGACCGTCTCCTGCCGGAGGACGTCGGCGATGCGTGAGGCCTCGGGCCACGACCCACGAGAGAACAGGCGGCCAGAACTCACAGCAAGGGGTCCCTTCGGGTCGACAACGCTCGTCCGGATCTCTCCGGGCCGACCAGACTTCCCGGCACACCTGGCGATCAGTCTACTCGCGCAGGTCGAGGCGCATCAGGACGCGGGGGAAGCCGTTGAGAACCGACGTGGTCTCGGCGGCCTGCGTGAACCCGGCTCGCTCGAAGAGCCGCTTGGTGCCGACATATGCCATGGTGAGATCGACCTTCTCGCCCTGGTTGTCGACCGGATAAGCCTCGACTGCGGGGGCGCCCTGCGAACGCGCCCATTCGACGGCGCCGGCGACGAGGTGATGAGAGATTCCCTCACCGCGATGCCCCGGCCTGACCCGGACGCACCACAACGACCACACGTCCAGGTCATCGACATGCGGAATCTTCCGATTCGTCGCGAACGAGGTGTCGGCGCGCGGGTGGATGGCCGCCCATCCGACGACCTCCTCGCCGTCATACGCCAGCACTCCGGGTGGCCCCTGCGCCATCAGGTCGCGGACCTTGCGGCCCCGCTCCTCGCGTTGCAGAGACTGGTTCTCCTTGTTGGGGATCCGATAGCTCAGGCACCAACAGACGTTGGAGGTCGGTTTCTTGGGTCCGACCATCGTGCGGACGTCGTCGAACACCGTCGCGGGTCTCACGTCGATCGTCATATACCCATCGTGCACGGTGCGGCTGACATCGCCTCGGACCTTCGCCGTCGATGAGGTTTGATGGGGCCTATGAGCACCTCGCCGATCGTCATTGCACACCGTGGCACGCCTGGCGTGCGGCTGGAGCACACACGACCGTCGTACCTGCTGGCGATCGAGCAGGGCTGCGACTACATCGAGCCCGATGTCGTGGCCACCAAGGACGGCGTCCTGGTCGTCCGCCACGAGAACGAGATCGGCGGCACGACCGACATCGCGGATCATCCGGAGTTCGCGGAGCGCCGGACGACCAAGACGATCGACGGCAAGGAACTGACCGGCTGGTTCACCGAGGACTTCACGCTCGCCGAGTTGAAGACGTTGCGCGCCAAGGAACGCATCCCGAAGACCCGTCCGCACAACGTGCCGCTGGCCGGGGTGGAGCCGATCCTCACGTTCGCCGAGGTGTTGCAGATCGCGGCTGACGCCGACCGCGAGGTGGGCGTGTACGTCGAGACCAAGCACCCGACCCATTTCCGCGGCTGTGGACTGGATCTGGACGACCTGCTGATCGCCGATCTGGAGGCGCACGGTGTCAACACGCCCGACGCGAAGATCGTGATCCAGTCGTTCGAGACCAATCTGCAGGCGCTGCGGCCGCGTACGCCGGCGTTCCTGGTGCAGTTGATGAACGACAAAGGCGCGCCGGCCGATCTGGTCGCCGCGGGCGATCCGCGCCGCTACGCCGACCTGCGGACGCCTGAGGGACTGGCTTGGGTCGCGTCGTATGCCGACGGCATCGGCCCCCACAAACAACTGGTCGTCAGCCTGGACGGCAACGGCGATCTGGCCGAACCGACGACGCTGGTCGCCGACGCCCACGCCGCAGGTCTGCACGTCCACATCTGGACCATGCGTGACGAGAACGAGTTCCTCCCGATCTCTTTGCGCAGCAGTGACACGAACAGCGACCGCGGTGACGCCGTGGCCGAGTATGTGCCGTTCTTCGATGCGGGCATCGACGGGCTGTTCTCGGACTACACGGCGACCGCGGTCGCTGCGCGTGATCAGTGGCTGGCAGGCTCACTGGACGCCGGTGGCTGAGCACCTGACGCCGGAGGCGGTGGTACGTAGACCGTCGGAACCTGCTTGGGCATCAGGATCCAGGCCACGACGTAGGCCACGATGACCGAGCCGAAGCCCAGGACCGTCAGGACCGCGGTGGCGAGCCGGATCAGATTCGGGTCGACGTCCAGGTACCGGCCGACGCCGCCGCAGACACCGCCGATCCACTTGTCGTCGCTGGTGCGGGTCAGTCGCTTGCTCATGATTCGTCCTCCTCGAGAACGGTCGTGCTGTCGACGTCCGGGGTGTCGGGCGTCGTCTCGGTCGGCGCCACGGGTGCGGGAGCCGACGGTTTGCGGAAGGTCATCAGAACGCCCAGTAGGCCGACCACGATCAGCAGACCGGAGGCGATGAGACCGACCTCATGGCCGGTCAGCAGGTCACCACGCCACACGGCCCAGTTTCCGGCGACCGCCAGGAACAGCGCTCCGAAGAACAGCCCGCTCCAGCGGAACGAATGGCGGGTCATTTGCGGATCACCTCGATGTTGCCGAGTCGATGCTCGATATCAATGGTCAGGTGGCGCGGACCTTCGGCGGGCACCTTCAACTCGGTGTTGGTGCCATTGGCCTTGCGGTCGAAGATGCGGATCTCTCCGCCGGACAGCTCGGCGTCGACCGCCACGTCCAGATCCGTGGGGACGATGATCTTGGTCTGGCCGATACCCGACTCCACGTGGACGGTCCTGCCGAGCAGGGCCTGCGGATTCTGCACGTCGGTCAGGTCGACCACGAGTGTGCCGATGCCGTGCTGATACGTCGATTCGACGGCCATGGCGGTCTCCGGTTGTTGCGTCTGCTCGCCGGTGCGCAATGAGGGGAGCGCCGATCCGGCCGCGAGAGCGGCGGCCAGCACGAAGCCGATGAGGATCAGGATTCCGCCGTCGCCGACGAATGTGCTGACCAGAACGCCGAGGCCCACCACGGCGAGGGCGACCGCGACATAGGTGGCATGTCCGGTGCCGCCGTTGGCGTCCGCGACCAGCCGGGTGATGGCGAGGGCGATCGCGGTGACCGAAGCGGTCAGCCCGAGCAGCGCGTGCGAGCGTGGTTCACAGGCGCGTTCGCGCTTTACTGCCATGATCCGCTCGGTCTTCGCCTGGGCGATGGCCTCACCGTATGCGGCCGGGTCGGTCAGCCTGGGATCGTCGACCGGCTGGACCGGCTCATGGTCGCGGCGACGGTTCTTCAGCACCACGAAGGAGATCACCAGCACGCCGATCGGGAAGATCCACCAGGGGAAACCCCAGCCCCAGCCGCTGTCGCCGACCACGGCCAGTACGGCCACGACCGAGGCCACGACCATGCCGCCGACACGTACGCGCTCCTCGTTGTCGTCGAGGTTGAACCACTCGGCAGCGACGCTGGTGCCGCCCTCCGGTGGCAGGAGGAACCATGCAGCGACGTACAGGATCAGGCCGGCACCGCCGATGAAGGTCAGGACGGCGAACGCGATCCGAACGATGACCGGGTCGACATTCAGGTACTTGGCCGCCCCGGTGCACACGCCGCCCAGGAGTGCGTCGGAACGCGAGCGGTGCATGTCGGTGATCGAGCGGATCCGATGCGGCTCGAAGCCGGGCTGGTCGCGGTCGGATGAGTCCTGTCCGGGGCCGGCGGTGTGTGATGCGCCGGGGCCGGCGGTGTCCGATGCGCCGGGGCCGGCGGTGCCCGAACCGGGTTGCTGGGTGTCGTTCATGCATCCATCGTGTCGTGCGATCGCGCGGTCTTCCATCGGGTACGACCCTGAACGTCCCCCGGGATCACTCAGGGTGGGGCGCGGGAGCGTCCTGGTGGAATGCGCGCCCGCGTACATGTGACGATCAGGGGGTGACCGAATACCGCCGCGCCCTCCGGCCGGCCGACCGACGCCTCGTCGCCGGCGTGTCCGCCGGACTGGCCGACCACCTGGGTGTGCCGGTCGTCGCGGTGCGGGTCGCCTTCGTCGTGGCCAGTTGGTTCAACGGTGCCGGTGCGATCGCCTATCTGCTGCTGTGGCGATTCATGCCGCTGGCCACGCCTGAACTGGCGCCGGGACTGGAGTCGGCGACCCGCCGTGGCCTGCGGACCAGCAATCGCCTGCCGGTTCGCGAGATCGTCCAGGCGTTGTGCCTGGCGGCAGTCGGTCTGGGCGTCTTCGTGGCAATGCAGGCGTCGGGGCGCGGGATCGCGGGTCCGGTTCTTGCCCCCGTCCTGATCGGCCTGGTCGGTATCGCCGTCATCTGGCGTCAGTTCGATGACGCATCGTTGGGACGGTGGATGCGACAGACCAGCGGTCTGGCGTTCGCGACCCGGATCGCGGCGGGCATCCTGCTGGTCGCGGTCGCCGTCGTCTACGTCATCACGCAGGATCGCGGCTGGAGCGCGATCGCCGACATGGGCGTCGCAGTCCTGGCCGCCCTGGTCGGTGCCGCGCTGATCCTGGGGCCGTGGTTGTTCAAACTCGTGGGCGACCTGGACGAGGAGCGGCGAGAACGCGTGCGATCCCAGGAGCGTGCCGATGTGGCTGCTCACCTGCACGATTCGGTCCTGCAGACCCTGGCGCTGCTGCAGAAGAACCCGGGGGATGCCGCACAGGTCGCGACGCTGGCCCGGCGCCAGGAGCGCGAGTTGCGGTCCTGGCTCTACGGCACGGACAACACGATCGGCGACCGATTCGCCGCGGCGGTGCGTGCTACCGCCGTGGAGGTCGAGGTCGATCACCAGATTCCTATTGAAGCCGTGGTCGTGGGGGACGCACCGATGGACGCCGATGTCACGGCACTGGTGCGGGCGGCCCGCGAAGCGATGGTCAACGCGGCCAAGCACGCGGGTGTGGACCGAGTCGACGTCTACGCCGAGACCGACGGCCGGACCGCCGAGGTGTTCGTCCGTGACCGCGGAGCCGGCTTCGACCCCGAGCGCATCGCGGACGACCGGATGGGCGTGAAGGGTTCGATCATCGGTCGCGTGGAGCGGCATGGTGGCACGGCTCGGATCCGCAGCACGCCTGGTGAAGGGACCGAGGTCGCGTTGACGGTACCGATACGACAGGGTGAGCACGTTCCCGAGGAAGAGGCCCGGCCATGACCCAACTGCACCCTGTGAACGAGTTGCGGGTGGCGATCGTCGACGACCATGCGATGTTCCGTACCGGTGTGCGTGCCGAGATCGCCGACGCCGTCGATGTGATCGGCGAGGCCGAGGACGTCGACAGCGCGGTCAAGGTCATCGAGGACCTCGCACCCGACGTCGTGCTGCTGGACGTGCACATGCCCGGCGGGGGCGGCATCGAGGTGATCCGGCGTGTGCATCCGCGACACGCCGACACCAAGTTCCTGGCCCTGTCGGTCAGCGACGCCGCCGAGGACGTCATCGGCGTCATCCGAGCGGGTGCGCGAGGCTACGTCACCAAGAACATCTCGGGCACCGAACTGGTCGACGCCATCACTCGGGTCGCGGCCGGTGACGCGGTGTTCTCGCCCCGGCTGGCCGGATTCGTGCTGGACGCGTTCGCCGGGACCATCGAGGTCGCGCAGGTCGACGAGGACCTGGACCGGCTCACCGAGCGCGAGCGCGAGGTCATGCGCCTGATCGCCCGGGGCTACGCGTACAAGGAAGTCGCGAAAGAGCTGTTCATCTCGATCAAGACCGTCGAGACCCACGTCAGCAGCGTCCTGCGCAAGCTGCAACTGTCGAGCCGTCACGAACTGACCCGCTGGGCCAACGACCGCCGCCTGATCTGAGCGAGGTTTAGGTGTAACTCGGTGTGACGTTTCGGAGTCTGCGTCGTTGAAGGGAGCATGACGAGGAGCGCTACGAGGCGGGGTGTGGCCCTCGCGGTCGGCGGATTTCTGATGGCGGCAGCCGTGGTGGCACCCAGCACCGCATCGGCGGAGTCGGCCACAACCAAGGACCGGGTGACGGTCTCGGACGGCACGTCGATCGCCGTGACGGTCACGGGTGAGCAGCCGTTGCAGGCGCGGCCCACCGTGGTCGAGTTCACGCCGTACGGCTCCGGTGGCACCCAGTTCCGGCCCGGTCCGGACTACAACTACCTGCTCGTCCAGATCCGCGGGACCGGCGACAGCAACGGGCAGTTCGACGCGCTCGGCCCGAAGGGGCAACAGGACGTGGTGGACGTCCTGCAGTGGGCCTGCACCCAGTCGTGGAGCGACGGGCGTCTCGCGGTGGCCGGGTTCTCGGCCAGCGCCATCATGATCTTCAACTCGCTGCACCACGAGCTGCCCTGCGTGAAGGCAGCGGTCCTGCGATCGGGCACCTTTGAGCTGTACCGCGATCTGCTGATGCCCGGCGGCATCCCCAATACGCTGGTCGGACTGGGTGTCGTGGCCATGATCGGCGCGCCCACCCTGCAGCAGGGACCCGAGCGGATGCAGCGTGATCCGGCGTCCAGTGTCGACGCGCTGCTCGGTCTGCTGACCACCGGGCTCAACGGCGGCCTGCTGCACCTGGCCCTGGACGACTACTGGGCCGAACGCGGATTCCGTGGCGACGCCAATCAGATCCCGACACTGTTCCTGGACGGTGCGTTCGACGTCGAACCGCGCGGTGACTACCAGGGCTTCCAGCAGTTGAGGTCACAGGGAACACCGGCCCAGCTGCAGGTCACCGGTGCCCACGACGGCGCGCCGGCGGGCACCGACAACGGTCAGCGGGCGATCGAACGATGGCTGGACCGCTATGTGCGTGACATCGACAACGGCGTCGAGGACGAACCAGCGGTCCAGATGTACATCCCCGAAGGCAGCCGCCAGGAGTTCCTCGCGGGCCGATACACGCGGGTCGAGGCCGACGACTGGCCGATTCCGGGCACCGCGTGGGAGTCGCTGTACCTGACGCCGGACCGATCCGGTGGCGCAGTGTCGACCAACGACGGCAGCCTGAGCCTGACCAAGCCGACCAAGACGATCCGCCAGTGGTATCTGTCGCTCCCTTCGCTCTTCACGCAGACCGATCCGCATCTGACCGCGCTGGTCGACGGTGCCGCGGGACAGACGCTGTCGAAGATCCCGGGGGTCACCGAGAGCAATCTGTCGAATCTGGTCGGACTGACCTACACGACCCCGGCGCTCACGCAGGACGTCCAAGCGGTCGGGCCCGGAACGCTGGAGATCAGTCTGTCGAGCCTGATGCCGTCCACCGGGATCTGGGCTGTCGTCTCCGATGTCGCGCCGGACGGCACGGCGCACCCCATGACGACCGCGCGACTCAACACCGCCTATCCGAACATCATTGAGGAGAAGTCGGTGTACCGCAATGGCACCCTGGTGCAGCCGTACGGCGACTTCTCGACCGTGAAACTGGCCCGTGTGGGGCAGACCCGGACCTACCACGTCGAGATGTGGCCGGTCACGAATGTGTTCAAGGCCGGTCATCGCATCCAGGTCACGCTGGTAGGGCAGTCGATCCAGGCGCCCCTGGGACTACCGTCGCTCAACTCGGTGGTCCTCGGCGGCGCTCAGGCATCGAGTCTGACGTTCCCGGTCTCACCCGGAAGCGATCTGGCCGCCGCGCTGCGGTGATCGATCGGTCCGCGGGGGCAGAATGGTGGCGTGCGAGTCGAACTGCTGGGTCCGGTACGGGTCCGCGATGACGACGGCACCGAGCTCGATCTGGGCGGCGAGCGCAATCGCGCCCTGATCGCGCGGCTGGCCTTGGCGTGCGGACGGCCCGTACGGGCCGCGACGCTGGTCGACGATCTGTGGGGTGACGATGTCCCGCAGGATGCGACCAATGCCCTGCAGTCGGTCGTCTCACGGACCCGGCGACGGCTACCGGACGGCGTGATCGAGTCGACCGCGGCAGGCTACGTCCTGCACGCGGATCTCGACACCATCGATCTGGAGCAGGCATTGGCCGAACGGCGATTCGAGAACGCCCTCGAACTCGTGCGTGGCGAGCCGTTGCAGGATCTGGCCGACCTCGACTTCGCGCTCGAGGCGGCCGATCGATTCGCCGCGCTCGTGCGGGAAGCCCGCACCGAGGACCTCGCGGCCCGTGTCGCCTCGGGCCCCGAGCCGGCAGATGTCTCCCGCTTGAGCGAACTCGCGGTCGATCATCCGCTCGATGACCGGATCTGGACGCTCTACCTGCGGGCCCTGGCCGACACGGGCCGCACGGGCGAGGCGCTCGACGCCTACGAACGGCATCGACGCCACCTGGCCGACGAACTCGGATCGGATCCGTCACCGGACCTCCAGGCGCTCCACCTGGCACTCCTGCGCGGCGACACCGCGACCACGATGCCGCGCCGCGATCGCCTGCCGGCCGGCCTGACCACCTTCGTGGGCCGTGACGACACGGTGGCCGATCTGGCCGATGCCGTCGGCGCGCACCGCCTGGTGACGATCGTGGGACCCGGAGGTGCCGGCAAGACCCGCCTGGCGATCGAGGTGGCCCGCCGCGCGGACGCCGATGACGTGTGGCTCGCCGAACTCGCTGCCGTCACCAGTGCCGAAGCGGTTGCGCCGGCCTTGCTCAGCGCATTGGATCTGGTGGAGGTACGCGTTCTCGATCGCTCCGGTCAGGGAGCGGGCTCGGCCGAGGATCGGCTCCTGGCCGGCGGTGCGACCCTGAGCGGGCTGCTGGTCCTGGACAACTGTGAGCACCTGGTTGATGACGTCGCCCGCATCGTTGAGCGACTGCTGTCGGCGGCACCCGGTCTGCGGATCGTCGCCACGAGCCGCGAACCGCTGCGACTGATCGGTGAGGTCGTCCACCCGCTGTCGTCGTTGTCGGTGCCCGCCGACGGCGTTTCGGCCGAAGAAGCAGCCGGCCACAGTGCTGTCGATCTGTTCGTCCAGCGAGCCGCGGCGGCGGATCTGTCCTTCACGCTCGATGACGGCTCCGTCGACGCCGTCGTCGAGATCTGCCGCAGGCTCGACGGTCAGCCGCTCGCGCTGGAACTGGCCGCCGCCCGGCTGCGCACACTCACGGTCCAGCAGATCGCGGCACGTCTGGGGGACCGGTTCCGATTGCTGACGGGCGGCAGTCGCACCGCCCTGCCGCGCCACCGCACGCTCCGGGCGGTCGTCGAGTGGAGCTGGGATCTGCTCGAGGACCGTGAGCGTGATCTGGCCGAGCGGCTGTCGGTGTTCCCCGGCGGGGTCACTGCCGATTCGGCGGAGTCCGTCGGCGGCCCGGGTTCGGCGGATCTGCTCGACGCCCTGGTCGACAAGTCGCTGCTGGTGCCGGTGCGAGGTAACGTCCCGCGGTTCCGGATGCTGGAGACATTGCGTGAGTTCGGCACCGACCGCCTGCTGGAGCGTGGTGTGCTGGCCGAGGTCCGACAAGCGCAGGTCCGCTACGTCGTGGACCTGGTCGAACGGTGGATGCCGGCCATGCGGGATGACCGCCAGCTCGACGCGTTCTCGGCCCTCGATGCCGAACGGGCCAATGTCTCGGCCGCGCTCCGCCTGGCCGTCGACGGCGACGATCGGGACGCCGCCCTGCGCATCGTGCGCGCGATGGCCTGGTACTGGTCGATCCGCAACGAGCACGCGGAGGCGTGGACGTGGGCCGACGCCTCACTCGATCTGCCTGGCGAGTCGACACCGACGGCCGAGATAGCCGGTCACGCGCTGGCGATCACGGGGGCGCTGATCACAGGTGACATGGCGCAGATCGACCGGCACATCGAGGTCATCCTGGGTATCTGGGACCACCACCGTCCGCGCGATCCTATGGTGGACGTCGTGCTGGCCGCGATCGACTTCTTCGGTCGGCTCGGGGGACGTGAACTGCCTGAACCAGTCGATCGGTGGACGAGGGCCAGCAGCATCCTGATACGTCTGGTGCTGCTGGACAATGCCGGACGCATCGGCGAGACGGTCGACCTCGTCGACGACGCCATCGAAGACTTCCGTGCGGTGGGTGACCGCTGGGGGCTCGCAACGACCATTTCGCATCGAGGTCTGATCGCCTCGTACGAGGGCAGGATCGACGAGGCCGTCGCGGCCTGGGAGGAGGCATTGCCGCTCCTGGAGGATCTGGGCGCCGAGGAGGACATCGAGTTCACCCGGTTCAAGATCCTGGGTGCACGGCTGGCCACGGCGACACCCGACGACCTGCCCGATATCCGGGCCGATCTGGAGAAAGGTCTGGACCAGGCGCGAGCCGTGGGGTCGATGCGGCTGGTGGTCACACTCGGGTCGGCCCTGGGGTCCCTGGAGCGGATGTCCGGGGACCATGCTCGTGCCATCGAGTTGTACCAATCGATCCTCGGGCTGTCCGAGGAGTCCGACGATTTCGGTGGTGGCCAGTTGGCCGCATCGATCCGGGGCGCGCTCGCCAGCAGTTACATCGAGCTCGGTGAGATCGATCAGGCGCGTGCGCAACTTCGTCAGGCATTCCCGCTCGCCCTGTTCACGCGTGACCAGCCGGTGATCGCGCGGGTCGGTGTCGCCGTCGCGCAGTTGGCGGCTCGTGAGGGTGATGACGAACGAGCCGCCCGGTTGCTGGGAGCCATCGAGCGGGTCCGTGGGACGGTCGATCTGCTCGACAGGGATGCCACCGGCCTGGCCGATCGGCTGCGCACCCGCATGGCCGGCGCCTACGAAGCGGCGCACGCAGCCGGGCTCGCGCTGGACTCGGCCGCCGCGATCGATCTGGTGACAGAGGGATTCGTCGATGCCTGAACCGACTACCGGTGGCTGAGGTGCGAGCGGAGCGAGCCTCGAAACCTCGGTGAGGTGTCAGCGCCGCGTCAGCCCTTGATCTCGAGGCTCCTCGCTGCGCTCGTCGCACCTCGATCAACGAGGAATGGCGTCAAGTGCGTTCGAGGATGGGCGCGAGGTCGAGTCCGGGCGGCAGGGTGCCGAACGCATCGCCCCAGTCGCGGTCGAGGCGGCTGGCGCAGAATGCGTCGGCGACAGCGGCCGGGCCGTGCTGGATCAGTTGCGATCCCTGGAACACCAACGCCATCTGCTCGACCACGCGACGTGCCCGCAGCTCGATGTCGTCGAACGACGTGAGCTCCTTCATGAGCCGGGCCAGGGCGTCGTCGTAGCGCGAGTCGGCACCGGACGCCTTCTCGGCCTCGGCCGCGAACGCGTCGAGGGTGTGGGGTTCGCGGGACAACGCGCGGAGGGCGTCGAGCGCGGCCACATTGCCCGAGCCTTCCCAGATCGACAGCAGCGGCAGCTCGCGGTAGATGCGAGCGATGTCGAAGTCCTCGATGTAACCGTTGCCGCCCAAGCACTCCAGGGCCTCGCCGGCGGCCATCGGTGCGCGCTTGCACACGTGGTACTTGGTGACGGCCAGAGCGATGCGTCGCAGCGCGGCCTCCTGTTCGTCGCCGCGGATCGCTCGATCGTTGGCGCCCGCGAGGCGGAACATGGCAGCGGTGGCGGCTTCGGACTCGACCTGCAGATCAGCCAGCACATTGCGCATCGCAGGCTGGTCGATCAGGGACGTGCCGAACGCCTGACGGTGGCGTGCATGGTGCGCTGCCAGGCGGATGGCCGACCGTAGGCCCGTGGCCGAACCGATGACACAGTCCAGGCGGGTCATGTTGACCATCTCGACGATCGTGCGGACACCACGACCCTCCTCGCCGACCAGCCAGCCGACGGCGTCGTCGTACTCGATCTCCGATGACGCATTGGACTTGTTGCCCATCTTGTCCTTGAGGCGCATCAGGTTGAGGCTGTTGCGCTCGCCTCCCGGCAGGATGCGGGGCACCAGGAAGCACGACAGGCCGCCCGGCGCCTGTGCCAAGGTCAGGAACAGGTCGGACATCGGTGCCGAGGTGAACCACTTGTGGCCGACCAGGTGATACGTCCCGTCGGACTGCGGTGTGGCGGTCGTGGTGTTGGCGCGGACGTCGGAACCGCCCTGTTTCTCGGTCATCGACATGCCGGCGATCAGTCCGCGCTTGGTGGCCGGATCGGCGAACGTGGGGTCGTACTCGCGGTTGGTCAGCAGCGGTTCGAACTGCGCGGAGAGATCGGCGTTGGCTCGCAGGGCGGGGACCACGGCGTAGGTCATCGAGATGGGGCAGCCGTGGCCCGCGTCGGCGGACCAGGTCATGAACTTGGCGGCGCGGGCGACGTGTGCTCCGGGCCGGTCGTCGGCCCACGGGGCGCCGTGCAGACCATGGCTGACCGCGACGTCCATCAACTGGTGGTACGCCGGGTCGTACTCGACCTGGTCGACATGGTTGCCGTAGCGGTCGTGTGTCTTCAGGACGGGGGAGTTGCGCTCCGCGCGGCGTGCCCATTCACGAGCTTCCGCGCTTCCGGCCAAGGTGCCGAGCTCGTGAAGTTCGTCGATGACCCAGTCGGCGCCCTCGCGGGCGACACCCTCGAGCATCGCGGGATGGTCCGCGGTGTCGAAGTCGACGATGTCGGGTACCTGGTTGAAGACAGTGTGGGTCGCACTCATAGTTCGATATTACGACTATGCTGACAACTGTGTCCAGAATTGTAAGGCCAGGTAGTTCGAGGCCGGCTAGTTCGAGACCAGCTGGTTCGACACCAGTTGGTTCGAGAGTGGCGTTGCCGGCCCGGTCGGCGGTCCTGAGCGTGCTGTTGGGCGCGCATCCGGCGCGCATGTCGGCTGCCGATCTGGTGCGTGCCGGTAGCTATCTGGGGATCGCCGAAACGACGCTGCGCGTTGCGCTGACCAGGGCGGTCGCGTCCGGCGATCTGATCCGCACCGATGGAGGGTACGCACTGGGCGACCGGCTCGAAGAGCGCCAGCGACGTCAGGACGAGTCGGTCCAGAACGCTTCGGAGGTGTGGGACGGCCGCTGGGAACAGGCCGTCGTGGTGGAGGCCGGACGCTCCGCGGCCGACCGGGCGGCTCTCCGCGCGAAACTGTCCCAGTCGCATCTGGCCGAACTGCGCGAAGGTGTGTGGATGCGCCCGGCGAATCGGGGTGACCGCGATCTGCCCGACGATCGTGCGGTCGCTCGGTTCGTGGTCGAACGTGCCGACGATCCCGTGGGTCTGGCCGCCCGTTTGTGGGATCTGGGCGTCTGGGCCTCGCATGGCCGGGCCCTGCTGGCCGAGCTGGCCGCGACCCGTGAACCGGCGATGCGCCTGTCGGTAGCGGCTGACCTGGTGCGCCATCTGCTCGACGACCCGCTCCTGCCGAAGCAGTTGCTCCCCACGGACTGGCCGGGGGAGCAGCTGCGATCGACGTATGCCGCCTACCAGGACGAACTCATCACCGCCTGGACCTGACCGCGACCGGTGTTTCCGTTATGCCTTGAGGCGGTAGGCGCGGACGGCCAGCGGGGCGAACACGATCAGGACGAGGCCCGAGGTGCCCAGCGCCAGGAGTGCGTCGTGCGTCGCCGGTCCGCCGGTCAGCATGGCACGGACGGCGTCGGTCAGGTGTGTCACGGGGTTGACCTTGACCCAAGCCTGCAGCCAGCCCGGCATCGTGTCGACGCTGGCGAACATGCTCGAGCCGAACGTCAGCGGGAACATCGCCAGGAAGCCGATGCCTTGCACGGATCCGGCTTCGCGCACGATCATGCCCAGCCAGATCGAGATCCAGCACATGCACCAGGAGAACACCAGGACGAGCAGGGCGGCACCGACGATCGACAGCAGCGACGTGCTGGTGCGGAAGCCCATCAGGAGACCTATCGCCAGCGTGATGACGATGGTCAGCGTGTAGCGCAGGCCTTCGGCGATCGTGGCGCCCACGAGCGGCGCCGACCGGGGGATGGGCAGCGACCGGAACCGGTCGAACACGCCCTCCTTGATGTCGGTGTGCAGGTTCACGCCGATCGAGACCGTGCTGAACAGGACGGTCTGCACCATGATTCCCGGCAGCACGAACTGCAGATAGTCGTGCGTCGAGCCGCTGATCGCGCCGCCCAGGACGTAGACGAAGATCACCAGGAACAGCGCGGGTTGCAACGTGACATCGAAGAACTGCTCAGGGTGGCGGCGCAGCTTGATGACCGATCGGCCGGCCAGCATCAGGGCGTGGCGCAGCCAGGGCAGCCACGTCTCGCGCTCGTAGTCGTCGACCGACGGTGTCGAGGTCGCGGTGGAGGTGATGGTGCTCATCGGGCGAACTCGCTTTCCTTCTCGTGGTGGGTGGTGCCCTTCTTGTCGCTGGTCAGGGTGAAGAACACCTCGTCCAGATCGGGCAGTTTGAGGGCCAGCTCGGTGACCTCGATGCCGCGCTCGGCGAGGGCGGCGACGGTCTCGGTCAGGGCACCGGAGTCCTCGACCGACACCGACAACAGGCCCTTGGCCGGCTCCTCGGGCGAACGGCCCGTGACGCGGGTCAGCAGCGTGCCGATGTCGCCGAGATCGGCCTGATCGGCGGGCCGCACCTGCAAGGCACGGCCGCCGACGATCGACTTCAACTCCGCCGGAGTACCCGTCGCGATGACGCGACCGTGGTCGATCACGGTGATCGCGTCCGCCAGGGCGTCGGCCTCCTCCAGGTACTGCGTGGTCAGCAGGACCGTCGTGCCGTCGGCTACCAGGCCGCGGACGACATTCCACATGTCCTCGCGCTTGCTGGGGTCCAGGCCCGTGGTCGGCTCGTCCAGATAGATGACCTGGGGTCGACCGACCAGGCTCGCCGCCAGATCGAGCCGGCGACGCATGCCGCCGGAGTAGGTGCTGGCGCGACGGTCGGCGGCCTCGGTGAGGCCGAACTGCTCCAGCAGTTCGGCGGCGCGCTGCCCGGCGGCCGCGCGGGTGAAGTCGAGCAGTCGGGCGACGAGCACCAGATTCTCGCGTCCGGTCAGCATCGCGTCGACCGCGGCGTACTGGCCGGTCAGACCGATCGACCGGCGGACGGCCTCGGGGTCGCCGAAGACGTCATGGCCCGCGACGACCGCGCTGCCCGCGTCGGGCTGCAGCAGGGTCGCGAGGATGCGCACGGCGGTGGTCTTGCCGGCGCCGTTGGGCCCGAGGACGCCCAGAACGGTCCCGGTGGGAACCTCCAGGTCGACCCCGTCGAGGGCGATGGTGTCGCCGAAGTGCTTGACCAGCCCCTCGGCGCGAATCGCGTGGTTCGAAGTTGTCATGCCGCCATGCTGCTGGGCCGCACTGTCACCGGACTGTCACGGCGGTGTCGATGCTGTCACCGGGCGACAGCGGCCCGGTCGCGCACCAGGAACAGCGGCGCGGCGATCGCGAGCACCACTCCGCCGACGATCATCGCGGTGCTGGTTGAGGCTGTCCGAGCGGCGTCGCGAACGCATCACGGCTGCCGTCGACCGGCGCTGGCAGGACATGCGGTTCTACCGGGATCAGCAGCTGGGGAAGAAGGATGGGCTCGTTCTGGTCTGGGCCGGCATGCGCGGCGCGGTCACCGTCGCGGCGGCCCAGACGCTGCCGGCCGATACCGAACAGCGGACACTCCTGGTGCTCGCCGCGTTCACGGTCGCCATGATCTCGCTGATCGGGCAGGGCGGCACGCTTGCCTGGGTGGTTCGCAGACTGGGGGTTGAGGCCGACCGTGATGAGGCGATCCGCGAGCAGATGCTGGCGATCGACCAGACCCTGACCGACGTGGCGGCCGCCCGGTGCGACGAGGCTACCGAGTCGGGACTCGACGGGCACGCGATCGACGGCCGAGCCATCGATGTGATGCGGGAGCGCAGTCGGCTCGATCGGGGTATGCAGTGGGCGGCAGGACCTGATCAGGTCGAGCTGATCGAGGCGTTCAAGCATCTGCGGCGCGCGGTCATCTCCGACCAGCGCGATGCGCTGATCGAGATGCGGTCGAGGCACAGCTACGACAGCGAGGCACTGACCGAGATGCTCCAACGCCTCGACGCGGCCGAGCTGGGTCTCGACGCCCTGGAATGATCCGGACTGCCCCTCGTCGATTCACCTGATCGTCACGCGGCGGGTCTAGCCTGGGCACCATGAGCGGGTCGCATCTGATCGTTCTCTTCGGCGCCACGGGTGATCTGGCACAGCGGAAGCTGCTGCCCGGGATCCTGCATCTGTTGCAGTCCAAGATGGTCGGCGACTCGCGCATCATCGGTGTTTCGATGGACGACTTCGATGACGAGCGGTTCCGCGAGTTCGTGCGCAAAGCGTGCCGCGAGCACGGCAGCAGGCCGGTCCGCAGTGAGGTCTGGGAGGATTTCGCGGCCCGGCTCAGCTATGTCAACGTTGCCGACGGAGCCGAGGCGCTGGCCAAGAAGGCTGCCGAACAGGAGGCCGTACTCGGCGGCGAACCCGACCGGTTGCACTATCTGAGCGTTCCGCCCAAGGCAGCGCTCGACGTCGTCAGGACGCTCGACGAGGCGGATCTGGTCGAGCGGTCGCGCATCATCATGGAGAAACCGTTCGGCACCGATCTGGCCAGCGCGAAGACGCTCAACGCGTCGATCCACGAGGTGTTCGCCGAAGAACAGATCTTCCGCATCGACCACTTCCTGGGCAAGGAGGCGGCGCTGAACATCTTGGCGTTCCGCTTCGCCAACGGCCTGTTCGAGCCGATCTGGAACCGCAACTTCATCGACCACGTGCAGATCGATGTCCCCGAGACGCTGTCGCTGGAGGGGCGGGCCGGCTTCTACGAGGGCACGGGCGCATTCAAGGACATGGTCGTGACGCACCTGTTCCAGGTGTTGGCTTTCATGGCGATGGAACCGCCCACCGCGCTGGACTCGGACTCGATCTCGGAGGAGAAGAACAAGGTCTTCCGGTCGATGCGGCCGCTCGATCCACACCAGGTGGTGCGCGGTCAGTACCAGGGCTACCGCGACGAGCCGGGGGTCGCGCAGGACTCCGACACCGACACGTTCGTCGCTCTCAAAGCCGAGATCGACAACTGGCGCTGGGCCGGCGTGCCGTTCTACCTGCGCACCGGCAAGAGGCTGGCCGAGGGCGCCCGCATCATCTCGATCGCGTTCCGTGAACCACCGCAGAGCATGTTCCCGACGGGCTCGGGCGTGGGCCTGTCCGGACCGGACCATCTGACGTTCGATCTGGCCGACTCATCGCGCATGTCCCTGTCGTTCTATGGCAAACGGCCGGGGCCGGGGATGAAGCTGGACAAGCTGAGTATGCAGTTCGCGATGCATGAGACCGAGCGTGCCGGTGAGGTCCTGGAGGCCTACGAGCGGCTGATCTACGACGCGATGCGCGGCGAACGGACACTGTTCACGACGGCCGAGGGCATCGAACGGTTGTGGGAGATCAGCGAGCCGCTGCTCGCCGACCCGCCGCCGGTGCGTGCCTATCAGCCGGGGACCTGGGGACCCAACTCGATCCATCAACTCATTGCGCCGAAGGCCTGGCGCCTGCCGTTCGAGCGCACCTGGCGCAAGCCCAATACGACGGCCGAGTAGACCGGGTCACTGACCGCGGTGCTCGCGCTCCCACTGCTCGAGCCGCTCCTGGGTGTCGTGACCAGGGAGGCGGGGGTGCTGCTGATGCGAACGGTCGGGGCTGCCGTAGCCGGTCAGGGCCAGCACGATCATCCCGATGCCTGCGGCGAACAGGATCAGCAACGCGATATGGAAGGGCACATCCCCACGTTAGGCCATGTCTCCCAAACCCCCGCGGCGCCAGAACGACCCCGCATCCCGCCCAGCTGCGTTGTCGATCCTCGCCAGACAACCCCGGTACTGCTTCGGCCCTCCGCCTTGCTGGACGGGCGCGGATGCCGCCCTGGAGACTCGCGCGGGTTTGAGAGACACGGCCTTGTCCTGTCACCCCAGAACGGGTCGAGCCGGCCGGCTGGTTGTCGGTCTCCGCGCGTAGGCTGGACGACACGATGACGCTGCCGTTCCCTGTGCCAGAGACGACCCCTGAACCGGCCATCCCTGAAGCTGGGGAGAAGAAGCCCCGTCGTCAAGCACGCTCGGATCTGTTGCTCGACGGCCTCAACGACGCCCAGCGCGATGCCGTGTCGCACGACGTCGGTAAGTTGCTCGTGGTCGCCGGGGCCGGGTCGGGCAAGACACGGGTCCTGACCCGCCGCATCGCCTGGCTCATCGCAGCACGGGGCGCGCATCCTGGGTCGATCCTGGCCATCACGTTCACCAACAAGGCCGCCGCCGAGATGCGTGAGCGGGTCGCCGACCTGGTCGGGGGACCAGCCCGCGCGATGTGGGTGTCCACGTTCCATTCCGCCTGCGTGCGCATCCTGCGCCGCGAGTACGGCAAGCTCGGCTTCACGTCGTCATTCACCATCTACGACGCTGCGGACTCCCGGCGCCTGATGACGTTGGTGTGCCGCGATCTGGACTACGACCCCAAGCGTGTCAACCCGCGCGCCGTGCTCAACTGGATCTCGAATCTCAAGAACGAGCTGATCGATCACGAGGCCGCCGCGGCCAAGGCCGCCAATCCCACCGAGGAGCTGTACGTCGAGGCGTACAAGACGTATCAGGCGCGGCTGCGGGCGGCCAACGCCATGGACTTCGACGATCTGATCATGAACACGGTCCACCTGTTGCAGGGTTGGCCCGATGTCGCCGAGGCCTACCGCAAGCGCTTCCGCCACCTGCTGGTCGACGAGTACCAGGACACCAACCATGCGCAGTACCAGCTCATCAAGGAGCTGACCGACGACCACTCCGATCTGCTGGTCGTGGGCGACTCCGATCAGTCCATCTACGCCTTCCGCGGCGCCAACATCCGCAACATCTTGGAGTTCGAGGACGACTTCCCCGACGCTGACACCATCCTGCTGGAGCAGAACTACCGGTCCACGCAGACCATCCTGTCGGCCGCCAATGCGGTCATCAGCCGCAATGAGGGCCGCAAGGACAAGAATCTGTGGTCCGCCGAGGGCGATGGCGAGCAGATCGTCGGCTACGTCGCCGACGACGAGCGCGACGAGGCGCAGTTCATCTGCGACGAGATCGACCGGCTCTCCGACGCCGGCGACGCCGCCCCCAAGGACATGGCGGTGTTCTACCGCACCAACGCACAGTCACGTGTGTTCGAGGAGGTGTTCATCCGCGTCGGGCTGCCGTACCGCGTCGTCGGGGGCGTGCGCTTCTACGAGCGCAAGGAGATCAAGGACGCGCTGGCGTATCTTCGGGTGCTCATCAACCCTCGCGATGACGTGTCGCTGCGCCGCATCCTCAACGAACCGAAACGGGGCATCGGTGATCGCGCCGCGGCGTCCATCTCGGTGCTCGCTCAGCGGCTGGACGTCTCGTTCTGGGAGGCGCTGACCCGCGCCGACGAGGCACCCGATCTGGCCTCCCGGTCGCTCAATGCCATCAGCGGGTTCGTCGCTCCGATGACCGAGTTGATGCAGCTGGCCGACTCCGGTGCCCCCGCCGATGCCGTCCTCGAGGCAGCGCTCACGAAGTCCGGCTACCTGAAGGTGCTCGAGGAGAGCAACGATCCGCAGGACGAGACGCGGGTCGAGAACCTGGCCGAGCTCGTCGCTGTGGCACGCGAGTTCGTCGTCGAGGCCAGCACGGTCGACGACGAGACTGCTGCCGCCGCGGTCGAGGACGGCGATCTGCTGCCCGGCTCCCTGGCCGCCTTCCTGGAACGTGTCGCCCTGGTTGCCGACGCCGACCAGCTACCCGACGAGGGCGACGGCGTCGTCACGCTCATGACCTTGCACACCGCCAAGGGCCTGGAGTTCCCGGTCGTGTTCCTCACCGGCCTGGAGGAGGGGGTCTTCCCGCACATGCGGTCGATGAGCGACCCGGCCGAACTGCAGGAGGAACGACGGCTCGCCTACGTCGGCATCACCCGTGCCCGAGAACGGCTCTATCTGACGCGGGCCATGACGCGGTCGGCCTGGGGCGCGCCCAGCTACAACCCGGCGTCACGGTTCCTCGACGAAGTGCCCAACACGTTGGTCGACTGGAAGCGTCTCGCGCCCCAGCCGACTCGCTGGGCCCCTTCCCAGCCGTCGGCCACGGCACGCGCACAGCAGACCTTCCGTACGTCGAACGTCGCGGCCAAGTCCACCAAGGGCACCCGCCCCGTCGTCTCCCTGGAGCCGGGCGATCGCGTCAATCACGACAGCTTCGGCATGGGTACCGTCGTGGCCATCGACGGCGAGGGGGACCGCGCCCAGGCGTCGGTCGACTTCGGCAGCCACGGCGTCAAACGCCTCCTGCTCCGCTACGCCCCCGTCGAGAAGTTGTAGTCAGCGACCCAGTGCCTTGCCGACCTCGTCGGCGAGCTTGTCGTCGACACGGTCGTACAACACCGTGCCGGCCCAGATGATGAGCGTCGACAGGATCCAGGTCAGACCGCCCTCGAGGTAGACCTCGTCGAACAACGCATCGGTGAGGAACAACGCCAGGAACACCAGCACCAGGCCACCGACCCAGGTCGCCTGTGAGGCGTACTGTGACGCGAGCCTGGTCGCGAGTCCTTTCAAGCCGATCGTGAAGATCGACATCACGGCGGTGGCCAGGATCCAGCCGCCGAACGTCATGGCGAACTTGTCGAAGATGAGGGCGGCGACCGCGATCAGCACGCCGTTGGCGATCACGGCGAGCGCGATCCGGATGATCCACTTGGAGTCCATGACCTGATCATGGCGCGTTCAGGCTGCCTTCGCCACCAGACGGTTGACATGGCGGTCACGTGGCGGTGTGCTGGACCGTCATCGGGGGGCTACGGGAGCGGACACTCTTACGGCCCAGGAATCAAGGCCCGGGAATCTCGGGCCCGATATGAAGGTGCTGTCCGTGAACCTGTTGTCCCGTCGCTGCCTCGCAGCCACCACTTCGACCGTCCTGGCGGGCACGCTGCTGGCGTTCGCGCCCGCCCAGGCTGCCGACGATGTGACGATCAACCTGATCGGCATCAACGACTTCCACGGTCGCATCGACGCGGCCACCGTCCAATGGGCGGGAACGGTCGAACAACTCGAGGCGGACGCGCCTGCCGAGAGCTCGCTGTTGATCTCGGCCGGTGACAACGTCAGCGCGTCGCTGTTCGCCTCGGCCGTGCAGGACGACAATCCCACGCTCGACGTACTCAACGCGATCGGCCTGGACGTCTCGGCCACCGGGAATCACGAGTTCGACAAGGGGTACGACGACCTGGTGAACCGGATCTCCGAGCGCGCCGATTTCCCGATCCTGGGAGCGAACGTGACCAAGGCCGACGGATCTGCGGCCTTGGACGCCTCGGCGACGTTCGAGGTCCACGGTGTTCGGGTCGCCGTGGTCGGAGCCGTCACGCAGGAGACCCCGGCTCTGGTCAGCCCGGCCGGCATCGAAGGTCTGTCGTTCGGTGACCCGGTGGACGGTATCAACGCCGAGGTCAAGCGGTTGAACGCGCTTCCCGACGACGAGCGGCCCGAGGTGATCGTTGCGTCGTTCCACGAGGGCGCGCCCGACGGCACGATGACGTTCCCTGAGGCGGTCCAGAGCAGCACGGTGTTCCGCCACCTGGTCGAGGACACCAGCGCCGACGTCGATGCGATCTTCATGGGACACACCCATCAGAAGTACGCCTACGATGCGCCGGTCCCCGGCGATACCGACCGCACGCGGCCGGTCGTCCAGACCGGAAACTACGGAGAGAACGTCGGCCAGATCAAGCTTCACGTCGACCTGGACACCGGCGACGTCAGCAGCTACTCGTCGAGGAATCTGGCACGGGTCACGACCTCCGACGCCGACCTGATCCAGAGCTACCCGGACCTGGCCGCGGTCAAGAAGATTCGTGACGACGCCGTCGAGTACGCCACCGAGGTCGGTCAGGTCGAGAAGGGGCGCATCACGGCCGACATCACGACGGCATTCGCCGACGGAGCCCGCGACGACCGCGCGTCGGAATCGTCGCTGGGTAATCTCGTCGCCGATGCGCTTCTCGAGACCGTTGCTGCCGAGCCGGCAGGGGCCGACCTGGCTCTTGTCAATCCCGGTGGCCTGAGAGCCGATCTGCTGTACGCGGCGCAGGACGGCACGCCCGGCGACGCCGAGGGCGTCACGACCTATGCCGAGCTGAACAGCGTCCTGCCGTTCGCGAACAACCTGGTGTCGGTGCGGCTCAGTGGTGCGTCGCTGAAGAAGATCTTCGAGCAGCAGTGGCAGCGTGACGGTACGGGTCAGATCCCGTCCCGGCCCTACCTGCAGCTGGGAACGTCGCAGAACGTGACGTACACGTTCGACCCTGCGCGCGAGGAAGGGGATCGCATCACTTCCCTGCGCATCGACGGAGCCGAGATCGATCCGACGGCGCAGTACAAGGTCGCCACGTTCTCGTTCCTGGCTGCGGGTGGCGACAACTTCCGGGGCTTCACCGAAGGTGTCACGACCGACACCGGATTGGTCGACCGTGACGGCTGGATCGCCTACTTCGAGGGCAACAGTCCGATCACCCCGAGCTTCGCGCGGCACGCCCTGCAGGTGGAGGGCCTTGAGGCGACGTATGCGGCGGGGGATCAGGTCGCGTTCACGCTGCCCGATCTCGACCTGACCTCGCTGGGCACTCCGGCCGCGACGTCGGTCTCGGCGACCCTGGTCCAAGGTGGCCAGGAGACGCCGTTGGGCGAGTACGACGTGACCGATGGCGCCGCGACGGTCCAGGCCACACTGCCGAACGGCACCTCGGGCTCAGCGGCGATTCGCGTTGACGCCGCGCCGTCCGGAACGTCCGTGCTGCTGCCCGCGATCCAGATCGAACAGTCCGCCGCCGAGGCCGACGTCGATGCCGTGACCCTGCCGTTCATCCCGCAGGGTTCGTGGACGCTGGTCATCGCCCGCGTCACCGGTGCCGACGGTCAGCCGACCGGCACCGTGCGAGTCCAGGCCGGTGACGACACGCTCGGCACCGCGAAGGTCGACCGTCGGGCGTATGTGATCGTGCCGGTCGATGCGCGGCGACTGGATCCGGGCCGTCAGGTGCTCACGGTGCGGTACACCGGCGACGACACCTACGGCGAGGCATCGACGGACGTCAGCACCACCGTTCTCAAGCGTCGTCGCTGAAGTCAACTCAAGCCCAGCGAGGCCGCGAGGTCCGCCTTGATCGACTCCAGGCGGGCCGCCGTGGCGTCGCGGGCCACTGCCATCGACTCGTCGACCGGTACGACGACCTCGATGTAGCACTTCAGCTTGGGCTCGGTACCGGACGGACGGCAGATGATCCGGGTGTCCTGCTCCAGGCCGAGCCGGATGCCGTCGGTCGGCGGCAGGCCGCGGTAGCCCAGTTCCAGATCGTCGACCGAGGTGACGGCCAGACCACCGAGCTCGGTCGGTGGGGCGGCGCGCAGCCGGTGCATGGCCTCGGCGATGACCGCCAGATCGTCGACCCTGACCGACAGCTGGCCCGTGTGATGCAGGCCGTGCTCGCGGTAGAGGTCATCGAGCCGGTCCAGCAGGGTTCGTCCCTCGGCCTTGAGCGACGCCGCCAGCTCCAGGACCGCCAGGATCGCGGTGATGCCGTCCTTGTCGCGGGTCAGGTGTGGTGAGACGCAGTATCCGAGCGCCTCCTCGTACCCGAATGCCAGGTCCTCGATCTTGCCGATCCACTTGAACCCGGTCAGCGTCTGCTGCCACGACCGGTGGTGCGCCGACGCCATCCGGCCGAGCATGTCCGATGACACGATCGATGCCGCGTAGGTGCCCGGCCCGCCGCGGCGCAGCCACAGATCACCCAGCAGGACGCCGACCTGATCGCCGCTCAGCATGCGATAGGCCTCGCCATCTCGGACCCCGACCGCGCACCGGTCGGCGTCGGGGTCGTTGGCGACGATGACGTCGGCGCCCACCGACGATGCGAGCTTGAGCGCCAGGTCCATCGCGCCCGGCTCCTCGGGGTTCGGGAACGCGACCGTCGGGAACGCCGGGTCGGGCTCGGCCTGCTCGGCGACAGCGTGCAATGCGGGGAACCCCGCCGCCTCGACGACCTCGACGAGCGTGTCACGCCCGACACCATGCATCGCGGTGTAGACCGCGACGACCTCGCGCGGTCCGTCGTCCGCGACGGCGGCGGCCGCCTGGACGTACGCGGCGGCCACGTCATCGCCCAGCACCGTGTAGTCATCGCTGCGCGGTAGTTCGTCGATCCGTCCGACGTCGTCGATGGCGGCCGAGATGTCGATGTCGGCCGGCGGCACGATCTGACTGGAGTCGGCGAGGTAGACCTTGTATCCGTTGTCCTGTGGCGGATTGTGTGATGCCGTGACCATGACCCCGGAGCTGACGCCCAGGTGCCGGATCGCGAAGGCCAGCACCGGTGTGGGCAGGTGGCGGGGGAGCAGGAATGCATCGACACCCGCACCCTGCATGACCTCGGCCGTGTCGCGTGCGAAGACGTCGGAGTTGTAGCGGGCGTCGTAGCCCACCACGACGGACGGCCGCCCGTCACCGCCGTGCTCACGCAGCAGATAGGCGGCGAGCCCGGCCGCGGCCTGCGCGACGATGACGCGATTCATCCGCTGCGGACCAGCGCCGAGCGCCCCGCGTAGCCCTGCCGTGCCGAACTGCAGACGGCCCGTGAACCGAGCGGCCAGTTCGTCCAGATCGTTGCGGTCGATCAGATCCTGCAACTCCGCACGCGTCGCCGGATCGGGGTCCTGGGACAGCCAGTCACGGGCACGATCGAGCACGTCCATGACGACAGCCTAGGTCGATCAGATGCGAGGGACGATCTGGGCGAGCAGGGAGCCCATCCGTTCGGCGGACGTCCGGCCGGCCTCTAACACTTCTTCATGGTTGAGCGGTTCGCCGGTCATGCCGGCTGCCGCATTGGTGACCAGCGACAGACCGAGCACCTCCAGACCCGCCTCGCGCGCCGCGATGGCTTCGAGCGTTGTGGACATGCCGACCAGATCGCCACCGATCGCCCGGATGTAGCCGATCTCGGCAGGCGTCTCGTACTGCGGGCCGGTCAGTTGCACGTACACGCCCTCATCCAGCGATGGATCGACGTCATGCACCAGATCACGCAGACGTTGGGCATACAGATCGGTTAGGTCGATGAACGTCGCACCGGTCAGCGGCGTCTGTGCCGTCAGATTGATGTGATCGCGGATCAGCACCGGAGTGCCGGGACTCCACGCGGGGTTCAGCCCGCCGCACCCGTTGGTGAGCACCATGGCCCGGACGCCTGCGGCCGCTGCGGTCCGGACGCCGTGCACGACGGCCGCGACGCCCTTGCCCTCGTAGACGTGGGTGCGGCCCAGGAACACCAGGACCCGCCGGTCGCCCACGCGGACCGAACGGAGCGTGCCGCCGTGGCCGGCGACGGCCGGCGCGCTGAATCCGGGCAGGTCGGCGAGCGGAATCTCGTGCTCGGGAGTGCCGAGGGCGTCTGCCGCGGGCAGCCAGCCCGATCCCATCACCAGGGCGACGTCCCACGTCGCCTCGGCGTCACCGACGAGCTCGCGCAGCGCGCTCGCCGCCTGACCTGCCTGCTCCTGAGGATCCATGGCGCCACCCTACGGCTGAGGCTCGCCTGCGGTGCGCGGAGTCGGTCGATGCGAGACACTGGGACGGTGACCCAAGTGACGATCATCGGTGGTGGACCGGGCGGTTACGAGGCCGCTCTCGTGGCGGCTCGGCTGGGGGCCGAGGTCACGATCGTCGAACGTGACGGCGTCGGCGGGTCGACCGTGCTGACTGACTGCGTGCCCAGCAAGACGCTCATCGCGACATCGGATCTGATGACCGACGTCGGCACCGCGGCAGAACTGGGTGTGCAGGTCCCGGACTCGGTGCGACCGGATCTGGCCGCGGTCAATCGCCGCGTGCTGGCGCTGGCCCAAGCGCAGTCCCGTGACATCGCCGAGCGGCTCGAGGGCAGTCACATCACGATCGTCTCGGGAACCGCGAGCCTGGTCGACGCGCGCACAGTGCGGGTCACGACGGCCGATGGCGATCGTGAGCTGTCCGGCGACGCGGTGCTGATCGCCACCGGCGCCCACCCGCGCGTGAGCGCCGACGCCCAGCCCGATGGCGAGCGGATCCTCACGTGGGAGCAGGTCTACGGGCTCGACGAGGTGCCCGAGCACATGATCGTCGTGGGCTCCGGTGTGACAGGTGCGGAGTTCGCCAGCGCCTACAACGGTCTCGGTGCCCACGTCACGTTGGTCTCGAGTCGCGACCGTGTGTTGCCCGGCGAGGACGGCGATGCGGCCGAGGTCATCGAGAACGTCTTCACGCGGCGCGGCATGAACGTCCTGGGCAACTCCCGGATGCAGTCGGTCCAGCGACAGGGCGACACCGTCGTCGTGACGCTGACCGACGGACGCACTGTCGAGGGCTCACACTGCCTGCTCGCGCTCGGATCGATTCCGAACACCGACGGGGTCGGCCTGGAGGACGTCGGTGTCGCGGTCAACGACGCGGGCTTCATCGAGGTCGATCGGGTCTCGCGCACGTCAGTCCCGGGTATCTACGCGGCCGGCGACTGCACCGGCGTCCTGATGCTGGCGTCCGTCGCAGCGCAGCAGGGCCGCATCGCCATGGCGCATCTGCTCGGTGACGAGGTCAGCCCGCTGAACCTGGGCACCGTCTCGAGCAATGTGTTCACGTCCCCGGAGATCGCCACGGTCGGCGTGTCCCAGAAGGATGTCGACGAGGCCAGCCAGCCGGTCGATGTCGCGATGCTGCCGCTGGCCGCGAACCCGCGCGCCAAGATGCAGGGAGTGCACGACGGATTCGTCAAGCTCTTCGCCCGTCACGGCGTCGGCACGGTGATCGGGGGAGTCGTCGTGGGGCCCCGCGCCAGCGAGCTGATCCACGTCGTGTCGGTCGCCGTGGCGTCGCGGCTCAACGTCGACCAGATCGCGAATGCCTTCACGGTGTATCCGTCGATGTCCGGGTCCGTGGCCGAGGCCGCGCGCCGGCTCCACCCGCACTGACCGCCCTTTCACCGCGGGGCCTCTGACCTGCAGAAATGACACCGGTGTAGTTCCGCAGGTGAGCGTTGGTGCGCTGGACGTGGCCCTGGATTGCCACGCATACTCGTCCAGTCACATACGTCACAACTGTCACAGACAACGATCGGACTTCCCCAATGCTGATCAAGACCTTGACGCGTCGCGTCGTGCCTGCGGCTGCCATTTTCGCGGTGCTCGGTGGAGCACTCGTCGCTCAGGATCGGATTGCGACCGATGATCTGTCGGTCGAGCCGGCGATCCTGACCGAGCACGCTCTCCAAGCGCGCACCGACGGGCCCGTCGAGAAGCGGCTCTCACCCGATCACGGCGACGAGTCCGAATCGGCCGATGGGGCCGCTGGCGGGGAGCACTTGGCGCACCTCGAGGAGGGCCATCTGGTCGCCGAGCTGCCCCGCACTGACATGAAGGACTTCTCGCTGCTCGGCGTCACCTGGACCAAAGGCCTGACCGACGACGAGGCCGGAACGCTGGTCGAGGTCCAGACCCGCGGAGACGACGGGAAGTGGACCGGCTGGCAGTCGCTTCACATCGAGCCGGGACAGGATGGTCGCCCGGGAACCGAGCCG
>Ga0164243_10001252_pt1 | contig 43653 bp, 40 predicted proteins | sample OricompcompostOP_FD_108781 | JGI IMG/M metagenome (GOLD analysis project Ga0164243, IMG submission 108781) | Organic Plus compost microbial communities from Emeryville, California, USA - Original compost - Organic plus compost (OP) | ecosystem: Engineered > Solid waste > Mixed feedstock >...
GCCGAAGACGGGCTTGCGGCTGAAGGTCGAGATCACCTGGCTGACGATGCCGAAGCCGGGCAGGATCATGATGTAGACTTCGGGGTGGCCGAAGAACCAGAACAGATGCTGGTAGAGGATCGGGTCGCCGCCGCCCGAAGCGTCGAAGAAGGTGGTGGCGAAGTTGCGGTCGGTCAGCAGCATGGTGATCGCACCCGCCAGCACCGGCAGCGAAACGATGAGCATGACGGCGGTGACGAGGACCGACCAGACGAACAGCGGCATCTTGTGCAGGGTCATGCCCGGCGCGCGCATGTTGAAGATGGTGGTGATGAAATTGATCGCGCCGAGGATCGACGAAGCGCCCGCGAGGTGCAGCGAGAAGATGATCATGTCGACCGACGGCCCGGGCGAGCCGCTGGTCGAGAGCGGCGGATAGAGCGTCCATCCCGTGCCGGCGCCGTCGGCGCTTCCCCCGGGCACGAATGCCGACCCGATCAGCAGCAGGAAGGCGGGGACGAGCAGCCAGAAGCTGATGTTGTTCAATCGCGGGAAGGCCATGTCCGGCGCGCCGATCAGGATCGGGATGAACCAGTTGCCGAAGCCTCCCATCATTGCCGGCATCAGGGCGAAGAAGATCATGATCAGGCCGTGCCCGGTGACCAGCACGTTCCAGAAATGGAGCCCCTCGTCGGTGCTGGCGGCCGCCGACCAGGATTCGAGGAATTGGATGCCCGGTTCGGCCAGCTCCGCCCGCATCATGCCGGAAAGCGTGGCGCCGATGGTGCCCGCGACGATGGAGAAGATCAGGTAGAGCGTCCCGATGTCCTTGTGGTTCGTGGACAGGAACCACCGCGCCAGGAAGCCCGGTCGATGATCCTGCTCCCGATGATCGTGGCTGGAACTCGATCGTTCGAGGAGGATCGCATTGGCGGCGGTGTCGCTCATGATGCACCCGCCGCGCGCGCGTCGTCTGGAAACACTTGTCCGAACTCCCCACAGGGAACCGGTGACCGCGCCGGCACAGGCGGATTTATATCGTATTACGATATAAATGGCAATCGGCCGCATTTTACTCCAGCTGGGACAGGAGGGAGATCAGCAGGGGCCTTATCCGACGCAGTTCGTCCCGATGTGCCTGGCCCAGGGAATCGAGGATCGCATGCGACCGCTCGGTCAGGCGAAGCCGGATGCTTCGCCGGTCCTGCTGGTCCCGAACGCGCTCGACCAGGCCCATTGCCTGCAGGCGATCGGCCATGCCGGACGCGCTGTGCGGCTTCAGGAACATGGCCTCGGCTATCTGACCGATCGTGAGCGCGCAGCCGTCGGCTGCCCGCAGCGCCAGCAGGATCTGGTGCTGCTGCGGAGTCAGTCCCGCGGCGCTCGTCATCTTCTCCGTAAAATGCGCGAAACTGCGAAGTTCGGCCCGGACCGAGGCGAGTGTCCGGTAATCCTTGTCGCTGAGCATGGCGGACTTGTTGGTGCTGATCGGGGGCAATGCGCGATCCACTGTTCGGGTTGGGCTTCGTTAGCGCATCTCGGGCCTGCTTGTCGCATGCGTTGAGCCCTGCGCTGCCGGGCCGGATCGGCGAGGCGCCGCGACGCCGCAATCCGGTGGCGCGGTCCCGAGTCGACGCAGCCAGGCGAAGGCAATATCTGCCCGATGGAGTAAGGTTTCGCCGACTATCCGAACGGCATCAACCGACTGTTCCGCCGGCGCGTACAGGAAGCATCTTCGTTGCGCCTTCGTCGCAGCAATGGTCGTCTTCATCACCCCGATCTGGAAGGCCGGCCTTCATTTGTGGCCAACTTCAGGAACGGCAAGGAAGAGCTCGGAAGTGGCCGAGTCGACTTCACGATAATCGGAGATCCAGGCGACCCGCCTGTCTTTGCCGCCGGTCAGGGCTGTGGGGAAAGGCCAATGGCGAGCGCGGACGATCTTGCGCACGATTCATATATTGGGGCGACAGGTGATGGCGCGGCGGGACCTTCGTCAGCGCCGCGGAACTCGCCCCATCCCGTCCGCCGGATCTACGCGCCGCTGGCGCGGCTCGGCGCGGTTCTGCCTGGACCCGCGGCCGCTGCGCGGCAGGCATTGGGCGAGGTGCTGGCGCCGCTCGGCAGCGCGCCCGCCAGCGACTCTCCATGGAGTGGCAGTGACCTCACGCCCGACGGGTTCCCAGTCGCCTTCGCCTGGTCGTCGCGGGACGAGGCCATCCGCTGGGTGGCCGAGATTGCCGGGGCCGATGTCGCTCCGGCGGCACGGATCGAGGCGGCCTGCGGGATGCTCGAACGGCTGACCGGGCAGCCGGTGCCGGCGGACTCTCCCTCCGTCCCGATGTCGGGCCGATCGGGCCTCCGCTTCGGAGCCCGCATCGGCGGATGGCATTCCGGTCGGGAAGACCGGTTCAGACTCTATGTCGAAAGCTCCTACGCCGAGGGCGAGGAGCGGCACTGCCTGGAAGGGCTGGAGTGCCGGCTCTCGCGGCTGGTCGCATGGCAGATGCGCGGCTTCCAGCCCGGCCGGATCGACTGCGACCACTACGGCCGGCTCGGCAGGCTCACGCTTTCGGAAGCGCGGCGGATCGTCGAATGGGCGAACATCCCGGTCGCCGATACTGTCGGGACCTTGCTGTCCCTGCTCGTCCAGCCGGGCGAAGGCGATCCGGCCACGATCGAGGATGCCGCGATCCGGGTGGCGCTTCGCCGCGCCCGCCCGGTGGAAGTGACCATCTATGCCCGGTCGCCGGCGTCGGTCTCCCGCACCGCCGCGGCCATGGCGCAGCTGGACGCGGCGGCCACCCTGCTTGGCCACGACATCCGGCCGCTTGGTGCGCTGGTCGGCAATCGCGATCAACCGCTCGGTCATGTGGGGAGGGTCGGCGTCGGCGCGTCCATCGCGGGCGCTTGCTGGCTGCACGCGGGATGGACGCCGGAAGCGACCGGCGCCGGCCGCGTCGAAATCCCCTCGTGCGGGGACGCGCCGGTGGACGGGGGCGGGATCGATCCGATTCCGGTTCAACAGGAGGACCATCCATGTCCATTCCCATCCTTCTCCTAATGCCTTCGTCGGTTGCGTCGGGCGCGCAGGTGGCGGCCATGACCGGTACGCCTGCGCCCGGCCTGCCCGCAGGGTTTGTGGCCGACACGCAATTCCCCATGATCCTGCTCGGCGACCAGGACACGCAGTCCCGCGTGAGTGGCTTTGCGGCTCCCGAATTCGCGGCCGAGCCCCAGGTCGCCATTCGCGGCTTCGTCGATGCCGCGATCGAGGATCCGCCGCAGTCGCTCGGCGGCTTCCAGGTGTTCGCCGATCCCCGCATCGAACCCTTCCAGACCTGCATCGGCGATCGTCCGGTGGGAACCCATGACGATGTCGCCGAGCGTCTGGACGCCGCCGGCCTGCACGAGCTCGGCCTGGACGGGGAGGGGGTTGCGATCGCCATCGTCGATACCGGAATCAATCTTGTCCACTTGCGCGCGGTGATGGGGCGGACGCCGCGTTTCGATGCCGTCAACAGCTGGGCGCCGCCCAATGCGGACCATGAGGCGGGGGAATGGCCGGTCGGACATGGCACGATGTGCGCGTTCGATGCCCTGATCGCCGCGCCGGCGGCGACCCTTGTCGACGTGCCGGTGCTCAGCGCAAAGCTGCCCGGCGGCGGTTCGGCGATGTCGTCGACGCTCAGCGCCGCGCTGCTGGCCTTTTCCCAGATGCTGGGTTCGTGGAACAGCGGCAGGGGCAACCGGGACCTTTCCCAATATCGCGGCCTGGTGTGCAGCAACAGCTGGGGCATCTTTCACCCTAGCTGGGATTTTCCGGCCGGGCACCCGGGCCGCTACTGCGACAATCCCGACCATCCCTTCATGCTGCAGCTCGAAGCCATGTCCCGCGGCGGCATCGACATGTTCTTCGCCGCCGGCAACTGCGGCGCCGATTGTCCCGACGGCCGGTGCCAGAACCGGGTGGTCGAGGCAGTGATGGGGGCGAGCGCATCGATCGACGTGATGTCGGTCGCCGGATGCGACGTTCATGAGGAGCGGGTCGGCTATTCGTCGCAGGGACCGGGGATCACCGGCCTGCACCAGATGAAGCCCGACATCACCGCCTACACCCATTTCCTCGGATCTAGGGCCTTCGGCGACGATGCGCCCGACTCCGGCACGTCGGCCGCATGCCCGGTCGCCGCCGGATGCATGGCGGCGATCCGCGGGCGCGTCTCGCCCCGCACGCCGGCAACGCCCTACATGATGTACGATCATCTGCGCGTGAACGCGCTGGTGCCTCCCGGCCGGACGGCGGGATGGAATGCGGACTATGGCCACGGTATCATCAGGCCGGTGCCCATCGCCAGTCTGTTCCCCGGATGAGGCCTGTATGACGCAATGAGCTGGAAGGCCGATACCGAGGCGGCGCTGATGATCGTCAAGGGAAAGGATGGGCCGCCCAGCCTTGACGAGGCAGCCCGCCAGCTCGACGTCGCGGTGGAGGATCTGGATCCGGACTTCGGGGTCGTGGCGATCGATCCCGATCGCGGCCTCTACAGCGTCCGAGTCGATGCTTCCAAACTGGGCCGCGGCTTCGAGGAAGGGCAGGGCCCCTTCTCGGATCCGGACATATCGCCGATGCGGTGAGGGGGCGCCGGTCCGGCCGTCCCGCAATGCGTCAGTCCGATGGGACGATCTTGCCGTCGACGATGTGCACGCGCTGATCGCAGAAGGCGGCGATCTCGTCGTCGTGGGTGGAGATGAGGAAGGTCGCTCCGTCCCTTCGGTTGATGTCGCGCAGCAGCGCCATGACCTGGCGGCTGGATTCCCGGTCCAGATTGCCGGTGGGCTCGTCGGCCAGCACCAGGTCGGGCAGGTTGATGAGGGCGCGGGCGATGGCGACGCGCTGCTTCTGCCCGCCGGACAATTGGGTCGCCCGAAAGTCGCGACGCGGGGTCAGCCCCACCCGGTCGAGCAGAAGGTGCGCGCGGGCGCGGATGTCGGCGGTCAGGCGTCCGGCCGGCGCCGCTGCCGGAAAGGCGACATTTTCGGTTGCGGTGAAATCGGGGAGCAGGTGGTGATACTGGAAGACGAAGCCGAGGTGCCGGTTGCGGAACTGCGCCAGTCGATCATCGGACAGCTCGCCCATCCTCTCCCCGAGGAAGACGAGATCCCCGGCGGTGGGGCGCATCAGCAGGCCGAGGATGTTGAGCAGGGTGGATTTCCCCGACCCGGAAGGCCCGAGCAACGCGATCATCCGTCCCCTCGGAATCTCGAGATCGAGCGCCTTGAGGACCTCGGTCTCCTCGTCGCCCGACCGGAACGTCTTCACGATCCCGCGCGCGGTCACGAGCCGCGGATCGTCGCCCGGGCTCATTGCTGGATGGTCTCCACAGGGTCGACTCGCGAGGCTGCCCGCGCCGGCAGGATCGCCGCGAGGGCGGCGGCGGCGACGGTGAGCGTGATCACCAGGACATAGCCGCCCTGCGCGGGTTCGATCGGCAGCAGCACGCGTCCGTCCGATCGCTGGATCGATCCCAGCAGCATGGCGAGCCGATAGCCGAGCGCGGCCCCGATCAGGCTTGCGGCGAGGCCGATCATCACGCCCTGCAGCACGAACACCGTCGCGACGAAGCCGCGGCCGATGCCGGCGGCGCGCATGATTCCGATCTCGGAGCGGCGCCGGTAGGTGGAGAGCAGCAGGGTGCTGGCGATCGAGATGACGATCGCGATCATCGCAAAGGCCTGGATGATCGTGCCGGTCCGCCCTTGGCTTTCCAGCGCGGTTTCGAGGCTGCGATTGCGCTCCTGCCACGGCGTGACCTTAAGGTCGGTGGCGTTGCGCAGAATCCGTGCTGCCTGCGGAGCGCTTGCCGGATCGGTGAGCCGGATCGCGATGCTGGTCACGCCTTCGGGCAGGTCGAACAGCGGCCGGGCGGCGCTGATCGAAAGGAAGGCCACCCGCTCGTCGAGGCTGGAAAGCCCGATGCGGAAGATTCCGGTGATCGGGATCAGCCGCTCGCGCCCCCGGTCGGACCGCAGCAGCACCGGCATGCCCGCATGAAGGCTGAGGCTTTCGGCGAGATCGGCGCCGATCACCAGGCCGCCGGCCGACAGGTCCGCCGTGCCTTCGATGGTATTGGCGCTGATCGGGGCGACGGCGTCGATCGCGTCCACTTCGAGGCCGCGCAGCGCCACCGGCTCGACCGCCTCGCCCCGCACCAGGAAGCCGTTGCCGTCCACGGCGGGGCTGATCGACACGACTCCGTCCAGCGTTGAGGCGAGGTCGACCACCTGCTGCCAGTTGCGTATCTGCTTCCGCTTGACGGTGGATACCGGCTGGGCGGCGAAGCGGTCGTCCGGTTGCAGCACCCGCGCGATCGTGTTCGGCGCCTCGATCTCCACATGGGCGATCCTGCTTGTGGTCTCGGCCGTGAGATAGGTCGCAAGTCCGGCGATCAGCGCGGTCATGAACACGAAGATGACGACGCTGAGCGCGACGCCCAGCACGAGAAGCAGGGTCTGCCCCAGGTTCGAGGTGAGATAGCGCCAGGCGACGAGGATGACGAACGGCATCAGCCGCCCCGCGGCGCGGCCTCGCCAGCCGCTGCCTCCACGGCCTCGGCCCTGGTCCCCGGCGTCACCGACGTCGGGTCGAGCACCGCCAGATCACCCGCCGACAGCCCGGACCGGACGATGACCGACCGGCCCGGCCAGTCCAGGATCGTGACCGGTCGTGCGACGACGCGCCCATCGGCGATCAGCAGTACACGCCACCCGTCACCGGCCCTCTGCAGGGCGCTTCGCGGGACGCTCAGGACGCGATCGAAGCGGGCGATTTCCACACTGACGTCGATCGAGCGGCCGGGGCGGAAGTTCGGATCCGGCCGGTCGAGCCTCACGCGCACGATGCGGCCCCCGGTGAGTGGATCGACCCGCGGCGCGACTTCGAACACGTGTCCGGGCACCTGTTCGGCCGATCCGGAGGCCGACAGCAGGGCCGGCATGCCGACGCGCACCACGTCGGCATAGATTTCGTCCACTTCCGCCACGACTTCGATCGGCCCATCGGACCCGATCTGGAAAATCGTGTCGGTGGCGTCGACAACCTGGCCGGGGTCGACCGGTCGCGCGAGGATCATGCCTGCCATCGGCGCACGTACCTCGAATTCCCGCACCAGTTCCTGCGCCGCGGTGAGCGACGCCTGGGCTGCATCCCGGTCCGCGATCGCTGCGCGCAGGGCGGTCCGCGCTTCGTCCAGCGCCGCCCTGGTCACCCAGCCCTGGCGCGCCAGCGTCTCGGCCCGCCGATACTGGACCCGCGCGAGCTCAACCTGCGCTTCCAGCGCGCGGAGCTGGGCGCGCGACGCTGCCGCCGCTGCGGCCTGCTGCCGGGACCGCACGCGCGCAAGCAGTTCGCCCGCCACCACGACATCGCCCTCGTCACGCAGCAGGTCGACGAGCGCGCCTGGATTCTCCGCCCGGACGTCGACGACATTCTGGGATCGCACGCGCCCGACTACGGCCAGCACCTGCTGCGCCGGCGCGGGGACCAGCCGGACGACCGCAACCTCCTTCGCCGCCCATGTCGGCGCCGCGACGGCGTAGACGAGGATCGCCAGCAGCACGGCGGCTGCAGCGGCCACATGCCATCGCCTCGGAGCTCGCTCCGTCACGCGGGTTCGCACCCTGCGACAGGGGGCCTGCCTCGGCTTGAATCACGTCTCGTCATTCGCAATCGACATCTGAGACCCGACCCTAGTTCCGCTGCCGCGCGCAAAGCACGTCGGTGAGATGATGGCGGCCGTCGATCTGCTCCTGCCGCTGGAACACGGCACGGGGCCATCCTTGGGCGTTGCAAAAGGCGTCGGCGGCGTCGCGGGCGCAGCCTTCGCCGCCCGAATCGCAGGACAGGGCCCGCTGGCCGTTCAGCATCGGCGTTGCGAAATATTCGGACTCCGCACCGCGCAGCGACGGGCCGGGGTCTCCGGCCTCGGGGCGCGTTCCCGGCGCCGGAGGAGGCAGGTCGGCGTTCTTGCGCGGCCGCACGGATCCGACGAAGAAGCGGGTACTCGGGTCGCTCTTGATCAGGATCACGCAATTGCCCTCATATTCGACCCGCGGGCAGACCAGCCATCGGTCCCCTTCCGGCATGCGCACGCTTCGGATCTGCCAGCCGAGCTGGATTCGCTCGCGCGCCTGGGTGACGGTGAGCTGGTCGCCCTGGAAGTTCGGCTCGCTGTAAAGGGTGATCGAACGCAGCGGTGCCTGGGCGGACGTCGATGGGGCGAGGATGAGCAAGGAGAGAAGGGCGCCGGCCCCGAACTTGCCTGTCGCCATCGCATCCAACACCTCCGTTGTCCCGCAAGGTCTGAAACTCTCACGGGAGGGATGTGGCCTGCAATGCCATTCCGACGCCGGCAAGCAAAAGCCCCGTCGTCTTTCGGCGACGGGGCTCCTGAGGTCTCATCCCTTTCGGGTCGAGGTCTCATTGGCCCATCTTGCGATGGGTAAGCGATATAACGCGGCGGCCCCGCCCGGGTTCCCCGGCTGTCACGAGGGACCCGATCTTCTTCTCGGCCTGCCCCGTACCGCCGCGTTCAGGCGGTCGCGGTGGCGGGTTCGAGCTTTTCCTCCTCGCCGTGCACGTCGAGTCGCCCAGCGAAATAGGCGAGCGTGAGCACGCACAGGGTGATGGCGAGCGTGCAGGCGCCGGCGAGGATGTAGGATTTGAGCACCTGTTCCGCGCTGCCGAGGAACTGCGAGCCGATCAGCGGCGCGGCCGAGCCGCCGATCTTGGCCACGAAGCTGGCCCAGCCGCCGGCGTTGGAACGGACCGAACTGGGATAATAGATGGAGGTGATCGAAATCACCGCGGCATGGCCGCCCCCGACCAGGATCGACCCGATGATGATCGCCGGCAGGAACAGCCAGCCGTCGGCCCATCCGAAGCCGATCAGGAACAGGATCGGCGTGGCGATGGCGGGGAACAGCGCTACCCATTTCGGGCCGCGTTTCTCCGTGAAGCCGAGCAGGAGCATGCCGGCAATGGCCCCGGCGATACCGCCGAAGGCGCCGATCCACGCAGCGAGCTGCCTGTCGATGCCGAGGTCTTCCAGGAAGGTGGGGCCGAGCTGGCTCTTGAGGTAGATACCCATCGAACTGGCGAAATAGGCGCCCCAGATCAGCAGGGTAATGATCGCAAGCGGTCCCTTGAACAGCGCGAGGAACATGCTGAGCGGGCTCCTGTTCGAGGCGCCGCTCGGCTTTTCGTCGCTGAGCACGAAGCCGCTGTAGCCGCTGGCCTGGAACGAAGGATCGAACCGGCGCAGCAGGGGCTCGATCCTCTCCCGGGGCGCGCCGATGCTGACCAGGAAACGCGCCGACTCGGGCAGGGTGCTGATCAGCACCAGCGAAAGCAGGAAGGTCGCCGCGCCGGAAACGAAATAGACCATGTGCCATCCATGGTCCGGTGCCACCAGGTTGGTCACCGGGCCGGCGAAGGAGGCGCCGAGGCTGAAACCGAACATGATGATCGCCACCACCGTGGCCCGGCGCGCCTTGGGCATCGCCTCGATGTTGAGGGCCCAGGCGACGGGCAGCAGCCCGCCGATCACCAGCCCGCACAGGAAGCGCCAGATCACGACTGCCTCGGGTGTCGTCGCAAGCCCGGTCAATATGGTGGTGATTGCGGCCAGCACGGTGCAGAACAGGATCACCGGCCGTCGTCCGACCCTGTCCGCGATGTTCGCGCAGACCAGCGATCCGAACATCTGGCCGAGGACGCTGGCCGTCAGCATCCAGCCGTACATGGTGTCGGCCGGCTGCATCTCGTCCCGCATATAGGGGGCGGTGTAGGAAATCAGGGCAAAATCGAGCCCGTCGAAGAAGGTGATGAGACAGGACAGCAGGACCAGTCGGGTGTGAAAGGGCGTGATCCTGAGCCCTTCCAGGAATCCGGCTACGTCGAATACGCCCTGATGACCCGGCCCTTTATGCCCCGTGTCAGCCATTCCCGTTCCTCCCTGCTCCCCGGGTCGAGAGACTCGAACCGTAGCATGCTATGTTTTTCTGATGCACGCCTAACAGCGAATTGGCGCGATCGGAAGACGCTGCTGGGGAGAAGGGCTGGAAACGGCGAAAATTCGCCACGTTCAGCCGCTCTGGGGCCGTCGGTGATGTTCCCGCGGCTGGAGCGCTTCGAACCTGGGCAGGTCGGGATCGAAGCGATCCCAGGCCACGGCATCCTTGTAGTAGATCACCGACTGGGGGCTGATCCGATCCGGATCGTCGAGCGAGCCGGCCTGGATCATGATGACCTCGCCCGGCAGGTCTCCCGACGTGAATATCCGCCCGCCGCAGTTTCCGCAGAAATGCCGGGTCACCGTGCCGCCCGAGTCGCCGGCGTTGGTATAGGTGGCGGGGGCTCCGCGAAGCGCGAGCTGCCCGCGATGGATGCCGACGATCGTGGTGTGGCCGGTTCCGGTCGCCTTCTGGCAATCCTTGCAGCAGCATTGGCTGACGAACAGGGGCGATCCCTCGATCTCGTACCGGATGGCGCCGCACAGGCAGCCGCCGCTCATCGTCTCCGTCATACATCCTCCTTGTTCGATCATATCGCACTTGCGCCCGGGCGCCAGTGGGGGAAGGCGGGCCGGGGTGAACGTTGCCCGCAGCGGCTGGTCGTTTCGCCGATTGCGCAATCGAGCGCGAAAGGCCAGACTCGCTTCCATGGGGACGATCGACACAAGAATGCTGGAAAGGTTGCCGCTCGAGGCAATCGACAAGGTGACATTCTACAAGCGTGACGAGGCCGCCACCGACCTCATCTGCTGCAATGTGGAAGTCGGCGGAGAGATCTGGATCTTCAACGAGGAACTCGTCGGGTGGGACCTGCTGCTCGGCCATCTTGGCAAGCTCCCCGGGTTCCGCCAGGACTGGTTCGCGGCCGTGTCCGACCCGCCGGGCGCTCCGTGCGAAACCGTCGCATATCGGAAGCAATAGCGCCTCCCGATCATCGCCACCCGCTCAGGTCGGGGCGGCCTCGTGCCGGAGTCGGAATTCATAGGCGTCGGTTTCCGGCCCGGATTCATTGACCGTCACGCGCCGCATGTCGCGCCGGTACCTGTCCGTGAGCAGCGGGGTGGCGGCGTGCAGCGCGCAGCGATTCTCCCAGATGACGATGTCGCCCTCGGTCCATTTGTGGCGATAGACATATTTGGGCTGGGTGCAGTGGGCGTAGAGTTCCTCCACAAGCGCATGGCCGTCCGCTTCGGACATGCCGACCACCCCGACGCAATGGCCGCCGACGAAGACGGCCTTGCGACCGTTGGGCATCGCGCGGACGAGCCTGTGATGGACCGGCGGCATCGGCATGGCGACGCGCATCGCGTCGGTGACCTCGAGTCCGGCATATTCCCGGCCCTTCCAGAAATCATGGATGCCGATCAGATCCTCGATCCGGTTCTTCATCGCGTCGGGCAGGTCGTCGTAGGCCGCGCGCAGATCGACGAACAGGGTGTCGCCGCCCGCTTCCGACGGCGGGCATTCGACCCCACGCAACATCGACCATTTGCTCGGCAGCGGATTGAAGGAGCTGTCGGCATGGAATCGCTCGGCCCCCTTGGAGATGTCCCGGTTCTCGGGGATCAGCGGCTTGATGTTGCCCTCGTCGTCGAGATTGCCGGCGAAGAAGAGCTCGGGCGCGATGCGGCCGCGCGGGCGAGTGGCGTAGCCGGGGGGCAGCTCCAGCGGCCCGAACAGCCGGCCGAAGCGGATATGCTCCGGGTCGCCGATCTGGCCCTGCCTGACGACGCAGACGGCATATTCGGCCATCGCCGCCTCGACGAACCGGCGCAGCTCTTCGGTGGGTTCGGCCTTGAGGTCGGCACCCGTGATCTCCGCTGCGAACAGGGGGTGCAGCGGCTTCGCCTGCAAAGTCATGGACAAAAATCCTATCAAGGGGTTGACATCACCCGCTGTTTGTCCGGCAATTAGTTGAATTTACCAACCATTGCAATCGCCCCGCCCATCGTCCACGGTGGCAGGGGGAGGTCGTACATTGAGCAAGGCGGAAGGTAGCAAGGTCGGTACGGGCGCGGGAGGAAGCACTCCGACGCTCGATTGGGGCCATTTCGCGGACCGCGTCGGGCCGGCGGTGCGCCTGTTGCGCAACGAGCTGACGGCGCGGGTGACTCAGGCCCAGGCTCCGTTCGGGCTGCACTCGGGCGCGTTGTCGACCATGGTGCTCATCCACGCCAATCCGGGCTGCTCGCAATCCGACCTCGCGGGGGAGATGGCGATCGACAAGTCGGTGCTGGTGGCGATCGTCGACGATCTCGAAAAGCGCGGGCTCGCCAAGCGCACCCGCTCGGAAGTCGATCGCCGCCGCAACAGCCTGACCCTGTCGCCTGAAGGCGAGCGGGTGATGACGGAGATGATCGCCGCTGCCTCCGCGGTCGAGCAGCCCATCCGTGACGCGATGAGCGCCAGGGAATATGATCAGCTGATCCGTCTGATCCGCCGGTCCTATGAGGCGCTGCTGCGGGCGGACAAGGGCGGGGCGGGTTAGGATCGTTTCCTGGCGGAACGGTTCACGCTGATGGTCCCGTCTTCAGTGAGGCTTGGATATGGACTTCCATCTTTGGCTGGCCTTTGCCGCTGCCTCGTTCCTCATGGCGGTCATTCCCGGTCCGGGCGTCACCAGCATCGTCGGCTTCGCGATCACCGCCGGCCGACAGGCGGCACTCGCCTCCGTGCTGGGCATGGCGATCGGCAATCTCACTGCCATGACCCTGTCGCTCGCGGGGGTCGGTGCGCTGCTCGCCGCTTCGACGACGGCCTTCACCATCCTCAAGATCGCCGGCGCGGCCTATCTCGTCCTGCTCGGGGTAATGGCGATCGTGCGCGCAGGCGGAAAGGGCTCGCCGGCGGCGGCGAAGCCGGTCACCTCGCGCGCCGCGCTGCTTACGAACATTGCCGTCGGCACCTTCCATCCCAAGACCATCGTCTTCTTCATCGCATTCGGGCCGCAGTTCATAGTGCCGCATCTGCCCTATGCGACCCAGGCGGTGCTGATGATCCTCACCTTCGTCGGCGTCGCGGTCTTCACGGACACCCTCTACGCGCTTGCGGCGTCGCGCGCCGCTGGCGTGCTCAGATCGCCCCGGGCCCAGCTCTGGGCGGGGCGCCTCGGCGGCGGCGTCCTCATCGTGGCGGGGCTGGCGACGGCCTATGCGCGGCGGTAACCGCCGGCCCGTGCGATTCGATCGCCCCTGATGCGTCCCGCCCGTGGCTGCGGTGGCAGGAGCCGTTGAGCGGAACGAGCATTCGGCCGAGCCGGGTGGCGGGCACTGGTGGATTGCGGCCCGCCGCCCTAAACGCCTGCGAAATCTCCTGTTCCCGTCGGCCGGGACCGGGAGGCCGGACCTTGTCTTGCGGAGCGTGCTCGTGGTTGGCCTGAAGCGATGGATCTACGGCCTGCCTGCGCTGGCCGGCTATCGGGAGCGCCGGGCGCGGAGCCTGGCGGACGAGCCGCGACCGACGCGTCACGGCTTCCTGTTCGCCTCCACTCCGCTGTGCTTCGAGGATTTCTGGGAGCGGCAGGAACAGAGGATTGCCGCGGCCCTCCTGCCTCATTGTTCGGCGCTGGTCGATGTGGGCGCCTATCACGGCTATTATTCGGTGCTCGCGGCCCATCTGGGAAAGGCGGCGCTGGCGATCGAGCCCGACCCGGCCAATCGCTTCGTCCTCAACGCCAATCTGGAACGCAACGGGCTCCAGGCGGAGATCGTCGGCGCGGCGGTGGCGAGCGCACCGGGAACCCTCCTGCTCTACGGGGACGGCGACACCGCCTCGCTGCTCCGGCGCTGGCAGGGCGTTGGCCGGAGCTTCCGGCGGACGGTGCCCGCAACGACGCTGGACAGCCTGTTGGCGAACCGCTGGCTCGGCGCGCCGTTGCTGGTGAAGATCGACGTGGAAGGGGCCGAGGACGCGGTGGTTGCGGGCGCGACCGCGGTTCTGGAACGGACACCCAGGCCATGGTGGCTGATCGAATCCTATCCGCGATATCCGACCGGCGGGCATTGCCCCGCCTTTCTGCGCCTGTTCGAAACGATGTTCGCCGCCGGCTACCAGGCCCGGCTTGCCGACGAGGATTTGCCCACGGTGAGCATGGAGGATGTCCGCAGCTGGGACCGCGATCCGCTGCTCAGCTCCAATTTCCTCTTCCACGATCCGGACGTTCCGCTCCCCGCCTCGCTCGCGGATTGAGCGGCCGCCCTTTCCCGCCCCGTTCCATCGCGATCAAACAAATCATTGCCCCTCCGGGTCCGTCGCCCTAGGCCTGCGCGGGCGCGTTCATGTCTGAAATGGTTGGAAAGAGAGAGGAAATTGGAGCAAATTGACGAGAAGCTCAGGCCGATACTTGCAACGGTCCTCGAGCGCAATGCTGGCGAAACCGAGTTTCACCAGGCCGTCCGGGAAGTGCTGGAAAGTCTCGGGCGGGTGGTCGCCAAGCATCCTGAATATGCCGACAATGCCCTGATCGAGCGGATTTGCGAGCCGGAGCGCCAGATCATCTTCCGGGTACCCTGGGTGAATGATGCCGGACGGGTCGAGATCAATCGCGGCTTCCGCGTTCAGTTCAACTCGGCGCTTGGTCCCTACAAGGGCGGCATCCGCTTCCACCCGTCGGTAAATCTCGGAATCGTCAAGTTCCTCGGCTTCGAGCAGATCTTCAAGAATGCTCTGACCGGCCTGCCGATCGGCGGCGCGAAGGGCGGCTCGGATTTCAACCCGCGCGGCCGTTCCGACGGCGAGATCATGCGCTTCTGCCAGTCGTTCATGACGGAACTGCATCGTCATCTCGGCGAATATACCGACGTGCCCGCCGGGGACATCGGCGTCGGCCAGCGCGAGATCGGCTATATGTTCGGCCAGTACAAGCGGCTCACCAACCGCTACGAGGCCGGCGTTCTGACCGGCAAGGGCCTGGTCTACGGCGGGTCGCGCGCCCGGATCGAGGCCACCGGCTATGGTGCGGTCTATTTCGTCGAGCGGATGCTCGGCACCCGGGGCGAGACTCTCGAAGGAAAGCGCTGCGTCGTCTCCGGTTCCGGCAATGTCGCAATCTATACGATGGAGAAGCTTCTCGCCTTGGGCGCGACCATCGCCGCCTGTTCCGATTCCGGTGGCTATGTCGTCGACGAGGACGGCATCGATCTCCAGCTGGTCAAAGAGATCAAGGAGGTAAGGCGCGAACGCATTTCGGAATACGCCCGGCTCAAGGGCAGCCCCGCCCATTACATCGACGGGGGTTCGATCTGGGAGGTGCCCTGCGACATCGCCATGCCGTCGGCGACGCAGAACGAGCTGACCGGGCGGGATGCGCGCACGCTGGTGAAGAACGGCGTCAAGGCGGTGGGCGAGGGGGCGAACATGCCGTCCACGCCCGAGGCAATCCGCATCCTCCAGAAGGCGGGAGTCCTGTTCGGCCCGGGCAAGGCCGCCAATGCCGGCGGCGTCGCGACCTCCGCGCTCGAGATGCAGCAGAACGCCTCGCGCGACAGCTGGACGTTCGAGCAGACCGAGGCCCGGCTGGCCGAGATCATGCACAACATTCACGACAGCTGCGCGGCGACGGCCGAGGAATATGGCGCCCCCGGCGACTATGTTCTCGGCGCCAACATCGCCGGCTTCGTCCGGGTGGCCGAGGCGATGAATGCGTTCGGCGTGATCTGATCGCCCCTGGCGGGGAAGTGAGGCGCCTCGCCTGCCTTATGCTTGGCATCGTCCGCGTTCCTGTTAGGGCGTCGGGATCGAGTCCATGAAGGGGGTAATGATGGCGCGCAAAGTCCTGATCACCGCCGGCGCATCCGGCATCGGGCTGGAGATTGCCCGGGCCTTCTTCGCCGCCGGCGACCGGGTCTTCATCTGCGACATCGACGTGGCGGGGCTCGCGCGCGCCGAGGCCGAGATGCCTGGCGTCCGCAGTGCCGCCTGCGACGTAGCCGACCGGGGGCAGGTCGCAACCATGGTCGCCGGAGCCGTCGAGGCGCTCGGCGGGCTCGACGTGCTGGTCAACAATGCCGGGATCGGCGGGCCCACCGTGCCGGTCGAGGAATATGACCCGGAGGCGTGGGACCAGGTCCTCAGGGTCAATCTGACCGGCAGCTTCGACGTCACCCGTCTCGCCATTCCCCATCTCAAGCGGTCCGCCGCGGGGTCGATCATCATGATGTCCTCCGCCGCCGGCCGCTTCGGCTATGCGAATCGCAGCGCTTATTGCGCGACCAAATGGGCGCTGATCGGCCTTGCCAAGACACTGGCGATGGAACTGGGTGAATATGGGATTCGCGCCAATGCGATCCTCCCCGGCGCGGTCGAGGGTGACCGGGCGCAGCGCGTCTTCGAAGGGCGGGCGAAGCAGAGCGGGCGGAGCATCGAGGATATTCGCGCCGAAGCGATGCGGGTCACATCCATCAAGCGCCTGGTCGACCCGCGCGACATCGCCGCTCTGGCCGTCTTTCTGGCCTCCGATGCCGCCAAGTCCATTTCGGGCCAGATGATTCCGATCGACAACGACATGCACAAGGCCTGAGGGGCCCGGCGCACGAGACCTGATTCCGCCGGGCGAATCTCCCGTCCGGGCCGCGCCCGAGCGGCACCATGCGTCTGGCCTGCCGCATAGTGTCGAACTTAGGTCAAGTTACTGGAAACTCTGGATTATTTTCCTGAGGTCAGTGATGCCCGATCCGGGCGGCAGCCCGCGTTGACAGCATCCATGCGGCAATATACTTATCATGTTATATTTCTCGATATCGCCTGCCGCATGCCGGAAAACCGGCACGGATCGGGAAACGGCATCGATGAAGCGGTCTGGGTGCTGACGCTGTCGGTCCCGGTTCCACTTGGGGAGGACGAACAGTTTGACCGGAAGCACCGCCAGCGTGGCGATCGAGACGCCTAGTGAGTCTGCGGAGACGCCGGCCAAGCCGGTAGAGGTCACCAGCGCCCGCGCCTGGTACACGGTGTTCATGCTGGCGCTGGTGGCGGCGCTTGCCCAGATCGACCGCGGCGTCATCGCCCTGGTGGTCCAGCCGATGAAGCGGGATCTCGGCCTGTCCGATACCCAGGTCAGCCTGCTGATCGGCTTCGCCTTCACCTTCTTCTATGCGGTGGTGGGGCCGCCGGTATCGCGCATCGCCGATCGCGGCGTCCGCAAGTCGGTGATCGCGGCGAGCCTCGCGATCTGGAGCGTCGGCACCGCGCTGTGCGGACTGGCGCAGAGCTTCTGGAGCTTCTTCTTCGCCCGCGCCGTCGTCGGCGGTGCGGAATCCGGCAGCAGCCCCGCCTCGCTTTCGATGATCGCGGACCTCGTCCCGCGCGACCGCGTGCCGCTGGCCTTCGCGATCTACAATTCGGGCGTGATGGGCGGCATGGCGCTGTCGCTGGTGGTGGGCGGCCTGCTGCTCGGCCTGCTCGCCAACGTGCCGCCGGTCGACCTTCCGGGCATTGGCGTGATCCACAACTGGCATCTCGTCTTCATGATCCTCGGCGTGCCCGGCCTGATCGTCGCGGCCCTGATCATGATCACCGTGCCCGAGCCGGCCCGCAAGGGCAGCCGCCGGCCGGGCGGCTATCCGCTGCGCGAAGTGGTCGGTTTCGTCTGGGAGAACCGGGCGATGCACCTGTTCCTGCTGCCGGGCGTGCTCATCATGTCGATCCAGAGCTTCGGCATGCTGGCCTGGGGGCCTGCCTTCTACGAGCGCACCTATGGCTGGGGTCCCGCGGTGGCCGGGCCGCTGCTCGGCACCGTCACCTTCGGCAGCTCGCTGACCGGCCTGTTCGTCGGTGCGCGCCTGGCGCAATGGCTCGGCAAGCGCCACGACGATGCCAATCTGCGCGTCCTGTTCCTGGCCCAGGTGCTGTCGCTCCCGTTCGCCGCGGTGGCGCCGCTGATGCCGTCACCGTGGCTGGCGCTCGTCTTCACCGCGCTGGGCGGCGTGCTAGCCGGCATGGGCGGCCCCGCCTATAATGCCGCGCTCCAGCTTTCGACCCCCAATCAGATGCGGGGGCAGATCAACGCTCTATACCTGTTCACCATTGCCGCGATCGGTGGCGGGCTCGGTCCGCTGCTGGTGGCCGTCCTGACCGATTTCGTCGCCCAGTCCGAAGCGGCTCTCCGCTACGTGCTGGTCGGCTTCCGGCTGCTGCTCGGCCCGCTCGATGCCCTCCTTATCTGGATGGCCATCAAGCCCTACGGCGAGGCCTTCCGCCAGCGGCTGAAGGAAGAAGGATGAACGGAGGCGGCTTCGTACGGCCCGTCCGGCCGGGGGCATGGCGGGACGGTCGATAATTCACCTTGAGCGATCCGGCGCTTCGCAGCCGGAAGAATGTGAGGAAACTATGGCTACCACTCTGGAACCCGAATCGACCGGCGAAGCGCTGGAGGACCGCGTCTCGCGCCTGCTGGTGGGGGCGGTCGACATGCATTGCCACTCCGGCCCCTCGGTGATGGCCCGCGACCTCAACCATATCGAGGCGCTGCAGGAAGCGGCCGACGCAGGGTTCCGCGCCATGCTGATCAAGGATCATTATTATTCCGCGACGCCGATCACCGAGCTGCTCAATCAGACCCATGGCCATCTGAACGTCGCCCTGTTCTCCGGCGTCCCGCTCAACAATGCGGTCGGCGGCTTCAACAAGTTCGCGGTGGACCATGGCATCGCGCTCGGCGCCAAGCTGGTGTGGATGCCGACCTTCTCGTCGAAGAACCACTGCGACTCCCCGTTCGGCATCAAGGCGGGCTTTCCGCACACGATCAAGAAGATGATGCCCTTCGATCCGATGACCCCGCTGGACGACAACGGCCAGGTCAAGGACGAGGTGAAGGAGATCCTCGATCTCGTTGCCGAGCATGACGTGATCCTGTCCGGCGGGCATCTCCACATTTCCGAAATCTTCCCGGTGTTCGAGGAAGCGAAGAAGCGGGGGGTGAAGCGGCTCCTGGTCAATCATCCCAGCTTCATCATCGACGCGTCCAACGACGACATCCGCCAGCTGGTGGCGATGGGCGCCTATATCGAACATTCGCTGTGCATGTTCGTGAAGGTCAGCCGGCGCGATCCGCTGCCGCCCGAGGATCTGGACGTGCTGATCAAGGCGGGGACTGTCGACCGCACCATCCTCGCTTCGGACCTCGGGCAGCGCGGCAACGATCATCCGGTGGTCGGATTCCGCAACGTCATCAAGGTCTGTATCGATCTTGGCTATTCGGATGACGACATTCGCAAGATGATCTCGCTGAATCCGCTGCGCCTGCTGGGGCTGGAAGACTAGATTCGATCGAAGGTTCTGCCCCCTCGCCGCGAGGGGAGGGGCAGGCCGCTCTATCCGGGGGATCGAGAGGGGAATCGGATTGGCGGCAACGCACGGCAGTACGGAAACGGAGGCGCCGGCCGTCGCGGCCCCGGACTCGGAGGTGCCCGGCCGCCTCGGCTGGTACACCGTGTTCATGATGGCCTTCGTCGTGATGCTCGCGCAGATCGACCGCAACGTCATCTCGCTGATGGTCCAGCCGATGAAGCGGGACCTCGAGCTGTCGGATACCGAGGTCAGCCTGCTGATCGGCCTCGCCTTCACCTTCTTCTACGTGATCGTCGGGCCGCCGATGTCCCGCATCGCCGACCGCGGTTTCCGCAAGGCGGTGGTGGCGGGCAGCCTCGCCGTCTGGAGCGGCGCAACCGCCATGTGCGGGCTCGCGCAGAATTTCTGGCAGCTCTTTGCCGGCCGGGCGGTGATCGGTGGCGCCGAATCGGCGGCGAGCCCGGCCGCGCTGTCGATGATCGCGGACGTGATCCCGCGGCAGAAGCTGCCGCGAGCTTATGCGATCTACAATACCGGCTTCATGGCCGGCGGCGCCCTGGCGCTGAGCCTGGGAGGGCTCCTGCTCGGCCTGTTCGCCGATGTCGAACCGATCCAGGTCCCGGGCATCGGCGTGATCCGCAACTGGCAGATCGTGTTCATGATCCTCGGGCTGCCGGGCCTGCTGGTCGCGGGCGTGATCGCCTTCACAGTGCCGGAGCCGCAGCGGCGGCGCGGCCACAAGGCCAAGGGCTATCCGCTGCGCGAGGTGGTCGGCTTCATCGTCGCCAATCGCGCGATGCACGTGCCGCTTCTGGCCGGTATCCTCATCAATTCGCTCCAGACCTTCGGCACCGTGGCCTGGATTCCCGCCTTCTACGAACGGACCTACGGCTGGGGGCCTGCCATGGCCGGTCCGATCCTCGGCATGGTCAATATCCTGGCCTCGCTGGTGGGCCTGTTCTCCGGCGCCTGGCTGGCGGAATGGCTGGGGAAGCGGCGTGACGATGCCAATGTCCGGGTGCTCTTCCTGGCGAACTTCCTCTCCATCCCCTTCATCGTCGTCCAGCCGCTGATGCCGTCGCCCTGGCTGGCGCTCGGCCTGGGCGCTTTCGGCGGCGCGATCGGCGCGATGGGCGGCGCCGGCTACAATTCCGCGCTCCAGCTTTCGACCCCCAATGCGATGCGAGGCCAGATCAACGCATTGTACCTGTTCATGATCGCCGCGATCGGCGGCGCCTTCGGCCCGCTCTTCATCGCGCTCCTCACCGATTATGTGGCAGGCGCGGAGGAGGACCTGCGCTATGTGCTGGCCGGTTTCCGGCTGGTGCTGGCGCCGCTGGACGCGTTCCTGATCTGGCTCGCCATTCGTCCCTACGGCAAGGCGTTCCGGCAGCGGATAGAAGCGGGCGACTGACCCGACCGCTCGGGGAATCGAAAATGGCGGGCTTTGCGGGCCCGCCATGTTCCGCTTGCGCTCGGCGTCGGTCCGGCAGCGGACCCGCAGCCTATGCCTTGGAGAACAGCTCCCGGAAGTTGTTGAGCTGGGCGAGCGCGCCCGAGCGCAGGAAGCTGTGATCGTTCGACACCATCAGGGCGGTGACGCCGAGATCCAGCATCGCCTTGGCGTCGTCCGAAGCGGCGTCGGGCGTGACCGCGCAGAGCGCCTTGCCGTTCCGAAGCACGGATTCGGCGATGATCTTCACCGCTTCGGGGACGGTCGGCACGGTGCCGCTGGCGTTGCTCAGCGACAGGGCGAGGTCTCCGCGCCCGAGGAAGAAGGCGTCGATGCCCTCCACCGCGGTGATCTCGTCGATCCGCTCGATCGCCTCATGATCCTCGATCATCGCGATGACGGCGGTGGTGGAGTCGGCACGGGCATAATGGTCCTGGATGGAGCGCCCGCCATAGTCGCCGCCGCGGCCGACCCCGGATCCGCGCGTCCCGCCCTTGTAGCGGGCCCAGGAGGCGATATTCCGCGCCTTCTCCGCCGAGGCGACGTGGGGGACCATCACGCCGATGCCGCCGTCGTCGAGGACGGAGAGGATGCTGGCGGCATCCGGCCGGGCGATGCGCACGAGCCCTGCGACTCCAAAGGCACGCGCCCCGAGCAGGCCGACCTCCAGCGTCTGCCGCGTCCAGGGCGCATGTTCCTCGTCCAGCATGACGAAGTCATAGCCGATCGAGCCCAGTATCTCGGTCGCATGCGAGGTCGGAGTCTTGAGGAAGGATCCGATCAGAGGTTCTCGCGCGATGAGGCGCTTGCGGAATTCGCGCGGATCGGGCCGCGATGTGGCATTGGTCATAAGCCCTGAGCCTTTCGGATGGCGTGGGAGGAATGAGGCCCCGCGGAGGTGGGGCCCCGGGCAGAATGTCAGGCCTTGGCCTCTTCGGGCAACGGATATTCGTCCGCGTTCCTGACCCATCCCTCTTGCAGGGAGAAGTCGAGCCGCGGCGGCGCGAAAATGTCGGCCATCCGATTGCCTTCGGGGCCGGGCTTCTGGCTCTCGGACGTGTGGATCACCCGCGCCGGAATCATGGTCGCCGACGGCGCGCCGACCAGCATATGCTCGTCCTCGCGCCACTCGTTCTTGTTGAGGCCCCACGGCCAGCGCATGTGATGGATGAAGGAGCCGGCGAGGACCAGCGAGCACTGGTCGAAGTCATTGTGGCTGTGCGGCGACATCTTGGTGACGTCGCGCGGGCCCCCGCCCGGAGGCGGGAAGTTCAGCATGATCGTGGTGCAGCGCCAGATCGGGCCGATCTTGCCCGGCTCCCGCTCCTTCTGCAGGTCGTAGACCCGCAGCTTGAAGCCGTCGGGCGGCGCCGGCCACGGCTTGAACGGCGGGATCGACGGATCGGGTTCGGCATAGACCGCCGCATTTGAGCATTTGGCGTTGAGGTCAGGCGACTGGGTCGAGAACAGGCGGACGACGCGGCCGCCGCTTGGCAGCACGATCTCGCTGTCGCCGGGCGGCACGATCACGACCTGATGCCCGTCGCCCTTCACCGACTCGCCGTTGGCGGAGATCTCATAGGGCGTGTTCTCGTCCGGGAGGACGATCATATATTCGTCGACCTGGCCGGCGCGGGAGAAGTGCGCGCCCGGCTTCGACTCGCAATAATGGACCAGCAAATTCTGGCTGCGGGTGTACCAACTGCGGCCGTTGGCGTCGTCCTCGATCGGATCCTGCTGATAATAGAGGTCGTAGGTCGCGGGCGTCGTGGTCGTGCCCGAGTCGCGCTGCGGTGCGAGCGCGGACCGGGGATCAGTCTTGTCGTACATTCAGGCTACCTCTTCACCATGCTGGAATTGCTCGGCGACAAGGCCGGGTCGCTAAAGCATAACATGATAAGTATAAATCCGGGTCGAAGCTGTCAACGCGGCCGCCCGTGACCACGCCGGCGATGGCGCAGTTCTTCAGGGGACTTCCGCGGGCTCCAGCGTCCGGCCCTTGACGAGGTCGGCCGCTTTCTCGCCGATCATCATCGTCGGGACGTTGGTGTTGCCGGACGGGTCATCGGGCATCACCGAGGCGTCCGCCACCCGCAGCCCCTCGATACCCCGCACCCGCAGCTGCGCGTCAACCACCGCGAGATCGTCGGTGCCCATGCGGCAGGTGCCGACGGCATGATGGCGATGTTCCGCCTGTTGGCGGATGGCTTCGGCCAGCTCGGCATCGGACTTGAGATGGCCGCCGGGCAGCAGCTCCTCGGCGATCAGATTGCTGAGCGGATCCTGGCTGAAGATCTCCCGGCTCAGCTTCACCGCGTTCACCATCGAGTCCATGTCGGCCGGCTCGGTGAACATGTTGAACCGGATCCGGGGCAGATCGAGCGGGTTGGAGGAGCGCAGGCGCACCCAGCCCCGCGACAGGGCGTGCAGGATGCCGACCCGCGAGGTGAAGGCGAAGATCGGCGGCCGGGTAATTCCGGGGAACCAGAGCTCCGCATGCTGGTGGACCGGCATGGTGATGATCTGGACGTCGGGGCGCTCCAGCTCCGGCCGCGTCCGCAGGAAGATGTTGGCGACGGTGCCCGCGGTCGCGAACGGCCCTTCGCCGAACAGCGCCCAGCGCATGACCGCGAGGGTGGCGCGATCCAGCCGCAGGTGGCGGGTGAGGCCGAGCTTGCCCCTGGTCCGGTAGATGTTGAGCAGGTTGGGATGCTCCTGCAGATTCTCGCCGACGCCCGGCAGGTCCTGGACCACGTCGATGCCGACCGAGCGGAGGTGGTCGGCGGGGCCGATCCCCGACAGCATCAGCAGTTGCGGGGAGCTGTAGGTGCCCGCCGACAGGATGACTTCCCGGTCGGCGCGGACCTGCTCGAGCTTGCCCTTTCGCATATATTCGACGCCGATCGCCCGGCCGCCCTCGATCAGGACGCGCATCGTCTGGGCATGGGTGAGGACGGTGAGGTTGGGCCGCGCCTTCATCGCCGGATGCAGATAGGCGCGAGCCGTGCTGGCGCGCCGGCCTCCGTTGGTGGTGATCTCCACCCGGCTGATGCCTTCCTGCTCGGCACCGTTGTGATCGAGGCAGACCGGCAGGCCCGCATTGGCGGCGGCGCGCACCAGATGGGGGAAGAAGGCCTCGGGAATGTCGACGGGGACATTGCCGACCGGCCCCTCGTCGCCGTGATAGAGGCTGGGTCCCCGCCAGCTGCGCTCCAGCTTCTTGAAATAGGGAAGGACGTCGCGATAGGCCCAGCCTTCCAGTCCCTTCTGGCGCCACATGTCGAAATCGTGCCGGCTGCCGCGCACGTTGATCATGGCGTTGATCGAGGAGCAGCCGCCCAGCGTGCGGCCCCGCCAGATCGGCAGCGTGCGGCCGCCGAGTCCCGGTTCCGGCTCGGTCTCATAGGGCCAGACGAACGCCTTGTTGGTCGCGACCTTGGGAAAGGCGATCGGCATCGGCATGAACGGATGATTGTCCCGCCGCCCGGCCTCGAGCATCAGGACGGAAACGTCGCGCTCTTCACTGAGGCGCGCGGCGACGATCGATCCGGCAGAACCCGAACCCACCACGATATAATCGAAAGCCTTCATCGCCGTGGAAGCCCGATGGTGGAATCGGCCATCGATACTCCACCCGGAGCGCGGGCCACAGCCGTCACATTCCTACTCACTCAATCTCCCCCGTCTGGGCGGCCGCGACTCATCCCCGCGAGAATCGGGTTGTGCTCTGCCGGAAGCTGCGTATAAAACTTCACACGTTAATAATAACGGCCATGGTAGCGGGCAAGGGGGAAGGGCGGGTCGGCCGCAAAATCAGCCGATCGGGCCTTTCGCCCCTGTCCTGCCATGAGGATGAGGAGTTCCATCTTGGAAGCGAACCGGACCGACGATGCCCGCCAACTGCCCAATCTCCGCCGGATCGTCACCGGCCATGACGAGCAGGGGCGGTCGATTGTGCTGATCGACGGGCCCTGTCATTATCATGTGAACATCGGCGGCCGCGGCTTCAACGTGCAGGACATCTGGGAACATGAGTCCGTGCCGACGGTGATCGAGGCGAGCGAGCCCGATCCGACCGAAGGCCCGGTGGACTTCGCAATCCCCGATACGGGCGTCCGGATCCGCATCTCGGACATCCCGCCGACTCCGCCAGGGGCGGAGCCGTTCATGCACCGGACCCAATCGGTGGACTATTTTCATGTCCTCGAGGGCGAGGTGACGATGCTGCTCGACGACGAAGAGCATCGGGTGGTGCTTCGCAAGGGCGACACCCTAGTCCAGCGCGCGACGAATCACGCCTGGCACAACCACACCGATCGGCATTGCCGAGTGCTCATCGTCATGGTCGCCGGCCGGGTGTCGGACACGCTGGAGCAGGTGATTGGGCCGGTGCCGCCCTGGGATCCGCACCGCGGTTCGCGGCGGTGATTGGGCTGAACGGTTCGCCGCGCAAAGCGGCGCGGACGATCCGTTCCGCAGGCGGTTCCCTGGAATCGCCATTGTGCGAAACTAATTATCACGTTAAGCGGATTGGCGTGAAGGTGGAAGGGTGAAGATGGCGACGATTCAAGTGTCCGAGCGCGCAGACCCGTCCGAACGGCCGGAGTTGCTCACCGCGAGCGACGCGACGATCGAGGATGCGGTCGAACATGGGGACCCGATGGTGCTGCGCGGGCTGCTTTACCAGCTCACCGGCGATCCTGAACTGAAGGATATGGCCCTCAAGACCGCGCGCGTCGGCCGGGCGGAAAGCGTGATGCCGGCCGGCGATGCCGAAGTTGCGATGGTGCGGCGCAAGGCGGTCGAATTCCTCAAGCGCTATCGCGATTCCGGCGCCGGGCCGATCGATCCCGGGCCGCTGGAGCGGCTGCCGGAGAGCCTTGCCCTCATCGTCGGTGAGACGATCAAGAGCGAGGCGCTCGACCTGATGGTCGAGGAAACCGCGCTCGACCCCTGGGCGCGCTCGCTGCGCTGGAGCAGGAAGCCGGATCCCGAGCGGCTCGAAAATTTCAAGGTGACGGTCATCGGTGCCGGCATGGGCGGGCTCAACGCCGCCTTGCAGCTGAAGCGCGCCGGCATCCCCTATCAGGTGATCGAGAAGAATGCGGGCGTCGGCGGTACCTGGTACGAGAATCGCTATCCCGGCGCCCGTGTCGACACGCCGAGTCGAAGCTATACCAATCTGTTCGGCGTCGATTTTCCCTGTCCCTACCCCTACGGGACCTACGCCGAGAATCAGAAATATTACGATTGGGTCGCCGACGAATTCGACCTGCGCAAGGACATCACCTTCAATACCGAGGTGCATTCGCTGCGGTGGGACGAAGCTTCGGCGCAGTGGGAGATCCAGGCTTCGGGGCCCGACGGCAAGCAGCAGACGGTGCGCTCCAATGCGGTGATCAGCGCGGTCGGTTTCCTCAATCGCCCGAACATGCCCGACATCGAGGGGATGGACGCGTTCGAGGGACGGTCCTGGCACACCGCTCGCTGGCCCGACGATGCGGATCTCCGCGGCAAGCGCGTCGCCGTCATCGGTACCGGCTGCACCGGCTATCAGCTGATCCCGGAGATCGTGCCCGACGCGGCCCATGTCACGGTCTTCCAGCGTACGCCGCAATGGCTGTTCCCGGTGCCGGGCTATCTCTCGCCGACGCCGCCGCAACTCCTGTGGCTGGACCGGAACTTGCCCTTTCACACGAACTTCATGCGCTTCCGCACCTTCTACGGGGCGGGTCCAGACTTCGTGCGCATGTTCGACATCGATCCGAACTTCAAGGACCCCCATTCGGTCAGCGAGGTCAACAAGGCCGCGCGCGAACGCAGCATCGAGTTCCTCAGGAGCAAGCTCGATGATCCGAAGCTCGTCGAGATCATGACCCCGAACCATCCGGTCTGGTCGGCGCGCCCAGTGGTGGTGGACCCGGAATATTGCATCCTCGATGCGCTCCAGGCCGACAATGTCACCCTGGTCACCGGCGGCATCAGGCGGATCAACCGGACCGGCATCGAAGCCGCGGACGGCAGCCAGCATGACGTGGACGTGATCGTCTATGCCACCGGCTTCCGTGCCAATGATTTTCTCTATCCGATGTCGATCGCCGGCCGTGACGGCACGACCATCGCGGACCTGTGGGCCGAGGAGGGCGCGCGCGCCTATCTCGGGTGCATGATCCCGGGCTTTCCCAATCTGTGGACGCTCTACGGTCCGAACACCAACGGCGGCCTGCCCGTCGCCCAGTTCCACGAGGTTACGACGCTCTATGCCCTGAAATGCATGGAGCATCTGATCCTCGAAGGCAAAGCCGCCGTCGAGGCTAGGGAAGACGCCTATTGGCGGTACAACCGCATCGTCGATGAGGGAAACAGCAGGAAGGTCTGGGCGGACCCCCGGGCCCACAATTACTGGTGGACCAAATATGGCCGGTCGGCGTCGCAGATTCCGTTTACCGGCTATGAAGTGAGGGAATTCCTGCAGCGTCCCGACTTCGCCGATCTCGAAGTCCGCTGAACGAGCGGCGCGACAATAACAGCAACGCGGATCCGGGGAGGGGTGCGATGAGCGCGATTTCGGAAGACTATGATGCCGTCGTCATAGGGGCCGGCTTCTCGGGGCTGTACATGCTGTACAAGCTCCGCGAGATGGGGCTGCGCACCCGCGCCTATGAGGCGGGCGAAGGCGTCGGCGGCGCCTGGTACTGGAACCGCTATCCCGGCGCGCGTTGCGACTCCGAAAGCTATTTCTACTGCTTCTCCTTCTCCGACGAGCTGCTGCAGGAATGGACCTGGTCGGAGCGCTTTCCCGCGCAGCCGGAGATCGAGCGCTACCTCAACTTCGCCGCGGACCGCCTGAACCTGCGGCCCGACATCCAGTTCAACACCAGGGTCACTGCCGCCATCTACGACGAAGCCACGATGCGATGGACGGTCGAGACCAGCGCCGGGGATCGTGTGAGCGCGCGCTACGTCGTCAGCGCGATCGGCGGTCTCACCACCGCCAACCTTCCCGACATTCCGGGGATCAAGGATTTTCGAGGCGAATGGTACCACACCGGCCAGTGGCCGAAACATGAGGTCGACTTCGCCGGCAAGCGCGTCGGCGTCATCGGCACCGGATCGACCGGAACCCAGCTGATCCCGGTCGTCGCGAGCAAGGCGGCGGCGCTCACCGTGTTCCAGCGCACGCCTGCCTATATCATGCCGGCCCGCAATGCGCCGCTCGATCCCGAATTCGTCGAGGACGTGAAGGCCAATTATCCGGAGATCTGGCGCAAGGCGAAGGCTTCGCGCGGCGGCATGCCGTTCGATCCGCCCGTGCTCGATTTCGACGATGTCAGCGAGGAGGAGGCCCGCCGCCTGTACGAGGAGGCCTGGGAACGGGGCGGCGTCCGGGTGCTTCAGGTGTTCAAGGACGTCTACAGCAACCCCAAGTCGAACGAATTCGCGGCCGAATTCTTCCGCAGCAAGGTCCGTCAGATCGTTAAAGATCCGGCGACCGCGGAAATATTGTCGCCCAAGGGCTATCCGGTGGGCGCCAAGCGCGTGGCGCTGGACACCAATTATTACGAGACCTTCAACCTGCCCCATGTGCGGGTGGTGGACGTGAAGGCGACTCCGATCAGCCGCATCACGCCGGAGGGCATACGGGTCGGCGACACCGACCATCCGCTCGACATGATCATCTTCGCGACCGGCTACGACGCGGTCACCGGCTCGTTCCGGGCGATCGACGTTCGCGGCCGCGGCGGGGTCCGGCTCGCCGACCGGCTGGAGGAGGGGCCACGTTCCTATCTCGGCCTCGGCTTCGCCGGCTTCCCCAATCTGCTGACGGTGAACGGGCCGTGCAATCCGGCGCTGTCGACCAACGTTCCCGTCTCGATCGAGCATGACGTCGAATGGATCGCCGACTGCATCGCCTATCTGGAGAAGAACCGGATCAAGGCGATCGAGCCCACCGAGGAAGCCGAAGAGGCCTGGGTGCGCAACACCCAGGAGCTGGTCGAAGGCACGATCTTCGAACAGGCCGATTCCTGGCAGTTCGGCTCGAACGTTCCCGGCAAGCCGCGCCGCTTCCTGCTCTGGCTCGGCGGCCACAGCGCCTTCCGCGAGAAGTGCGCCGAGGTCGCCGGGGCAGGCTATGAGGGCTTCGCCCTGACCTCCTGATCCCGGCTCAGTTCCCGGCGGGCGTGTTGGTGATCGGCCTCACGACGCGGCGTGCGAACCGCCAGCGGTCGTCCTCGCGCACCAGCTCGTCCTCATAGCGCGCCGACATGGCGGCGACCGGCCGGCCGTCCGGGCCGGGCACCATGAACAGCGACATGGAATTGGCGCGGGCGCGGTCCGGGCCTTCGAACGTCACCACTTCGTTGAAGAAGAGGTGGAAGTTCGGCTGGCGGAAGCCCTGGGCATTGGCTTCGAACAGCGTGCGCAGCAGGTCCGCCGCGGCCGGCCCCCTGGTCTCGCTGCCATTGCCGGCGACATAGAGGCCGTCGTCGCCGAACAATCTGGCGAATCCGTCGAAGTCGCGGCTGTCCAGCGTCGTGCCATATTCGACCATGAGCGCATGGATCGCCGCGCGGTCCGCGACTTCGTTGCGCTGGGCCTCGGCCGGCTGGGTAAAGACCAGCAGCGCCAGGGCGCCGAAGAAAGCCAGGCGGCTCATTGTCCGGAACTCCTCTCTGCCATCCGCTTCTGCCATTCCTCGGGCGTCGGCATCACCGGAAAATCGACCCGGCGCAGGATCTTCCACTTTCCGTCCTCGCGGATCAGCACGTCCTCGTAGCGGCCCGAGAGGGTCGGCACCGGCCGGCCGTCCGGACCGCGCCGGATCAGCAGATGGCGCGATCGCGCCTCCGCCCGGTCGCCCTGGACGTCCACCTGGATATTGGTGGTGAGGTGGAGGCTTTCCCGATTGGGCCCGCTGACCGGCCGATTGGCGAACAGCCCTTCCAGCAGCTCCCGGATCTCGCTCGGTCCCTTGCGAACGATCGATCCGTTGATCCATTCCCCGTTCCTGGCGAACAGGGCGACATAAGCGTCGATGTCGCGGTGATCGAGCGCCCAGTGATAGTCGACGAGGATGCGCCGGATCTCCAGCTCGTCTTCGGCGCGCTGGAGACGCTGCTCGATCGAGGCTTCGGTGGCAGGGGCGGCAGCGATGACGGCATGGTGGCCGGGCAGGGCGCCGGCCAGCAGCAGCGTCAGGGCGATGGCGGTGCGCTTCATTGTCCGCTCCGCTGCGCCGAGAAGATCTTCCGCCATTCCTCGGGGGTCGGCATGATGTCGTCGGCGACGCGGCGCCGGATCTTCCATTCCCCGTCCTGCCGCACGAGCTCGTCGCGGTAGACGCCGGCCAGCCCGGGCGTCGGCGACCCGTCGGGACCGCGCATCACCACCAGATAGCGGGAGGTGGCTGTGGCGCGGTCGCCGTCGAGGTCGATCCGCGGGTTGCTGATCAGATGATAATTGGTCCGGTTCGGTCCGCTCCCGGTGCCGACGGTCTTTTCCAGCATCTGGCGGATCGCCGCCTGCCCCTTGTGGCTGCCGGCCGAATTGGTCCATTCGCCGTCGGGCGTGAACAGGGCGACGTAGGCATCGAAGTCGCGGCCGTCGAGGAAGGCGGCATAATCGACGAGGATCCGCCGGATCGCCAGATTGTCCTCGACGCGTTGCATGCGCGCTTCGACGCTGTCGGGCGCTGCCTGCGCCGCCAGCGGTACGGGAGCTGCGGCCAGCGCCGCCGCCAGGAACCATCGGATCGTCATCATTCTCTATCCTCCCCTTGCAAGTATAGAGCGGCTGTTGGCCGGGACGCGCGGGGTGTTCCCCGTCACGCCGCGTCGGCCGGTGTTCGCGGCCTCAGGTCCAGATCGGGGTCGAGCGCGACATCGCCGTCGATCGGAACCCCCGCCGTATTGAGGAACATCGCCAGCATCGCGAAATGGCCGACGACGAAGATCGCGTCCATGCACTGGCGATCGTTGAAATGGGTCGAGAGACTGTCCCAGACATCGTCCGGCACGAAGAAATCGGAGATCAGGGCATCCGCCGTCGCGATCAGCGCGGCGTCCGCCGCGCTCCAGGCGCGTTCGCTCGGCGGGCGCTTCAGCGCTTCCATCTCCTCGGCGCTGAGCCCCGCCTTCTGGCCATAGGGAATGTGACGCGACCAGACATAGCCGGATTTGACCAGCCAGGCGGTGCGCAGGGCCAGTATCTCCCGCTCCCGTTCGGGAAGCGGATTGCGTTCGATCATCACATAGGTCGCCCAGGTGCGGAATGCCTTCAGCGCGACCGGGTGGCGGACCAGCGCGCGCGACACTCCGAAGTCGGCGCCGATCTCCCGGAACGGGGCGATGATCGCTTCCTGTTCGGCGTCGAGCTGGTCGTCGGTCAGCGGCGGCAATCGCGGAATATTCGTGCGCATCGTCCTCTCCTTCCTGCGGTCATCCCCGTGGGATCGGGCCGGCGGAGCGCCTGCTCTCGGCGCTTCCCTGCCGCTATTGTGCGAGGAAGCCGCCGTCGACGACCAGGGTCTCGCCAAGCACCAGGTTGGATCGCGGGCTCGCCAGCCACAGCACCGCGTCCGCGATTTCGGAAGGCTCTCCGAAACGCCCGATCGGCAGGCCTTTTCGGATGAGCGCGTCCGGGAAGGGATCGACGAATTTGCCCGTATTCTTGCCCAGCGGGGTCTTGATGGCTCCCGGCGCGATCGCGTTGATGCGCACGCCGGTCTGCGCCAGTTCGAGCGCGACGGTGCGGGTGATGCCGACGATCCCGTGCTTGGACGCCACATAGGGCACGCCGCCAGGGGCGCCCGCGAAAGCGACGTTCGAGGTCGTGTTGATGATCGATCCCTGGTTGCGCGGGCGCATGTGACGCACCTGGGCGCGCACGCACAGCCAGATGCCCTTCAGGTTGACCGCGATCACCCGGTCCCAGTCTTCCTCGCTGGTCTCCTCGACCGGCCGGAAGGGCGATCCGATGCCGGCATTGTTGAACCCGACGTCGATGCCGCCGAACGTTTCGATCACATGCGCGTGCGCGGCATCGACCGCTTCCGCGTTGGAAACGTCGACCTCGCGGGTGATCACTTCGGCACCCAGGGCGCGGAGCGCCTTCTCCGCTTCGGCGAGCTGCTCCGCATTCCAGTCGAAGATCGCCAGGCGCGCGCCTTCGCGTGCGAAGGCTTCGGCGCAGGCGAAGCCGATTCCCCGCGCGCCGCCCGTGATGACGACGGACTTGTCCTTCAGTTCCAGATCCATGCCAGACCCCCGTGCTGTTCTGCCGGCCTCGTCCAGTTCGACATGCAAATCCGGCCTCGTGACAAAAGATAACATGATAAGTATGTCGGTGCGGCAGTGCTGTCAACGAACCCGCGGGTCGCGGATCAGGGATCACGGATCGTGACGGCCGGTCGGCGGCCCGGTCGCGCCGCCTGGACGAACGACAAGGATGAGGGGAGATCGGGAAATGCGTCGAGTAAGCGTGAAGAAGGCCGTGGTCCTGGGCGCAGCGTTGCTGGTGACGGCCGGGCCGCTTGCCGGATTGGGTAAAGCCGCACCGGAAGTGGCTGCCGATGCGCCGGTCTCCTGGGCGCCCGCCCCCAATTCGATCGTCAATCCGTCCGTGAACAGCGACGGCGCCGCATGGGTGCCATTTCGGACACGGCCCGTGAGGCCTTCGGTCGACGAGCGGCTCGACGATCCCGTTCTCCACGGGGCCATCGACGTGCATGCGCATTTGGCGCCGGATTCCTACGCTCGGCTGGCGGATGCGTTCGAAATCGCAAAGCTGGCGCACGAGCGCGGGCTGCGCGGCATCGTGCTGAAGAATCACTGGACCGAGACGGCGGGCACCGCCTGGCTCGTCCGCAAATATGCCGGCGCTCCCGGGCTGGAAGTGTTCGGGGGCCTTTCACTCAACGTGCCGGTCGGCGGCATCAACCCGCAGGCGGTGCGCTATTTCGCCGAGGTGGAGGGGCGTCATGGCCGGATCGTGTGGATGCCGACCCACGATGCCGAGACCGAGGTCAAGTTCCACAAGTCGAGCCACCCTTATGTGGTCGTCTCGAAGGACGGGAAGCTGCTGCCGTCGGTGCTGGAGGTGCTCGACCTCATCGCCCACTATGACCTCACGCTGGCCACCGGCCATGTCTATGCGGAGGAGATGGTCCAGATCGTGGCCGAAGCGAAGAAGCGCGGGATCGACCGGATCATCATCACCCATCCCGCCATGGGCCCGATGTACACCAATCCGACCATCGATCAGCTCAGGGAAGTGGTCGGCCATGGCGCCTATGTCGAAGTCGTGGCGTCCGCGCTCATCAACCCCGATTTCCGCCAGAACAGCATCTCGCTGATCCGGACGCTCGGGCCCGAACATTTCATCGTCTCGAGCGATGCCGGACTGGCGGGCTGGTACAACCACACCGATGCCCTGGTCCATGCGGCCCGCTTCCTGCGCGAAGCCGGGTTCGGCGAGGACGATCTGAACCTGATGTTCAAGGACAATCCGGCAAAGGTGCTCGGCCTGCCCGTGAGGCAGGGATGAGGGGGAGGAGCCTGCCGCCGGCAACGCACGACGTGGCGGACCGCACCACATGACCCGGATGCTGCTCACTCGCGCGGCTTTCGATCGCGTCCAGCCGCAGCTCGGCGCGCTGCAGGACCGGCTCGAATGGATCCTGATGGAGCGCCACGGCAGCCTCGATTACCGCGGGCGGACCGTGGCGCCGCGCGACGCCGGCGCGGAATGCGCCTGGGTCAGCCACGACCTCTTCACCGATGGACTGGTGCCGCGTTTCTCCGATGTGCTTCGGGAACAGGATGGGCTCGCCTGGGTCCAGAGCGCGGGCGCAGGGTTCGATCATCCGATGTTCGCCATGCTCGCCGGAATGGGCGTGCGCCTGACGACGAATCACGGCCAGGCAGTCGGCATGGCCGAATATGTGCTGTGGGGCGTGCTCGATCACTTCCAGGGCGGCAGGATGCTGGAGGATGCGCAGGCGCAGCGCCGGTGGACGAAGTGGCGATCGCGGGAGATCAGCGGGTCGCGCTGGCTCGTCATCGGCTTCGGCGCGATCGGCGAAGCCGTTGCCCGCCGCGCGAAGGCGTTCGACGCGCATGTGACCGGCGTTCGCCGGCGACCGCAGCCGTCTCCCTTCGCCGACGCGATGGTCACGCCCGATCGGCTGTTCGATTGCCTGGGCGAGAGTGATGTGGTGGTACTGTGCGTTCCGCACAGCCGGGATACCGCCGATATGGTGGATGCGAAATTTCTCGCCGCGATGAAGCCTGGTTCGGTGTTCGTCAACGTCGGCCGCGGCAGCCTCGTCGACGAGGCTGCGCTGCTCGAGGCGCTCGATTCCGGCACGCCCGAGCATGCGGTGCTCGACGTGTTCCGACAGGAGCCGCTGCCGCCCGATAGCCGTTTCTGGGATCATCCCCGGGTCACCGTCACGGCGCATACCTCGGCCCTCAGTTCGGGGCTCGAGGCGCGCAGCGACAGGATATTCCTGGACAATCTCGCCCGCTACCTCGCGGGCGAGCCGTTGCTCAACGAAGTGCCTGCGTCCGAAGTCCTGGCCTCGGCCGCAGGCTGAACGTCACGCGAGCGGATTCTCGCGCGGCGATTCGCCGCTGATCTCGTTGAAGATCCTGCGATGGGTGAAGCGCCAGCCGTCGGCGGTGCGGATCAGATCGTCCTCATAATAGCCATAGGCGGCGACATAGGGCCAGCGTTGGAGATTGTCGTTGTTGAGGTCGAGCCAATAGGCCCAGGCACGGGCCTTGTCGCCCTGGATGTCGAACACCCGATTCATCACGAAATGGCGCAGCTGGAAGGGCTTGCGCTGGCCTGCGGCGGCGGAGAGTTTGTCGTAGAACTCGCCGATCCGCACGCAGGCGGTCCGGATCGCATCGCGTCCCTCGGCCTTGCCTTCCGGCCATTCGAGGACCGCATCCTCCGTGAACAGGGAGGCGTACATATCGGCATCGTGCCAGTCGAGCGCATACATGTAGCGGCTCTGCATCTCGCCGATCACCATCTTGTCGATCACCTCCTGAAGCGCGGCGGGATCCGGTTGTGCACTCATCTGACTCTCCATGCTTGCATCGTGCGCCCGACGGTCGTACGACCCTGGGCGATAGTTAACATGTTCACCGTGCAACAACTTGCCGGTGCGTGCAAGAGCCGAGCCGGATTCGTCCGATTGGGCGGGCAGGCAGGTACGTTTCAGAAAGGGGATGAGGATGAACGTAATGCAGGGACAACAGTCCAACCGAACCGAAGCGCTGCTGCAGGAACTGCTCGATCGAATCGCGATCGAGGAATTGTTCACCCGTTATTATTCGGGGCTCGACGCCCATGATCCGGAAGGCTTCGGCAAATTCTTCGTCGAGGATGCGGAGCTGGACGTCAACGGCACCATCGCCCGCGGCCATGCCGAGATCGCCGATCTCTATCGTCGCGTCGCCGCCGACAAGCCGCGGCTGACGGGCACGTTCCGTATGCTGCTCAACAATCTGGTGATCCAGCTGAACGGCAATGTCGCCACCGCCCAGATGCTGTGGACTCAGCTGCTCAACGACACGATCAAGGGTCCGCCGCGCCTCATCGAACAAGGCCGCGAGTTCGACCGGCTGGAGAAGCGGGAAGGGCGCTGGCTGATCACCCGGCGCGTCGTCATCGCCGATTCCGGCCTGCCTGACCTGTTCGACCAGACCTACACGCCGCGCGCGGATTTCCGGCTCCCGCTGGATTAAGTCCCGAAGGGGCTCCGCGGCGCGGAGCCCCTCCGTTGGAGCCAGTCGAAGCGCGCTCGCTTCTTTCGGTTCAGGCCACCTGGTGGTCGGCCAGCGTCTCGAGCGCGCGTACCATCGCCGAATGGTCCCAGTCGGCGCCGCCGTGAGCAACGCAGGCCGAGAAGAGCTGCTGCGCCGAAGCCGTGTTCGGCAGCGAGAGGCCGAGCGCCTTCGCGCCGGACAGCGCCAGGTCGAGATCCTTCTGGTGCAGGCGGATCCGGAATCCCGGATCGAAGGTGCGCTTGATCATGCGCTCTCCATGCACTTCCAGGATCCGGCTCGAAGCGAAGCCGCCCATCAACGCCTCGCGCACCTTGGCCGGATCGGCGCCGGCCCTCGATGCGAACAGCAGGGCCTCGGAGACGGCCTCGATGTTGAGCGCGACGATGATCTGATTGGCGACTTTCGCGATCTGACCCGAACCGGGGTCGCCGATCAGGGTGATGTTCTTTCCCATCAGTTCGAGGATCGGCTTGATCCGGTCGAACGTCTCGGGCCTTGCGCCGACCATGATGGTGAGCGATGCCGCCTTGGCGCCGACCTCGCCGCCGGAAACCGGCGCGTCTGCATAGGCGCTTCCCAGCGCCTCGATCCGGGCAGCGAAACCCTGCGTCGCGATCGGATCGATCGAGCTCATGTCGATCACCGTCTTGCCGGCGCCGAGCCCGGACGCGACTCCGTCCGGCCCGAACAGCACCTCTTCGACCTCCGGTGTGTTCGGCACCATGGTGATGACGAGGTCGGCCGCCCGCGCGATCTCCGCGGAGGTTTCGCACAGCGTGGCCCCGCCGTCGATGAGTTCCTGCGGCGGCGGCGATTTGCGCTTCAACAGGAAAAGCTCGTGTCCGGCCGCCTGCAGATGGCCTGCCATCGGCCTCCCCATGATTCCGGTTCCGATGAATCCGATTTTCATTTGTCCACTCCGCTTGCCGAGATCGGCGATTGTGATTGCTGTCGGGTCGTCGGTGGCTGGCTTGGTCAGCCCTCTACCGACTGGAGATAGGGGGCGGCCCAGGCCAGGCCCTCGATGGTCCCGTTGACGGGGATATACTCGCAGCCGACGAATCCGTCGTAGCCCAGGCGGTCCAGGTGGCCGAGCAGGAAGGGATAGTTGATCTCGCCCGTGCCTGGTTCGCCGCGCCCGGGATTGTCGGCGATCTGCACGTGGCCGATCGCGGGCAGCAGCCGTTCGATCGTGCGGGCCAGATGACCCTCCATGATCTGCATGTGATAGACGTCATATTGCAGCCGGACGTTCGGCCGCGCGGCCTCTTCGATGACGCGCATCGCCGCCGCGGTCGTGTCGTAGAAATAGCCCGGGATGTCGACGCGGGTGTTGATCGGCTCGACGAGGATATCGATGCCGTCGCCGGCCACGAGATCCGCCGCAAAGCGGATGTTGTCGATCAGGGTTTCGCGGCACGCTGCCTGGTCGAGGCCTCCGGTCTTCCCGGCCATCAGGTGCAGGCGCTTGCAGCCGAGCTGCCGGGCATAGTCCAATGCAAGGGAGGCACCTTCGCGGAATTCCGCCACCCGGTCGGGATGGGCCCCGATCCCGCGCTCGCCTTCCGCCCAGGCCCCAGCCGGCATGTTGAACAGAGCGAGTTCGAGGCCGTGGTCGGCGAGCTGTGCCGCCACCGCCTCCTTCGTCTCGCCATAGGGAAACATGAATTCGACGGCGCGGAATCCCGCCTCGGCGGCGGCGGCGAAGCGGTCGAGGAAGGGAAGGTCGCCGAACATCAGCGACAGATTGGCGGCAAGCCTGACCATCGGCTCCTGTGTCTCCTTTGCTGGGCCTTTCCGGGCCGGGCGGCCCGGAGGCGGGTCGTCAGCCGAGGATCCGGCGGAGGAACCGCCCGACTTCGGCATTGATCTCGTCATGCTCTGGCGCATCGCCGCGGCCGAAGGCGCCGTGCGGCATCGCTTCCCACACGTGCAGCTCGGCGTCGATGCCGGCTTCGCGCAGCTTGCGGTGCATCATTACGCTGTTGGACAGGAACAGGTCGCGCGTGCCGGACTGGATCAGCGTCGGCGGAAATCCCTTGGTGAATTCGGCGAACAGCGGCGACAGATAGGGATCGCGCAGATCGTGTCCGTTGGCATAGAGCGCGTTGCATTCGGGCAGTGGGCCCTTGAGGATCACGTCCAGGTCCGCGTTGGTGCGAAAGGTGTCGCCCGACTCGGTGAGGTCGACTTCGGGCGTGAGCAGTACGGCGCCGGCAGGCATCGGGATGCCCCGGTCGCGCATCATCAGAATCGCTGCCGCGGCCAGATTGCCGCCGGCAGATCCGCCGCCAATCACGATCCGGGACGGATCGACGGTCTCGATCAGCGCCTTGTAGACGGCCACGCAATCCTCCGGCGCGGCCGGGAAGGGATGATCGGGCGGCATCCGATAGTCGACCGATACGCACCGCATCTGGAAGGAGTCGGCATAGCGGGCGCCGAGAACCTTGGCGAAGGTGCCCCCGCCGACGACGAATGCGCCGCCGTGGATGAACAGGTAAATCGGGGCGTCGGACGCGGTACCGCCTTCCGGGCGGCAATCGTGGCAGAGCACGCCGCCGATATGGGTCGTCTCGATCGTCGCCTTCACCTTGGCGAGAATCGGCGGCGCCATATCGTCCCACAACGCGTCGGCCGACGCGATCTGCTTGCGCCAAGCTTCCTTGTCGTCGGGCGACGGCCAGGTCATGCGCGGCTGTGCGGCCCATTCGGAAAGGAATCGCTGCGCCTCCGGGCTGATCGTCGGCGGCGGCGGGATGTCGCGCGCGCTCAGATGGACGGGGGTGTAGCTCGCTTCATTGTCGGCCATCGGACTCTCCCTGCTGCTTCACTTTTCCGCGTGATCCCCGGCGCGAACCGCTTTGCTGTTCCGGGCGCACCGGCCTCACATGCGATCCATCGCCCGCCTTCACCCGCCTGTCGAGAATCGACTTGGATTCGCTGGATAAGGGGCGGACAATCGCGTCGACGATTTTCGCCCCGCCAGCATTAATACGTTAAATATTTTTCCGGGGATCGCAACAGCCTCGCACAAGATCGTTGTGCGATACACCTATTGGGTCGGCTTCGCGCCGCGTCCGACGGACCTCCGCGCGTCGGGTCAAAGGGCAGGAAATCAAGGAATTCCTCTTGGTTCTAGTGACTTTTGTGCACAGCAATGGCGCTGGATCGAACCGGGCGCGAGCGCAACCGCTGCAAGACGGACTGCGGCGTTTTGGACACACTTCCCAAGTTTGCGTCCGGAACCGCGTTGACAGGCGTTCGGGACGTTTATAGTTATCATGTTATGTATCGCGCAACCGCCGCGATGCATGTCTGCGCGCGAGCGTCACGGTCAGATGGCGCCATGCATGAGGAACAACAGCGGGGTGGAGGGGAGTACGATCATGACATTATGGGGAGGTTCTCGTCTTTCGGAGGCGGCCGGCCGGCTATTGCTCGGCGGCAGCTGCATGGCTGCGATTGTCAGCCTGTCCCAACCGGCACTGGCCCAGGATGCGGCGGCGGCGCCGGCTCCTGCGCAGGCCCAGGATAGCGGGGTCGAGGAGATCGTCGTCACGGCACGCTACGTGGCGGAAAATATCCAGGATACGCCGATCGCGATCACGGCCAAGAGCGAGGAGCAGCTCAAGGCGGCAAACGTCACGAATATCGGCACGCTCGGCGCGGTCGTCCCGAACCTGCTGACGGTTCCCGGCGACTCCCAGGGCGCCGGCACCCCGATCATCTCGCTGCGCGGCGTCCAGCAGGGTGCGAATTCCAACTCGAGCCTGGCCATACCGCCTGCCGTCGCCATCTATAGCGACGATGTCTATCACTCGACCACGGCCGGTTCGGAGCTGGACTTCACCGACGTGGTGCAGGTCGAGGTCAATCGCGGTCCGCAGAGCACCCTGTCGGGTAACGCTTCGATCGGCGGCTCGATCAAGCTCTATACGCAGGACCCGAAGGGCGACGGCTCCGGCTACATCACCCTGGGCTACGGCACGCGCGACTATATGGAGGCTGGCGGCGCGATCGACATCGGCATCACGCCGACGCTTGCCGTGCGCGCCTTCGGCCATTTCGAGCGGCAGCGGGGTTTCGGCAACCGCCTCGACTTCACCTGCATGATGGACAAGCTCGGCACGCCCGAGCTGGCCGGCTCCATTCCCTATTTCCAGCCGGATTCAGGCAGGAAGGACTGCGTGATCGGTCATACCGGCGGCGGCAAGAAGGCCGTCGGTCAGGTCAAGCTCAAATGGGATCCGACCGACAATATCTCGCTGCTCCTGACCGCGCGTCATCGCGAAGAGGATATGGAGGAGACGCCCGAGGTCACGCTCGGCTTCGGAACCCCCTGCGTGCAGCCGGTCGACGGCTACCCGAACGGTCTCGGGCCGCAGCCCTGCCTGTCCGGCGCCGCCAACCAGGCTTATTATCTTGCGGCGTACAAGGTCTTCGGAGTTCTTCCGGACGATCGCTTCGTCGTGCCGGAACGGAGCGGCGGCATTTACGACACCTACGCCACCAATTGCCGCCCGATGATCGACACGTCGGTCGTCGTCGGCAACCAGGGCTTCGCACCCGACTATCCGGTCGGCATGTGCTACGAGCCGCGCAAGACCGCAGACCACACGTTGCTGTCGGGCAAGCTGACCGCCGGCCTCACCGACACCGTCAACATGACGGCGATCGGCGCGTACACCAAGTACAGCAATGAGTTCACCCAGAACGGCGACCAGTCGCCGCTCGGCATCGTCCTCACCCACTTCAACAACCGGGACGAAATGTGGTCGGGGGAGCTGCGTTTCGACGGCAAGCTGCTCGATGACCGGCTGTCCTGGGTTCTCGGCGGTTTCGCCGTGAAGACCGACGGCTACCAGGACAATATGGTCAGCTTCGTCAACATCTATCAGCTCAGCCGGGTGCACGGCATCAACAAGTCGCAGTCGATCTTCGCGCACCTCGACTACAACCTCACCGACCGGTGGCGGATTTCGGGTGGCGGGCGCTACTCCCACACCACGATCGCGATCACCATCGACAATCCCCAGGCCGTCTCGGTGCTCGACCCGGTCAAGTCGAAGCAGAACCGGTGGGACTGGCTGATCTCGACCGACTACAAGGTCACGGACGATGTCATGCTCTATGCATCCGCGGCCTCGGGATCGCGTCCTCCGGGCCTCACCACGATCGTGTCCACGGAGCGTCAGCTGACGCCGACGTCGGCGGAAGAGCTGATCAGCTATGAAGCGGGCATCAAGGCCGATCTGTTCGATCGGCGCCTACGGACGAACCTGACGGCCTTCTATCTCGACTATAAGAAGCTCTCGACCGCGGTGCGCGGTACCGAGTGCCGCAACGAGCCGGGGCCGACGGCAACCTGGTTCAACATCGCCCAGGAGGATCCACGCGCGCTCGGACCCGAGTTCTGCGGTCAGTTCCCGGGCGTGCCTGCTCCCATCACCTTCTTCAACAACGTCGGAATTCCAGCGACGGTGAAGGGCTTCGAATGGGAAATCACCGCGATCCCGATCGACGGACTGCGTATCGACTGGTCGGGCGGCTACAACAAGTTCAAGTCGAAGATCGATCCGCCCAATCCGGGATCGCTGGCGCCGGGCAACCACCGCCAGCCGGAATGGAACATGCACGCCAATGTCTCCTATGACATCGAGACCGGTATCGGCACGTTCACGCCGCGGCTGGACTGGAACTGGCAGTCGCAGCAGGATTACGACACGACCCCGCAGGTCGATCCGCCGGATCCGCTGTTCATCATCGATCCCTATTCGCTGTGGAATGCGCAGCTGGCCTATCGTTCGCCCGACGGCGACTGGCAGCTGACGCTCCGGGTCACCAACCTGGCGGACAAATGGTACCACTACCAGGTGTTCCGCGGCACGGTGAACGCGCAAACCCGCGTCGGTGCACCGCGCGAATGGAGGCTGACCCTGCGCAAGAACTTCTGAGTTTGACGGTTCCTCCCTGCGCCCACAGCGCCGTGCCTCAAAACATGGCGCTGTGGGGCTTTTTTCCTGGGAGGACCGGGCCGGTGGATGTCATCCACCCTGTCTGTGCCGCGTGAGAGGCGAGTGACATGACCGAGGGCAAGGGCCGCGCTGCGCTGGAGAAGGAACCCGCGGCAGGGGCGCCGTCCGAGAGGGCAAGCCGCCGTGGCTGGTATTCCGTCATCGTCCTCGCCTTTGTCGTGATGCTGGCGCATATCGACCGCGGCGTCATCGCGCTGTTCGTGGAACCGATGAAGCGCGATCTTTCCCTGTCGGACACCGAAGTCAGCCTGCTGCTCGGCTTCGCCTTCACCTTCCCCTATGTGGTGGTCGGCCTTCCGATGTCGCGCGTGGTCGATCGCGGCGTGCGCAAGCGGCTGATTGCCTTCAGCCTGTCGATATGGAGCGTGGCGACCGCGCTCTGCGGCCTCGCGCAGAATTTCTGGGCCCTGTTCTTCGGCCGCGCGGTCATCGGCGCCAGCGAATCCGTGAATACGCCAGCTACCATATCGATCATCGCGGACGCCGTTCCGCGCGATCGGCTGCCCCGCGCCTATGCCATCTACCACGCCGGCTTCACCGGCGGCGCCGCCATGGCCTTGTTCATCGGCGGGGTGCTCATAGGCCTTCTCGCCGCGGTCGAACCGATCCCGGTTCCCTTCGTCGGCGTGATCCGCAACTGGCAATTGGTGTTCATGATCGTTGGCATTCCCGGCCTGCTGGTTGCCGCCCTGGTGATGGCGACGGTGCCGGAACCGCCGCGCCGGGGGGCGACGAAGCCAGGCGGCTACCCCCTGCGCGAGGTGGTGGGATCACTGAAGAGTCAGCGCGCCCTCCACCTGCGCCTGCTGCCCGGCATGGTGCTGCTGTCAGTCATGACCCAGGCGCTCGTGGCCTGGCAGCCGGCCTTCTACGAGCGGACCTACGGCTGGGGGCCGGAAACCGCCGGTCCGCTGCTCGGCATGGTCGCGCTGGGCAGCTCGGTGATCGGCCTGATCGCCGGCGCCCGGCTGTGCGAATATCTCGGCAAGCGCACTGAGGATGCAAACCTTCGGGTGCTCTTCCTCGCCCAGTTCCTTTCGCTCCCGGTGATGGCGCTCGGGCCGCTGATGCCAAATCCCTGGCTCGCGCTCGCCTGCGGGGCCCTGGGCAGCGTCTTCGGCGTGATGGGCGGGCCGGCGTTCGTGTCCGCGCTCCAGATTGCCACGCCCAACGAGATGCGGGGTCAGGTCAACGTTCTCTATGCGACGCTTGTGAACATCATCGGCGGATCGGTGGGACCGACGCTCACAGGCATATTGACTGATCTCGTCGCTCCGTCGGAGGCGGACCTGCGCTACGTGCTGGTGGCGATCAAGGTCGTGGTCGCGCCGCTGGCGCTGTTCCTCATCTGGAAGGCGATGGCGCCTTACGGGCACATTCATCGCCAGAAGATCGAAGAGGAAGGCCAGGCTTAGGACGGACTTCGGGGGGGCGGGCGCGGGCGGTCCCGACCCCCTCCGATCTCAGGCGGGATCGATCGGTCCCCGCGGCACCGGGATGCCGGGGATGTCGAGCTTGATCCGGTTGAGCGTGCTCCAGCCGGTGAAATAGAGCGTGGTCCAGTCGTCCCCGCCCCAGGCCATGTTGATGGGGGAGGCATCGCTAAGGATGGTGCCGATATGCACGCCCTCGGGGTTGATGACCCAGATGCCGCCCGGGCCGGTGCAATAGAGATTGCCCTCCACGTCGCATTTCATCCCGTCGGGCCAGCCCCGCCGCTTGTCCGGGTTCATGTCGCAGAAGACGCGCTCGCTGCCGAGGTCGAGCATGCCGTTCGTCTCGACATCATAGGCGAGGATATGCTTGCGATAGGTGTTGCTGTCGTTGATGTAGAGGATCTTCTCGTCCGGCGAGAAGCAGAGCCCGTTGGGGTTGATGAGATTGCCGGTGACCCGGTTGATTTGGCTGAGATCGGGCGAGACCCGATAGACGCCGGCGACGTCGAGCTCGGGCGTATGCTCGGGCGGGGTCAGCGGCGGCCGCGGCGGCGGATCGGTGAAGTAGATCGCGCCGTCGGACTTCACGA
>Ga0164243_10001254_pt1 | contig 43649 bp, 41 predicted proteins | sample OricompcompostOP_FD_108781 | JGI IMG/M metagenome (GOLD analysis project Ga0164243, IMG submission 108781) | Organic Plus compost microbial communities from Emeryville, California, USA - Original compost - Organic plus compost (OP) | ecosystem: Engineered > Solid waste > Mixed feedstock >...
CGGTGCCGGCGGACTGCGCGATGTCGAGTTCGCGGTGCAACTGTTGCAGCTGGTGCACGGCCGGGCCGATGAGTCGCTGCGCAGTCCCACGACGCTGAAAGCATTGGAAGCGCTCACCGAAGGCGGCTATGTGGGCCGCCGGGACGGCGCGGCCTTGGAGGACGCTTACGAGTTCCTCAGAACTCTCGAACACCGCATCCAGCTGTACCGGCTCAGGCGCAGCCACATCGTGCCGGACGACGAGGAGGATCTGCGGCGTATCGGCCGCAGCATGGGCTATCGCTCCAACTCGGCCGAGAACCTGGCCAAGGACTGGCAGGCACACCGCCGCATCGTCCGACGGCTGCACGAGAAGTTGTTCTTCCGGCCGCTGCTCGAAGCGGTGTCGTCGCTGCCCAGCGAAGGTCTGCGACTCACACCTCTGGCCGCCGAACAACGCCTTACCGCGCTCGGCTTCCGTGATCCGCTCGGCGCGATGGCGCATATCCAGGCGCTCACCTCGGGTGTCTCGCGCCGCGCATCGATCCAGAAGTCGCTCCTGCCGGCGATGCTGGAATGGTTCGCCGAATCGCACGACCCCGACGCGGGACTGCTGGCGTTCCGCAAGATCTCCGATGAACTGGGCGACTCGCACTGGTACCTGCGCAAGTTGCGCGATGAGGGGGAGAGCGCGGAGCAGCTGGCGCATGTGCTGTCGACCAGCAAGTACGTGACCGACCTGATCCTGCGTGCCCCCGATTCGGTGGCATTGCTCGGCGACGACGACGAACTCATGCCGCGTGAGCGTGAGCGGCTGTTCACCGAGATGGACCTGGCGGTTGAACGGCAACCCGATCCGGCCGCCGCGACCCGCGCTGTGCGGCGCATCAGGCGTCGCGAGCTGTCGCGCATCGGGATCGCCGACGTCCAAGGATCGTTGGACATCCTGCAGGTCGGTGATGCCCTGACCGATATCGGCACGGCGACCCTGCGTGGCGCGCTGAAGGCGTCGATCGCCGCGGTGGAGGCCGACAAAGGTCCGCTGCCGACACGCATGGCGATCGTCCTGATGGGTCGGCTCGGCGGGTTCGAGGCCGGATACGGCTCGGATGCCGATGTGATGTTCGTACACGACCCTCTCGATGGTGCCGATCTGGAGGAGGCCAAGACCGCCGCGATGGCGGTGGCCGTGGACCTGCGCAAGAATCTGGCTGCACCCGGGGACGATCCGCCGCTGGAGGTCGACGCCGAGCTGCGTCCGGAGGGCAAGAACGGCCCACTGGTGCGATCGTTCGACGCCTATCGCTCGTACTACGAGAAGTGGTCGGCGGTGTGGGAGGCGCAGGCTTTGCTGCGCGCGAACCCGTGTGTCGGCGACGAGGACCTGTGTGTCCGGTTCACCGAGCTGATCGATCCGCTGCGCTATCCCGAGGGTGGGACGACGGCCGAGGAGGTGCGCGAGATCCGGCGCATCAAGGCGCGGGTCGAGTCCGAGCGACTGCCGCGTGGCGCGAATCCGAACACGCACCTCAAGCTGGGCCGTGGTGGTATCTCCGACGTCGAGTGGGCGGTGCAACTCCTGCAGATGCAGCACGGCCACACGGTTGAGGGACTGCGCACGACCCGCACCATCGCGGCCCTGCACGCCGCGGCCGAGGCCGAGCTGTGGTCCGCCGCCGATGCGGCCGCTCTGGAGTCGGCCTGGACACTGGTCAGTCGCATCCGCAACGCCGTCGTCCTGCTCCGCGCCAAACCGGCCGAATCCATGGTCGAACAGGCCGATGAGCGTGCCGGCGTCGCCCAGCTGCTCGGATACGGCAGCGAGAACAGCGAGCGGATGGTCGATGACTACCTGCGCACGACCCGCCAGGCCCGCCGCGTCTTCGAGCGCGTCTTCTACGCCTGATCCCGCGCCATGCGCAGTTGGTAGACGTCGAGGTAGCCGGTGGCGAAGCCGGCCTCGCAGTAGGCCAGATAGAACTCCCACATGCGGCGGAAGGTCTCGTCGAAGCCGCCGGCCCGGATCGCGGGCCAGTTCGAGTTGAACCGCTCGCGCCAGAGGCGCAGGGTGCGGGCGTAGTCCTGGCCGAGGGAGCGCTTCTCCACGACCGACAGCGAGGTGTGGGCAGCGAGTGTCTGGTCGATCGCTTCCAGCGACGGGATCAAGCCACCGGGGAAGATGTACTTCTGGATCCAGCCATACGAGTCGCGGGTGGCCAGATAGCGGTGGTGCGCCATCGTGATGGCCTGGATCGACACCGAACCACCGGGCGCCAGCAGACGATCGATGGCCGCGAAGTAGGTAGGCCAGTACTCCTCGCCGACCGCCTCGATCATCTCGACGCTGACGATCGCGTCGTACTCGCCGGTGACGTCGCGATAATCGACCAGCTGCAGATCGATGCGATCGTCCAGGCCCGCCTCGGCGAACCGCTCCTGAGCCAGAGCGGCCTGCTCCGACGAGATGGTGATGGTGGTGACCTGAGCGCCACGCTCGGCGGCACGGATCGCGAGCGCACCCCAGCCGCTGCCGATCTCCAGCACACGGGTGCCTTCTCCGACCCGGGCCTGGTCCAGGATGCCGTCGATCTTGCGCAACTGCGCGGTCTCGAGCGGTTCGTCGGGTGCTGCGAACCAGGCAGACGAATACGTCATGGTGGAGTCGAGGAACTGGGCGAACATCTCGTTCGACAGGTCGTAGTGCGCCTCGATGTTCTTGCGTGCGCCGCTGACCGAGTTGCGGGTCGAGCGGGGGAGACGTTCATCGACGAGTGCCCGGAAACGCTGCAACGACTGAGGGACGATCGTGGTGAGGCGTTCGGCGAACGGGATCAGCAGATCGGCCAGATCGGTGTCGTCGCCCGTGGTCCAGTCGCCGGCCATGTACGCCTCGCCGAAACCGATCTTGGTCTCGGCGCCCAGACGCCCGAAGAACGCCTTGGGCCGCACGATCCGCATCTCGGGCGAGTCAGGCCCGCCGGCGCCCCACACCGTTCCGTCAGGGAACGTCAGCCGAACCGGTACCCGGTTCGCGGCCGGCCGCAGGATGCGCCGCGCGATCCGCGCCCGCAGGGGCGGTCTGGGCGTACGGGCCACCCCGGGCCACCGAGCACCGTCTATCGCGCCGGTGAGTTCGGACATCACGCCACCTCCTGATCAGGGAGTTTCACTGAAACGAACGTACCCAAGATTCGGAGCCGACGGTCGTCCGGATCGGTCAGGCGGCGTCCTGGAGGGCCTTTTCCTTGGCTTCGCGCTTGGCGCGCCGCAGTGCCTTGGACTCCGGCGACTTGCCCTGCTTGTAAGGGTCGGCGGGCTTCTTGCCGAACTTGGCGAGCTGGTGCGCGACGCTGAGCAACTGCTTGGACAGGCGACCGGTGTTGTACTTCAGCCCGTACTTCTCGACCAGCACCTTCACGTCCTTGGAGATCGCGGGATAGCGGCGCGCCGGGATGTCGGGGAACAGGTGGTGTTCGATCTGGTGGCTCAGATTGCCGCTGAGGATGTGGAACGGCAGGCTGCCGGAGATGTTGGCCGAGCCCATCAGCTGGCGCAGGTACCACTGGCCGCGGTTCTCGTTCTCGGCGTCCTCCTCGAGGAAGGTCTCCACCTCGGCGGGGAAGTGCCCGCAGAAGATGATCAGGAACGCCCAGATGTTGCGGATCACATTGGCGACGAAGTTGGCACCGATGACGGCCAGGGGTGCCCACCAGCCGACGAACGGGATGGCCAGCAGCGCGATGGCCGGATAGGCCACGTAGTCCTTGAGTACCTGGCGGCGGGCCTTGCGCTTAGCGCGTGCTGTGCGGGAGCCGAACTCTTCTTTGGACGAGCCCCCCGACAGGTAGTCGTCGAGCTCGAGGCCGTGGTACATCACGCCCCACTCGAAGAACAGCATCAGCAGGAAGGCCAGCGGCAGATTGAACCGGTGGTTGGGGTACCACGGCTGGTCCTCGTCGATGCGCAGCAGCCCGTAGCCGATGTCGCGGTCCTTGCCGTGGATGTTGGTGTACGTGTGGTGGATGAAGTTGTGCCCGTGCTTCCAGTCCTGGGCGGGAGCGACGTTGTCCCACTCGTAGCGGTGACCGTCGATCATCGGATCGTTCATCCAGTCGTACTGGCCGTGCATGACGTTGTGGCCGATCTCCATGTTCTCGAGGATCTTGGAGAAGCCCAGCAGGATCGCGCCGGCGGCGAGAACCCACAGGTTGAAGACGCCGGCAAACACGGCGATACGGCCCAGGACCTCCGAGGCCTGCTGGACGCGGATCACGCGGCGGATGTAGTTGGCGTCGGCCTGGCCCAGGTCGTCCAGGACCCGCTGGCGGATCTCGTCCAGCTCGTTGCCGAACTCGTCGAACTGCTCATACGTCATGTACGACAGGCCGACCGTGGCGCGTTTGTCGGTGTCGGGACTGACCAGGGGAGCGGGCGCCTGATTGTGATTCGAGGCGTCGTACACGCGATCGTGAACTCGGTGCCTGATTGCACCGGAGGTGCGGGGATGACTCTTGGACATATCGATCTCCTAGAGGGCGACTGCGACGTCGCCGACGGGGACTTGGACGCAGATCTTGATGGTTTCGTCGGTGTTGGCGCACACCTCGCCGGAGACGACGTGGCGGACGGCGCCGCTGAGCTTCTTGACGGCGCAGGTGTTGCAGACACCCATGCGGCAGCCGAACTCGGGTGTGAGTCCGGCGGCCTCGGCCTGCTCGAGGATCGTGGCGCCCGAGTTGGGGGCCTCGGTACTGCTGGTGTCGAACGACAGGGTGCCGGTGGCGTCGGCCGCATCCAGGTCGACGCTGGGCACCTTGAAGTACTCCATGCGCAACTGATCGGATGCGCCGATCTCGGCGTATGTGTCGCGGACCGTGGCGATCAGCCCCGCCGGGCCGCACACGTAGGTGAGGGTCTCGGTGGGGTCGATGCCCAGGTGTTTGAGGTGGTCGATGTGGAACCGGCCCTTGAGCTCGGCGCGCGGTGCAGGCTGGCGCGTGTAGATGCGCACGACATCGACGTTCAGTGACCTTAGAGCATCGAGCTCATCGGTGAACATCTCGTCATCGCGGGAACGCGCGTAGTGCAGGAAGGTGATGTGCCCGGTGTGCCTGCGCTCGGTGAGCGTGCGCACCATCGACATGACCGGGGTGATGCCGGACCCGCCACTGATCAGCAGCAGGTCGTCGGGGACCTGGTCGGGGAGGACGAACTCACCCTCGGCCTGCGACAGATAGACGATCGTGCCGGGCTTGAGGTCGTGGTGCAGGAACTGCGAGACGTAGCCGTCGGGGTGCGCCTTGACCGACACGGTGAATCGGCGGCCCTTCCCGGCGGCGCTGGAACTGACCGAGAAGACGCGGACCTTGCGGGTGCCGTCGACCTCGACGCCGAACTGGACGTGCTGGCCGGGCTTGAAGCCGGTCCAGGCGCCGTTGGCGCGTAACTCCACGGTGCTGGCGTCGCCGGTCTCGCGGCGGACGCCCACGACGCGGGCGCGGACCGACTCTGCGGTCGCGAGAGGATGGAGGCGCTCGAGGTAATGATCGGGATGGTGGGGCGATGTCAGGGCGCGGACCGGCCTGGATGCCAGTGCGGTGCGGATGATGCCCATGGATGGCCTTCACAAGTGAGTGAACATGCGTACACTGAAATGATGCACCCGCGATGCCGTACTCGCAAGTAACCCATTCCGTGATGTGGAACACTCGGGCTACAAGTGTTCACTGAAATTGGCAGATAGGCTGGTCAGGTGAGTGATACCGCGGTCGAGACCACGCGCGCGGCGCAGAAGGAGCGCACGCGACAGGCGCTGTTGGATGCTGCCTTGGCGCTGTCGCAGCGGCAGGGTTTCGCTCAGTTGAGCCTCCGGCAGGTCGCGCGTGAGGCCGGTGTCGTGCCGACGGCCTTCTACCGTCACTTCGAGTCGATGGACGAACTGGGCCTGGCGTTGGTCGAGCAGTCGTTCTCGACCCTGCGCGCCATGATCAGGGACGCTCAGCGCGATCCCGACACGATCGCCAACATCATCGACGCATCCGCCGAGATCCTGGTGCGCGTCGTCAAACAGAACAAGGCGCACTTCGCCTTCGTGGCCCGCGAGCGCACCAGCGGATCAGATGTCGTGCGCGATGCGATCCAGCGTGAGCTGGAGCTGTTCATCTCCGAACTCGGCGTGGTGCTGGCACGGCTGCCCCATATCGAGAACTGGTCCAGCGATGACGTCAAGATGGCTTCGGGACTGTTCGTGCGCAACATGGTCTACCGCGCCGAACTGGTCGTGCAGGCACCCGATGGCCGCACCGATGTCGAAGAGGAGATCAAGCGCAAGGCGCGCCGCGAAATGCGGCTGATCGTCCTCGGCTTCGAGAAGTGGAGTTCAGACGCTTAGCGTGGCCTGCGCCCATTGGTCCTGCGCAGCGGTCGCGAGCTTGTCCAGAGCGATCTTGAAGATGTCGTCGCCGAGCTGGTCCTCGAGCATCCAGATGATGCCGGGATCGGACTCGAACTCGGCCGACCACTCGACGTAGCAGGTCGTGTCGTGCTCCGGCTCGACCGTGATCGTGGCGCGATGGTCGGTGATCGGGAACGGCGGCTCAGGCATCGAGTACGTCAGCGTCAGACTGGCGTCGTCGCGGTCGCCGACCGTCACGACCAGGTCGGCCGATGCCTCGGGTCCACCCTGGTAGATGTTCAGTCGCGGATGCCAGGCGGCGAAGTCCTGGGCGAGTGCCCACACCCGATCGGACGGGGCGGCGACGAACGTACGGCGGGCGATGCGGGGCACAGGCGAACTCCTTCGAAGACAGCACCTACCAGTGAACAGCCTGGACGACCCTCCGGGCGACCTCAGGGACTGAGGTATTGCTCACGTTAGGGTCAGGGCATGCGAGTGGCTGCACGACTCATGTTCGCGACTGCCGTCATCGGGGGTCTGACGTTCCTTCCCTCCGTGGCGATGGGAGCACCCGCCGTGGCGCTTCCGTATGGGGACAACGTCGATTCGGTGACGATCGATGACACCGCCGGCATCCTCAACGAGCAGAAGATCCGCGATGTCCTCGGCGACATGGACTTCCATGCACCCACCAAGGTCGCGTTCTATTCACGCGAGGGCGAGTACTCGGACAACATCAACACCGAGACGTTGCAGTACGCGCGGGAGAAGCATCCTGAATGGATCAGTTCGGACCCTGAGGACTACGGCGACTACTGGGCCGACCACTACTTCATCATCACGTTGTCCGTGCAGAGCGACGGCCATGGACAGATCGGCACCTACTTCGGTGAGGATCGCAAGGTTTCGGACGGCCTGATGGAGTCGATGCACGAAGCCGGTTACGACGACTTCCGTCAGGCGCGTTGGACCGATGGCGTCCTTGCGGTGGCGCAGCGAGGTGCCGACGTCATGAACCGCCCGTGGTACCAACAGCCCGCGCTGTGGTGGACCGGTGGCATCGGCGGAACCGCCGCTGCGGCGACCGCCGGTGGTGTCGCGATCGCCCGCTCCAACCGGCGCACGAAGTTCGCCGACGAGTTCGCGGCCGGGCGTCGGCATCTGGCTCAGGTCTCGACCGATCTGGACGAGACCGAGATCTCGGCGCGCACCTTGCCCAATGGGTCACGGCATGCGGCCGAACTCGAGCGCCGGTTCGCCGACTTCATCGAGCAGTACCGCAAGGCGTTCAGTGATCAGCAGGAGTTGGAGGTCGCGGACAAGAAGGTGCGGTCGTCGCCGGACGGGGTGGCCCGCACGAAGTCGTTCCGCAAGGCAGCCGAGGAGCTGGACTTCACCGATGACGCCATCATCCAGGCGGCTGCCCTGTACACCAGGTCGGCGACGTGGGAGGACGCGTGGCGGGCGCAGACGGCGCCCCTGCTGGACGATCTGGGAGCGTTGACGTCCCTCACCTCAGGTGGGAACTCTTCGATCGAGGCCGAGACCGCCGCGTTGAAGTCGTTCGGGCAGGAGGCCGAGGGCAAGGTGCAGAAGATCAGCACCGATCTGCAGACGCAGGCCATCGACGTCGACACCGCGTTGGACGGACTGGCCGAGCTGCGCAAGGAGCTGACTCAGCGTCTCGATGCGTTCGCCACGGCGCAGATCAATGCCTTCGCCAAATCCGAATCAGAGAAGTCCGAGATGAGGTCGAAGATGCGCGAGGCGCGCTATGAGTACTCGGCCAACTCGCGGCGCCGGGGGTCCGGCTCGATCCTCGACGTGACGCTCCCGTCCGACTTCTTCTGGCGCGTGCAGGCCTATTCCGTCGGGTACAGCTCCGGGCGTAGCGCGGTCGAGAGCGATCGTGCGGCCGCGGCACGTGCCTCGTCGTCATCGGGCGGCATCTCGCACGGCTATTCGGGAGGCGGCGGCAGCTTCTCCGGCTCCGGCGGCTCGTCCCGCTTCTAGTGGTGCGCGGCGGCGTCGTAGGTTTCGGCGAACTTCAGGAGATGGTCGAGGAAATCGGCGCGCTGTGAGGACGGGACGGCCGCGAGCGCGGTGTCCATCAGCTCCAGGCCCCACTGCAGGTCTCGTTCGAACCGTGTGATGCCGTTCTCGGTCGCTTCGAGCAGATGGGCCGTCTGGCCCGGATCGCGGTAGCGGCGCAGCAGGTCGGCGTCGAGCGCTGCGTTGACCTGGCGGTTCACGGTCGACTGCTCGAGCCCGAGCGTGTCGGCGACGTCCTTGAGCGTCCGGGCCTGGCCGTCGCGGAACAACCACATGAGCCGCTGGGTCGCGACTCCGAGCTCGGAGCGGGTCTCGGCGGCGCGACGGGCGCGGTCGAGCCGGGACAAGGCAACCGCTGCCCGGAACGAGGGGAGTGACTCGATGTCCTCAGTGACGCGTGTCATAGGAACCTCACATGGCTGAACTCACTTCTGGTGTGTAGTCTACATAGGTGGATATGTAACGTACATACCAACCGATCTTCAGGACTTGATCCCCTATGAGCTCCACCTCGCGCCGCTTCTCGCCGACGGCCATCATCGCGGTGCTGTGCTTCGGCAGCTTCAGCGGAGCACTGATGCAGTGCCTCGTCATTCCGATCCAGCTGGATCTTCCCGAGCTGCTGGGCACCGACGCCGGAAGCGCCTCATGGGCCATCACCGCGACCCTGCTCGCTGCTGCGGTCACGATGCCGGTCACCGGCCGTCTCGCCGACATGTACGGCAAGAAGCGCATTCTGGTCGCCTCGGCCGCGATCCTGGTCGTCGGTTCGGCGGTCGCAGCCATGAGCAGTGCGCTGCTGCCGTTCCTGATCGGGCGCGTCCTGCAGGGCATGGCGATGGGTTACATCCCGGTCGCCATCAGCATGGTGCGCGAGGTGGCGCCGCCCGAGAAGGCCACCGGCGCCGTCGCGGCCGTGAGCGCCACGATGGGTGTCGGCGGTGCGCTCGGTCTGCCGCTGGCGGCGTGGATCGCCGAGGACGTCTCCTGGCACGGTCTGTTCTGGCTGTCCGCCGTGCTGGCGCTGGTCATCTGGGCATTGACGATCCTCGTCGTGCCGAACGTTCACGACAGCCACCCGGCCCACATCGACGTCGTCGGCATCATCGGGCTGGCGATCGGCCTGAGCTCGGCGCTGATCGGCGTCAGCAAGGGCTCGTCGTGGGGATGGACCGCGCCAGAGACCCTGGCGACCATCGTCGGTGGCGTCGTCGTGCTGCTCGCGTGGAGTGTTCACCAATTGCGCCACCACGATCCGCTCGTCGACCTGCGCACGACGGCTTCGCGCCCAGTGCTGTTCACGAACCTGGCCGCGTTGCTGATCGGCTTCGGCATGATGGCGCAGTCCATCGTCGTACCGCAGCTGCTCGAGATGCCTACCGAGACCGGCTTCGGGCTGGGTCAGTCGATCCTGGCCGCCGGCCTGTGGATGGCGCCCGGCGGACTCATGATGATGTTCTTCGCGCCGGTCTCCAGCAAGCTGATCACCTCGATCGGTGCGCGGTTGACCTTGTCGATCGGCGCGGTCGTGATCGCCGCAGGCTATGTCGTCGCGCTGGGACTGATGGACGCTCCGTGGCAGCTGATGGTCGCCTCGCTGATCGCATCGGCCGGCGTCGGTATCGGCTACGCAGCGATGCCCACCCTGATCCTGGACAACGTCCCGGCGGCCGAAGCCGGGTCGAGCGTCGGCGTCAACTCGCTGATGCGGTCGGTGGGCACGACGATCGCCGGCGCCGTCATGGCGGCCATCATGACCAGTAAGACGGTCGAGTTCGCCGGCACTGCTATCCCGAGCAAGACCGCGTTCCAGATCTGCTTCGTGGTCGGCGCTGCCGCCACGCTGGCCGGAGCCCTGATCGCGCTGCTGATCCCGCGCAGGTCACATGAAGTAGCGCAGGTACACGTAGCCCCAGGCGATGAAGACGCTCAGGATCGTGACGGGAATCCCGTATCGGGTGAACTGCCAGAAGGTGATCTTGTGCCCGCCCCGAGCCGCTAGGCCGAGGGCCACGACGTTCGCGCTGGCCGCGATGGCGGTGCCGTTGCCACCGAAGTCCGCGCCCAGCGCGAACGCCCACCACAGGCCCTGGGTCGCCTGGTCGTCGTGAATCTGGTCGGCCAGACTCTCCACGATGGGAGCCATCGTGGCCGCGTACGGGATGTTGTCGAAGAACGCGCCGAGCGCAGCCGAACCGAACAGCAGCGTGCTGGCGGCACCGAAGTAGTGCTGGCCGATCGTGTCGACCGCCCACGTGCCGATCTTCTCGATCACGCCGGTGTGGCCCAGTCCGGCCACCATCACGAACAGGCCCATGAAGAACACGAGCGTCTCCCACTCGACCTCGTCGAGGACCTCCTCGACGTCGATCCCTGAGACCAGGACCATCACGCCGGCACCGACCAGGGCCACCACGGACGGTTCGACGTGCAGCACGGTGTGCAGGCAGAACGCGACGATGACGCCCGTGAGCACCACCAGGCAACGAATCAGCAGATTCACGTCGGTGATGGCGCGCTTTTCCTGCAGCGTCATGACGGCCGACACCTGTTCGGGGTTGTAGTCGAACGACTTGCGGAACAGGAACCGGGTCGAGATGACGAACACGATGAACACGATCACGACGATGGGCGTCATGTGGACCAGGAAGTCGTCGAACGACAGATTCGCGCGGCTGGCGATGATCATGTTCGGCGGATCGCCGATCAGGGTCGCGGCACCGCCGATGTTGGACGCCAGGACCTCGGCGATGATGTACGGCTGGGCCGCGATCCTGAGACGGTTGCAGACGACGATCGTCACCGGGACGACCAGCATGATGATCGTGACGTTGTCCAGGATCGGCGACGCGATCGCGGTGATGGCCATCAGCAGCACCATCAGCCGATACGGACGGCCCCGGGACTTCTTGGCCGCCCAGATGCCCAGATAGTCGAACAGACCGGTCTGCTTGACGACACCGACGATGATCATCATGCCGAACAGCAGGAAGATGACATTCCAGTCGATGCCCTCGTGTTCGGAGAAGAACACGTGCGATCCCGGGATCAGCCGGGTCACGGCCATCAGCCCGGCCGCGATCAGCACGACCTTGACCTTGTTGACCTTCTCGCTGGCGATGAAGATGAACGCGACGATGAAGATCGTCAGGGCGGCGATCGCGCTCATCGCATCACCGCGAGGGGGTTCAGGCGGGCTGAGCGTCCGGTGCCATGGTGCCGAGCAGGGCGGTCAGGGTGACGGCGCCGACCAGCTTCTTGTTCTTGTCGACGACCGCGACCAGCGGGCTGCGGCCACGCAACATGATGGTGGCGACCTCCAGCAGCGTGGCATCCGATCGTGCCGTGGCCGGCTTGGCCAGCTTGGCCGGCAGGCACTCGCCGACCGAGCGTGCATTGCACTCGTGGGCGAACGTGTCGGCGCTCTCCTCGTCGATCGTGCGCACCAGTGCGGGATCGTCGTGATAGGCGTTCAGGACCGCCATCTTGAGCACTTGGGTGCCCGGGATGACCGTCAGCGGACGGTCGTCGGCGTCGACCACGACGACGCCGGGAAGATTCGCCTCGGTCATCTGATGGATGGCCGCCGTGACCGAGTCGCCCGTCGTGATGGACGGGATCGGTTGGGCGATATCGATTGCCTTCATCGTGCGCACTCCTTGTGCAACGGCCCTGGTCCGACGGAACGCCGTCAGGCCCAACTACCGACGATAGCCCCACCGGAACAGAATGCAAGCGGCGCGCGTGGAAGCGTCGGGACGAGTCCAGGGCTGGAAACTGCGTCACGGCGGGGCTCCTGTCGGGCCGGCGGGCTGGCGTCGGTCATGGCAGTGTCCGCTAGGTGGCGGTTGTGCGCATGTCCATCCTATCGGCTGGCCGCCGGCGTCATCGCGCGCGTCACCGGCCGGTGGTCAGGCCCGGCCGTCCCGCAGATACGTGAGCACAGCCGAGACACGTCGATCGGAGTCGGGCGCCAGGTCGAGCTTGGCGAAGATGTTGCCGACGTGTTTGCGAACCGCCGCCTCGCTGACCACGAGCCGGTCGGCGATCGTGGGATTGGTGTACCCCTCGGCCATCAGCGCCAGGACCTCGCGCTCGCGGCCGGTCAGTGCGGCGAGTGGACCGTCGTTGCGCCGCCGGGCCAGCAGTTGACGCACCACGTCCGGGTCGACGACGGTGCCGCCGGCGGCGACGCGGTCGATGCTGTCGAGCAGGTCCTGCACCCGGCCCACGCGATCCTTGAGCAGATACCCGATGCCGGCGTGCCCCTGCTCGGCGGTGGAGTCGAGCAGATCGGTCACATAGGCCTCGGCGACATAGGCCGACAGCAGCAGGATCGCGATGCCCGGGTGCTCCCTTCGCAACCTGACCGCGGCACGCAGGCCCTCGTCGGTGTGCGTCGGGGGCATTCGGATGTCGGTGATCACCAGATCGGGCTGCCGACTGGCCGCGATGACACCGAGCGCGTCCGCGTCGGCGACCGAGGCCACGACCTCATGGCCGGCCTGCTGCAGGATGCCGACGAGTCCTTCGCGGAGAAGCGCGGCATCCTCGGCCAGCACGATCCTCAGTCGTGTGCGATCGGGCATGTCATCCTCACCTGGGTGGGCCCGCCGGACGGGCTGATGATCCGCAGATCACCGTCGATCGCCTCGACCCTGGCCACCAGGCCGGCGAGCCCGGTTCCACGCTCTGGGTCGGCGCCGCCCCGGCCGTCGTCGACGATCGTCACGGTCAGCAGATCGCCGGCCACCCATGCCTGGACCTGGGCCGAGCGGGCGTCGGCGTGCCGTGCGATATTGGTGAGCGCCTCGCTGACCACGAAGTACGCCGTCGCCTCGACGGGCGCGGGCAGCCGGCCGGGCAGCAGCAGTTCGGTATCGACCGGTATGGCGGACCGATCGGCGAGCTCGTGAACCGCGGCCGCCAAGCCGTGATCGGTCAGCACTTGGGGGTGGATGCCGCGCACCGTGGTCCGCAGGTCGGCGAGCGCCTCCTCGGCCAGCGTGTGGGACCTGACCACCAGATCGCGCGCAGGTCCGTCCTCCAGGGCCAGTTCGGCCTGGCCCAGCGACATGGTGAGGGCGACGAGCCGCTGCTGGGCGCCGTCGTGCAGATCGCGTTCGATACGACGCCGCTCGATCTCGAAGGCATCGACCAGACCCGCGCGCGAGCGGCGCAGGTCGGTGACGGCGCTTGCCAGTCGTTCCTCCGACGAGTCGAGCACGATGCGGGTCAGCGCGGCCTGGCCGCTGGCCACCGCGGTCACGACGTAGGCAGCGACGCCGAGCGCCAGGACGCCCACGGCGACTGCCGGCCAGGCCTCGTCCACGGTGTCGATGCGCCAGCCGAGGAGGTCCACCCTCTCGTCAGTCGTGACGTTCATCAGCAGTGGTGAGGTGATCAGCACGAGGGGCGTCGCGACAGCCATGATCAGGACGATCGCGTCGACCACCCACAGCACAGTGGCCAGGAGCGCCGCGTATCCGATCTCCGACCAGGACATCGGGAGGCGTCGCCATCCGGTCAGCCGCTCCTGCAGAGTGGCTCGCTCCGTGGTGCCGGATGACGGCAGCACCAGGTGGAGCCGGGCCCGTTCAGCCTCGGCGATGACGGTCGTCACGAGCGGTACCGCCGCCAGCAGCAACACGCCGATGACCAGGATCGCGGTGACCAGGCCAATCCCGATCATGACCACGAGCACGACCAATGCCGCAATGCCGATCGGCACGGTCGAGCCCAGGTAGAGCAGCGAGCGCCATGGCCACATGGACGTCACGAAGCGCCAGGGGCGGTCACGGACGGCCGACCAAGCGTCGGGGGAGCGGTTCACGCGACTCAGCCTAGAAGGCGCGGGTGCCGTGGACAGTAGCGCTGGCGCTACCTCGGGTGTCGCGCACGAGCCCGTGTGCGGTGACTCTCGAGCCGGTGGACTGGGAGCATGACGACCTCGACCGACACACTCGCGCCCCCTGCGGCCACCTTGGACTCGGTGACCCGTACCTATCGTTCCCGGGCCGGAAAGGTCCATGCCCTGCGGGGCATCACCCATGCGTTCGCGGCGGGGACGTTCACCGCGATCATGGGACCGTCCGGTTCAGGCAAGTCCACGCTGCTGCAGCTCGCCGCGGGGCTCGATCGCCCCACCGATGGACGTGTGTCGGTGGACGGAACCGATCTGGCCGGGCTCTCGGACACCGCGCTGACCCGGTTCCGCCGGACCGCGATGGCGTTCGTGTTCCAGTCCTACAACCTGCTGGATGCGCTGTCCGCGTCGGACAACGTCGCCCTGCCGGCCCGGCTCGCCGGGCGATCGGTCGACGCCTCGGGGGTGAAGGAGGCGCTGGAGCAGGTAGGGCTGCGCGATCTGGCGGGCCGCCGTCCGCCGGAGCTGTCGGGCGGTCAGCAGCAGAGGGTTGCCATCGCCCGGGCGCTCTACGCCCGCCCCTCCGTGCTGTTCGCCGACGAGCCCACCGGGGCGCTGGACCGCAACACCGGGCGGGACGTTCTGGCCCTGCTGCGCGAGGCGGCCGACGGCGGCCAGACCGTCGTGATGGTGACGCACGATCCGCTAGCGGCCTCCTATGCCGACGAGACCCTGTTCCTGGCCGACGGCCGGATCGTCGGGCGCCTGCAACATGCGGACGCCACCGCGATCGCCCAGCGGATGAGCGAGCTGGAACGATGATGGCAGTCGCCCCGGGATGGCTGTCCCGGCGGACGGTGCGGACCTCTTGGCCGTCCTATCTGGGAGCGTTCGTCGCACTGACTTCCGGGATTGTTCTGATCGCCACGACGGTCAACCTGATCGCCGCTGTCGAGGCGACGCTGACCTCGCTCGGCGATGCTGCGACCCAAGACCAGCGGGCTCAGCTCGACGATCTGACCTCGCTGTTCGGGATCATGTCGGCCGTCTCGATGTTCATGGCTATCTTCGTTGTGGCCAGCACGTTCGGCTTCGTGGTCGCCACACGGCGGCGTGAGCTTGGCCTCTTGCGGCTCGTCGGCGCGACCGGTCGGCAGGTGCGCCGCCTGGTGCTGGGCGAATCGCTCGTCGTCGCGCTCGCTGCGTCGGTCGCGGGCTGCCTGCTCGCGATGCCATTCGTCGCGCCGGTGCTCGCATTGGTCCGGCGCATCGGGTTCACCGACCTGCGACTGGTCGCACCGGAGCCGTGGCTGGCATGGGCGATCGCGGTCCCCACCGGGATGGTGGTCGCCCTGCTGGGTGCCTGGCGTTCGTCTCGCCGCGCCGCGAAGGTCTCGCCGACTGCCGCGCTGCGCGAGGCGGCGATCGAGCGTGCCTGGCCCAGCATGCTCCAGTGGATTATCGGGACGCTCTGCCTGGCGACCGTGATCGGTGCCGCGATCCTGGCGTCACACGCTCCGCCGTTGTTCGCGCTGGTTGCCTCGATCCTGCTGCCCGAAGTGGTCGTCATCGGCCTGATGTGCTTCGGCCCGCTCGTCGTTCCTCGGGTCGCGCGGCTCCTGGCGCGGCCGTTCGTCCGGCGCGATGTCGCGGTACGTATCGCCCGCGACGAGCTGCGCACCAGCGTGCGCACCACGACATCTGTCGCCGCGCCAGTCATCGCGATCTCGGCGATCGCCGGATCGATGCTGCTCGCCCTGAGCTTCACCGCGGACTGGACCTCGGCCCTCGACCGGGCACAGTTGCACGCGCCGCTGGTCGTCAGGCCGAGCCAGGAGGCGGTGGCCATCGAGCAGATCGCGGCTGACCCTGCGGTCCGGCTCGTCGACGCCCGCAGGACCGCGACGATCGGCCTCGGCGACGGCTATGAGCGCGAGGAGGTCGACGCGGTCGACGTCGAGGTGGCCGGTACGGCGCGCGGACTGCGCGCCACCCGGGGCGATGTGGATGATCTGCATGGCCCGACCATCGCGATCTCGCAGTCCCAGGCGCTGGACCTGGGCCACGATGTCGGTGACCGTCTGCCCGCCCGGATCGACGGCAAGAAGAGCAGCCTGACAATCGTCGCCGTCGTGCCTGACGCGCCGGATCTGTACGGCGACATGCTCGTCCCGGTCGACCTGGTCGCCGAGCAACTGCGCGACACGCCACCGAGCGAGCTGTTCGTGATGCTGCGCGACGGCGCGAACACAGACGATGCACGGAGGTCGATCGAACAAGTCCTGGCGGGAACCGACAACCAGGTTCTCGGCGCTGACGAGTGGATCGACGCCGTCACCGATGAAGTGCGTCAGTCCAACAATCTCGGCCTGACGATCCTGCTCGGCCCGGCGGGCTTCTATGCCGCGATCGCCATGGTGAACGCGACGTTGATCGGTGCCACGCAGCGCCGGCGGCAGCATCAGGTCTTAGGTCTCCTGGGCGCCACCGGCGATCAATTGCGCCGCATCGCCCTGTGGCAGGCGGTCCTCGTCGCCGGCTCCGGCCTGCTGCTCGGTGGACTGACGACGCTCCTGCTCGGCTGGATGGTTCGCCGCGCAGTCACCGCCGACCTGAGTGGGACCGGCGTACCGGTCCCACTCACGATCCCGTGGCTGCCGCTGGCGGCAATCGTCATCACGTCGGTGCTGCTCGCCGTAGCGGCCGGTGTCGCGGGATCGCACGGACCCACGCGGCGCGCGCGATGAATGAACCGCGAGCCGGCGGTCAGTTCTCGCGCAGGACGTCTCGGCGGCTGCGGTACTCCTCGGCGTCGATCTCTCCGGCGGCGTAGCGCTCGGCGAGTGCGCGTTCACCGGCGCGTCGTCCAGCAGTGGTGTCCCGGCGGCGTCGGGTCAGCGTCACGACGGTGATGATCGTGGCGACGACCAGAAGCCAGAAGATCGGGATCAGGAAGAACGGGAATGGTGGTCCGTCTCCGTCGTAGTTCCAGTTGGTGGCGATGTCGGTCAAAGCCAAGGTGGTCATGGTCTTCCTCCTGTGTCGGTGGGTATGACCACAACTCTCATCTCGCGGAGGCGTCAGCGCGTCCGCTAAGAAGCGTCGATTCGCGTACGCTTCGCGGCGTATCTCAGGTCTTGACCGGGATCTGGACGGTCGTGCCGCCGTCCATGACGAACTCGGTTCCGGTGGCGAACGCGGACTCGTCGGAGGCCAGGAAGACCACGAACGAGGCGACCTCACTGGGCTGTCCGGGACGACCGAGGGGGATCGGGATCATGTCCTCGGGCATGGCGTCGGTGGCCGGGGTGCTGATGCGACCAGGGTGCAGGGAGTTGACCCGGATGCCATGTGGAGCCAGTTCGAGGGCCACCGACTTGGTCAGCCCGCGCAGCCCCCACTTCGATGCCACGTAGCCGTGCGCCCACGGGGTGCCGCGCAGGCCTTCGATGGAGGAGGTGTTGATGATCGAGCCGCCCCCGGCGGCGATCATGGCGTCGGTCGCGGCGCGCATGCCGAGGAACGCGCCGGTCAGGTTGACGTCGAGCATCTGGTGCCAGAGGTCGGCCTTGTACCGGTTGATGGGCCCGCCGTTGAAGATGCCGGCGTTGTTGAACAGCACGTTGAGGGTGCCGAACTCGCTCACCGTGAACTCGACGGCGCTGCGCCAGTCGTCGTCGCTGGTGACGTCCAGGTGGACATAGCGGGCGGCGTCGCCGAGGTCATCGGCGAGCGCCTGGCCGTCGTCGTCGAGCAGATCGCCGATCATGACCTTGGCTCCCTCGGCGACGAGCCGGCGGGCGCTGGCCTCGCCGATATTGCGTGCGCCTCCGCTGATGAGTGCGACCTTGCCGTCTACACGACCCATGCGCGGGACGATAGCATCGATTCGACCAGAAGTAGAACACGTTCTATCGGTGTCCTCTTGAAGGAGTCCCATGGCCATTCGCGTCGCACAGGTCGGCACCGGCAACGCCGGAAGCCTCACCTTGCGCCAGCTCATCACGGACGAGAGATTCGACCTGGTGGCCGTCGGGGTCTCGGCGGCGGACAAGGTCGGCCGGGATGCCGGCGAGCTGGCCGGTCTCGACGTCGTCACAGGTGTCACGGCGACGCTGGGTCTCGACGAGACGATCGCCGCGGCGCCGGACTGCGTCGTCTACTGCGCGATGGGCGACACCCGGCCGGTCGAGGCGACCAAGGACGTGTGCCGGCTCCTGGAGGCGGGCATCGACGTGGTCGGATCGGCACCGGGCACGCTGCAGTATCCGTGGGGAACCATGCCCGACCAGGTGATCGACAAGGTCGAGGCCGCCGCGCGGGCGGGCGACGCGAGCGTCTACATCACGGGAGTCGATCCGGGCTTCGCGAGCGACCTGATCCCGCTCGCGCTGGCCAGCACGTGCCAGCGGGTCGAGCGGATCACCTGCTTCGAGCTGGCCGACTACGCCACCTATGACGGTGCGGAGGTGATGTTCGACCTGATGGGCTTCGGCAAGCCGCTCACCGAGACGCCGCGGCTGTTTCTGCCCGGCGTGCTCGGCTTCGCGTGGGGGACCGCGATCCGGATGATGGCTGCCGGCCTGGGCATCGAGGTCGAGGAGATCGTCGAGCACTGGGAGGCGGAGCCTGCTCCGGAGAGCTACGACATCGCGGCCGGCCGGATCGAGGAGGGCACGATCGCCGCACTCAAGTTCTCGATCTCCGGTCTGGTGGGCGGAAAGCCGGTCATCGTCGTCGAGCACGTCACCAGGACGCGTGACGATCTGCGGCCCGACTGGGCGCGCCCGTCCGCCGGCGGTGGTGCTTATCGCGTGGAGATCACCGGCGAGCCGAGCTACACCGTCGACATCGTGCCCAGCAGCGAGCACGGCGACCACAATCACGCCGCGATCGTGGCCGCCTGCGGACGCATCGTGAACTCGATCCCGGATGTGCTCGCCGCGCCGGCGGGCATTCGGACGACGCTGGACCTGCCGCTGCCGACCGGGCGGGGCACGTTCGTCGGTCAGCGGCCTTGAGGTCAGGCTGCGTTCAGGTACGCGGTGAAGATCAGGTCGGGCGTCAGTGATGACCGCCGTGGTGGTGGTGCGGGTCTGATCTGTGGGGTCAGTCCGTGGCCCTTCTGCCCGTGGTGTGCTTTGGACAGGAACTGCAGATTGTTGCCGGTGGTGTGACCACGTGGCCACGGGATCTTGTGGTCGACCTCGCATTGCCAGCCAGGTATGAGGCACCCAGGGACGGCGCAGGTTCCCTGCGTCAGGAACAGCGCTCGCTTGAGGATCTCGGGCGCGAATCTGCCGCGGTAGTCGATGGACAGGATGTCCTTGGTGACCGGGTCGCGGAGCATCCGGAACCAGAAAGGGTTGTCGCTGGCGGCGATGTCGGCGATCCAGGTGGCGGGCGCGACCCAGGCGCCGTCGGGGGATTCGGCGAAGCCCTCACGGGCACCGGCCAGGACATCGGCATCGATGACTACGGCGATGTCGGCGTTGACGGCCGCCTGGCTGGTGTTCTCGCCGGTGGTCAGCCAGGACGCGAACAGGTCGGCCTGCTTCTGCACGAGCGTGCGGCCGTCCTTGGGTTGTTTGCGGGCCTGCTTGTAGAGGCGCCGTTCGATCGCGGCCGCCATGGGGGAGGGCAGGTAGGCGTTGATCCAGGACATGCCGTCGTCGCCGTGCTCAATCGTGACGCGGCGCTGCTCACGCTCGGCCTCGGCGCGTGCGGCAGCGGCGCCGGCTTCGACGCGCACCACGAAACGACGCAACCAGACCCGTAGTTCGGCCACGGTGTGAGCGCGGGCGTAGTCGACGACCTTGGCATCCAACTCGGTGACGGACTCGGGTTCGGTGAGCCTGCCGATGGTGTTCGCGATCTCGCGGACTGCTTGAAAGCTGATACCGCCGGTGACGAACTCACGCCAGGCAGACGGTGCCCGGTCACGCACGCTCTCTGCGGCGAACATGACGGACCGCACCTGTCCCTCGGACAGACCCATGGCCTGGCCGATCTCCAGCGGAATCATCGTGCAGGCGAGTTGACGGGCCATGGGCGTGACCTCGTGCGCGGAGGCTTCGACCTGCTGGGCCTCGAAGGCGAACATCAACTCGATCTGGCGTGCCTCGGCCACGATCGCGGCACGCCTGGCAGCAGCCAGATCGTCGGCGCCGATCGCGGTCTTCGTGTCCATATGCTCAACCTAGACGCAGCCACCGACAACGCCTTCCGGCCTGGAATCGCAGGTGTGGATAGTCTGTCCGGATGAGTCGGATCTTCGGTGTCAGCTTCGCGTCGGTGTACCCGCACTACGTCGCCAAGGTGGAGAAGAAGGGCCGCACGAAGGCCGAGCTCGACGAAGTCATCGCCTGGTTGACGGGCTTCGACGAGGCCGCGCTCGCGCAGCACCTGACGGACGAGACCACGTTCGAGGACTTCTTCGCCGATGCCCGCCTCAACGCGAATGCCCAACTGATCACCGGCTCGGTCTGCGGCGTGAAGGTCCAGGAGATCGATGATCCGCTGATGAGGAAGATCCGCTATCTCGACAAGCTGGTCGACGAGCTGGCGAAAGGCCGGCCGATGGAGAAGGTGCTCCGGAGGGCCTGAACGGGCTTTACACTCCACGCATGCGACATGACGAGGGCCGGTTCGCCGGGGCGCTGGGTGAGACCTACTGGCAGGCGTGGACGCCTGACAGCGACCCCAGAGCTGTGGTTCTGCTCGTCCACGGTGCGGCCGAGCACACCGGGCGCTATGTCGGGCTCGCCTCCCAACTCGTCGACGCCGGCTACGCGGTCTACGGACTCGACCACCATGGTCACGGCAAGTCGGCCGGCAAGCAGGGCAATCTCGGGCGGATGTCCGGCGTCGCCGCCGACCTGGACTCGCTGCGGGGGATCGCCCAGGCCCACCCTGACACTCCGGTGTTCGTTCTCGGACACAGCCTGGGTGGCCTGATCACCCTCGACTATCTGGTCACGCGCGGCCAGGACGGGCTCGCCGGTGCAGTCCTGTCCGGTGCGGCGGTGGACCCGGCCGTCGGTTCGGCCGTCGAGCGGGCGATGGCCCCCGTGCTGTCCGCGCTCGTGCCGAACCTTCCGATCGTCGATCTGGGTGCCGACAACATCAGTCGCGACCCAGAAGTGGTCGCTGCGTATCGCGCGGACCCGTTGGTCTACAACGGCAAGGTCCGCGCCCGCACCGGGGCCGAGGTGCTCAAGGCCATCAGTCGCGTCTCCGCCGGACTGCCGACGCTGACCTTGCCCGTCCTGGTGTTGCACGGCAGCGAGGACAAGCTGGCGGCGCCGTCGGGTGGTCGACTCGTCCACGACACGATCGGCTCGACCGACAAGACGTTGACGATCTACGACGGTCTCTACCACGAGATCTTCAACGAACCCGAGAAGGACGACGTCATCGCCGACGTGATCACCTGGCTCGACGCGCACTGACCCTTCGACGACGTACGCTCCTGGCATCTGACGACGGGGGAGACGTTGTCGAGGAGCACCACATGGCTGGGGAGTCAGCACGAAGCAAGGCGCAGCGGACCCGGGAACGGGCCGAACGCATGCTGGCAAGTGCGGAGAAATGGGAGCGCGGCGCCGAGGGGGGAGTCTCGGACCGCGGCGGTGCTTGCCGAGCTCGGTCCGGAATGGCGCGTGCTGCACGATCTGTCGTGGCCCGGGCGCCGGTACGCGAACATCGACCACATCGCGATCGGTCCGACCGGCGTGTTCGTGATCGACTCGAAGAACTGGTCAGGTTCGGTCGCGGTCCGTGACGGTGTCTTGCGCCAGAACGGTTACAAGCGCGAGCGGGAAGTGGCCGGTTGCGACGAGTCCGCACTCGCTGTGGGCCGGCTGATCCCTGAGTTCATGCAGGCGGTCCGGCCGGTGATGTGCTTCGTGCGCGATGAGCCGATGAGTGACACGGCGCGTGGCGTGACGTTGTGCTCGACCGCTTCGCTCATCCCGGCCATCTGCCAGCAGCCATCCATGCTGACTCCGGAGCAGACTAGCCAGATCGCGAACGCCCTGATCGCCGGACTGCCTGCGCGTTCTCAACCGTCCGCGAACCCGGCAACGAACCGCAAGGCGAGTCGGTCGCGTCGTCAGACTCGTGGTCGGCGGCGCACGTCATCAGTGCGGCGACGACTCCTGGCGTGCCTGCTCAGCCTCGGCATGGCGGCCGTGGCCTATCTGGCGATCATGACGATGATCCAGCAACTAGCTGACTCAATCGTCCAACGCTGAACCGCAGCGACTGCCGGTCGGCGGCGCTAGGGTGCCGCCATGACGTTCATCCAGGAGTTGACAACCGCGGGCCGGTCCACGCCGTTGTCTCGCTACATCGTGGGCAACGGCGTGCTGTATCTCGTCGCCGGAGTCGTGGTTCTGGCCTGGCCCCAGGTGACCTACCTCCTGGGTGCGGACGAGTTCGTCGCCGACGAGTCCGGCCTGGTTCGAGTCCTCGGTTTCGTCATGATGATCATCGGCTGGTTCTACGTGATGGGCGGCCGCACCGGCGCCACGTCGTTCGGTCTGGCGACGATCGTCGACCGCGCCGTCGTCCCATTCGCCCTGTGCGGCATCGCCGCTACGGGTGCGGTCGACTGGGGCCTGATTCTGCCGTTCGCCATCCTCGATCCCGTGCTTGCGGTCGGCGCCTTCCTGATCTGGCGACGCACGTCTTCGGAATTCCAAGAATCTCGACTACGCGGAACTCGGGACACACCACTCTATTGAACCCGGGGCGGTTCATGCTGCGTTCTCACGGAGTGTGCGAGTCCAGTCTGGTAGGCGATGACGACGAGCTGTGCGCGGTCTCGGGCGTGGAGTTTGGTCATCGCTCGTTGGACATGTGCACGGACTGTGAACGGGCTGAGGTACATCCGGTCGGCAATCTCGAGGTTCGACAGTCCGGTTGCGACCAGTGCGACCATCTCGCGTTCGCGTGGTGTGAGGGCCGCCAACTGTTCGTGATCGTGGTCCTCGCCGATGGCTGGAGTAGCGAGGAATCGGGTGACGAGTGAGCGTGTCGCGGCCGGGGACAGGAGCGTGTCGCCGGCGGCGATGCTCCGGATGGCGTCGATGAGATCGTTTGTGTCGATTCCCTTGCTGATGAAGCCGCTTGCTCCGGCTCGGAGGGCTTGCGCCACGTGTTCGTCGGTTTCGTAGGTGGTGAGGATCAGGACACGTGTCGCGATGAGGTCGGGGTCGGCGCAGATCTGTGCTGTGGCGGCGAGTCCGTCCATGCCGGGCATCTGGATGTCCATGAGCACAACGTCGGGACGCCACTGCCGTGTTAGCGCTACGGCCTGGGCACCGTCGCCTGCTTCGTCGACGACGGTGATGTCGTGGGTGCTGTCGAGCAGGGTGCGGAACGCGCCGCGCAACAACGCCTGGTCGTCGGCCAGAAGAACCCGCAGTGTGGGTGAAGCCTCGCGTGAGGAGGCCTGGCCGGTGTCGGATCTCGTCATTGGACCTCCCTCGTGGCGATGGCGGCGTTGCTTCTCTGATCACTTGCTGTCGGAAGTGGCAACTCGACGCGCACCTGGAAGCCGCCGTGGGGTCGGGGACCGGCGGTGAGCTTCCCGCCCGCGGCCGTTGCACGTTCTCGTAGGCCGACTAATCCGTGGCCCGGGGGAGGCGGCGGTATGCGTGGCTGTCCGCCACTGTCGGTGATGGTTACGGTGAGCACGTCGGTGCCCCAGGTGAGCTGTACGTGGGCGTCGGTGCGGTCGGTGTGCTTGGTCACATTGGTCAGTGCTTCCTGAATGATCCGGTAGACCGTGAGTTCCAAGGCCGCAGTGAGGTCGCTGGTGGTGCCCTCATGTTGGAGGGTGACGTCGAGGTCGGCACGGCGGAAGGAATCCAGCAGCGTCGGCAGTTGCGCTAGCCCGGGTGCCGGCTCGACGGGTGTGCTGTTGTGGTCGGGTTGGCGCAGGAGTCCTACCGTGGCACGGAGGTCGTCGAGCGCCTGGCGAGTGGTGGAGACCAGCGCGCCGAGATTGTCACGGGCCTCCTCTGGACGGGTGTCGAACAGGTGCGCCGCGACGTTCGCCTGCGCATTCGCCAAAGTGATCTGGTGGGCTACCAGATCGTGAAGCTCACGTGCGATACGGAGGCGTTCTTCGGTCACCCTCTGGCGGGCCTCGCTGTCGCGGGTCTCCTCAGCGCGCCGCGCCCTCTCCTCCACGAACAACAGGTTGTCCCGGCGATGCCTCCCTGCGCGACCGAGCACCGCCGCGAGGAGTAGCGATGCCGCGACTGTGACGAATCTGCTGGCGTCTTCCCAGGAGATCTCCGGTTCCACGAATGGCGGGGAGATAACGAGGGCGGCAGCGGCCGGTAGCACCGTCCTTGCTGTGGCGACTTCGGTTTGTGAGCCGACCCAGTGAGCGCTGACGATTGCCGGCGCGACGGTGAGTGGGGTCAGCAGGAGACCCAGCGGCGCGACGAGCAACCCGCATGCGGTCGTCACGGCCAAGGTCGCCAGTGGTGCGCGGCGACGGGCGAGGAGTGCCAGGGATGCCACCGCGGCCAGCAGGCACGCCGACGGTGAGGGTGGAGCTGGTGTGTCATCGATCCGCAACGCTGCCCCGAGGAGGACCACGCTGAAGGATGCTGCGGCGATCGCGGCTTCTCGCCACCACGATTCGACGTTCGTCACCACACGTTCACCGTACGCCGAAGTCTGACCTCGGTCGCGGACTGTCATGTAGTGCGTCTGCACCAGATCGGGGCAGAGGACGTGCGCAGGCACTAGGGGAAAGACGGTTGCCAGGGGCGATGATTCTGCTGCTCGACGTCGACACAGTGATGAGCAGTCGTCCGACAACGGGTCGGATCACACAGGTAGGCAGAGCGTTGACGAAGACAGGAGAAGCCGGCGACGCAGTGCGGCTGACAGACGTGCGCAAGCTGTACGGGCGGCGCGATAACCAGGTGATTGCTCTCGACGGGGTCACGACTCAGTTCGGGCGGGGCACGTTCACCGCGATCATGGGACCCTCCGGGTCCGGCAAGAGCACGTTGTTGCAGTGCGCGGCCGGGCTCGACCAGCCGACGTCGGGTTCGGTTCTGCTGGAGGGCCATGAGCTCAGCACCTTGAACGAGACCGAACTGACCAAGCTGCGTCGTGACCGGATCGGATTCGTATTCCAGTCGTTCAACCTGCTGCCAGTGCTGACCGTGCGGCAGAACGTCACGCTGCCCCTGCGGCTCGCCGGCCGCAAGCCCGCCCGTGGCCGTGTCTCGACAGTATTGGACCAGGTCGGTCTCAGCCAGCGAAGTCACCATCGGCCCTCAGAACTCTCCGGCGGTCAGCAGCAGCGAGTTGCCATCGCGCGAGCGCTCATCACCGACCCGGCCGTCATCTTCGCCGATGAGCCCACCGGTGCGTTGGACACCAGGACAGCGCGCGAAATCCTCGCACTGTTGCAGCAGTCGGCGGCCTCGGCAGGCCAGACGATCGTCATGGTCACGCACGACCCAGTCGCTGCCTCGTACGCCGACCGCGTCCTGTTCCTCGCCGATGGTCGCCTGGCGGGGGAACTGCGCGCCCCGACCGCCGAGTCGGTCGCGGAGCGGATGACCCACCTCGGCGCCTATGCCGACGAGCGCCCGCTGCCCCGACAGGACACGACTCGCGGAGGGAAGCGCTGATGCTGCGACTCGCCCTACGCACTCTGCGGTTCCGTGCGGGGATGTTCACCGCCGCGTTCGTGGCCATGTTCGTGGCCGCGACCATCGTGATGTCGTGCGGTGGCCTGATCGAGACCGGAATCCGCAGCTCGGTACCACCGGATCAGATCAAGGCCGCTGACATCGTGGTCTCCGGCGATCAGGAGTACCACGACTCAGGCGGTGACCCGGACGAGCCGCCCGTCCTGCCTGAGCGTGTCCGCGTCGATGCCGGACTGGAGCAGACCCTCGCGGCGCTCCCCGGCGTGAAGGCGACCAAGACGTACATCTTCGAAGGACGAGCCCCCGCAGGCACCGTCGACGCCATCGGCGTGACCGCCGAGCCGGGAACCGACATCGGTGAGCTGCGCCAGCGCATCGACGCGGAACTGGACAAGACCGCGACGACCCTGGTGGGCGATCAACGCGGCCAGGCCGAGTTGCGTGAGGCCAAAGTCAGTGGCATCACCGTCATGGCTCTGGCGGGGGTCCTGACTGCCTTCGCTCTGCTGGTCTCGGTTTTCGGAGTGGCCTCGATGCTGGCGCTGTCGATCGCGCAGCGTCAACGCGACCTCGCCCTGCTGCGGGCCGTGGGCGCCACACCACGTCAGCTCCGCCGCCTGATCTTCCGAGAAACCCTGATGTTGTCGGTGGTCGCGACAGCACTAGCGATTGGACCCGGTCAGTTCCTCGGCCGCTTCATCTACAACCGGCTCGTCGATCGCGGCATCGCCGCCGAGGGCGTCGTATTCCATCAAGGCTGGATTCCGACCACAGCCGCGATCGTGGTAGCGATTCTGGCCGCGCTTGCCGGCGCTATGGGCGCAGGACGACGCGCAGCCAAAGTCAGGCCGACCCAGGCCCTGGCCGAGGTCTCAGTTGAAAGCCGCCTGATCGGTCCTGCGCGTCTGCTTCTGGCCCTCCTCATCCTGGGCGGGGGATTCGCGTTGACCATGGTCACCACCGTCTCGATGAGCGGGCCACTGACTCCAGCCACAGCAGCACCAGCCCTGATCTTTCTCGCCATCGGATTCGCGCTCCTCGCGCCGGTACTCACTAAAGCCACGACGTTCGTGGTGCAAGTCCCCATCCGGGCGGTCGGGGGAGTCACCGGCCAGCTCGCGGTGCTCAACGCCCGGGGCCGCAGCGGACGCATGGCCGCGGTCATGGCCCCCGTCATCCTCATGACAGCCGTGGCAACCGGCCTGCTCTACTTGCAGGCGACCAACGACAAAGCCGACCGGGAAGCCTACGCCGCGAATCTCATCGCGGACGCCGTGGTCACCACCGAAGGCGGTTTCGATCCTGACTTCGTGTCCCAGATCGATGACCTCCCGGGAGTCGCGGGAGCCTCGGAGTACGTCGACAGCATCGGGTTCATCGAGGATCCCAAGGACAGCTCGCCGATGCACGAGGGGTGGACACTGCAAGGGGTCACGGCCGCCGGTGGCGCCGCGACCACACCGGTCACGGTGACCACCGGGTCGTTTGAGGACCTCGTCGGTACGACGATCGCCATCGAGGACAAGCACGCCCGCAAGCTCGGCGTCGACATCGGCGACACACTCACGGTGAGGATGGGCGACAACACCGCACAAGACCTGACCATCGCGGTCCTCTTCTCGGCGCCCGATGACTACGACACTCTGCTGCTGTCTGCTGACACGCTGGCGGCGCACACCACGGAGGGCATCGCCAAGCGGATCCTGGTGAAGGCCGACCAAGGGACCGATACCGAAGAACTCGCCTCCGATCTGCGCACATGGGCAGCCGATCACGACGGACTGACGATCACCGATCGTGACGTCTTGCTGGCCGAGTTCGACGACCAGAAGTCCACAGCCAACTTCGCGATCTACATCATGGTCGTGATGATCGCCGGTTATGCCGCCATCACGGTGATCAACACCCTGGCCTCCAGCGTGGCGGCTCGACGCCGCGAACTCGGTCTCCAGCGCCTCGCGGGCTCGACCCGTGCCCAGGTGATGCAGATGGTGACCCTCGAAGGCGCCATCGTCGCACTCAGCGGTCTGGCCCTCGGCACCGCCGCAGCCCTCACGATCGTGATCCCAGTGAGCGTCAAACGACTCCAGACCCCGTGGCCTGCGGGATCACCCTGGATCTACATCGTGATCGCCGGCCTCACTGTGCTCCTCACACTCGGCGCGATGCTGCTTCCGGCATGGCGAGCCACCCGGGGCCGCCCAGCAGAAGCCGCGCTCGCGATCGAATAGAACCACACCGATCACGTGCTCCACCCTCCTGGGTCCAAGCCCTGGCCGGCCAGCTGGCTAGGAGATAGTTGAAGTCGTAACTGCGGTGCACTGGGTACGCACGACAACGGAAAATGGCGTCTGACGCTGCGAGACGTTGAAAGACGTTTCTGCAGGTCAGACGCCATTTTCGACGACCAACGGAAGAGGGTGAAAACCCTCGGATCAGATGTCGTAATAGAGCTCGAACTCGTGCGGGTGGGGGCGGAGCTGGACGGGGAGGATCTCCTCGGTGCGCTTGTAGTCGATCCACGTCTCGATCAGGTCGGGCGTGAACACGTCGCCGGCGGTCAAAAACTCGTGGTCGGCCTCGAGGTTGTCGAGCACGGCGTTCAGCGACGTGGGGACCATGTCGATCGCCTCGTACTCCTCGGGCGGGAGCTCGTAGATGTTCTTGTCGATCGGCGCGGGCGGCTCGATCTTGTTCTTGATGCCGTCGATGCCGGCGAGCAGCAGGGCGGAGAACGCCAGGTACGGGTTGCTCGACGGGTCGGGGCAGCGGAACTCGATGCGCTTGGCCTTCGGGTTCGAGCCGGTGATCGGGATGCGAACACAGGCCGAACGGTTGCGCGCGGAGTACACCAGCGCGATCGGGGCCTCGAAGCCCGGCACCAGGCGGTGGTAGGAGTTCACCGACGGGTTGGTGAACGCCAGCAGCGACGGCGCGTGCTTCAAGATGCCGCCGATGTAGTGGCGGGCGACATCGGACAAGCCGCCGTAACCGGCCTCGTCGTAGAACAGCGGAGAGCCGTCGTTCCAGATCGACTGGTGCACGTGCATGCCCGAGCCGTTGTCGCCGAAGATCGGCTTCGGCATGAACGTGACGGTCTTGTCGTTCGCCCAGGCCGTGTTGCGGACGATGTACTTGAACTTCATGACGTCGTCAGCGGCCTTGAGCAACGTGTCGAAGCGGTAGTTGATCTCGGCCTGGCCCGCCGTGCCGACCTCGTGGTGGCCGCGTTCGAGCACCAGGCCCGACTCGGTCAGGTTGCTCATCATGTCGTTGCGCAGGTCAGCGAGCTGGTCGGTCGGCGCGACAGGGAAGTAGCCACCCTTGTAACGGACCTTGTAACCGCGGTTGTCGGTGATGTCGTGTCCCGTGGACCACGCCGACTCCAGCGACGTGATCTCGTAGAACGACTTGTTGGCGCTGGTGCCGTAGTTGACGCGGTCGAAGATGTAGAACTCGGCTTCGGGCGCGAAGTAGGCCGTGTCGCCGATGCCCGTCGTCGCCAGGTACGCCTCGGCCTTGCGGGCGATGTTGCGGGGGTCGCGCGAGTACGCCTCGCCCGTGATCGGATCGTGGACGAAGAAGTCCATCGCGATCGTCTTGCGTGCCTTGAACGGATCGAGGTAGGCGGTGCCGAAGTCCGGCAGTAGCGTCATATCGGACTGATCGATGCTCTGGAAGCCGCGGATCGACGAACCGTCGAATGCCACACCGTTCTGCGCCATGTCGGCGTCGAATGCCGCCGCCGGCAGCGTGACCTGCTGCTGGATACCGGGAAGGTCGGTGAAGCGGACGTCGAGATACTCGACACCTTCGTCCTTCACGAACTTGAAGAATTCGTCAGCGTTGCTGAACACGGGGCCTCCTCAGCCGCCTAGTGCGGCCCCGGACCGCGAGGCCCAGGGTGGTCGTGGTGCGTCATCACACCGTGTCTACGACCGTACGGAGCGACAGTTTCCCAACCATCACTGGTTTGTTTCGGTCATGTTACAAAGTGACGAGAGGGTGAACCTCCGGTGGTTCGACCGGCTGACTAGGCTTCGGGTGTGGAACTCGCCGGGCTGGGACGCCGCATCATCGCGCTGTTCATCGACTGGATCGTGGCTGCGCTGAGCGTCATGGCGTTCACGAAGGTGTCGTATCCGCCCAAGAACCCGCTGGAGAACCTGATCATCACCGGCGGCTACATCGTCGAGGTCGGGCTGCTGGTCGGACTGCTCGGCTTCTCGATCGGCAAGCGCATCGTGGGCATCCGGGTCGAGAACCCCGAGGGTCGGCCGCCGGGCATCCTGATGGGCCTGGTGCGCACGTTCCTGATCTGCGTCATCATCCCGCCGCTGGTGCAGAACAAAGAAGGACGAGGACTTCACGACGTCCTGACGAACACGCGCCAGGTACGGATCAACCCCTGAGAGCTTTGCGGGCGCCGCGCATCGAGTTGGCGTTCATGGGGCCGCGGGGCATGGGCACCTGCGGGCGCATCGCGTCGAGGGCCTTCATCTTGTTGACGGCCTCGGTCATCTGCGCCGGTTTGATGGTCTTCTTCAGCTTGCGGACGTGCTTGTTGAGCTTGGCCAGCGGCACCTGGCCCTCGCCGCGGCCGACGACGATGTCGAGCACGGGGATCTCGTCGCCCACGACGCGGCCGTGCTTCTTCTTCTCGGTGCCCAGCAGCTGGGCGACACGGGTCGGATTGCCCTCACCGACCAGGATCACACCGGGACGACCGATGACGCGGTGCACGACGTCCTGGTTCTTGGTGACCGCCACGGCCGGCTTGACGTCCCAGCCGCGCTTGAGCATTTGCAGGGCGCCCGCGGCGGCGCCCGGCTGGTCCTCGATCTGCAGATACGCGGACTTCTCGGCGCGGCGTCCGAAGATGATGAGTGTGCCGAGGATGCCGACCAGCACACCGAACAGCGCGGTCACGATGATGCCGAACGTCGACGTGCCGAACGTCAGCATCGCCAGCACCGCAGCGATGCCGCCGAAGATGATGAACGTCAACAGCAGGATCAGACCCAGGTTCGGGTCGGTCTTCTTGGTCAGGCGGTAGGCCTGGCGCATCTGACGGATGCGACCCGATTCGGGCTGAGGTGCTGCGTTCGACATAGGGATCAGTCTACGGCCGTACGCTTCTCGACGGCTTGGCGGTAGAGGGTGCCGGCGCGGTACGACGAGCGGACCAGGGGTCCGGACATGACGCCGGCGAAACCGATCTCGTCTGCTTCGTACTTGAGCTCGACGAACTCCTCGGGCTTGACCCACCGCTCGACCGGATGGTGCCGGGGTGAGGGGCGCAGGTACTGGGTGATGGTGATCAGGTCACAACCGGCCTGATGCAGGTCGCGTAGTGCTTCGGAGACCTCGTCGCGCGTCTCGCCCATGCCCAGGATCAGATTCGACTTGGTGACCAGCCCGAATGCGCGGGCCTGGGTCAACACGTCCAGTGACCGGTCATAGCGGAACGCCGGACGGATGCGCTTGAAGATCCGCGGCACCGTCTCCAGATTGTGCGCCAACACCTCGGGCCGGGACTCGAACACCTCGGTCAGCAGATCGGGCTTGCCGTTGAAGTCCGGAATCAGGTTCTCCACACCCGTATCCGGGTTCAGTTCGTGGATCTTGCGGACCGTCTCGGCATACAACCAGGCGCCGCCGTCGGGCAGGTCGTCGCGGGCGACACCGGTGATGGTGGCGTACTTCAGCTCCATCTTCTGCACCGACTCTGCCACCCGGCGCGGCTCGTCGCGGTCCAACTCGGCCGGCTTGCCGGTGTCGATCTGGCAGAAGTCGCAGCGGCGGGTGCACTGCTCACCCCCGATCAGGAACGTGGCCTCACGGTCCTCCCAGCATTCGAAGATATTGGGACAACCGGCCTCCTGACAGACCGTGTGCAGACCCTCGCCCTTCACCAGCTTCATCAGCTCGTTGTACTCAGGACCCATCTTGGCGCGGGTCTTGATCCACTCGGGCTTCTTCTCGATCGGGGTCTGCGCGTTGCGGACCTCGAGCCGCAGCATCTTCCGGCCTTCAGGAGCGATGGTCACAGGTACCAGCCTACGCCTCGACCGAAGCCGTAGGCTCGGGGTGTGTTGGACCTCGATCGCCGGTGGGAACGACCCGCGCCGACCCCGGAACAGCAGCGCAACGACATCTGGATCGGCCTGGGCTCCGCGGTGGTGTCGATCGCGTCTCTGGAGGTCTGGCGCAGCGCCTACAACGTGCCGATCAACGGGCCCGACTGGATCGCGTTCGCAGTGTTCGCCGTCGCCGGACTGGCGTTGGCGGTGCGCCGCCGGCTGCCGTTGTCGGTGCTGCTGGTCGAGGCGGTCATCTTCATCGCGATGGGGCAGCGGCAGCCTGAACTGGTCATCGTGTTCACGATGCAGATGCTGCTCTTCGCGTCGCTGTACGCGGCGTGGGCGTGGTCGCGACGTACCCGCGCTCTGCATGCCGCCACCGTGGTCGTGCTGGTCGCGATGTTCGGCTGGTTGATCTGGCAGTTCGTCCACGACATGCCCGAGGACCCACCGGTCCACGAAGGCCTGATGTCGCCGTACTGGGCGATGGTGGTCTACTCGCTGGCGATCAATCTGATCTACTTCGGCGGCGCTATCGCGTGGGGGCACGTGGCGTGGCGCAGTGCGCGTCAACGGTTCGAGTTGGCCGAGCAGCACGATCGTGTGCTGGCGGGCCAGCAGCGCGACCGTGAGAACGCGGTCCGTGCCGAGCGTGTGCGCATCGCCCGCGATCTGCACGATGTCGTGGCCCATCACGTCAGTGGCATCGGGGTCCAGGCGGCCGGTGCGGCACGATCGATCGAGACGCGGCCCGATGTCGCCCGCACTGCATTGGAGACGATCGAGGAGTCCTCACGCACCGCGGTCTCGCAGATGCATCAACTCGTCGGACTGCTCCGTGACGACGGTGACGATCGCGAACTGGCCCCGCAGCCCGGTCTGGCCGACCTGCACACGATCGCGACGACCGATCAGCGTCCGGTGCTCTCGTTCCATCAGGTGGGCGAGCCGTTCGCGGTGCCGGCGACGATCCAGCTGTCGTTGTTCCGGGTGGCACAGGAGGCCGTCGCCAACATCAGGCGGCACGCCGCCACCGCGGAGACCGGCAGCGTGACACTGCGCTATCTCGGCGACGGAGCCGAATCGGTCGAGGTCGAGATCATCGACGACGGTCGTGGCGCCCGGAGTCCCGGAGACGACGGCGGGTTCGGTCTGACCGGCATCCGCGAACGAGCCGCGATGCACGGTGGCACGTGCGAGATCGGACCCCGCCCTGCCGGCGGGTTCCGGGTGCGAGTGAGGGTTCCCGTTGAGTGACGTGATCCGCGTGATGGTGGTCGACGACCAGGAGTTGGTGCGGACAGGATTCACGATGATCCTGGCCGCCGAGGACGACGTCCAGGTCGTCGGTGACGCCGAGGACGGCGAGGTGGGGGTGCGTCGCGCCAACGAGCTGACGCCGGACGTCGTGCTCATGGACGTGCAGATGCCCAAGCTCGACGGCATCTCGGCCACCCGCCAGATCGTTGCCGATCAGCCCGACACCAAGGTGCTGATCCTGACGACGTTCGATGACGACGACTATCTGTTCTCGGCCCTCGACGCCGGCGCGAGTGGATTCATGCTGAAGAACTGCCCGCCCGACGATCTGGTCGCCGCGATCCGCGTCGTCGCGCAGGGACACTCGCTGCTGGCGCCCGAGGTCACCCAGCGTGTCATCTCGCGGTCCACCAGCCGTACCCGCTCGGTGCCGTCCGGGCTGGCCGAGCTGACCGACCGGGAGCGTGACGTGCTGATGGAGATGGCGCGCGGTCAGAGCAATGCCGAGATCGCCGGAGGCATGTTCGTCAGCGAGGCCACGGTCAAGACTCACGTCTCGCGCATCTTGACCAAGCTCCAGGTGCGTGACCGTGTGCAGGCCGTCATCATCGCCCACGAGTCCGGCCTGATGGACGAGGTCTGACTCAGCGGGTCAATCCGGAGTCGATCGCGAAGACGACCAGTTGGGCGCGGTCGCGGGCGTGGAGCTTGACCATCGCGCGGCTCACGTGGGTGCGGACCGTGTCGGGGCTGACCACGAGCTCGGCTGCGATCTCGGCATTGGAGCGGCCCGTGGCCACCCAGCCGACGATCTCGCGCTCACGCTCGGTCAGATCGCCGATGCGTGGATGCGGTGTGGCCGCAGCGCCGACGTGACCGAACTGCTCGATGACCCGTCGTGTCACCGAAGGCGCCAGCAGCGCGCCTCCATCGGCCACGACACGGACAGCATCCAGGAGCTGAGTGGGTTCGGCGTCCTTGAGCAGGAAGCCGCTCGCGCCCAGCCGCAGCGCCTCGGCCACATACTCGTCCAGCTCGAAGGTCGTGAGCATGACGACGTGGACATCGGCCAGATCGGGATCGGCCACCACTTCGGCGAGCAGCCCCAGGCCGTCGAGGACGGGCATCCGGATATCGCAGAAGACCACGTGGGGTCGGGTGCGACGCAGCAGGTCGAGGCCCTCACGGCCGTCGCCGGCCTCACCGACCAGTTCCAGCCCGGGTTCAGCGTCGATCAAGGTGGCCAGGCCCATGCGCACCAGCGGCTGGTCGTCGATCAGCGCGACCCGGGTGGTTCGTCGTTCCGTCATCTCGGCAGCTCCGCCCTCACCTGGAATCCATCGGTCGTCGGTCCGGCCGTCAGCTGCCCCCCGAGCCGTTCGACGCGGCGGCGCATGCCGGTCAGACCCATCCCTTCGGTCACCGGACCGCCACCAACACCGTCGTTGACGACCGCCACGATCAAGGTTCCGCCCTGCTCACCGAGGGTCACGGTGGCGCGAGTCGCCGAAGCGTGGCGCAGCACATTGGTCAGTGCCTCTTGGACGACGGTGTAGACGACCTGACCCACCGACTCGGGAACGGCGGTCGCTGTAGCGGTGAGGTGGACGTCCAGGCCACCGGCCCGGACCCGTTCGACCAGCGCGGGCAGATCATCGACCCCCTGCGTGGGCGTCCGTGGTGCGGCGCCGGGCGAGGCGATACGGGTCAACTCGGTACGCAGCGAGTCCAGCGCTTCGCGGCTGGTGTCGCGGATCGCCTGCAAATTCGATCTGACCGTCTCGGGGTCGGCATCGGTGTCCCGTTCGAGCAGATGAAGGGCCGCCCCGGCCTGCATCGCGATGACGGCAAGGCCGTGGCCCACGCCGTCGTGCAGTTCCTGCGCCATACGCAGCTGCTCGTCACTCGCAGCCCGCTGCGCCGCCTGATCGGCCGCCTCGTTGCGGGCCAGGAACCACCAGATCAGCATCGTGGCAGCGGCTGTCATGGCCGTCGTGCCCACGACGGGCCACGCGCCGACGCCATCGCCGACCGCTAGGCCCACCCCCAGCAGAGCCAGCGCGGCCACCGCGACCGGCACCAGCTCGCGTGGGCGCAGGCGCAGCGCCGCGACAGCACAGGCCACCGGGACGGCCAGGAACATCGGCCCTGGTTGCAGGGACAGCGCGAAGTACGTACCGGCCGCGACTCCGGCCAGCAGCACGCCGATCCGGGGCCGTACCAAGGTCAGGACGATCCCGCCGACCGCCAGGACCGCCAGCAGCGTCGCCAGCAGCCGATCGCGCCCGCTCGCATCGGAGTGTGCGCCGATGCCGCCGCCGATGATGACGATGCCGATGACCAGCAGAGGCCAGCGGCGGCCCAGATCGGTCGTCAACGAGGTCATGCCCCCCAGGCTAGAGCGCCCCGCAGGTGTGGGCGTACTGCCGGAGGCGGCGCTTCGCTACGCAGGACTGCGTACAGCGGAGCCGCCGGGGAGCGGACGACCTCCGGGTCGATCGGCGTGACGGTGGAGCCATGAACGAACCGATGAAGAGTGACCTCGTGGTGCAGACCCGAGGACTGACAAAACGCTACGGCGACCGGACCGCGGTCGATGCCGTCAGCATGACCGTCCGGCGCGGGGAGGTCTACGGCTTCCTGGGACCGAACGGTGCCGGCAAGACGACGACGTTGCGCATGCTGCTGGGGCTCGTGCGACCGACGTCCGGAACCGCGACGGTTCTGGGCCGTTCGGCCGGCGATCAGCAGGTGACCGAGCGTGTCGGATCGCTGATCGAGGGCCCTGGCTTCTTCCCCTATCTGTCGGGGCGGGACAACCTGCTGGTGATGGCTCGATACCGGGGCCTGCCGACCTCGGTCGTGGACGACGCGCTCGTGCGGGTCGACCTGGGCGGTCGCGGCGACGACCGCTTCAAGGGCTACTCGCTGGGCATGAAGCAGCGATTGGGTGTGGCGGCGGCCCTGATGGGCGATCCGGAGCTGATCGTGCTGGATGAGCCGACCAACGGCCTGGACCCGGCAGGCATGCAGGACATGAGGGCGCTGGTCGTGTCTTTGGCACGCGGCGGCCAGACCGTCGTGCTGTCGAGTCATCTGCTGGCCGAGGTCCAGGAGATCTGCGATCGGGTCGGCGTCATCGACGACGGACGGCTGCTGCGCGAGTCGACCGTGGCAGAACTACGCGGCGAGACGTCATTGCGGGTGCGTGCTGTCCAGGTGGACAGGGCGCTGGCCGTCTCGATGCGGGTCGCCGGTGACGACGGCGTACATGTGGACGGCGACGCGGTTCTGCTCGATCTGCCGGCGACCGCCGCACCCGACCTCACGAGAGCTCTCGTCGCCGACGGCATCGACGTACTGGAAGTGAGCGCGGTCGAGCGCTCGTTGGAAGAGGTCTTCTTCGAGATGACCACGACACAGGAGGTGGCCTGATGAACACCACGATCGAGAGTGTGGCGAGAACGACGCGCGGTGAACTGCTGCGAATGCGCACATGGCCGGCCGTATGGGTGACGGTCGGTGCCTGGATCGCCCTCGCGCTGATGTTCGGCTACTTGTTCGGGTATCTGTCCTACAAGACCGGCGACTCGAGCTTCGCGACGGAAGGTCAGACCAAGCAGGCGCTGCTCGCGGAGCTGATGCCCGCATCCATCCCGGATGTCCTGGTGCAGGGCACGCCGATGTTCGGGGGAGCGCTGATGATGGTGCTCGGTGCGATCGTGGCAGGCAACGGCTTCGGCTGGGGCACGTGGAAGACGCTGTTCACACAGGGTCCGTCACGCACGTCGACCGTCGTCGGATCTCTTGTCGCGCTGACCGTCTTCGTCGTGGTGACCGTCGCGGCCACGCTGGTGCTGTACGCAGGAGTCTCCTCGCTGATCGCGGTCACCGAGTCACGCGATGTGGTCTGGCCCGCGATCGGGGACCTCTCCCGCGGTGTCGGGGGCGCCACCCTGGTGCTCGAGATGTGGGCGCTGGCCGGGTTCGCGCTCGGCACGATCGCGCGGGGACCCGCCCTGTCGGTGGGCCTCGGGCTGGTGTGGGCGCTGGTGATCGAGAACCTGCTGCGCGGCGTGGGGGAACTGCTCGGTCCGGTCGAAGCGCTGACCAAGATCATGCCGGGCACCGCGGCAGGTTCCCTGGTGAACTCGCTGCTCAGCATGCCGACGGACACCCCCGGTGTCGTGGACGCCCTGTCCGGTCAACGGGCCCTGGTGACGGTGGCCGTGTACACCATCGCGCTGCCGCTGATCGCCGTCGTCCTGGTCCGCCGTCGCGACATCTCGTGACCTGACGTCGTCCGTTCGGATGACCTGGCTATGGACTCGCGGCCGATGTGGGGAGGGTCGCGGGTCCCTAGCGTGGAGGCATGCTTCAGACACGCAATCTGACCAGGGTGTTCGGCGGACGAACCGTCGTCGATGGGGTCGACGTCGACGTGCGGCCGGGCCGTGTGACGGGTTTCGTCGGCGCGAACGGTGCCGGCAAGACCACCACGATGCGCATGATTCTGGGCGTTCTCGCTCCGACCGCGGGTGACGTGCTGTGGGACGGTGAGCCGATCACCGCGGCTGTCCGCCGCCGCATCGGTTACATGCCCGAGGAGCGCGGTCTGTATCCGCGCATGCCGGTGATCGACCAGCTGATCTTCCTGGCCCGTCTCTACGGTGCGTCCCCTCAGGACGGCCGGGCGCGTGCCGAGGAGCTGCTGGGGCACTTCGGTCTGGCCGACCGCCAGGGGGACCTGCTCGACTCGCTCTCGCTGGGCAACCAGCAGCGGGTCCAGATCGCGGCCGCGCTGATCCACCGGCCCGACGCGCTGGTGCTCGATGAGCCGTTCAGCGGACTCGATCCGGTCGCGGTCGATCAGATGACCGATCTGCTCCGGCGCGAGGCCGGCGACAAGCCGTTGCTGTTCTCCAGCCATCAGCTCGACCTGGTCGAGCGCCTGTGCGACGACCTGGTGATCCTGTCGGCCGGGCGGGTCGTGGCCGCCGGCACCGTCGAGGAGTTGCGCAGCAAGGGGCCCGTGCGTTTCCGAGTCGTGCTGGACGAGCCGGACGCCGCTTGGCTGCGAGAGTTGCGTGGTGTCGAGGTCCGTGACGTCGACGGATCGACCGCGCTCGTCGACCTCGACGGGATCGTGGCCTCCGACCTGCTGTCGACCATCACAGCCCGCTCCAAAGTCAGCGAGTTCGCTCGCGTTCAGCAACCCTTGTCCGACATCTACCGGGAGGTGGCCGCATGAGCACGCCGGTCTGGCGCATCGTCGCCGAGCGAGAGATCAGCACGAGAATCAGGCAGAAGTCGTTCCTGATCGGCGTCGCCGCCATGGTGGTGGGTGTCATCGCGGTCATCGTCCTGACGTCGATGTTCGGGGACAAGCCCTCCCACTACGAGGTAGCCACCACGACGCAGGAGGCTCAGACCGTCGTCGAGCGGGCCTCCGATGTGGTCGGCGCGACGGATGAGGACTCCGACGTGACGACGCGACGTGCGGACAGCGAGTCGTCGGCCGAGCAGATGGTCACCGACGGCAAGGCCGATGTCGCACTCCTACCGACCGACGACGGCTACCGCATCGTGGGCGACCGTGAGGTCGACGGCGATCTGGCCGCCGCTCTGACGACCGCGGTGCAGGGCACCGCCCTGGAGCGCAATGCAGCCGAGCAGGACGTCGATCTCAAGGCCCTGCACTCCGGCGCCCAGGTGACGACCGATCTGCTCGACCCGAATGCCGACAACGCAGGAGCGCGCAAGGCGCTGGCGTTCGTGATGGTGCTGCTGTTCTACATGACCGCCATCATCTTCGGCATGACGATCGCGCAGAGCGTCGTGCAGGAGAAGGAGAGCCGGATCGTCGAGATCCTGGCCGCCGCGGTGCCGATCCGGGCCCTGCTGTGGGGCAAGGTCGCGGGCAACTCCGTCCTTGCGTTCGGCCAGATCGCGCTCGTCGTCGTCACCGGTCTGATCGCGTTGAAGATCACCGATGTCGGCGGGCTGGGTGCGATCGCCGTCTCCAGTCTCGGCTGGTTCGTGTTGTTCTTCGTCCTCGGCTTCGTCGCGATGGCCGGAGTGTGGGCCATCGCCGGATCGTTGGCCTCCCGTCAGGAGGACCTGCAGAGCACCACGATGCCGGGCAATCTGCTGCTCCTGGCGCCGTACATGATTGCGATCACCGCCGGTGAGGGCGTCAAGGCGGTTGTCTCGATGCTGCCCATCACGTCGGCCATGGTGATGCCGGCCCGGCTCGCCGAGGGCGATGTGCCGTGGTGGCAACTGGGAGTCGCGGTCGGCTCGAACGTGTTGGCGATCGTCGCGACGGTCTGGGTCGGTGCCCGCGTCTACGAACGCACCCTGATGCGCACCGAGCGCCGCCTCAAGCTCACCGAGGCATTGAAGGTCAGCGACTGAGTCCCAACACAGGGACGGTGGGACCGTGCACAGCCTGTTCGATATCGGGTGACGGCGTGTACGGCTCCCACCGCAGGAGATCGATCAGGTGGGGTGCCACGGCCGCGGCGGCTTCGCCCACGGTGACATCGCGGCCCAGCTCCTCGGTCAGGGTCGTGACCCCGGCATCGGCGATGCCGCACGGGACGAACCGGTCGTACCAGGACAGATCGACGTCTGCGTTGAGGGAGAAGCCGTGCATCGTGACGCCCTGCGCCACCCGGATGCCGATGGCCGCGATCTTGCGCTCCTGACGCCCCGGCCCTGCAGAAAGCCAGACGCCCGAGCGCCCAGGAACGCGGCCCGACTCGACGCCCAGGTCAGCGATCGCGCGGATCAGCGCTTCTTCGACGCGCCGCACGTAGTCGACGACCAGCACGTGCGACGGGAGCTTGGTGATGGGGTATCCGACCAACTGACCCGGCCCGTGGAACGTGATCTTGCCGCCACGGTCGACCTCGACGACAGGGGTCCCGTCCAGGGGGCGCTCGTGCGGTTCGGTGCGGCGTCCCGCGGTGTAGACCGGCGGGTGCTCCAGGAACAGGGCTGTGTCGCCGATCTCGTCGGCCGCCCGCTGGGCATGGAGGCGGCGCTGCAACTCCCACGCCTCGGTGTAGTCCAGCGCGTCGACGCCGTACCAGTCGTCACGGATCACCAGATCACTCACAGATCGAGGCTACTCCCTGCTCGGAACCCACCTGTGGACAACCTCGAGCACGAAATCGGGGAAACGGGGAGAGTGGGCGCATGGACTGGTGGTGGACGGTGCTGGCACTGACGGCACACTTGGGGCCCGGGGAGGACGACCGGTGGGCACGAGTGCTGACCGGGCTCGATCTGCAGCGTGCGGTCGCCCTCCACACCGCCGATGCCACGGCGCTGCGCGGCGTCTACGCCTCGGAGGCCGCGGCCGCCGACGACGCGGACCTGATCGATGCCTACCGCGCACGCGGCGGCCGGCTGGAGGGCGCGGTCCTGCGGGTCGAGCAGGTGGATGTGCGACGTGCCGTCGACGACGAAGTGGTGTTGGACGTGGTCGACCGGCTCGGCCCCGCCCGCGTGCGGTGGGACGACGGCTCGGCCACGGCGTTGCCCGCCGACGAGCCGACCCGGCGACGTGTCGTCCTGCGGTGGACCGACGACGGCTGGCGGATCAGCGAAGCGCGGCGTCGAGCGCCTGAGTGAGGTCTGGCTGCTCGAACGTGAACCCGCTGTTCTCCAGTACCGACGGCACCAGGTCCAGCGACCCCAACAGGTCCTCCGCGATGCCACCCAGTGCAGCCTTCACAGCGAACCGGGGCGCCACCAGGAATGTCGGCCGATGTACGGCCTTGCCGAGGGCCTCGGTGAACTCGGCATTGCTGACCGACGACGGCATCGCCAGATTGACCGGACCGGAGACGTCAGCGGTCAGCAGATGCGCCACAGCGCGCGCCCAGTCGATCCGGCTGATCAGGGACATGCGCTGCTCGCCGGACCCCAGACGGGCACCGCCGCCGAGCCGCCACGCCGGCAGCATCAACTTGAGCGTGCCGCCTGACGAGTCCAGCGCCAGGGACGTGCGCAGGAAACACGTGCGGGCTCCCGCGTCGACGGCCGGTTGTGCGGCGGATTCCCAGCGCTGCGCGACGCCGGCCAGGAAACCGTCGCCTGGACCAGCGGTCTCATCGAGCAGGTCAGATCCACGGTCGACGCCGTACCACGACATCCCTGAGCCGGACAGGAACGCCGGACGCCCGGGCGACTTCGCCACAGCCGCCGCCAGCGTGGAGGTGGCGCTGATCCGCGAGGCCAGGATCTCTTGACGGCGTGCTGCGGTGCGGGGCCACCGTGAGATCGGCGAGCCGGACAGATTGACCACCGCATCGACCTGGTCGACCAGTACCTGGTCGATGCGTCCTGTCCGCGGATCCCACGTCGACTCGGTGCTGCTCGTCGACGGTCGTCGCACCAGGCGCGTGACCTGATGTCCGTCCGCGGTCAGCCGATCCACGAGCGCCGAGCCGAGGAAGCCCGACGCGCCGCCGACCAGCACGTGCATGGTTCAGGACCCGAGCTCGGCCTCGAACGAACCGCTCTGCAGACGCTCCTTGACCGCGGTCAGGAAGCGACCGGCGTCCGCGCCGTCCACCAGCCGGTGATCGTAGGTCAGGGCCAGGTAGGCCATGGAACGGACCGCGATGCTCTCGCCGACGACCGGATCGGTGATGACGACCGGGCGCTTGACGACCGCACCGACACCCAGGATCGCGACCTGCGGCTGATTGATGATCGGCGTGTCGAACAGGGCGCCGTTGCTGCCCAGATTGGTGATGGAGAACGTACCGCCGGACAACTCATCGGGCGCGATCTTGTTGTTGCGCGTGCGATCGGCGATGTCGGCGATCTTGCGGGCCAGGCCCGCGATGGACAGATCCCCGGCGTCACGAATCGTGGGGGCCAGCAGACCACGCTCGGTGTCGACCGCGATGGACAGGTGCTCACCCGACGGGTACGTGATGGTGCCCTCGTCGATGTCCAGTGCGGCGTTCAGCACCGGGTACGCCTTGAGCGCCTCGATGGCCGCCTTGGCGAAGAACGGCAGGTACGTCAGCTTGACGCCCTCGCGCTCGGCGAACGCGTCCTTGTGCTTGGCGCGCAGGCGGGCGATCTCGGTGACGTCGACCTCGTGGACCTGCGTCAGCTGTGCGGACGTCTGCAGCGACTCGATCATCCGCTTGGCGATCGTGTTGCGCAGGCGACTGACCTTCTCGGTCTTGCCACGCAGCGGCGACGGCTCGGCGACCGCAGCCGTGGCTGCCGGAGCGTCGGCAGCGGGTGCCGCGGCAGTGTCGACAGCAGTGCCGGCCTCGGCCGCGTCCAGGACGTCCTGCTTGCGGATACGACCGCCGACGCCGGTACCGGTGACCTTGGTCAGGTCGACCCCGTGCTGCTTGGCCAACTTGCGCACGATGGGCGTGACGTAGGCGTCGCCCGACGAGCCGGCGGCAGCCGACGTGGCCGGGGCCTCCGCAGAGGGGGCGGCCGGCGCGGGCTCGGGCGCCGGGGCCGGTTCAGGCGCCGGTGTGGGCGCTGGTGCCGGGGCGGGCTCCGGTGCGGGAGCAGGCGCAGGCTCGGGTTCAGGCTCCGGTGCGGGAGCAGGCTCGGGTTCCGGTGCCGGCTCGGGTTCGGCGGCCGGCGCCGCGGGTGCAGCAGCCGGTGCATCGCCTGAGGAGATGACGGCCAGTTCGGCGCCGACCTCGACGGTCTCATCCTCCTGGACCAGGATCTGGGCGAGAGTTCCGGCGACGGGCGAGGGGATCTCGGTGTCGACCTTGTCGGTGGAGATCTCCAGCAGGGGTTCGTCGACCGCGACCGAGTCACCGACCTGCTTGAGCCACTGGGTGACGGTGCCCTCGGTGACGCTCTCACCCAGTGCGGGCAGGGTCACTGACGTGCCGCCGGCAGCACTTCCGCCCTCTTCGCTCACTGCCGGTGCGGGCTCGGGATCCGGTTCGGGTGCCGGAGCGTCCTCCTCGGCCTGAGGCTCAGGCGCGGGGGGTGCGGGCGGGGTCTCCTGCTCCTCGGCCTGTGCGGGCTCAGTTTGCTCCGGTTCCTCCTGCGCGGGCGCGGGGGACTCGGCAGCAGGAGCGTCGTCGGCAGCCGCAGGCTGCTCACCCTCCTCACCGATGACGGCCAGCAGGGCGCCGACCTCGACGGTCTCGTCCTCCTCGGCCTTGATCTCCAGCAGCACGCCGGCGACGGGGGAGGGGATCTCGGTGTCGACCTTGTCGGTGGAGATCTCCAGCAGGGGTTCGTCGACCGCGACGGTGTCGCCGACCTGCTTGAGCCACTGGGTGACGGTGCCCTCGGTGACGCTCTCACCC
>Ga0164243_10001255_pt1 | contig 43647 bp, 65 predicted proteins | sample OricompcompostOP_FD_108781 | JGI IMG/M metagenome (GOLD analysis project Ga0164243, IMG submission 108781) | Organic Plus compost microbial communities from Emeryville, California, USA - Original compost - Organic plus compost (OP) | ecosystem: Engineered > Solid waste > Mixed feedstock >...
CATAACAATTGAAACCGACTCCGGGCCAATAACTTGCCAAGCATCCGATGAGCTTTCCCTCGTCGTTCTCGTCTCACCCAAAGGCGAGCCCATCTATCTCCGCCCCCATCAACTCGAGGCCCTTCGCCGAGCACTAACCCAGTGCAAAGAAAACCTCCACCGCTAGGAGCCCCTAATGCCTTTCCAAATCATCGCCAAACCAGCCCGCAAATATCATCACGAACTACTCGGCCTTCTCCCTTTCATCTTTCGCGAGGATGATCCCCGGCCAGCGGCCGAACAGGCCAACGAGCGTTACGCACACGGCGGAGGCTGGCAGCCCTTCGGCGGCTTTACCCTTGGCCAGGAGGATGAAATCCTCTACCCCGGCGATACTGCCTTCCGCCCCTTCGCCCGCCTCCGCCTCCCCCTTTCATCCGAGACCGTCCTCGTCTATCCATATTCCTGGGTAGTGGTGAAGAATGATGACGGAGGATGGGAGGTGTGCCGGATGGATTAACGCAGTTCTATCACCACAATCCGAAAGGAGTTCCCATGAACCCTCTCCCCATCTCGCCCGTCCCCGTCCGCTACGGAGTCGCGATCATCATCCTCATGTGCGCAGTCGCTTTCATCTGCAAGGTGATTGCACGAGGCGCCCTCTTGGCAGTGTAAGATATGAAAACCCTCCTCATCATCCTTAACCTCGCCGGAGGCCAGCCCGCCATCATCGACTATCCCGACGCGGCGGCTTGTGAGCGCGCGGCGGAAGTTTTTAACAAGGAGAATAGAACAGTGATGCTTTGGGCCTACGCATCTTGCATCCCCGCGCCCTGAGTCGAAACCGGGCTTGCCCCGGTCCGCTGGACATAACCTCCCGGCGCTGATGAGACAGGTTAGGAACCCCAATGCGCATTTCAAAGAAAATTCCCTTCGGCCGAGTCCTTTATGAAGAGAGGTGGTGAAATGATAGTGAAGCCCGCTAACAACCTTTTCCCCGAGGGCAGCTACATTGTAGTTCGTGACGGCGTGGTCATCTGGCGTAGCCCCGAGATCAAATCCAACCACCCCGCTGAAACCGCCAAGCGCCTCTCAGAAGAAGTGAGGGCCGAGGGTGGAAAACTTTTTTTCATTGTCGGAGGTCAATAATGGGCATCTATCTCAATCCAAAGGATATGCCGAAAGAGGACTGGCTGCGCCAACACGGCCAAGTCATCCTCGACGAAAAGCGAGGCATCAGCCTCCCCCCTCCCTCCCACATCGAGGGCGATAACGTCGCCGTCTGCCTCGTTGACAACGGCGACTTTACCGCAGCTGGCGTGGCCTACTCCGCCGACGAACTCGCCTCCTTCGCCCACCCTGACGACCGCAGGCCGAAGGTTTGGCTTTGGGTTCCCATCTCCGAAATTGAGAAACTCATTCCAGGTTTTCGCGAGGCCCTCAAATGACTTCCTTCATCGAAACGATAAATGAGGCGGACCGCAATGTCCGCCTTTTCCTGCTCTCCCACATAACCTTCCTCGAACTCACCGAGCGCTTAACCGACCTTGGTGCCTCGGCCGTAGACGAGCGGGGTTTCGTCATCTTCGGCCTTCGCCTCCGCTACAAGGAAACTCCCCATGTTTTTTAACTCCCGGAAATCCCGCAAAAGGGCCGAGGAAGATCTCGGCATAATCTCCCTTGCAAGTTCCTCTGCCACCGTCGCCGAGACCTCCCGCCAATCCGTTGTCGATGCCCTCTTCGATGTGAACGCGCGCATCGCTAAACTCACCGCCGACCGCATTCGCATTGAAGCGGAGCTAGAAGAGCTAGTCGTCATTCGCGACGCTCTTTCCCCTGCCATCGCCACAATCGACTTCGCTGAATCCCTCATCATCGAACAGGAGACCGAGAATGGGAACGATCCAGTTTCACCTAACGTCGGATGACGTTGACCTCATCCACCGCTATCGCAGGGGCGAACGGCTTACGCCGGACGAACTCACCGCGGCGAAGCTCGTCTGCGAGCTTTCCAACCTCAACGACCTTCTATCCGAGCCGGCGGACGAGCAATTTTCCCCGGACGGATATGGAGTGCAAGACGGAGCCAAGCTATGACCGAGACCTTTTCAATCCTCGCCCTCGTCGCCTGCATCCTCGCATGGCTGACCCACGTAATCACCTGCATCGCAGTCGGCGCATGGGGCTTCCTAATCGCAGGAGCCCTTTTCTTCCCCATCGCCATAGTCCACGGCTTTGGCATTTGGTTTGGAGCGTGGTGATGGATAAAGCACCAGAAAAACTTTGGATGACAGCCGAAGAAATAGGCTGGCCGGGGAGTTTCCGCTCTTTCCGCATGAGCGACTTGGAGCATCCTGAGGATGAGTATCCTGCCTACGTCCGCGCAGATCTGTATGAGCAGGTCAAGCGGGAGTGGGACGGACTTAAGGCCGAGAACAGGAAACTTCGCAATCTGATTTCGGCCACGCATAAAAATCCAGTGAAGCATGAGAATTGCAGAAGACATTATTGCCCGATATGCGAGGGCGGATTGTTCCAATGTGCTGACTGCGGGGCGGTTGAGATAGAAACCGAAGAACGCGTTTGCACAGCCGCCGAGCGCCTTACCGGGGCGCGGGTCGTGACGGAGGCGATCGAACAAGCTGCCCGAATTGCCGAAAGCCATATTGGTGAACCCGGGCTGTCTGACAACCCCGCCTACGTTCGGTACGATCCCGCTGACCTGATGGCGAAGAAAATAGCCGCAGCCATCCGCAATCACGCCCTCAAGGCCGCTATGGAGGTAGGAGGATGAGGACCGGCGACATAGTTTTGCATCGACCCTCTGGCGAGGAATGGCTCGTCGCATGGGCCGACCATCAATCGGGATATATGGCACCGTGCGGCTGGCCGACGTGTCAGGCAAAAATCGCTGATTGCACAATTGTGCGAGAGGCCGACGATAATGACAGCGACAAATTGGTCGATGAACTGTCCCGATCAGGTCGCAGCGATGCTCACCGCGCCGCCGCCATCCGCTCGCTGAAAGGAGGCCGTGATGCACAGTGACCTTATCGCCAAGATGGGCGCAGTGAAGGCGCAAGCGTCTCAACTGCCTTATCGTGACGGCGACGGATATTCTTGGGGCGGAGAGGCAGTGCTCACCATAGGCACCAGATCGATAATGATTGGCGCGGGCGCGGAGGCTTTGGCGCTTGCCCATGAAATCGCTCGCCGCTGGAATGTCGATTACGATGACACTCCCGACGCCCTCAAATCTCTGGAGGCGCGGGATGGCTAAGCCCTTCAAGCTCGAAACAGTAGGCTTTGTTGGCCCTCACGGTCACTATGGAACGCTGGACGACGCCAAGGCCGCCGCCCAAGCCGACTACGAACGCTGCATCCTCTCCGCCCTCGCAGGAGCCAAGCCATGAGCTTGGCCGACAACTATCGTAGGGGCAGCCATCGCGGGCCATGCCGTTCCGCCCTTTCCATAGTCCAGGAGCTAAACCTCTTCGCGGAAGAGCGCAAGCTTTCCGACGAGGAAATCGCTCGCCGCGCTGGCGTCCACCCCATCACCCTCAGCCACTGGCGTCGCGGAAAACGATCCCCCACCCTCCAGAACATCGAGGCGGTGGTCGAGGCCCTCGGCGGCCGTCTTACAATCGAGTGGGAAGATGAAAAACCAGCTGAATGAACTAGCCTCTAACGCCACCTCCACCTTTCTAACCGAGAACGCCGAGATCGCCCTGCAGGCCTCCATCGAGCTTCTCCTAACCACCGTGCCAACTGCCGAGGTCGTAAGACGCTTGCGCCTTTGGGCGGATTATTTGGAGGAACGCCAATGAAAATCAGCCCCTTCACCCTCACCGACTCTAAACCGAAGATAACGCTCGCTCACTGCATCGCCCTTGAGGGCCTTAAACGGGTCGGGGAATTACTCGAGCAACGACTAAAGGAGCGGACCAATGCACCCACTGATCATGCGAGCAAAAGCGAAAGCCGAAGCTGACTTCATTTGGGAGTGGAACAAACTTCGCTGGCCCATTCTTTCCTCTTCATGCGCCGCCCGTAAGTCCCTCGTCATCCGATCCTTTTTGGAACAGAAACTTGAGATCGAAAGGATTAAGGAAGATGCAGATCGAGTTAGGCCCTGACGGCAACTTCGCCCTCACCCTCCACAACGGGCACACCGTCGCCATTCCCCTCACCCTTTCCGGCCTCGCCGCCATTCGCCGCATCTTACTTTCGGCCGAAACATCGGAAGACAGGCGAATAGGAACCCGCGGTGCCCCGATCCAGCACATGATCGACCAATGGCTTAAAGCCGACTCGGCCCGTAAGGCCGCTGAGGCCGATGAGTTCGCCAAATCCCTCAACATCGAAATAGACCTTTAAAGGAGTAAAAATGTCTAATGCCAGAACACAACGTCGGATCGGCATGTACGCTGACGTGCGCGCAATCCTTGACGAGGCCCTAGCCTCGGGCGGCGGCGAGGTTACGTTGGAAACGTATGGAAAGGCCGTCCACTGGCGTCACCGCGCCTACGCCTTCCGCAAGCTCTACGCCACCACCGTAAAATCCGACAGCCCCTATGACCGCCTCACCCTTCGGCGAGTCCCGGAAGGCTCTTCCACCGTCCGCATCGACCTCATGGAACAGCCCGCCATCTTCCGCCCCAAACCAGGCGGCCGCCCCGTTCTCACCGAAGAGGACGACGAGTTGGAAAGCGAAGCCGCTCGCCTCGCCAAAGAACTGGGGATCGACTGATGGAATGGAAGGAGGAATACCGCAAACTCATCATCGAGTACGAGCCCTATCGCAAGCACTGGATCGCGTGGGTCATCGCGCCCTTGGGCGCCGAAGGAGACTTCTGGTTCAAAGGTACTGGCCCTACGCCTCAAGAGGCTTTAGCCTCCGCCGAAGACAACCGAATAAGCGGGTACCATGTGAGTAAGCGCATCACCGAGTCTCGCTACGTAAAGGGCGGCTACGAGCGAGCTACCATCCCGCCCAAAACCACTGACATCAACATCGACGAACTGGAGTTCAAGCTATGACCAAAATCATCTCCGTTTCCATCACCAACTACGGCTCCACCCCTTCCGGCACAGCTTCAATCTCTTTCGACGGCGGAACCATGAGCTTGGAGCTCGACAAAGAGCTTTGCGAGAAAGTCTTCGCCATCATCAACAACCACATGGCAGCGAAAAAAGCTGAGATGGCTAACGCCATCCACAACATCGCTCCCATGCCCCTCTTGGGCTACGACTCTTCCAAAACCATCGACAACGACGAGATGCCTTTCTAAGGAGCCAAAATGTTCTACGTCACTTTCTACCTCAACGATGTTACCTTCAACCACAAGGTCCGTGCCCGTACGATGGAGGAGGCGCTGCAGCGCGTCAGCGACTTCTGCGCCGGCATCCGCTACACAGGGGTAGCACTTGCCCCACCTCGCATCGAGGCAATGTCAGTCAAGCCGACTCGCGGCGTGGAATATGAGGAGGAGTTCTGATGGAACGCGGCTTCAAACTTCTTCCCTCTTACGATGGGCGAGACCATCCACGCAACTATGGCATCGGAGCGATGCGAATGTACTGGTGGATCAAGGGGCCGAAAGGCGCCATCAGCATCACCATGTTCACTTCGTGGTTTCTTCCTCATCTTCAACTTTCCTCCTTCACCACATATAGCACCTATCCTTTCGGCGCTCTTGAGCATCTAATGCAGCCACATTTATGCTCCATCGACTATCATTCCTTTGACCCCTCTTACGAAGGTCAGAATAAAAGCTCTTGTGACCTCATCGAGGGTGGATGCTATTGCGACGGAACCTCGCTGTGGTTTGGTGAAGCTTGGATGGAGGGGTTCTTGCACGGCGGTAGTGAATGGCTTTACGCTCGGATGGAGGACCTTTACCGCAACGTTTGGGAGGGTGGCCCGGAGGTAGACCTCACCCCCATTCCCGTAACTTTTGGAGATTAAAAATGCCCTGTATCCGCACCGGCGCCCACATCTACATCGAACCATATCAGGAGTGGGCGATCTCCGACGCTTTCGAGATCGAGCCCCTTCTATCCCAAGCCCGCTGGATGGAGCTTCATCGCTTATGGGGCTCCCCTCCTCTTCCGGGCCTCTACTACTTCCGAATAAGCCACCGGAGCCGAGAGCCCCTTCGCGATACTCACCACTTTACCATTCATGACTATGATAACTGGTTCGATAAGGATGGCAAAGAGTCTCTTTTGGTAACAAACAACTGTAGTTATCACGGCTATAACGGAATGGAGATTAAAGATGGCATATCTGAATGAACCACAGGAGTCTTGCCCGTATCTTGATCGAGCTATAGCCGAATTTGAAGATGCGGCTGATGATATTATCTACAGGTTTCGCGAAGCAATTTCTAAAGCCTCAGAAGAGATCGATGAGGTCCGAAACATAAACGAAACTCTCCGCCTACAAAACCAAGAGTTCGCAAATAAGATCGCCGAACTTGAGGACCAAATCCGCGACCTAGAAAATAGGCTTGACGATGCCTGAGTGTCCTGTAACTATCCTAGGCAGCCTTCCCGTAATAGCTGAAGTTTCTTTTGGTTACGACTCCTTTACCGGAGAATATTACGCTGACGTAGATGAAATCTATTGGCGAAAAAGAAACGGAAGCAAAGGAAAACCAATTTCGAGTTCAGTCAGAAATCGGGCCAATAAATATGACCCTTATTGGGCCTATCTAATAGAAGAGGCCAATGATTATTTAGTCCATGAAAAGGAACGAAACGAATGAGCTTCACCCCCACCCCCGAGCAACTCGCTTGTGTTGAGGCATCCGCATCCTCGGACGACAACCTCCTCATCCGGGCCCTCGCCGGCGCAGCCAAAACCTCCACCCTCGTCCTCATCGCCGAGGCCCTTCCCTCCACCCAAATCCTTTGCCTCGCTTTTAATAAGCGCATCGCAACTGAGATGCAGGAGCGTTTGCCAAACAACTGCACGGCCCAAACCCTGAACAGCATTGGGCACCGTGTATGGAGCGAGGCCATCGGTCGCCGTCTCCAAATCAACCCCTCCAAAACCTACGACATCTTCACCGAGATCCTTTCCAAAACCAACGACGAGTTTCTAAAGAAGGAGGCGTATGAAAACCTCGCCGACCTCATGCGGACGGTCGATTTTGGCAAAGCTTGCGGCTTCATTCCCACTGGCCATTACGACGGTCAGCCCTTCCGCGCCAAGCGCCTGATGGACACCGAGGAATTCTTCGGCCACCTCGATGAAGAGCTTCCCGACTACCTCCAAGACCTCATCATCGAGGTGACGCTGGTGTCACTGAAGATGGCTTTCGAGGGCAAGTGTGATTACAACGACCAGATCCTCATGCCCACCGTTTTCCACGGCGCATTCCCTCGCTTCCCCCTCGTCCTCATCGACGAGGCCCAGGACCTTTCTTCTCTAAACCACGCGATGCTTCGCAAGCTTGTGAAGAAGCGGCTGATCGCGGTGGGCGACGAGAACCAGGCCATCTACGGTTTCCGAGGGGCGCACGAGAACAGTATGTCCCTCCTTCGCGAGGAGTTCTCCATGCGTGAGCTTCCCCTCAGCATCAGCTTCCGCTGCCCCGTCACCGTGGTGAAGCACGCCCGCTTCCGTGCCCCTGAAATGAAGTGGCCAGAATGGGCGAAGGAGGGGGAAGTCCGGACGTGGCAGTCCTACACCGCGAATGAAATCCCAGACGGCTCCGCGGTCATTTGCCGCAACAACGCTCCGCTCTTCAACTTCGCTATTAAGTTGCTGAAGAACGGTCGGTACGCGGAACTCTACGGGAATGACATTGGCAAGAGCTTGCTCAAGCTGATGAAGAAGCTCGGTCCCGAGTCCCTTCTGCAAGATGACGTGATGCAGAGGATCGCGGACTGGGAAGAGGAAAAGCTGAAGAAGGCAAAGAACCGAGGGGAAGATGGGGTCCGGGATCGGGCCGAGTGCCTCCGCATCTTCGCCCGGCAGGGCAAGGACCTCGGCGAAGCCATGGCCTACGCTCAGCACGTCTTCAACTCCCGAGGCCCTCTCAAACTTATGACTGGGCACAAGTCTAAGGGGCTGGAGTTCCGGGACGTTTTCTTCCTCGACGAACATCTTGTGGGGGAGAAGGGGCAGGACCCCAACCTCCGCTACGTCATCATCACCAGAGCAAAGGAGACCTTAACCTACATAAAGACTGAAGACTTTGTAGATACTTGAGACTGATATGGCCGTATGCCCATGACATCGGACCATACCTAAATCTCATAAACCCAGTTGACACGTTCGTCCAATATGATATTGTGCGGACGTATCCCAAACGCCATGCAAAGGAGTTTCCCGTGGCAGACACTAAGACCAAAACGATCAACGGCCTCACCTTCGAAATTCGCCAGCCATATGCGGAAGGCCACACGATCAATGAAGCCGAAGCCCGTGCCCTGAACCAGACTCGTTCCGAGAACATCGGCAACAACGTCAGGGCCAAGGTGAAGGAGATGCAGGAAGCCGGCACCGATCTTTCCGAGATCGTCGCTTACGTCGCCGAGGTTGACTCTGCCTATGAGTTCACTCTCGCAGCCGTCGCCGCGTCCCGTAAGCTCGATCCGTACGAGCGCGAAGCCCGCGCCATCGCCCGCGAACTCCTCAAGAACCACCTCGCCAAGGACGGCCGCAAGCTCACCGCGGCACCCGAGGGCCTCACTGACGAGGAGTGGAAGGACAAGATCGAGAGCGAAATCGAGCGTATCGCCACCAGCGAGGGCGTCGTCAAGCAGGCGAAGAAGAACGTCGATGCCAAGAAGAAGGCAGCCGATACGCTCATGGAGTCCATCGGCGGAGTTTCCGTCTAACACTTTCTCCTCCGTTTGTTGTTAGACTGAAGGGGTGGGGCTTCGGCCCTGCCCCGCTTCTTCTCAGAAAGGATTTTCTAATGTCGGAAATTCATCCAGCCCCCGGGGAGTTTACCGAAGACCAACTTTCGGCTGATCCAATCCTCCGATATTTTCACTACGCCCATCTCCCACCTTTCCTACAGTCGGTGAGTAAGCAGTTCTTTTTGACTGCTCAGTTCATTGTAGAAACCTGTCCCCGAAACCCGGAACGCACCGTCGCCCTTCGCAAGCTTCTCGAAGCTAAAGACGCTGCAGTTCGTTCAAACGTTTGAGGTTCTCCATGGAAATCTTCGCAACTGTAGTTGGCATTTCCTTCCGCCCTGCTTCCGCCAAAGACGCCATGCGCGCGCTTGAGGTTGGCGACAGCCTCAACCTCGAAGCCGATCCCGAAAACCCCTACGACTCCAACGCCGTCAAGGTCATCGACCCCGCCTCCGGCGAGTTCATCGGCTTCATTTCCCGCGAGTCCAATTCCGAGACCGCCGAGCACCTCGCCAACGGAGGGGAAGTCTCTTGCGAGATCGTCTCCTTCCTCGGCACCCTCAAGCCGCATGTCCGTATAACGCTGCATGAGTAAGCTGCCGCTCTTAGAGCTGCTTTACGCAGCCCTTCGCAGTAAGTTCGGCGTCGTCATTGAAACCGATGATGCCGAACGACTGCGGCAAAAACTCTATCCCCTTCGCAAGGACGATCCCGACCTCATGTCCTTGTCCTTCGTGATCAGTCCCATTAACGGGAAAGACCTGTGGATCGTCAAGACTAAAGGAGCCCGCGATGGCGAAGAATGACGAAGACCTTTCCAAACATACCCTGAACCTTTTCCCCGGCGACTACGATAAGCTCCGTGAGCTTTTCCCCGACGTAGGCGCTGGCCCCATCATCCGCAAGATCGTCCGCAACTTCATCGCCAAGGTGGAGCAGGAACGGTCCGTGAATGTTAAGACGGAGGTGAAACTATGAGCGACCTGCATGAACTGATGGCCCGCGACCCCCTCACCCATACTCGCGAGGACATCGAGACGATCATCGCTGAGATGCGGAAGTCCCGCCACGCATTCAACGCTGGCAACCTCCGAGCTGGTTCCACCAAACCGAAGACCGAGAAGCAGAAGCAGGTGGAAAAGCTTGCCGATACCCTCGATCTCAAGATCGATTTGTGAGGCGAAGATGACCCAACCTAAAGCCTTTGACGCCTCCGGCATCCAATTCGGATGGGACAGCACCAGCATCAAGCTGGCCGAAGAGTGCCTCTACAAATACAAGCTGAAGATGATCGACGGATGGCAGCCCGAAACCCTTTCCGTCCACCTCCGGTTTGGCCAGCATTACGCCACCGCCCTCGAACACTACCACAAGCACATTGCCCTCGGCATCGACCATGACGAAGCGGTTTACCTCGTGGTGAAGGAGGCACTGGAGGATACGTGGGATCGACCGATCTGTAAAGAATGTCAGGGTGAGGGACAGCTGGATATTACCACAGAGTTTGCCGAGGAAAATCCGTGGGCGGGTAGAGTTGATAAAGCTGTGACCCCTTGTGAAACTTGTAACGCAACAGGGATTTCTGCCGAAGGAGCTCCTTGGGAGTCCGACCACAACGTAAAGACCCGAGCCAACCTCATCCGCACCATCATTTGGTACTTGGAGCAGTTCGGCAAGGACGACGCCGTTTCCACCCTGATCCTTTCCGATGGAGTTCCCGCTGTCGAACACAGCTTCGCCCTCCCCGTTGACAACGGCATCGTCTTCGCCGGTCACCTCGATCGACTCGGCGTCTACGCAGGCGACCCTTACGTTCAGGACCAGAAAACCACAGGCGCTACCATCACTCAACGTTACTTCGAGGGGTTCAACCCGGACACTCAAATGTCCATGTACACCTTCGCAGGTAAGGTAGCCTACGGCATCCCTGTTAAGGGCGTGATCATCGATGCGGCGCAAATCGCTGTCGGCTTCAGTCGGTTCGAGCGGGGTTTCACCTTCCGAGTCGAAGCCCAACTCAACGAGTGGTACGACCACACTATGTACCATATCGAGGTGGCACGAAAGGCGACGAGGGAAAACTTCTTCCCCATGAACCGAAGCTCTTGCGGCAACTACGGCGGCTGTGAGTTCCGCGACATTTGTTCCCGTGCCCCATCGGTTCGTGAACAGTTTCTGAAAGCCAAGTATATCCGTGGACCTCGTTGGGACCCTCTCACTCCCCGCTAACCTCAAGGAGACTTTAACCGATGGCGACGCTTGACGAACATCAGTCTTCCCGCTTCACCAAACTTGTTTACATCGGCGACAGTGGCACCGGCAAGACCGGCTCCCTCGTCAGCCTCTTAGCCGATGGCTACAGGTTTAAGATCTTGGACATGGACAACGGCCTTGACTCCCTCGTCCACTTCGCCCGGCAGCAGTGTCCGGATAAACTGAAGAACGTGGAGTACGAAACCCTGCGCGACGAATACCGGGCGAGCAAGTCCGGCCCGATCATCAAAGGCCAGCCGAAGGCGTTCGTCGCGGCCCTAGAAATTCTGACGAAGTGGTCAGAGATTGAAGATGAAGAAACCATTTTCGTCCTCGATAGTGGATCGGCCTTCGGGCGCTCTGCCTTTGAATGGGCGAAGGGCATGAACCCGATGGCCAAGGACCCTCGCCAGTGGTACTTCTCCGCACAGCAGGCCGTCGAGTCCACCATCGCCATGCTCACCGGCGAGTCATTCCGAATGAACGTGATCGTCATCAGCCACATCAACTACAAAGAGATAGTTGAAGGCGTGAATAAGGGCTATGCCAATTTCATCGGCTCGGCCCTCGGTCCCACCATTCCCAAGTACTTCAACACTCTTGTCTTGGCGGAAAGCCAGGGCTCGGGTACCAACACCAAACGGAAGATTAAGACAATGCCGACCGGCATCATCGACCTCAAGGTCCCCAACCCCTCGGTCGAGCGCGAGCTTCCTTTGGAAACCGGATTGTCCACGCTATTCAAACACCTGCGCGGACAGTAGGCTAGCCACCTTAACGGCTCTTTCAACCTCAACTAGGATAAAACACAAATGGCACTTTCCTTTTCCTCCATCGCTGACAAGAAAGTCGAAGAGATCGAGCGTCCGCCGCTTCCGCCGGTCGGCACCTACCGCTGGAAGATCCTGAAGCTTCCCGAGCTTTCCAAGAGCTCCGACGAGAAGTGGGAAATCCTGAACGTCAGCGTTCGCGCGGTAGAGGCTCTCGACGACGTTGAGGTCGCCGACTACCCAGGCAAAATCGACGGTATCATGCAGTCGGTGCGCTTCATGTTCAACCTCGAGGACGAGGCGGAGTTCGAGAAGACCCTCTTCCGCGTCCGTCAGTTCTTCGAGAAGCATGTTCAGTGCGCCGAAGAGGGCATGAGCATTGCGCAGGCCATCAACGCTTCGGTCGGCGGTGAGTTCCTCGGCACCATCGCATGGCGTCAGGACAAGAACGATGCGGACGTGTTCCACGCGAACATCAGCCGCACGGCTCCTCTCGACTAATCTAAAGGGGGCTTCGGCCCCCTCCCCTTTTTCAGGAGTTCCAAAATGGAAAGCGAAAAATTTTACCTGTGGTCCACCCGCGCGCAGGGTTGGTTATCGCCGGGCGGTCACTTCACCAACCAGATGTCGGACGCTCGAGTCTTTGACGAAGCCGAGGCTTTCGACTACTGCAAAGTCCATTACAAGAACGGGTTCAGTGAGTACGGTCTACTCCCCATTCGCCTTAACGATCTTCAGCGCATAAGGGACCTCGCAAATGGTAAGCGGTAACTTCCGGTCCTTCCCGGTTTCCTCCATCATCGTCAACCGCGACGAGCGACAGCGTCGGGAACTTGTCGGCATCGACGAACTGGCCGAGTCCATCCACCGCACCGGCTTAATCAACCCCATCGTCATCACGCAGGACGGGGTGCTCGTCGCCGGCGAACGTCGTCTTACTGCTGTCCGATCCCTCGGATGGACAAACATCTCCGTTCAGTTCGTTGAAGATCTTAACGAGTTCCAGCTCGCCGTCATCGAACTTGAAGAGAACATCAAGCGGGTGGACCTGACTTGGCAGGACGAATGCCTTGCCATGGAAAAATATTTCCGACTCCGAAAAGAGCATGAAGGGGCATCGCAGGATGAAGTCGCCGTGAATCTCGGCGTCAGCCAATCCGAACTTTCTCGAAAGCTTCAGGTCGCCGAAGCAATCCTCGAGGGCAACGACCGAGTGGCTAAGGCGGAAAAGTTTTCCGTCGCCCGTAATCTTGTCGAGCGTACGAACGAACGCAAGCGAGCCACGGCACTAACTTCCGCAACTGAAACTCTGTTCACCGGAACAGTTGAAGAAGAGGAAGAAGAGAAGCCCACGAAACCTAAAGCCCCTCTCATCAACGAGGACTTCCACGAGTGGGCAGCGGCTTACACTGGCACTCCCTTCAACCTCATCCACTGCGATTTCCCCTACGGTATCAACGTAGCGGACAGCCCCCGGCAGAACTCGAGCATCCAAGAGTACTACGAGGACAGCAAGGACATCTACTTCAACCTCCTCTCCACGTTGGAGATGTCCATGAGCAACGTCGTCGCCCCCTCCGCCCACCTTATCTTCTGGTTCAGCATGGACTACTACCATGTGACGAAGGACTGGCTGGAGCGGATGGGATGGAAGGTCAACCCCTTCCCCCTCATCTGGCACAAGAGCGACAACGCTGGCATCGCCCCGGACCCTCAGCGCGGACCCCGCCGTACCTACGAGACCGCCTTCTTCGCCTCACGCGGGGACAGGAAGTTAACGCAAGTCGGTGCCCGCAGCAACTCCTTTGCCTTCCCCGGCAAGAAAGGGCCGGACGGCATTCACCTTTCCGAGAAGCCTGTGGAGATGCTCAAGCATTTCCTGTCAATGGTCTGCGACGAATACTCCCTCGTCCTCGATCCCACCTGCGGCAGCGGCAACGCTCTTAAAGCCGCAACAGCGCTTGGCGCCCCCACCGTCCTCGGCATCGAAAAGTCCTTGGACTTCTACACCACCGCAGTCACTCGTTACTATGGAGATGAAGATGAAGTATCCTCATGACCGTTACAACAGACTTCTCAAAGAGACCTTCGGGGAAATCCTAAAACTTTCCGAACTGAAGGGGGGTGAGTACGCGGGGGACGACGACCGCCTCGCAAACTTCCGGCGCAACGCTACCGCTCTTGGCCTTCTCCCCGAGCAAGTCTGGGCTGTCTACTGCGCGAAGCATTGGGACGCGATCATTCAGTTCGTTCATGACCTAGGCTCCGGAAAGGAGCGAAAGCGTTTGGAGTCCCTCTCTTCCCGCGTTGACGACATCATCGTTTATATGCTATTGTTCAAGGCTATGCTCGATGAGCGGGAACAGATTTCCTCGCCAAAAGCTGATGTTAACGTCTTGGCAAAGGAGCTGGTATGACCATTATGCTGGTGGGGGAGACTTGGGGGGTTGAAGAGGAGAAAGAAGGCAAGCCTTTCGTCGGCACCTCCGGCTTCATCCTCAACGGCATGTTAAAAATCGTTGGCATCAACCGCAGCGATTGTTACATCACCAACGTCTTCAACCTCCGTCCAAAGCCATCCAACGATGTCGCCAATCTTTGTGGATCAAAGGCCGAGGCTATCCCCGGCCTTCCCGCACTCATCCGGGGAAAGTATGTTCGTAAAGAGTTTGCAGGAGAACTTGATCGACTCTTTGACGAAATTAAACGCGAGCAACCCAACGTCATTGTTGCGTTTGGCGCAACCGCCGCATGGGCTTTGCTCCAGTCCTCGGGCATACGAGCTATACGTGGGTCAGTTGCGGGAACTCCTTCGAATGTGTCACAGCACCTTGGAAGAACGTTCAAAGTCCTCCCTACCTACCACCCCGCAGCTGTAGCCCGCGAATGGACTCTTCGCCCGATCGTCATCAACGATCTGGATAAAGCGAAGAGGGAAAGTGAAAGCCCCGAAGTCAACCGCCCCTCCCGTTCCGTCTGGATCGAGCCCACCCTTGCCGACCTCCAACTCTTTGAGGATCAATATGTCAAAAACGCTTCCAACCTCTCCATCGATATTGAAACGAAGGGGGACCAAATTACTTGTATCGGTTTCGCGCCTGACCCTTCTGTGGCTATTGTCATCCCCTTCTACGCCGTAGGTTATCCCGGCAACAACTACTGGCCCGACCTCCAGTCCGAGCTAATCGCGTGGAATTTCGTCCGGCGCTGGTGCCAGAAACCTTCCGTCTTTCAGAACGGTCTCTACGACATTCACTTTCTATGGCGCCGTTATGGCATCGCAGTCCCCAACGCCGTAGAAGACACCATGCTCATGCACCACGCCTTCCAGCCCGAAATGGAAAAGGGCCTCGGCTTTCTCGCCTCCATCTACACCGACGAGGCGAGCTGGAAATTCATGCGTAAGACTGACACGATTAAGAAAGGAGATTAACTTGCTTTATCTCGCTTCTCCCTACTCCTCCCCCGATCCCCTCATCCAAAAGACCCGGTTCCTTTTGGTCGAGCAGGTCACGGCCCAACTCATTGAGCAGGGCTATTTCATCTACAGCCCCATCGTTCACTGCCACGCTCTTGCCGAGCGCTACGCTCTACCCACCGACTTCGCCTTCTGGAAATCTTACAACATCGATATGATCAGGCGTGCGGACCAGTTCCTCATCCTCGACATTCCGGGTTGGAAAGAGTCCAAGGGAGTAACCGCTGAATACACCTTCGCCCGCGATGCAGGGATTGAGTGTGGATTTGTTTCTAAGGATGGAGTCGTTCGTTGGCACGAATAATCGACACCGCTGAACTAACCCAACAGTCGGCCCTTTCTGAAAACCATTCGCTGTGGATTTATAATGGGCTGGACTGTTGCGTCACGGAAGAGGTCCGTAAGAACCTCTCCCCCATGCTCGACAACGTAGCTCTTTCCACCTACGAGTTCAGTAAAGCTTTGCAAGCTCCGGTCCTCGAAATGTCTATGCGGGGACTCCTTGTTAATCAGCCCCGTAAGCATCGGGTTCTTTCTGAGATGCGTAAGAAGCTTGCGGTGCTGCAGGAAAACTTTGATACGATACAGCGCGAAGGCATCGGTATTGAGCCTATCAACTGGCGGTCCCCGATGCAGCTTAACAACTTGCTTTACGATGTGATGGGCTTGCCCGAGAAAAAGAAGAGGAACTCAAAAGGTGTCTATGCGCGTAGCAGTAACCGAGAAGCTATCGAAGCTCTCAGCGTCTACTATATCGCGGAACCGATCTGCAACTATCTACTCGCAATGCGAGATCTGGGAAAGTCCATCGGGTTCCTTGAAACTGGAATTGACCCTGACGGACGGATGCGGTCAAACTTTAACATTGCCGGAACTAACACCGGCAGGTTTGCAAGCTCTGTCAGCGATTTTGGTACGGGCTGTGTTAGACCCACAGCCGAGGCGTTAACACCTTTCGGCTGGAAACAGTTGAAAGACCTTAAAGATGGGGATATTATAGCTCAGTACAATAACGGGGCTGTTGAGTTTGTTCCGGCTAGTTTTCATTGGGAAGATTTTTCTGGCGATCTAATATCTTACACTACAGAACAAATTACCCTTACAGTTACTCCAGATCATCGAGTCTTATCAAAAGATTATAAAGGGCGATCTGTAACAACAACCGCCCGTGATACTTTTATAAACTACAGCCAACGACAAATTCCAGTAGCCGGAAAATACGTTGGCGGATCGAAAACAGTTCCTGCATATCTCGCAATGCTTATGGCGGATTGCAGTAAAGAGGGAACTGTCTGGAGAGCCTCGTGGAAGAAAGACCGAAAGTTGGTTAGGTTTTTTAAACTCATGAAAGAGGCTGGAATTACTTACAACGAGGTAAACACTAACCGTACAGGCTATTCCAGATATACAATCTACGCGGATATAAACTTGCCGAAAACTTATGGTCCGTGGATACTCGATCTTACTTACGAGAGCGCAAGAGCTTTGGTGGATGAAGCAAAATATTGGGATGCTCACATTCGCGGCAACAGCTTTATCTTCTACACCGCAGATAAAGAAGAGGCAAAGTGGTTTCAAACTCTATGTCACTTAGTTGGGTACGGCACTACTCTGCGCTTGTCTAAAAACAGTAAAGAGGCTTATGGAAATCAAAGCATTATCTATTCTGTAAATGTAAAGCCCCGTGACCATGTGCAAGTTCTCCGAAAGCATTGGGGATATACGCCCTATGAGGGAAAAGTCGGGTGTCCGCAAGTTCCCTCAACATACTGGCTCGTGCGAGAAAACGGTTTTATCAGTGTGACAGGAAACACAAATTTGCAGAACGTAACTGCATCGCTTCGTTCCGTCTTCGTCGCTGATCCAGGATACAAACTCGCCAACCTCGACCTAGAGCAGGCAGATAGCCGCAACGTCGGGGCCTTGTGCTGGAATGCGTTTGTTGAGTCGCACGGGGAAAAATGGGCCGGGGCTTATCTAGACCTCTGCGAAAGCGGGGATCTTCATACCAACGTGTGTAAGATGGCCTCACCTAATCTTGGATGGGGCGAGCTAGTCCATGAAGACGGGCGGCCTTGGTCGGATAGAGAAATCGCAGACCAGCCCGCCTACCGCCACAAGACCTACCGAGACAATGCAAAGGTCCTCGGCCACGGCAGTAACTATCTCGGCACCCCTCCAACTATGGCGTCCCACTCTAAACTTCCGCGCAAACTCGTGGAGGAATTCCAGAAGAATTATTTTTCCGCCCTTCCCTGCATTCCCGAATGGCACAAAACAATCTTCTATGAACTTGAACAGTTCTCTTTCCTCACCACCCCCTTCGGCCGTCGCAGGTATTTCTTCGGGCGTCCGAAAGAGGCCGCAACCCGCCGTGAAGCAGTAGCCTATCAACCCCAATCAATGACAGCAGATGAAATCAACACCGGCATTCTTAACCTTTGGCGCGCCAACCGAGTCCAACTCCTCGTCCAAGTTCACGACTCAATCCTTTTCCAGTACCCCGAAGAACTCGAAGACGAGATAGTGCCTTGGGCACTTGAGACACTGAAAACGTATTTGGCGCTGGCGAAGGGGCGCGAGTTTGTTGTCCCGACCGAAGCAATGACTGGCTGGAATTGGGGCTACCATGACGAGAAAGAAAACCCGGACGGGCTCAAGAAATGGAAAGGTCATGACGATCGAAAGAGACAAGAGAAGGAGTTCAAGCTCAGCTTGCGAGGTTTGTAATGCCTCGTAAACTACCTAACTTCATCGACTCATTCATGGAGTACACAAGCAATAAAGGGTCACCCACTCTATACCGGAAGTGGGCGGCTATCTTTACTGTTGGTGCTGCTCTTGAGCGAAAGGTATGGATACGAACTGCGAAAGGAAAACTCTTTGCAAATCAATTCGTCATCTGCGTCGGCTCCGCCGGGATCGGAAAGTCCCTCGCAACCAACATCGTAGATGAGCTCCTCCGTTCCATTCGCACCCCCGAGACCCCATTCTTTATCTCCCCAACCTCCGTCACCAAAGCTTCCCTCATAGATGCTCTTAACGATGCTCAGCGTCGTGTAGTTCGCCCTATGGAAATCCCCTCTGTCAACACCTTCAACTCCCTCACCGTCGTTCCCAACGAGTTCTCCGTCTTCCTCCCCTCATGGGAGGCCGACTTCATGTCCACCCTCACCGACCTTTGGGATTGCAAGCACTACAGTGAAACACGGCGCACCGCAAAACTCTCCATCGACATTCCCGATGTACAGCTCTCAATCTTCTCCGCCACTACCCCCGCGCAGCTCACCAACCTCTTGCCAGAAGGTGCGTGGGAACAGGGTTTTATGTCCCGCGTCATTCTCGTTTACTCCGGAGAAATCGTTGAAACCGATCTCTTCGATGAACTTCAATTCGAGAGCAAGCTTTACGCTGATCTCAAAAACGACATCAAACACATCTACTCCCTTTGGGGGGAAAGGAAAATTACTGATGAAGCGAAAGAAGTTATCCGAGCTTGGGCAAAGACAGGCGGAGCCCCGTCGCCGGACCATCCAAAGTTAATCGGCTATTGCGCCCGACGCGCAGCGCACTTGCTCAAGCTTTGCACAATCGCATCTGCGTCATCCACCGATGAGCCCGTGATCACAATAGAGCACGTCGCAGAAGCGTTGGATTGGCTTGCAGAGGTCGAAACCTTTATGCCCGACATCTTCAAGTCTATGAAGATTGGAGCGGACGCTCGGGCCATTGATGAAGCATATCACTACGCCATGTCCACTTACATGAAGGAGAACAAGCCCGTACTCGAGCACCGCTTAATCAACTTCCTTCAGGAGCGAGTACCGGCCCACAACGTAGGCCGGATACTGGAAGTTATGGAAAGGGCGAAGTTACTGGAAAAGCAATTTGTAGGGGGAGGACTGGGTTATATCCCCAGAGGAAAGAGGGCAGCTTAGGGGCGGCGTTGAGCCGCCTCAAGCCTTTGCAAAATTTCCTTTGTCACCTTCACGTCCGAGGCTAAATCTCCCAACGTCTTTTCCAACGCCCTCACCGAAGAAAACGTAGTATCATTTGTTTTCTCCATATTTGTTATTCGCAACTCGTGGCTGTCGACTCGACGTAGAGCGAGTTCGTTAACGGATACTCTCGCCGATAGGTCCATAATTTTTTGTTCATTATTTGACAGGCCGATTTGAATTGCGCTTAAGGTGTAACCCCAAGCAACAAAGCCTCCAATAAATGTAACGAGAATAGCAACTGTATTAATATTCCATTTCCATTCCCAAGCCGGCGTTCCCATCTCTTTCTCTCCCTTCACTTCCAACACCCCTGCCTAATTCCAAATGTATTATGAGCGGCTACATCTCGCGCGAATGACCGATCGTTCTGAATAATGAATTGACGTGTTTCAGATGAAGGTGTTAGTTTTTGCCATCCATCACAGTTACTGGCAGACACCGTCGGTGAACACGCCGCCAATAGTGGCACAAAGCTCAGCATTATCCATATTGCGTACTTTCTCATTTGTAGCATTCCTTTCGCGCAGAGCTTCAACAGATTGAGCCAAGGTCGCCTGTCGTTCCGCTGTTGCCCCTGCTCGATAAGCTTTAATGTGAGATGCGGTAAGTAATCCCAAGACAGAGACTATACTACCCAAGATCAAAAGGAGACGAAGACTCATGCGCGAAGCTCCTCTCTTATCTGTTTGATAGAGCGGGCCAGTCTCGGGCCAAGGAAAGTCAGGATCAATACGCCGCATAGCCCGATACCTCCAAAAGCTACAATCCCCCCTATATCCTGATCGCGGAGCCACTGGATAACTGCTCCGGCCGAGCCAAAAATAGAAAGCAGATAACCCCATAGGTTAGTCTCCTTCTTCACCTCCTTCTCCACTTTCGGAGGGACAGTTTCCTTCGCCGGCTGACCTTCGAGGTGTCGGCGCTTGACCTCTTCCAATGCGGCTTTAACTTCACTGACTTTTCCTCCAACACCCTGTCCAGCATAGGTGCCATTGCCGTCTGGCTTCGGGAAGGACGCCCATTCAGCCGAAAGATTTGTCAGCAGCGTATCCATCGACATGCGGCCGGCCAGCCATTTGTCAATCCCCCTTACTCCCAAAAGATAACAGGCCATGCGATCCTGCATATCTTCGTCATAGAGCAGGCTCTTATCGAGCTTTAGCTTCGCCTCGATCCCGCGCTTTGTCGTACGCACTATCTGGTAAGCCCCGGCGGCGGACGAGTTCCACTTGTTTTTCGGATGCGCCAGCATCCGACCTTGCAGATCGTCGACCTGCTTTAGCGTCATCTTGACCAGATCGACCGGGCCGCCCGTATACGCATCATAGCTCAGTGTCGTATTATATCCCCGAGCTTTTGGATTTCCGACGGTGCCCTCAAACTTTTTGATGAGGTCGAGAAGAGGCCGGTATACATAATATTTGTCCATGTCAGTTCCTTTCAGCATGATCACCACCCGCTTGGCGGTACGGCTTCGGTATTGCTGGTTCCATTTTCATGTTTGCAACGGTGGCAGCTTTTATCCTGATGCCCCAGGGCATCGAAGACGCCCCATCGTCTCAAGCCGCCATCGAGGAAGATGCAGATTTTTCGCCGGAACGCCTGCTCGATGATTGGCTTTATGAGATGATCGTCAAGAAGAGCCGAAGCTATATCTGCCGCACGTTTACAACTGGAAACTCCCCGCAGAGCTGACGGACAAGGTTGCTTCACGTACTTTGAGAGAGGCACGCGTCGCTCACTTCGTCGGACCAGTGAAGTTCACGCTCCTGGATGAACCGGAAAACGCACTGGCAACGAAATTTCACGATTACAGGCGCGCGGCGAACGCGCCTGCTGTCATCGGGCGATAGGCCGACTGGCTCGTCAAGACTCAGACGACCCGCCTAGAGATATCGATCTCTAGTGCTCGAATATTGCTCTGCTGGACGTCGACACCGGAAGAGTTTAGTCGAGACTGCTCTTCGGCCACGTAGATGATCAACGTGTCCCCTTCAATATCCATTGACGGCACGCCGGTTTGTATGGCTATCACTGGGTCGGTGGACCCGAAATATCCCATCTGGACAGACTGAAGCTTCGCTTCCAGTTCAATGCACTTGAAGGCGGCCGCCCCCTGCGCCCGTGCTTCGGTTGCGTCAGCCACGAGCAAGTACATTGGCAGTTGCTCCACACCAAGTATCCCATCACTGTTCGAGCGTAGACGCTTCGCCGTGAACGCATAGAGTGTGTTTGTCTTCTTGTGGTAGCGAATCGGGCATGGGTTTTGGATAGAGATCTCGAACGGGAACTCGCTCTCATGATAATTGAACGTCGTCGTTAACTTTTCCACCCAATAGAACATCATCTTGTACGCGGCAGATTGAGTGCGCGCTATGCCGTAGGCGTACTGCGCGCTGGTGTCGTGAGCATCGACGCAAACGGTAGGTTCGGTCCGCGACGGTGTCGTTGTGAACGGGTGGTATGTCAGGGGCGATATGCTGGAGAACACATTTGTCAGATCGATAAACCCGAAATGGCCGTTCCCAGCTACACCCAAGAGCGCGCGGGCGTTCGAATAGCCGGCGAACGACTGGACCGTAACAGGTAGGTTCGCCTGCCCGCTCGACGCCTTGACGGCGGTGCCGAAGTCTACTGCTCCGCCATTGAACGTCAGTTCCGTCCACGTCGTTCCTTTCTTGATCGTGACACCGACCACCTGCCCGCCAGTCGGCGGCTTGTTGCTTCCGCCGGCAATTGCGTTGCCGACGCCGACGATCGACCCGGTGTTCCCGTTGACCCTCGTAATCGTGTAGTCGCCGGCGGCGAGCGTCACCCCATCGACTACATACGTGCCGGCCAGGGTGATCTTGTCGACGGACGCAAACAGCCCGTGGTTTTCTGGGAAGACGATCTGTACGACGTTCGATCCGGCTGTCGTGTTGAACGGCGCGGCCATCTTGTATTTCCGCAGAAGATGCCTGTGAAACATCTTCATCGAAATGATGTTGTTGCTACCGTCCATGCGCCGGTCGACGCGGAATTGCCTACCCCAAAGCACGCCCATGGCGGCACACCAGACCGAGTACGAAGGGTCTGACGCAAGCGTTTCTTCTTCCCAAGAATTGCCGCGATTGGAGCTCTGTGCGAGCTTTGCGACGTTGTCGACGGTGGCGTGGTTATCGCCGTACCCGAAGCCTACGTATCTGACACCATAGTCATTGTGCGCCTGATCTTGCGGCCAGTTCGAAACCTTGGCGCCGTTTGTTACGAAATAGTCACGCTTGATGAGGGGACTCGCCGAATAGAGGAAGTTGCCGACCTTCCAGAAGCCGTTTCGCCACTTGCCCGGCGGGATGGCGGTGACGCGATAGGTCTTGCCATTCAGATCGAATTCAGTGGCTGGATAGGCCGCCCGAAGCGCCGTAAACCTGGCCGTATCGTCGGTCACGCCATCGGCTGCGAAATCCTTGAGCGGATCAAGCAGATCGCGAACTTGGCCGAACGTCTTCGCCTCGCGCGCAGTTCCGGTCGGGTTATCCACCAGCATTGTATTGGCGGTGACGGGTGGGAGGTCAACACCGGCAGCCGCCGCTTCCGCCGCTTCCGCCGCGCTCTGAGCAACTTCCGCCGCCTCCTGAGCGTCAATAACCCACTGATTAAGTTGTTCTACAGAAGGGGGTGTAACACCCGGAGGGACCATTAAGGCTCCCTCTGTTGCTGTTCTCAACTGCTGAATTTGAAATTCCAGTTTATCCAGTTGATACTCCACACTCTCCGGATAAAACCCTCCTTGGTTCTCGATATCCAGTTCCTGTTTGAATGGGGCAATCCGCTGCAGAAGCAGATAAAAGTTTTCCGAAAGAGGGGGGCCGGATAGAGGATAAGTAACCTCTCCCCCATCATAGTTATCTTGACTTACTCCCGTGATAGTATATTCACCGGGATCGAGATCACGAATGATAACTCCCGACGCCGCGTCCTGCAGCGACACCTTAACCATACTAAACTCAGGAATGCGGAAGGTGTATGGAAATTTCGTGGCAATGTTATTGCCCTGATGGCGTACCCAGTTGGTCTGAATTTCAACTGTCATGGCAAAGTTCCTTGAGTTTGGTATGGTCCTATGTCATCGACATATAACCATACCTAGCTGTTAATCATTCACGGGCACGGCAGCTTCCATCACATCAAATAGCTGCCGAAGGAAGAACACATTCTGGAACGGAAGGAGCAACCGCATCTGATGCACGGTGTGCTCTGACGGATCGTGCAGGGTTGTAAGAACATTGGCCGCACTTTCCGCCGCGCCGAAGCTCGGACCCAACAGCGCCCCAACCAAATCATCCCCACCCCTCCGCGTACTCCTTGTTCCACTGAACGTAGCGTAAGGAGCAACAGCCGGAATACGGGATGCAATCGACTGTACCTCGGCAAGGATACCAAGCAGGCCCGAGCGATTGATCGCCTCATCCGCCCATTTCTCCGGCCCGGCATTCAGCATCTCTTCTTTCACCTTCCCGCCAACACTCATTCCATACACGTAATAGCCAAGTGCTCCGAAAGCAAGGGACATCAACGCGCCGTTAACAAACGCAGCATCCCGTTGCTGCAATCCGGCAATCAGCGTTCGGGAGGTGGAGGCGAAGGCAAAGCTTTTGAACTGACCCAATATCCGGCCCATCATCGAGCTGTCAATCCACAGCGGCTTATCAATGCCTGGGGTGATAATGGTGTTGTTTACCTCGCGTGTAATCGCCGCGGAATAGGCTCGAAGAATTTCTTTGTCGGACCACGCTGCCGTATTCGGCCACCAAAGGCCGTTAACTTTCGTGGCACCTCCAGCTTCCGCCATTTGCTTCCATATCCTCTGAGCCATATCCGCATCTATGCCATTCTCCGCAAGATACCGTGTTGCTTCCTTAATGTCAATACGGCTGCCGCCGTTAACGATTGCATCAACAGAGTCCATCAGCTTAGCGTGCGCAACCACACCTGAGAACTCTTTCATCTTCTCAGTCCATTTATCGAACAGCGCGACCACGCCCATTCGCCTCGACGCATACTCGATCGTCGTCTCAAACTTACTCCCTCTGTTAAGATCGTCGAGGAGATCGAAGACGGCCGAGGCCCGAGACTGCATCGTGGCGTCCAGCCCCCCAGCCAGCCACCGAACTTCTCTCTTCGACAAATTCCAACTCTTAAAGTTGGCGATCATCGGGAGGAACCCATCTCGCATAACCCGAGTCAGCCCATATCGCATAACAGGCCGACCAACGTCAGGGATAGAAGAAACGATAACGTTACCCATCTGTCGAAGCACGTTAAGATTGAGCATCGTCCGGCCAAGGCGAGTGCCAAGGGCTTCCGGGTCCTGCGGCAGTCCCCAGGTATTCCGCAGCCGCCCAACCATCGCCTCCAAGTTCTTTCGGTACAGACCGAACGTATCGTTAATTTCTTCCTGCTCTTTCGCCAGCCTCTTTTCAATCTTAGCCTTTTCCTCGGGCGTCTTAGCTTTTTCCAGCGCCGCATCCGCCCGTGCCTTAACCTGAGCCAACCGCATGTTCATTTCGTCGGCCAGGGACCCGGGGATATTAGCCGCCTTATCCCCCAAGATGTCGGCAAGAGTCGTGCTTCCAAATTTCTTAGAAAGCTCGATGTCCGGGGCCATCGTTCTCAGCGTCGTTCGCATCAACTTCTCAATATCATTCTCGAGAAAATCTTTAATCGGTTCCGAGGGAATATTGAGCACACGATCAATTTCACTTCCTCTTGTTTCCCCCGCCATCTTAGAGACACTCGGCAACCGCAGATGTGTTCCCATAATCCGATCCTTCGCAGCCACCGCCATTTCATTTGCGAAGTCTCTGAACGTCGCCGAACCCCCGTCGAGGTCTATATCATCCGCACCCCTTACCCGCCAGTTATCAAGAAAGTCTGCTTCCCTTGCAGCTTGTTTTGCGTTAATTTCCTCGATCCTTTTAGTCACCAGCGCGGGGTCAAGAGTAGCCGCCTGGGCGCGAAGACGCTCAGTCCTTACTGCCCTCTTTTCCACAATGCGCTGAATGCGGGCAAGGGCCTCGTCTTCCATCTCCTGAATAGTCTGTCGAATAGCATTCCGATCAAGATTTTCGGCATCTTCCAATCGCTCCGCAATCTTCGTCAGTCTATCCGCCCGAGCCTCCTGCAGCGCCTCTGCCCGAACCCCCGCAACAGCATCAACCTCATCTTCCGATGCGAGCTTCACAATCCTTTCAACGCCCCGATCGTATACCTCAGCGGCCGAAGCAAACTGGTTCTTCAGTTTACTGACCTCAGCATCCAGCTTGTCATCGGACCAGCGTTCTATATCCCGGAGTACCCGCTGCCCAAGCCTCACAGCCCTTCGCAGCGTATTAACGTTCAAGTCCTCAGCATTCTCAATCCGCTCAAGTTTCTTCGCGTGCTTTTCCTCCATCACCACGTAAGAACGGTTAAGGTTGCGAAGGCGACGACGAACATCAGCCCGCTCCGCCTTCAGCTTTTCGAGCGGCTCGCCCGCAGCCTTTTCCATTTCCCGAGCATCAGCAAGCAACTGTTTTCTTACCGCCTCATTACGAAGATCGCCACGAAGAGCACGAGCTTGAGCACGCAATCCAGCAATCGTATCTTCCAGTGCCGTAACGTGTTCTGCATTAGCTTGCTCATCCAGCTCTTTCAATCTCTGCAAGAACTGCTCTTTCAGCTGCTCTACTTCCTTCGCAGGGCGTTGCAGGTCCTCCGTCAGTTCCTTAGCCCTTCCCTGCGATTTTTTAAACCTCGAGAGGGACTCCGCAAACTCATCTTCCAGTTGCTTCTGAAAATTTTTCGCCAGTGCCTCTACAAACTGTTGCGTATTCCGCTTGATAGCAACTCGATCATAATCCCTAAACACCCACGAGGTATCCCCCTTGAGGTCTATGTCCTTAGAGATAAGTCCGAGTCGCTGAGCCTCACGAAGCATAGGGTCGAAAAGCTCCGCCCGAATAGTCCGAGCAACTTCAGCTACCTGCGGAATAGAATGTTGATCTCCATTCCGCAATGCTTCGGTAATCGCAGCCCTAAACTCCGCCTTAGTCAGCTTCCCGTTAGTCTGTCCCATAACATCGGTAAGCCCTGCCCGAAGTCCCGGAGCCAACTTAGGGGCATTGCCCTCAAACCGATAATCCATAAACATCTCATCGAGTTTGTTTATGATTGAGGGATAAACGTTGTAGTGAGTCTGCACCCGCATTTCCACGGTACCGCCAGGGGCGGTTGGTATACCTGCTTCATGACCCATAAACCGGAACCCGCCATCTGACAGTTGCACGGTAGCCCCTCTGGCCACTTCACTTTGCAGATGATCTACAGGAACTTGCCGCACCGTTGCCCCTTCCCGCACCGTCCGCATGGGCTGCACAACGTTATAGGAAACAGGGTTACGAGTGAGGGCATTGGAGTCAGTAAGACGGGTGGCGGTAACGCCACCAGAAGCTAGATGCGCAGCCCAATCCGGGACCGCTGGTGCAGCTGCTTCTGCACCAGCCCCCACCGGCCTCACCGTTGACATGAGCGCCGTTGTTTCATTCAGGGCTTTCGTAACCTGATCAAATTCCCGCGCGGTCAAGTGGCCAACTGCACCGCCGAGCAGCCCAGAGAGAACGGTTTGAGCCGCAATCCCGAACACCGACTCGGAAGTAGTTCGAGTTTCTTGTCCGGCCTGCAGCATACCTTCCTGCACCGCGCCCACACCCGCCCCGATCAATGCCGCTTCCCGAGCAAACTGCCACGCAGTCCGTGCCTTTGTAGCCGGTCCTATCAACGGGATGAAAGAGGTGGGAGAAATTATTCCACCAAGAATAGACCCCGCGAAACCAGCAAACCCTGCGCGAGATGCAATATCACGCTTTTTCTGTTCATCCATGATCCGGGCAATGATACTGCGTGTTTCTTCCGGGGACTGAGACCCGGTAAAATTCCACCGGTAATTCTCGAAAAAATCCGTACCGTTTTCGCGGTCGAATTGGCGCAGATCATCCCCTAAGAGATAATCCGGCTTCGGCTCATAAACCGGCCTCGACAATAATTCAACGGCAGCTATCACATCATTTTCGAGAGCAAAGCCCGCACCAAAACCCTCCATAAAGGAGACGTCGGGCTGAGCCGGGCGTTCCGGACGCGGGCTGATATTAAATCCCGAAGGGGTCTCATCGATTATTGGCATTGCCTACCATCCTTCCAACTTCAGCCCCAAGCTGCGCTGCGCGCTCACCTTCAAGCCGCCGCTTATTCTCCGGATTTTCTTCCCGGAGAACCTTCCGCAACTCATGATATTCTTTCCGAAGAGCCTCAAGGGCATCCAAATCCTCTTGCGGAACATCTTGCCCGCCAAGTTCAGCCGCCTTAACAAGGTTGCCCAACTCTACGAGTTCTCTAGAAACTTGAGAGGCCCGAGCCCTTCGATCAAAGTATTCCTCATCTTCCCGTTTCACCTTTTCCGGAACCTGCACCCAAGTCCTCCCGGGCAGTTCTTTCCAGATCCCGTCCTTATACGAGACCACCTTGTAACTTACCGGGCGATCCAACTGCCCCGCCTTCCGCAGACGAACCTCTCGATCCGTTTCTTCATCCGAGATCAACTGGAAATCTTCGCTACCCAGTTTATGTTCCGTTCGGATCTGATCCGTAATCCACTTGTACGAGCCGTTATAAGGTTTGTAGCCCGTGGCAGGGTCTTCGGGAGGATTGCGCATAAGTACCTTCTGGCCCACCTCCGTAACCTTCCAGCGCTTCGCCAGCTTCTCTTCCGTAACCCTTTGCGCATCCTCCACATTCCCGTATCTTTCATACGCATCAGTGAAGAGCGTGCGATACTCTTTGTTAATCGCTGCGGCCGCATAGGGGATGGAGCTAATCTGCGCGTCAGAAGAGAACCAGAAGCTTCCCTCTTTCTTCACAAACTGCTGAACCAGTCCATTGATGGTTGGGAGTTTCGTCCCCGTATCAATCTTCGACAGGATCGTGTCCGCATCCTTCCGAAGCTGCTGACGGGCCTGCCTCTCTTCCATACTCACACCAGGATTAAGCTGTTTCATCAGCTCATCATCCGGAACAAGTCCACGCCTTGCCCGCCAATATTCCACGTCATCCTGAAGCGAGTCCGGAACTTGTGAGTCAAAGGCTCGTGGATCGGCGTCTGCAAGCTGTGAAAGCGTATCCAAAGCAAAGAGCGCTTTGCCTTGATTATTGCTTCTCACCATTCCGGTCAACAGCCCAACCACGTCAGAGGGAATAACCCCACCCTTAGTCACCAGCGGAACCAAGGCTGAGGAAACATATTCCTGATTACCTTCCGACAGCGCTTGTATCCCATCTTTCCCTATCAGCGCATTCAAGCCTTTTTTCGTATTCGTGTCAGTGGGATCGAGGGGATAGCCGGACTCAATCCGACCAAGCGTTGCTGAGGCCAGTCCCACGCCTTCGGAATAATCTTTCAGCGCCTTATCCAGAGAGGTCAGGTCCGAGAATTTCATCCCCGGATTTGACTCCCTAAACCGATCGATCTCAGTCTGCCCCGCATTTCCGTCATGAATGTCCGTCAGCAACTTATTGAGATTGCTCTCGTACATCGCCTTTCGCTGCTTAGCTTCTTCTGTAGCTTCTGCAGCGGCATCCCTCATAGCATCTTCACGGAGGGATACGCGGGTTTCGTACGGGACATTGGCGAAGCGAGCATCTTCATCCAGCGGCGAGGGAGGCGTCGCTTCACCACGGATAATTGCCGCCTCTTCCGCTCTCCGTTCCTTATTCGCGCTAAGGTTTTCCACAGCCCCCGCGATTTTATTCACGTCGCCCGAGGCAACTGCCGTTACCACGGAATTAGGCAATGATCCGTAATTATACGCGACTGAGGTCAAAGCTGCCTGAACATTTCCCGGGAGCCCGTTCCAAGTATCCTTTCCGACTTGTTTAGCAATGACCCCCTGAAATTCAGGAATACGGCGACGCAGATCGCGTTCCGCATCTTCCCGACTAATCTTATCCCCTTTATTAACACGTACAACAGTTCCGTCTGACTTCGTTATCGTATCAGTTCCATAACCAATACGCCACGCATCATGCTGACCTGTACTTGTACGCTTATCCGAGTAAGCTTTATCACTCCATCCCTCAAACCGTTTAATCAGGTTCGCGGCATCTGCATTCCCCCCATAGCTTTTAGCATCTGCCGCCACCGCCGCTCGGTACACAACGGCCTCCAGCCCCTGCGTCGTATTTCGGTTCAGTTCATATTTTTCCGCTTCAGTCAGGCCAGTAAGATTAACCGCCTCAGCAACCCTTCCTTTCCACACCTCCAACTGAGATGGGTCGCCCCCAAGGCGAGGGTCGAGGGAATTTCTCGCCTTCTCATAAATATCCTTAACGCCCTGACGGAAGAAGGAGTCTCCCGCTGCGTATTCATAATCAAGAGCTTTTCCGACAAGCCCCTGCTTAAGCTGTTGGGCGCGAAAAGTAAACTCGTCCCGAAGTTCCGGCGCGACTCTAGTCGCTAGAAACCGCTCAGCAAACTTATCATATTGCTGTTCGACGGAACGTGCGAACCCCGCCCCATTCGCCGGAGCCCCTCGTTTCTGTTCTTCAAGATGCTCCGCCATCTCAGTTTCAAATTTACTGAGTTCCGTAAGCGCGCCGAACCGATTAACCTTTTCTTCTCGCTGCTGCAGCTGCGCTGCGAACGCACCAAGTCCCTGCGCGAGCGCCTGCACGCCCGCCATGTTAGGTCGAGCATTGCTATAAGCTCTCGTAGTAGTCGGAGCCGCAACACGGTTAGAAGTAAGTGTTGGAACCTTCATACCGTTCGCCTCCTCAAGCTAACCCCATTTTGAACCCAAGGGTCATTTCTAAATCTTGCTGCTGTAGCCGACCTTGTGGGTTGAGCTCTCCCGACAAAAGATCCCGCAGCCCCAAGGCCCGCACCAACCAAATTCATAATCCCAGAACTTTTAGCTGAGGCTGCCTCACTCTTAAAGTCAGCCGCCTGCTGCATAAAGTTACTCGACTCAGCCAGTCCAGCTTCTCGAATCCTCTGCGCGTCCTGTCTTCCCAGTTTCTTACTAGACCTTCGCGTAAGCATCTGCGAACGGCCGGTAAGTCCAGACGCGCCTTGAATAGCCTCTTGCTGGCCGGCCAGTGCGGCCAGTTCCTGGTCGGAACGTTCGGCCTCAAGCTGCGACTGCATTGAAGCACGCTTAGCATTTTCTTCCGCTATAGCCGCATTTTGCTCAGCTACCTTTGCCTGATACTGCGCCTGCCCATATGCAGCGACGCCGGACAAAAGCGTACTACCAGCGCTAAGCGCGGTGCCAAGACCTCCGCTAAAGAGGGAGCCGATAGCGGCGGGAATTGCTGCTAGAAAAGCCATTTAAAACTCCCACACTTTAAATTCACGACCAAACAGTTCCGTTCTCTGTTCAGTCTTTTTAAACCCGGCGAACTTCGCAAACCTTTCCCCGACTCCCCAACCATTTTCTACCAACGTTTCCAGCTTCGGGTAATACATAGGAACAACTTCCATCAGCTTTTTAATCATCCGGAGGTTATAGCTAACCTTACCATCGGTTAACGTGGAGCATACAAGGAGCCAAAGACGCGGTACGGAAAGAAGAGACGAGCGAATAACCCCTACGACCAGCACAGGAATATCATCGAAAGTCACTACCCAAATCCCCTCGGAAGCCCTCTGAATATCCCCAAGGCTAGCCGCACCGAGAAGAACCTCTCGCTTGGAATATTTCGCATAAGACAACTGCGGAATAAAATCTACCGCCTTAATCTGTATCATCACCAACCTCCAGATCAGGGACGAGGCCAAGGATCGTAGCCGGCAACGGGTTACGCTGCACAAAATACGTCTGTCCGTTTTCGTCCCAATCGGTTTCCAAAATCTGATACTTAATCCCGCTCAGCATGAGAGTTGGGGTGGCATACGCCTCAATAGTACGCTCCCGAAGAGGATAAGTGTTATCGAGACGAAGTCCAGCCTCTACACCCCGGCTTTCATTCAGTCTAATCCCCACCCCCACAACCCGTTTTCTCCGGGCCTCAATCGGCAAGTCCTGCACGGTCTGCGGAAGAGTCTGCATTATCGCTTCATACCCCAATCCGATCGTCACCTTACTCACCGCATCAGGAAGAGTTATACTTCCGTTAACCACTCGCTGAGGTGGAAATACACTACCATCTCCCTGAATAGCTACCTCTTCCCCCTCCAGATGCCAAAGGCCCCCAAACGTCTTTTGAGTAGGTCCGATCGTCCATTCTTCCGCAGCTACACTAAAGTGCCGGCCTTCTTCATCCTCAGGAATAAAATTCTTCGGCGGAGCTATAACAAAAGCCTTTGCCTCGTTCCCCGTCAACACCTCTTTAATAACCAAGATGCCGTCGGCAACCCGTACCCACCACTCATCCTTTCCGAGGAAATAATCGTTTTCCGTGGTGAGGGTTACGTACTGTTCCAAGTTTTCCTCATAGATCGGGGATATGGTAAGGGGCTGAGTCGCTGGAGGGGGCTCATGCTTAAGCCCGGAGTCAACGCACCAAGAGTCCTCGATATTCACGAAGTTACGTAATGCCTGCCGTTCAAAATACTTACGAGTCCGTCCGTTGATAATGCGCTCAACGGTCACGTAAGCTCGATCAAACCCGTTTTCTTCAATCCCCGAGATTGTTTTAAACTTCCCTTTCGTCGTCCCCCACGTCCACGCGAAAACGTCCTGCTCCTTCACAACCGTGAAAGCAACCAGCGCCCCATCCGTCCGAACTCCCCAAATAACTTTCAACGGATTTTCCGCGAAGTACCACGAGGATATTTGTTTATCGAAAGAAAAGAGATGGTTGGACAGAATGCTTTTATCTTCGCCGCTGTAAACGCGAGAGAACTCGTTGTAGGAAAGAAGACGAACAGCGTAACCCTTGCCTTCAATATAAACGAGATCGGTTCCGATCCGAAGGGGCGGAACGCGGCTCACACCGGTGTAAGTTTGTGGGTCAGCCAGTGCGTTAGTCGGCGTAACGGGACCTGAAGGTCCACCCACCAACTGCCAAATTCCCGTCTGCGACATCATCAGCAATCCACCCCGAGAGGGGAATAGATGAAGGATCGGGGAAATAGACGCACTGTCAATCTCATACTCATAATAATCGTTGTCGAGAGTAATTTCTCCGTAGTCAAAGTTAGAGAAGCGAGAGGGCTGCGAGGCCCAAAAAGTCAGTGGGTCATTTCGAGAAGCGGCGTAAAGCTGACGTTGCTGAAAGATCGTAGAGACGCTTGGGTAGGTCCCGGAAAGAGGAGTCATTTTCGCGAGGAATGTCCCCCCGATAAGACCGGACTGGGATATTTTAAGCGAGACAGACAACTGACCAAACTGGTCAGTAGGATATCCATTGCCCTGGTTAAGTACAGTAACGCTGGTAACAGCACCCCCTGTAACATTGGCCATCCCCAAGAAGCCACCACCTTGAGAAGAGGACGCAGTTACAGTACTTCCGTCTACATAACCTGATCCGCCGTTTAGAACAATAACACCGGTTATCCGCCCGTTAAGGTTTATCTGAGCCCTTCCCCGAAAACCCGACCCAACTGTATTATCAAAGGTGAAAACAGGGTTCTCGTAATTCTTTCCTCCGTTAAGAATTTGGATAGAGGTCAAAGCCCCATCAGGATCAGAAACAGTAAAGCCGCTAAAGTCCGTTCCGTCTCCATCAGTATACATGCCGACGGAAAAAGGAACGCTTCCCGCCGGGGGCGTCTCCACAATTACCTGTTTAATCCGTCCCGGCGCGAAAGGATTGTAACGATTGGGAGGACTTTTCGTAAAGTCAGGAACAATGTTAGCGTCGGTAAAGGAAAGGCCCTTAGACTTTCCAATATAACCGAGTTGCGCCGCCGCCGTCATCTTGGGAGTTCCGCTGTAGGAACTGATATGAGACCGGTAGATATTGTAATATATTGCGTTAGGGATGGAGTCCCATTTGTAGGTTACAGAGCCTTTTTCCACAGAATAATTTACAATCCCTGAAAGACGCTTAGGGGGCGCCATTTCACTTTCAGTACCATCCTCAAAAACGGCTGTCACGGACCAGACAATTTCACTCGACCCGGAGCCAGACCCACTCGCATTAAGCCCCCCAGGGGCTCCTACCAAACCCCCAATAGTCTCTTCTTCAATAAACCAATCAGTATGGTCTCGCCGTATGAGGTTCGAGATTGGGTAATCTAGGTGGCAAAGGCGGAGAAGATCTCGGATTTGGTACGCGTGCAAACCCTCCAAATCATCGCCAGAGTACGGCGTCTCCACCTCATAAACTCGAGACACAAACGCGCCCCCGGAATACGGCTCAGTATAGTTAAGGGTTGTGTCATCAAAAACACTCACCAGATTAAACGTATCTGGAGTAAGTACTTCCACGGAATACGTAAAGAAGGTGAGGGAAGGGAGGTCAAAAACCTTAACCCAATCCCCAGTCGCAAAGTCATGCCCCACAATAGTGAAGATGTCTCCGGCAATTGCCTCAATCTCTACTTCATCCTCCAGCACATACGCATTGTCCTGAATAAATCGAACGTAGTGATGGCCGAAGAGGAGTTCATAAGTGTTGGTTAGGTCCGGCGAAAACTGAAACGGGACAAACTTCGTAGGCTTGTCCTCGTGTTTGATGAAGTCACCAAACTCAAACCCGGGCCGCGTACTAAGCCCCCCTCGATAATCCACAAACCAATTCCGAGCGAGGGCCACGCCGAAGTCGTACTTCGTCAGGTCCGTTCGGCCGAAGAGCGTCTTAGAAATCTCACCGGCAACGAACGCATATTTAATAAGCTCATTGCTCATTTGGAAGTACCCGGATTGGATAGAAGAGTTCCGAAGGGATAGTAATAACGATTGTCGCCGGGGTTGTTATAACCTCGCGCCATAAGCCAATCAGGGATCGACTCGAACCGTTCACTCCCCTCATTCGCCGCTTCCACTCGCGCGGAAAGAATAAGATCGTTAGCCTGCTCCACAAGCCAATTCGCCCTCTGCGCTTTTCCCGTCAGAGGCATCACAATGTTTGCGGCTAGGCCATAAGCGACGGCCATCTGCAATTCACTCTCCCACCGCGTCACCGCATAGTTTCGGAAAGTGTAGCAGAGGGTAGCCTGCTCTACATTAGTGTTCAGCGCTTTAACCCCGCCTTGATACGAGGACAAGGAAAAAGACGCAAAGTTGGTGAGGTATCGGGGGTGCAGCATATCAGCAGGACAGCTATATGCGATAGCGTAGCCGGGCTCCGGATCGGCCTCCGTCCAGTCCCCTGGCTGTTTCCTTGCAAGAACTGCAAGTCGTTTAAACATTTTACAGGAGGGCCAAGGCGCGGATGAAAGTACCTGGTCACGAATGACCGGATACCACAGCCGACAAACCTCAGCCCCCCTGTCGCGCTCGCTCGTGGACGAAAGTTGGTCTCGCTTTCCAATCGCGTTGAGGGCTAGATTGAAAATTCCGACTTCATCTTGGACCACGAGCGTCGCTCCTTACTTCTTGCCCTTCGGCTCATCTTCCTTATTCTCGTCAAGGATTTTAGCCGTCTTCGGCAGCTTATCCTCCCACGAGTCAGGGAAGTTGTGAGGGGAGTGGCTCGCCTGATAAAGCGAGCCGTCCGGCGCAAACCAGTTGTTGAACAACTTGACCTGCATCAGTTTGCTCCCTCAGGGTACGCCCGCCATCCATGCGGATCGAGCGTCAGGCCGGACGTCAGATCACCGTCGGTGAAGGTGCCAACCACCACGGCCTGAAGGCCGAGATAGCGTTTGTACGCCGGTCCCTCGACCGGGACAGACTGCATGTGGGCGAGTTTGCCGGCCGTAAGCTGCGCAAGCGGAATGACTCCCGTCTGCGCATGGATGGTCGGGGCCGACAGCGTGTCGCTGTCACTCGACACGAGCTGGACATTGACGGAAGTGCCACCGGCGGCTGCGTCGCCCACGGCAACATACCAGAAAATTTCCCGGCCATTGCCAATGTCACGAAGGCCGCCGAGGCCAGAGCCGCCGAGCGACCGCAGGTCCACGACATCGCCGAAGGCAGCGGTGCCGGCGCTTCCGGGGATAGCTACGCCATCCACGAACTCAGTGCGTTCATCCAAAATCATAGCTGATCTCCTTAGGAAACGAGGGCTTCGTCAGCCGCGAGGGCATCGACGCAACGGAGGGGAATGCCATGGAACATCATGACGGGAATGCCGCCGACCTGTTCGATGGTGAGAGTCGAGTTCTTCACGGCCTTGGCGGACTGCTGCCGCACTTTCGTGCGAACACCCCGGCTCATGTAGAACGCGGCTCGGCCAGCCGTCAGGTTCGGAATACGCTCGATCGCCTCGAACATCAGATCGGGCAGGTTCGGGCCGCCGTCTGCCGGATCAGCCTTCACTGCCGTTTTCGAGATGTTCGGGATGCGAACGATATAACGCCAATCGCGAACGGAAAGACCAGCGTCCCAACGATAGTGGGTGCGATAAGCCTCCATTCGACCGCCATTGCCGTCAACGTTCTCGATCGTCACCTGCCCCTTGTCTTCCTGCTGAAGACCGGCGACTGAGCCCTTGGGAACGATACCGTGGACAGTGTTCGGACCCCATACGACGAGCCAGATGGACTGGTTGTCGGTGGCGCCTCCGCTGGTGGCTGCGGGGATAATGTTGTCCCCGTTGGCAGCGGAGAGGGAATTGAAACGCGGTGCAAGGCCGGTAAAGGCTTCGGGCTGCGATCCCTCGTTACCGAACAGCAGTGTACGCTGAATGGTCTGGTTCATTCCCTCGAGGTGAGGCCGATCTTCCGACAGGCGCCATTCAGCGGTATTGCCGTTCAGGTCCGCAAGTGCCTTGTCCACCTCGGCGTACGCTTCGAGCATACCCGTGTTGTCGGTGATCTGAGCGGTCGTAGACTTGGTAGGCTGAACGCCGCCATAGAGCTTGCGCCAAGTCGGTTCAGGGATACCGGTACGCACAGTTGTGCGATGGCCGGTGGGGAGGTTGCCCTCGATCCAAGACATGTCCATGAGCATCTCATTGGTCTCGTTGAGAAGCTCGACAATATCAGCGATCTTGTTGTCAGGGTCAAGCCGCTTGGCCAAGTCAAGCAGCGTCGGGTTTGCCGCGGAAAGCACAGGCATGGTTAGGCTCCTTTAGCCATTGATGGATAGAGTCGTTCTGCCGCCGACTGGGCTGGTGCGGCGGGCTGGCCAGAAACAAAGCCCCCTTCCGTCAGCGCTTTGGCGATATTGGCACAGAACTTAATGACGTGGACGTTATTGCCCGCGCCAGTAAGGTCCATGACAGCACGAAGCTCGGGGGTACCAAACTGGTCCACGAGCTTGCCAATAGCGGCAAGATTAGTTTCGAGCTTTGCCCCTCCAATGTCGGGGTCGGATCGAACCTCGTCCTGCCACTGTGATTGCAGATCAGCCCAAGCTTGGCTACCCGTTTCCGAGGCCTCGCGCGACAGACGCGTCTGCAGATCCACCAGCTTCTGCGCTTGCTCGGCTGGCGAAAGGTTTCGGTCGTTCAGGATACCGAGGAATTCATCACGAGCCCCCTCGTTAACCGTCACGCCTTCTTCAAACTTCAGGGAAGATGCGTCGAGCGGAACAAACTCACCTTCGCCCGCAGGCTTCATTTCGGGCTGCTGCGAAACAAGCGACTTGGGGTCAGTCGTCGGAGTCTCCGAAGAGGTCGCCTCGGGCTGCGTCTGCTCTGGTGCGTTCGGCTCGATCGTCATCTGCTTTCTCCTGCATCATCCGCACATAACCGGCGGGATCAACTGCAATAATGTGGGAAAGGATTTTCTGTCCCACGTTGAGTTCCCCACAGTTGAAAGATGTCTGTAGGGCATTTGTCATGAAAGGCTGCAAACCGACTCGACCAATCTGCAGTAACCACCAAAGATATTCTCGACCCCGAGGGGAGGCAAGGAGGTCTCTGAGGGCTTGGTCTATTTCAGCTTGTCGAACCTTCTCCTTTTCTTTCTGCTTGCGCAAGAGGCGCTTTTGTTCCTTGTCATCATCTATCATGGTTTGGTCCCTTTGTAAAGGTATGGCTCACGTTACTCGGGCGCTTCAGAATTTTTGCAGGGGCCCGCGAATGGGTGACTGCCAGTTATCCGCCTTTACCCCGGTGGGTGTCCCCGGCGGCCTTGCGGCCGCCGTGTGTGACCCACTGGTCGGGATTAAATGGCGGCTAATCTGTCCGTCAATACCCCCATTCTTCCCCTATCAAAATTTCATCGCGCCTCGTTCAGACGAGTTCTCGAAGCTCCTCTTCGCGAAGTGTAAAGTATTTGGTTCCGGGACAGGCCCTGCACCAGTACACGATCAATCCGCCATTCACATCAACTCCCCTGACCTTTAGAAAACGAGTGGAGCCGATCATTCCGACGAGCTGGTCGATAGAGTATTTCGGTATGGCTTCATGCCGTTGACATAGGACCATATCAGCCCCCCATCAACATCTGCAGGGCATTCGCCCCTCCGCCGACATCGGTCTTCGAAAGCGTTTCCGCACCCTGCACCAGTGCATCACCCTGCACCATCGCCTCCTGCGCCTGCAGTCGTTCCTGCTCTTGCTGCCGCAGCATCGCCACTTCTTCCCTCGAGTTCATATCCCGGGCTTCTACCCCGATGGCTTCGCCGTAGTTCCGCAGCATCTCATCCCACTTCGGCAGGTTCAGCACCCCTGGCTCCACCGCCGCCAGATTACCGATCAGCCCGACCCACCGTTCCACCGGAATAGCAGAGACCGCCCGCTGCGCCGTGCTCAGCACCGACACGTACTGAATTTCCAGAGGCCGGCCTTCGATCTCCGGAGGAGGAGGCGGAAGTAGCTGCATCCGCTGCATGATACTGAAGATGCGGTTGATAGACGGATCGAGCCCCTCGTTCTCGAACCGTTCCAACACACTTCCCAGTAGCACCAGTTTCTCTTCCCTTCGCGCATCGATCTCCGTCGCCGATCGCACCGTGTCAAGCTGTGAGAACATCGTGAAGAGAGGGTTGTGGAAGGTCTCGCGGATGCGCTCCTGCACCTGTTGAATGTCGAGCGTGACCGCATCGATCGGGAACTGCACCTGATAGACGGGGCGGACTCCGATGTTGTTCATCCCCGCGACGTAGGTCACTCCGTTCGGCAGCATAGAGGTAGGCTGGTTGCGAAGCTGTATGTCCGCCAAGACCGGCGGATTAAGCATCTTGTCCAGCCCCTGCGCTTTCCGCTTCGTCTCATGCTGAAGCTGGATCACGTCAGGAAGGGCGTCCATGGCAGGCGAGGTACCGTACGAATCATTCGCCGTCAGTTCCCACCGGGGGAAGATGCCAGGCATCTCGTTAAAGCCCCGCTGGGCCAGCACCGTCCCATCCGACTTACTCTTCTCCCAATACGTTTCCCGCACCGGAAACCGCCTGTTCACCTTACCCTTCCCGTCATTATTCGGCTCGATCAGGTGACAGAGGTCAACGGGCTCGCGTAGCGCAGCCCCTCCCTTCTTCCACGCATTCCGCACCCTCTCGCTACAGTTCTCTTCACCGAACTGCGTTACCACCTGATGCACCGTCAGGGTGAATTGGCGACCGAAAGTGTTGACGGAAAGGCGGAAGTCTTGGCCGAGGTAGAACTCGCCAAGCGCGGGGTTATAGCATCGGAAGACGTTATCATCGTCCTCGTAGATAAGCATCGCGGCGGAGCCGAACACTACGAGGTCGAGATAGAGGACCGCCATAGCGTTATAGTAGTTGGTTTCCGCCATAACCTGCATCATCCTCCGAGCGACTTCATCGCACCAGAGCTTCGCTTGTCCGTTCGGGTCCTCCGTAAAGCCGGGGACTCGCAGGGAAAACCACGGGCGTGAAGGCGAGGTGATGCCGTTCATCATCCCCGCCGCCAAAATCCTTGCTGCGGCCGTGCCCGTCCCGTCCAGAATGTGCGGGTTCTTTGCGTTCCGCACCCTCCGTTCCTTGTCGCTTTGCAGCCACACGTACCGCTTCGGGAGAAAGAAGTCGGCGAGTTCACGCCACAGGTTCCAGAACGGAAGCCGATCCTTCTCCAGCCCCGCCATGGTCTGGCAGAGCAGCTTGTGAAACTCGCCGTCGATCTTCATCAGTTACCACCAATCAGGGAAGTCTTTTGCGTGCGGGGTTTACGGGACAGGCCCTGGGCCCCTGTGGAAATCAGGGACGAGGCGCCGGTGGGACGTTCCGGCTCAGCTTCGGGAGATGCTTCTGCCTGGATCGGGGTGTTCGCCTGCGGCGGGGGCGCCTTCGGCTTTGAGGGAAATAAGCTCATGCGTAGTTCTCCTTTCTATACTCTGCGTAGGGGTCGTAGTCATCGAGTACCACAGGCTTTTGCATATCCTCTTCAGTACTCCCAGGCACTACCTCGTAATGAGGGAAAGCGAAGGTACAGGCAAGGGCGTCCGCCACGTTAGGACTTTTCACGCCCCTCCTTCTCATATCCTTCTTCCCCTCCAGTTGTATCTCTTCCTTTTTATTGTGGTCGTAAGTCGGAGCGGTAAGCTCGTCAACGAGAGTGATGTCCTCATCCACCCGAATATCCGGAATGGAGCCGGTGCGAAGCCAGTCCCGCATAGCCCCCCAAATCTCCGCCCGCTTATTCGCGTACTTCACCCCGTTATCCACGACACTGAACCCGTCCGGCTTGGAGCCGAAGTCCACGCCGATCACGTTGATGCGGAGTTGGCGAAGCCTGTCAACCACACCACCACCCACACCGCCCTCATCAACCAGCGCCACGACCGCCCGATGTCGGAGCATGGACGCCGCGATCCGCCCCGCAAACGTCATCGTGTCCATGCCTGGATAAATCTCAATGGGACGGGAAGAGGCGTCGCGTCCGCAGCGAGGGTAGATGACCGAGGGGTCGTCACCGAACCGGCCCACGTCACAGCCCAGCACCACCACCCCAATGTTCCCATCCAGCTCGCGTCCGACCGCTTCCTTCGCCAGCGAGTAGCTGATGAAACTTTCCGCATCGATCCGGGGGAATACGCCCCTGACACGAACTCGGACGAAGTCACTATCCTCCCCGTAGTCCTCCACCCACCGAGCGATCTGCACCTTGTCGGTGATCGAGACCTCCCGGGAGTCCACCGCCTTCGCCGACCAGCGATGAGCGAACTTTCCGCCCTCAAAACATTCCCGAAACCGCCCTTTGTTCCTCGTCGGGTTCCCGAACACGCACCAGATAATCTGCGTGTCCTTGTCCGTGAGGGCGCCCTCGGTCGTTTCCCAGATGATGTCGGGAATGGCGGAGGCCTCATCGAAGACAACGAGGATGCGTTTGCCCTGGTTGTGGAGGCCGGCGAACGCCTCCGTGTTCCTTTCCGACCACGGCACCATGTCGATCCGCCACGTCCGCTCATGTTCCGGATCGGCGCTGAAGAGTGCGGTGGCAGTCATCTTGAACATGTGCTTGGCGATGAAGAGGCGATACCACTTCGCCAACTCCACCCACGTCTTCGTCTTCAGCTGGTTCTCCGTATTCGCCGTGACCACCCCGCGCGTGTCCTCGTAAGTGGAGATGGCCCAAAGGATAATCCAGCTAACGCAGGCAGATTTGCCAATTCCGTGGCCGGAGGTCCGGGCGAGTTGGATAGCTTCACTGGCGGAATAGACGCCTTTGCCCAAATCCTCCAATAGCGTTATCTGCCAATGTTCCGGGCCGAGAGCGTCGGCGAGTTCGCCCGGCTCGCCCCACGGAAAGGCGAAGAGAACGAACCCAAGGGGATCGTCTGAGAACGTCGCGAGTTCCTCGATCAGGTCCACGAGTTAACCCGCCTTCAGCGCCGCAATGACGTCTTCGAGGGTAGACTCGGAGGTAAGGGCCGCGATGGCCGTGTTACGGGCGAGGGCTGCCCCGAGGACGGCGGGGAACGTAGTGGCATTGATGAGGCGGCCGGCCGTAGACGTCCCCGTTGTCATCTCAGCCGCTGCTCCTACAGTATACGTGGTGTTGGTGTCAGCGGCCCACGCAATCCCCCCGTCCGCCTGAACTTTAGGGACAAACCCCGTCGTCACCCCGTCCGTGGGGGGAAGCTGCGGACCGACCTGCGAAAGCGAGTAGATGAGATTGACCATCTTGATCTGCTCGGGCAGGGGGCCGGCGAAGTCCGCCATGAGCTGCTCGACACTGCGAAGCGTTGGAGTGGGGGTGAATGGGTTAGCCATTTTTATCTCCTTCGATGACGGGGGCGTAACGCCGCTCCTTCACCCGCTTCCGGGCCTCTTCCAGCCGGTTCGCGAGATCAACGTTAACGTTCAGATTTGTGGAGGTGGACTGAGGGCCGAAGCCGGTGCGGTCCGCCCCCATCTTCAGCACCTCAATCAACTGCCCGACCGAGATCTTTTCCGACTCTTCTTCCAGCCGCTCGCTAAGCACGGCGGCGGCCTCCATCGAGAGCCCGTACATGCGCTCGTGCAGTCCCCGCGTCTCCCGCGTGATGTCTTGGCGGTAGAACTCGACGAGTTCCTTGAACGTGGGATCGGCTTGGAGGATGCTGACGCGGGAGATGTCGTAGCCGCAGATGAGCGCGGCCTCGGACACCGTAGTCCCCGCCGCAAGCTGCCGTGCCAGCGCATGGTGCCGTTCGCTAATCCGCTTAATCGGCGAGGGCGTCGAGCCCTTTTCTTCCGCGACCAGCACGCCCAAATCCGTCTCATCCAGTTCCCGCACAACCTCCGCCGAGACCGCCCTCGCCTTCCGTCCGCGGACTGGTATGTCATCGAGTAGGTAATCGAGCATGGGACCATATCCTTTCTTCCGTACGCTAGCACGCGCGCGCCTGAGAGTCAATGGCTTCCCCATATGGTTCTGAGCCATACCTCAGTTTTTCCCACAAAATATAGAGAGGGCTAGGGCCTGGGGGAGGCGGGGGCCGGTCGTCGAACCCCCCGCCCTTCGGCGCGGAATGAGATAGGGGGTGGAGGGGCCTCGGCCATGCGCAAGCGCAAGTGAGTCACGGCCTTTGGCCTAGGGCATGGGGCGAAAGAATGTGATAGAGCTGAGTCAAACAACGAAATAATGTTGCTCACAAAGGGCTTGCAGCCGAAGCGAAAGCGAGCCATATTAAGGGCATAGGAAACGGAGGTTGATATGAAAGCTTACATGATAACGACGGGTCGGCAATGGCGGGATCTGGAATGCCAGATCATAGTGCATGACGCTGCACAAGCGAAGCGGATAGCGAAAGAATTGCGCGCCCTTGGCTGCGAACAGGTTAAGGTTAGGGAATTTACGTCAGAAGCTGAAGCTTACGAATGGCTGGAAAGGGCGACGGCATGAGCGCGATTGTGGCATCGGCGATGCTTCGCCACGAAAAAGGCGAGTTGACGTGGGAACAGTTTCTCGCGATACTTAAATGGGCGATGGAGTTTTAACCATGTATATTCTTTGTGTAGTGATACCGGAAGGCGATAAGCGAATTGTTCGTTATGTAGGGCGGACTAAAGGATCCGTTATGCAGCATATTCCCGGAAATTGCCTCGCATGGCGATTGCATGACGGCAAAGACTGGTGTGACGGCACGGAAAATGCGTGGAAATGGATCGTGAATGAGTATGGTCCAGCCGAAATAGTGCAATAGCCGAAACGGGCTTCGGCCCGTCCCAAGCGACTAGCCGCGCTTGGCTGATGATGGCAGGCTAACAAACGGAGAAAGTAAATGGCACAGGTTAATATCGAGCGCCGCTTCGCGCACCGCACCTATGGCGCAATCGGCGCGGTCAGCCTTTCGGCTAACGTCACCGAGGTGAAGATTGATGGAGCGGCGCTGCCCGAAGCATCGGTTGAATATCTTCTGCATTTTGCGTTGCAATCCTTGCAGGATGCTTACGCCGGGGCAAAGACGCCGGACGAGGCAAAGGCGAACTGGGAAAAGAAGCTCACGGCGCTGAAGGAAGGGACCATCGGAGTTAGGGGCGGCGGCGAGGGCGTGACGGAGGAGACAAGGGTCTCCCGCGCCGTGGTCCGCCAGATGGTTAAGGCGAAATTTGGCGCGAAGAGCCCCGAATGGGCGAAGTTCACCGGCCTTTCTGACGCGGATCAGAATGAAAAGCTGGATGAATGGTACGCGGCTAACGAAGAGCGGCTGCGCCCGGCAGTGGAAGAGGAACTCAAGCGGCGTGAAGCGGCTCGCAAGGCCAAGGCGAAGCTGACCGATAGCGTGGTTTTCGAGCTTTAAAGCACGCAGCGCAACCACAAAAGAGCCCCG